>Ga0066652_100000106_pt1 | contig 47705 bp, 38 predicted proteins | sample GraSoiAngelo_101_FD_71413 | JGI IMG/M metagenome (GOLD analysis project Ga0066652, IMG submission 71413) | Grasslands soil microbial communities from the Angelo Coastal Reserve, California, USA - 14_0903_02_30cm | ecosystem: Environmental > Terrestrial > Soil > Grasslands | place: USA... | reverse complement strand
TCTATACGAGCATCATTAAACAGAGAAAAAAAGTGCGACATCGCTTCTTTTTCAGCTGTTAATCCATGAATAGTCAATTTTGCTTCATGATGGCTGGCAGTCACTCCAGTAATTTTTGCGCCTTCTACTGAGGATTTTTCTTTGTCAACTTGGATTAATGTCCCTTTACCATCTTGAGAGCTTGATAAAACACGTAATGGAATCCGATACTTACTGGCCAGTTCAACCGCTCGATGTTGTATAACTTTCGCTCCAGCTCGAGCGTACTCAGTCATTTCAATGAAACCAATTTTATCTAAACGTTTAGCTTGCGGAACAAGATGAGGATCAGCCGTGTAAATACCATCCACATCTGTATAAATTTGACATTCATCAGCTTTTAAGACCGCCGCTAAAGCCGCCGCAGTTGTATCAGAACCGCCTCGTCCTAAAGTAGTCATATCGCCAGAATCAGAAATGCCCTGAAAACCAGCAATGATAGGCACTCTGCCCGCATCCATGTCCTTTCGTAATAGTTCTTCTTTGATACTTAAAATACGTGCTTTTTTATGGTGATTATCGGTATAAATTGGAACATGAAAACTGTTGTAAGAACGTGCTGGGCAACCTTTGGCAAGTAAAGCCATCGCTAATAAAGCAGTAGCTGCTTGTTCCCCGGTAGCTAATAATAAATCATACTCTCTCGAATCAGGTTCTTCATTCAATACTTTAGCTAAAGAAATCAAGCGATTGGTTTCACCTTCCATCGCAGAAACAACTACTACCAATTGATGTCCTTGCGCACGGGTTTCAATAATTTTATTTGCAACTTGTTGAATTTTATCGATATTTCCAACTGAGCTGCCGCCAAATTTTTGTACAATTAAAGCCATTGTAATGTTCTATTAATTAATTATTCAATTCTAAGCATAGTTGCCATTTAAGCGGGTCTCAACCCAATGTTTTACATTTTTTAAAGCCGCATCTAAGGCTTCAGGCTTACCTCCACCGGCTTGAGCAAAATCTGAACGTCCACCACCACTACCGCCTATCGTAAGCGCTAAATTATTAGCCAATTCTCCCGCTTTTATTTTTTCTGTCAACTCTTTACTGACCCCAACCACTAGTTGGACACGCTGTTGCTCAACGCTGGCCAAAACAATGACTGCGGGTTTTAATTTATTTTTAAGTTGATCGAGTAAATGACGTAATCCTGCTATATCTATACCATTAATTTCACTAATTAATAATTTAATTCCTTGTATTTCAATTGCCTGCGAAATCAGCTCTTCTCCCATCATAGCAACTATAGATTGTTGTAAAGCTATAATCTGTTTTTGCAAGGCATGTTTAGCTTCTATATCCATGCGAGCTTTTTCTAGTAAATTATCTTTAGAGCTTTTAAAAAGTTTAGCGAGTTGATTAGTTTGCTCCTCTAAGGCAGCAACCCAATTTAAAGCATATTGTCCCGTCACAGCTTGAATTCGGCGTACCCCTGCTGAAATTCCTAATTCTTCTATAATTTTAAATAAACCAATATCGCCTGTACGTGATACGTGCGTACCTCCACATAATTCCTTTGAAAAAGACCCCATGGTCAACACGCGTACCTTATCGTCGTATTTCTCGTCAAACATCGCTAACGCACCAGCATTTTTTGCATCTTCTATAGACATCAATTCAGTAACTACCGATAAATTAGCTCGAATTTGTTGGTTAACGCGATCTTCTACAAGCTTCAGTTGCTCTTTATTTAAAGGATGGGTATGTGCAAAATCAAATCGTAATCGTTCTGCTTCTACTAAAGAACCTTTCTGCATCACATGCTTTCCTAAAACTTCTCGTAATGCAGCCTGCAATAAATGAGTTGCAGAATGATTTAAAGTAATAGCACGACGTTTTTCAGTATCCACTTCTGCCTTCAATTTATCACCCTTTTTTAAGTGCCCTTTAATTAACTTTCCTTTGTGAAGAATTATTGCTCCTTCTTTGAAGGTTTCAATTACTAAAAAACGACTTGTTGCATTAACTAAATATCCTGTATCACCGATTTGTCCACCTCCCTCTGCATAAAAAGGAGTTTTAGTTAAGATAACAAAACCTTCTTCATTCTCAGATAATTCTTGTATAGATTCTTTACCATCAAATAAATCTAAAATAGGAACAGCTGCCTGTTTTAATACCTTATAACCCACAAATTCAGTAGGTTTTTTTTCATCTATCGAAAAATTCGGCATAGAAACAAAACGACTAGCTAATTTAGATTGTTTTTTTTGGCGTTCCATCTCCTTTTCAAAATCCGCTGTATCTATAGTTAAACCATACTCTCTAGCTACATCTGCGGTTAGATCTAAAGGAAATCCAAAAGTGTCATAGAGACGAAAAGCAGCAGCGCCTGGAAATTGCTTTTTTCCTTGCAGCTTATTTAATTCTTGTTCAAACAGCTTAATCCCTTGGTTTAAAGTTCGAGCAAATTGTTCTTCTTCGTGGAATAAGACTTTCTCAATTAATTTTTGTTTTTTTGCTATTTGCGGGTAGGCTTTCAACATTTGCACCGCTAAAGGTTTAACCAGCTGATAAAAAAAAGGGCGATCTAGACCTATTTTATGACCATGTCGAATTGCCCTACGAATAATTCGCCGTAGCACATAAGAACGTCCTTCATTACCAGGAATAATCCCATCACTGACTAAGAAAGCACAAGCACGGATATGATCGGCGATGACACGTAGAGAAGTATTGGTAAGATCAGTTATTGATGCTTGCTTAGCAACTGCTTTTATTAGAGGTTGAAACAGATCCGTATCATAGTTATTTGTGACTCCTTGCATAACAGCCGCTAACCTTTCTAGTCCCATGCCCGTATCCACAGAAGGCCTTGGTAAAGGAGTAAGTTGTCCGTCTAATGAGCGCTGAAACTGCATAAACACCAAGTTCCAGATTTCAACATATCTATCTCCATCTGCGGCTTGCGTACCTGGAGGTCCGCCAGGGATATTGGGTCCATGATCATAAAAAATTTCAGAGCAGGGACCACAAGGCCCGGTGTCACCCATAGACCAAAAATTATCTTGTTTTCCACAACGAGAAAAGCGTTTGGGATCGATTTTAATGTCATTTAGCCAAATCGATGCCGCTTCTTCATCTTCGACAAAGACCGTAATCCATAGCTTTTCTGGAGGAAGATTTAGCTTCTCAATCAAAAATTTCCAACTGTAAAAAATGGCTTCATGCTTAAAATAATCACCGAAGCTAAAATTCCCTAACATCTCAAAAAAGGTATGATGCCTTGCGGTATAACCGACATTTTCAAGATCATTATGTTTCCCTCCGGCACGCAAGCATCGTTGTATACTCACAGCTCGGGAATAGGGTCTAGTTTCGAGGCCTAAAAATACATCCTTAAAGGGGACCATTCCTGCATTGGTAAATAATAAACTTGGATCATGGGCCGGAATTAATGATGCGGAGGGAACGATAGTATGACCCTGACTTTTAAAATAGTTCAAAAAGAGTTCGCGTAGGGCATTGCTATTCATGTCGTAGGCTCTTCAATACAAAAGCGAAGAGTATTACGGCAAGAGATTTTTCTGTCAATAATTTACTAGCAAATTACTCAATAAACTACTAATAATGTACTAGTAAAATTTAAAGCAATAAATAAGGTCTTTATAACTGCTGTATTTAAAGGCCCATAAAACTTCTGACCATTTCAACTGTCTAGCTCTTTGTATTTTCGTATTAATATTCGAATTTAAGGAGTAATTTATGGTATAATTTTCAGTTTTTAACCCCTATCACCTATGTCGATTAAAAATGAGATTTTGGCAGAAAAGAACCCCTCTATAACGGAGTGTGAACCTATTGCTCCACATACGAAAAGCTCTCTTGAGCCAAGTCTTAAAGACAATGCTAGCCAACAGGGTGGACTAGGTATGCCCAATTATGACTCTTCAAATATAAAAGTCTTAAAAGGTCTGGATGCTGTCCGGAAACGTCCCGGGATGTATATAGGCGACACTGATGATGGAACAGGCCTCCATCATATGGTCTTTGAGGTCGTAGACAATTCTATAGATGAATCCTTAGCGGGTTATTGTTCTCAAATTGATATTACCCTCCATAGCGATGGCTCAGTGACTGTTAAAGATAATGGGCGTGGTATTCCCGTCGATATCCATAGTGAAGAAGGCCGATCGGCTGCTGAAGTCATCATGACCGTCTTACATGCGGGTGGTAAATTTGATAGTAATTCATATAAAGTCTCTGGAGGCTTACATGGTGTAGGAATCTCTGTTGTTAATGCTTTATCAGAGAAATTACAGCTTACTATCCGACGTAATAACAAAATCTATGAGCAAACCTATTTACTTGGCGAGCCCACTGCCCCCCTGCAACTCAGTGGGGAAACTCAAGAAAGAGGGACTGAAATTCGCTTTTATCCGAGCAAGCTTATTTTTCAACATAATAATGAATTCCATTACGATATCCTACTAAAGCGTTTGCGCGAACTGTCCTTTTTAAATTCTGGGGTAGCGATTAATCTCAGTGATGAAAGAACCAACGAAGAAACCCAGCTCAAGTATGTAGGAGGAATCAAAGCTTTTGTCGAATATCTTAACCAGAACAAAACTTTAATTCATAAACAGCCTTTTTATTTTACCGCTGAACGCGACGATATTACTGTTGAAGTGGCTTTGCAATGGAATGACGGCTTTCAAGAAAATATTTTATGTTTTACCAACAATATTTCTCAGCGGGATGGAGGAACCCATCTCGCTGGCTTTCGTGCAGCTTTAACTAGAACATTAAACACTTATATCGATCGTGAAGCAACTAGCAAAAAGCTTAAAGTCGCCACTACCGGTGATGATACCCGCGAAGGCTTAACAGCTGTTTTATCCGTTAAGGTTCCTGATCCTAAATTCTCTTCTCAAACCAAAGATAAATTGGTGTCTTCCGAAGTAAAAGGAATTGTTGAAGCCTTAACTTCAGAAAAGCTTGAAGAGTTTTTATTAGAAACGCCACAAGATGCACGAGCCATCATGATGAAAATCATCGATGCCGCGCGGGCACGTGAAGCAGCACGAAAAGCCCGTGAAATGACTCGACGCAAAACGGCATTAGACATAGCTGATCTACCAGGAAAATTAGCGGATTGCCAAGAAACCGATCCAGCTCTTTGTGAATTATTTATTGTTGAAGGAGATTCAGCTGGCGGTTCTGCAAAACAAGGACGCAATCGGCGCTATCAAGCAATTTTACCGTTAACAGGAAAAATCCTAAACGTGGAGAAAGCGCGCTTTGACAAGATGTTATCTTCGGAAGCAGTAGGTACATTAATTACTGCATTAGGTTGCGGTATAGGTAAAGAAGAATATAACCCAGATAAACTACGTTATCATCGTATTATCATTATGACTGATGCAGATGTCGATGGTTCACATATTCGTACTTTGTTACTGACTTTTTTCTATCGACAAATGCCAGAATTGCTTCAACGCGGCACTATCTATATTGCTCAACCTCCTTTATATAAAATTAAAAAAGGTAAACAAGAACAGTACTTAAAAGATGATGCCGCCCTTCAAGCTTATCTCACACAAACCGCACTCCATGATGCAATTCTTTATCCCCATACTGAAAGTTTTTCTATTCAAGGTATCGGTTTGGAAAAATTAGTTATGGATTACCGCAAAACACAATTAATGATTCAACATTTATCACGACGTTACCCAATAGATGCTCTGCAAGCACTACTTGATCTTCCGCCTTTATCTTCTGAAGAATTAATTGACTCTTCCAAAGTTCTAGAATGGGCAAAATATTGGCAAACTCAATTACAACAAACTACCAATAAGGAAGCTATTCGCTATCAAGTAAATGTTTATGAAAATACTGAACGACATGTGTTTTTGCCGAAAATAACTATTAGCACACATGGTTTAGAAACAACCTACAAAATCTCATACGAATTCTTTAAAACACCTGAATATCAATGCTTATTTGATATGGCGAAACAGCTCTATGGCCTCATTGAACCAGGCGCTTATGTGCAACGCGACACTAAAAAACATACAGTGAAAAATTTTAAAGAAGTTTATGAATGGCTGCTAGCTGAAGCTCGCCGTGGGCAAGCCATACAACGTTATAAAGGTTTAGGAGAAATGAATCCTGATCAGTTATGGGAAACAACAATGGATCCAAATACTCGACGTTTATTACGCGTCACGGTTGAAGATGCTATTGCGACTGATCAAATCTTTACTACCTTAATGGGCGATCAAGTTGAGCCGCGTAGAGATTTCATTCAACAAAATGCATTAGAAGTTGATAATTTAGATATATAAAAACTATATTGGAAATAAAAGTAAAGTTGATAATCTTCCATCTAGAGTCCAGAAAAAATGGATAGCTTCAAACCTTGGCAATCTTTAAGAAAAAATTCGATTGTTGATATTATTGCACCTGCTAGTCACATAGCTGATAAAGCTATCATAGAAAAAGTAAAAACCTTATTCACAAGCTGGCAATTAATACCCAGAATTTCTCGGGATTTATTTGGACCTGATCTGTTATGTGCAAATAGTGATACACAACGATTTCAACAATTAAAAGACGCCTTATTAAATTCTACTTCCGATGCAATTTGGTGCCTACGTGGGGGTTATGGCTGTACGCGTCTACTCCCTTATCTTTTAAGGTTAGCGGCGCCAGAAAAATGTAAACTATTGATTGGCTTTAGTGATATCACTGCTTTACATTTATTTCTACAACAAAAATGGCATTGGCAAACGTTGCATGGACCTACACTTAACCAAGTAACTCACCACCTAATTTCATCAGAAAACATTACTGAGTTAAAAAAAGTTATTTTTGGGCAACTACCAGAATTGAATTATTTCTTAAACTCTTACCAAAAACCGAATTCTTTTGATTTAATCCAGACTTCTATAATCGGTGGAAGTCTTAGCTTAATACAAACAAGTCTTGGAACTGATTGGCAAATAGAAACTAAAGATAAAATTTTATTTTTAGAAGATGTCAATGAAACTGCTTATCGAATCGACAGAATGTTACAACAATTACAACAATCGGGAACATTAAATAATATAAAAGCACTCCTATTCGGTGATTTCACTTTTACTGCAAAGCCAGAAGAAGAAAAAAAGATTCAAACGGTACTAAAGCGCTTTGCCAAGGAACAAAATTTTCCTGTATTACGTTGCCCTAATATTGGCCATAGAAAACAGAATCGGTGTTTACCTCTTGGAATACCTACACTACTAGATTTAAATAAAAATCAACTCATAATTAAAATAACAGGTTAATTTCTATGCTTAATTCTTTCAGTAATGCAGGTTTATTCCTGATTCAATCTATTTTTGATCTTTATATTTTTATTTTACTGTTACGAATCATTTTACAATGGGTTAATACAGATAGTTACAATCCGTTGTTTATATTAATAGCGAAATTAACCAACCCTCCGCTACGCCCTATTTGCCGTTTGATTCCAAGTCTTCATGGCATCGATTTCGCAGCTATAATATTATTATTAGGTTTAGAAATGCTTAAAATTGCATTTCTTGTTTTTATACAAATCAATGCATCGCCCCATTTACTCGGATTAATGGTGCTTGCATTTGCAGAGCTGCTTAATCAATTAATTAATATCTTCTTTTATGCAGTTATCGCTTTAACTATTTTAAGTTGGATCAGTCCTTTAGCACAGGGCCCACTCATTGAAATATTGGTACGCATCAGTGAACCTTTAATTAAACCCATCCGCAACATTTTGCCGAGTGTTTCGGGGCTGGATTTTTCGCCACTCATTCTGATTATTTGCTTGAAATTATTAACTATGCTCTTAGTGCAACCACTTGCACAAATCGGTGCAAGTTTGGTTTTGGGGCATTAAGTCATTTATTCTGTATTTTTTTATTTTCTAAAAAATAAATTTTATCCTGACAGGTGATGCTACCATTGTCATTAGGTTTGCTTTTGAATTTAGCAAGACCTTATGTTAATTAATTAAAGCTAGATTGGAAGGCATTTTTTTTAGATATGACGGATTGAAGAGTTTGTAACCCAATTAATTGAACGCAAAAAATGAAAATTCAGCTGATCTAACACTACAAAACAATATATTAACTTTTTCAAGATAAAAAATGTCGTTTATGTTTGCGTCGATTTATATAGACTTGTCTTAAAGAGATTGCAGCTAATACAATGAAAATTATTAACATCCAACCTGGGATTGTTAAATTTAAAAAACGCCAAGTCCCGCTTCCACAATTACTAGTTCCTTGAAAAAACAATTCAATAATTTTATGAAAATAGGTAGAGCTGCTATATTGAGCTATGACTGCTTGGCAACTGATTAACTGATCCGAAGGAAAATGTTCCAACCATAATTGACGACTGGCTACTACAGCTCCTGCTACTGCAAATAGAAAAGTTAAAGTATGCAAGAAACAGCGAGTTATCGCTTCAAAGTTGAACAATGCGCCCATTAAAAATAACAAACCTAACAAGGTAATAATAAACCGTTGTATGATGCAAAGCGGACAAGGAACAATCCCAACTTTATATTGCAAATATACTGCTGTTGCTAATACTAAGACGCAAAGAAAAAAAGTTAATAAATCGATCCAGCGAGTAACGGATAAATGCATATTTGGGTCCTACCGTTAGATTAAGGCTTGCTGTAAACTACTATACATTAATTGGGGATTCTAGTATGCCACAAAATGTAACGCAAAAATTATTTAACTTACATAAAATCGAAGGTGAAATGCAGCCTGGCGCAGAAATTGGCTTAAAAATTAATCAAACTTTATGTCAAGATGCGACAGGAACCATGGTAATGCTGGAATGTGAAGCAATGGGACTAAATCAAACTAAAGCAGAAGTCTCAGTACAATATATTGATCATAATCTTTTGCAGACAGACTTTAAAAATGCTGATGATCACCTATTTCTACTCAGCGCTTGTAAAAAATTTGGTCTTTATTATAGCGGACCGGGTAATGGTGTCAGTCATCCTGTGCATATGGAACGTTTTGGAAAACCCGGAAAAACTTTATTGGGTTCAGATAGTCATACCTGTGCAGCGGGATCGTTAGGTATGTTAGCCATCGGAGTAGGTGGATTAGAAGTTGCTATGGCAATTGCTGGATATCCATTCCATGTCACCATGCCAAAAATATGGGGTATAAAATTAAGTAATTCATTGCCGGACTGGGTCAGCGCTAAAGATATCATTCTAGAATTATTGCGTCGTCATAATGTTGATGGGGGAATCGGGAAAGTCATTGAATACTATGGGCCTGGACTACAGCATTTATCAGCCATGGATCGCCATGTAATTGCTAATATGGGTGCAGAACTCGGAGCAACCACAAGTGTATTTCCCTCTGATGAGATGACACGGGAATTTCTGAAATCGCAACAACGTGAAGCTGACTGGCAAGAAATAATTGCCGATAATAATGCAGATTATGACGAACATGATGAAATTGATCTTTCCAAACTTGAACCTTTAATTGCGTTACCTTCCAGCCCAGGAAAAGTGGTGCCTATACAAGAAGTTGCTGGCCGACCTATTTATCAAGCAATGATTGGTTCATCAGCCAACCCCGGCCTGAGAGATTTTGCTGTCGCAGCAGAAATTGTGGCTGGAAAGCAAATAGCTCCTGGTGTTTCATTTGATATAAATCCAACCTCCCGCCAAATCCTAGAAAACATGGTTGAGTTAGGCATTTTAGAAAAATTAATCCGTGCTGGTGGTCGTATTCATCAAGCGGGATGTAATGGATGTATTGGTATGGGGCAAGCTCCTGCTTCTGATAAAATAAGTTTACGCACAGTGCCTAGAAATTTTCCAGGTCGCTCCGGAACTAAAGAAGACCAAGTTTATCTCTGCAGCCCTGAAATAGCCGCTGCCTCGGTTTTAACCGGAATTATCACCGATCCGCGATCTTTAAAGGAAATATACCCACGCTTTACAGAACCAAAAAAGCTTATTATTAATAAAACAATGCTCGTTCCTCCATCTATAAACTCTACCGAAGTAAAGTTAGCTAAAGGCCCAAATATCCAACCTTTACCCCTTATTGCTCCTTTAGCCGATCATATTGAGGGACCCGTTTTAATTAAAGTAGGAGATGATATTTCTACCGACACAATTTTGCCAGCTGGAGCAAAAGTGCTGCCTTTCCGAAGCAATATTGCTGGAATTAGCCAATTTGTTTTTGATCAAATTGATCCCTCTTATCCAAAACGCGCTTTAGAATATCAGAAAACTGGATCTTTCATTGTTGGTGGTGATAATTATGGTCAAGGCTCTAGTCGTGAACATGCCGCCCTAGCGCCACGCTATTTAGGTGTACAAGCAGTGTTAGTTAAACAATTTGCACGTATTCACCGACAAAATTTAGTTAATTTTGGAATTTTGCCTCTGATTTTCACTAATCCTGCCGATTATGACACCATTGACCAAGGTGATGTTTTATTAATTAAAAATATTCGCGAAATTATTCAAAAATCTGAGAAGTTGACAGTACAAAATAAAACTAAAAATAAAAATTACATCGTAACTCATCCTTTAAGTGCAAGAGAATTAAAAATTTTATTAGCCGGGGGGCTCATTAATTGGATTAAACAATAAAACATGGTCCTTAATTATGCAAACGGCCAAAGCACTAGTTTGCATTTCTACGCACACAATCCTGTATGTTTTATGTTAATGCTAAAAAATAACAATTTTTGTTTCAGCCAATTATAATCCCAACATTAACAATATTTTCTAATTAAAATAATCTTTAAAAAGTATTTTCGGAGATTTTTTCTCATACAAAATATGATATACGCCTTCACAAAATGGCGCTTTGACTCCATATTTCTTTATCAAAAAGAAAATGTTTTTAGCAGTTTCATAACCCTCGGTAGTCCCAATTAACTTTTTGCTTTCTTCCAAGCTTCGTCCTTGGCCTAAAGCTAATCCTAAACGGCGATTTCGGGATTGATTATCAGTACAAGTTAACACAAGATCGCCAAGACCCGATAACCCCAAAAAGGTCTTCTGTTTTGCGCCCAATGTTATACCTAGTTCAATCATTTCTGATAGCCCTGAACTTATCACAGCTGCCTTTGCATTAGCGCCAAAACCTAAACCTTCGGTTATACCGACTGCAATAGCAAGAATATTTTTTATAGCGCCACCAAGCTCTACACCAATAATATCTTGTGTTATTTCCACTCGAAAATTTTTTGTCTGGAATCTTAGCAATAAATCATGAGCAAAATCATAATTTTCCGATGCAATACACACAGCTGTAGGTAAACCCATAGCAACTTCTTTAGCGAAACTCGGGCCTGATAGCACCGCCATTTCTCTATTCCCTACAGCTTCTTTAGCCACTTCATTTAATAATTGGTGTTTTTCAGAATCCAAACCTTTACTAGCCCAAAGCAAACGTTGATTAGCTTGCAAATAAGGTTGCATTTTTTTCAAAGTGGTATGAAAAGCAACACTAGGCACAACAATTAAAATGTCTTTTGTTCCAGAAAGAACATTCTGATAATCATCAGTACAAGTAATATTAGAAGGAAAAACGATGCCAGGCAAATAACGCTCGTTAGTTCTCTTGGTATTTATTTCAGAAACTTGTTGTTTTTCATAAGCCCATAAACGTATCTTTTGATGCTTACGTGCTAAATGAATAGCAAGCGCACTTCCCCAAGCTCCTGCACCAATAATAGAGATGGTTGGTTGATTATCATTTAGTTCTTCAGGCATCAGATTTTCCATCATTAAGTATAGTTTGGACTTAAGTTTACCATATATAATTTTATATATTATCTAAATATCAGACAATTAAAAAAGCAGTGTTTAACTTTATTTATAGGATCTATGGTCCTTTAAAATTAAAAGAAAGGGTTAAAGCTAAATCGACCTATCAAAATTACCCAACCAGATAAAGCTAAATAGGGACCAAATGCTATTCCTTTTTTTCGTAAACTATCTTTTTTTTGAAGATATAAAACTATCCCAGTTAATGAACCCGCAGTTGCTGCGATAAACAAAATATAGGGTAAAGCTTTTAGGCCTAACCAAGCACCTAATAACGCAAAACACTTAAAATCTCCTTCTCCCATTGCTTTAATTTTTCTTAGAATTTGATACATTTTTGCTAATGCATAAAGAAAAAGATAAGCGAAGAATGCTCCTAAAATAGCCTCTGTTGGAGAGACAAATAAATGGAATAGGCTCGAAATCAAACCACACCATAATAAAGGATAAATAATGATATCTGGGAGTATCTCATATTCAAAATCAATAAAAGCTAAAATTAACAACCCCCAAGTCAGAATTAACGCCGGAAAGGTTTGTAAACTTATTCCAAACCGTTCAAAGACAACAACTGAGGTTATTAACGTTAAAATCTCGATTAAAGGATAAAAAAAAGATATTTTGATATGACAATATGCACATTCTCTTTTTAAAAAAAAATAACTTAATAATGGAATTTTTTGTAAAAAAGTTAAATATTCTCGACAATTCGGACAATGCGAAAATGGAAAGAATATATTAAAATTTTTTAAATTACACTGTTGTGTTTTTTCATGATTTAAATACCATTGAGATTCTTTATGCCAATGTTTCTGTAAAATTATAGGTAACCGATACACCAATACCGAGAAAAAACTTCCTAATAAGAGACAAATAAATAAAAAACTAGCTATTAAAAAATATTCCATATTAAATAACACTCCCTAATTTAAATATTGGTAAATACATTGCTATTACCAAGCAAGCTACCATTAAACCCAAAACAACAATTAAAATGGGCTCTAATAATACTGATAAATTGTCAGCAAAATAATTAATTTTCTCTTCATAAATGTCAGCAACATTGTTTAACATTTCACTTAGGCAATTTGAAATTTCTCCAATTTTTATTAATTGTAATAAATCTAACGGGAATAGTTTGTGCTTTGAAAAAGCTTGAAAAAAACCTTCGCCATTACGTATATAATCGCAGCTCAATAAAATGGCGGATTTATAAACAACATTTCCTGATATTTCTGCAATAAGTTGTAAAGCATCGATTAATGGCAAATCGGCAGCAAGAGCAATAGATAAAGCCCGTGTTATACGCGCAATTATAATTTTCGAAAGCACTTTATTGAGGATAGGTATTTTTAGAATAAAATAATCAAATTTTTGATTAATTATTTGGTATCTTTTTTTTAAAAAAATAAAAAAACTACTTAACAAAAATATAGCAAGTCCGCAATTGACACTAATAAATCCTATATGTTTTGATAAATAAATAACTATTCGAGTTATTAAAGGTAGCTCTGCTCCGGAGTCAAAAAAAAATTGCTCAAACTGAGGCACCACTCCAATCATTAAAGCAATAAAAACAAGAACAGCAACCACTAAAACTATCATAGGATATACTATTGCATTAATAATTTTTGCTCTTAATTTTATATGTTTTTCTTGATGAACAGCAATTCGATTAAACATTAAACCTAATGTGGCCGTTTTTTCTCCTAATTGAATTAAACTACAATGAAATTTACTAAAGTAGGATTGTTTCTCTTGCAATGCCTCGCTTAAAGAAAAGCCATTCTCCAAATTTCCAATTATTTTTTTTAAATATTGTTTTAATGCCATATTACTAGAAGTAACTTCTAATAAATTTAATGTTTGCAGTAATGGAATTCCTGCTTGTAGTAAACGTGCTATTTGTTGATTAAAAAGAAAAACTTCCTGAATTTTAATAGGTTTAACTAAACGAATAATACAAGGATAAATATAAGTAATAAAATAATTTTTAGTTTTGTATAATTTATTTTTCTTAATACAGATTTTCATATAGATGCTTTAATACTATTAAAAATTTTTTTAATCTTTTATTACACGTTTCATTTCTGATAAACTAATCTCACCTTGTTTAAGTTTTTCTAAAGCCGATAAATACAAAGTTTGCATCCCATGTTCCCGTGCATACTGATTAATTTCAAATACGTTATTTTTCTGTAAAATTATTTTTTTTAATTCTTCTGAAAGTTTTAAAATCTCAAAAATACCCGTTCGGCCTTTATAACCTTCTGTACAATGCGAGCAGCCCTTCGCAGTAAAAATTTTATTATCTAAGGCTAAATTTAACTTTGACAAAATTTTTCTTGGTAAATGCTGTTCAACTTTACAATGCATACATAAACGTCTTACTAAACGCTGCGCAATAATTATCTGTACTGAAGCTACGATATTATAGGTAGGAATATTCATATTTTCTAAACGGATCAAACTATCAGCTGCGCTATTGGTATGTAAAGTCGATAAAACCAAATGTCCAGTTTGAGCAGCTTTTATACCTATTTCAGCTGTTTCCTGATCACGCATTTCTCCCACCATAATAATATCTGGATCTTGGCGTAAAAAAGCCCTTAGAACACAAGCAAAATTTAACCCTATGGCAGGATTTACGTTAACTTGGTTAATGCCCGCCAAAATAATTTCTATAGGATTTTCGACTGTAGATATATTCAAGGTAGTTTTTTTTAAAAAACTTAATCCTGTGTACAAGGTGATAGTTTTCCCGCTCCCGGTAGGTCCTGTCACTAAAATCATACCATGAGGACTCGCTAAAGCTTTGATAAATTCTTTTTTTTGGATTGTGTTCATTCCCAATTGATCCACTTCTAGTAACATTTTGTTATTATCCAAAATTCTAATTACTAATTTTTCACCATGAATAGTTGGACAAGTACTCAAGCGACAATCCACGTTTCGATCATTAATATCTTTTAATTGAAAACGACCATCTTGTGGAATTCTTCGCTCAGCAATATCGAGTTGTGCCATAATTTTTAAGCGTGTTATTATCCTTGAAGTTAAATATTTTGGCAGATCAATTATTGAATATAACAATCCATCAATTCGGAAACGGATTAGCAATTGATTATGATAAGGTTCTATATGCACATCCGAGGCGTTACGTCTAATCGCATCTACCAAGAATTTATTGACATAATTTACAATAGTTAAATCAACATCATTTGAATTATCTAACGTCTCAACCAGGTTACTGTTATTATAATTATTTTCTAATTGAATGGCTTTAAATTGGTCCTCTAGAGAAGTGATATTCTTCTTTATTAATGAAGTCTCTTTTATTTTTTTTATTAACTTTATAAATTTTTTTTCGTCTGCAATCTTATATTCCAATATTAAACCTGTTGCAAATCGAATATTATCCAAAATCAATTGCTGTGTGGGATCAACTAATGCTAAAAGCAATTTTTTATTTTCTTGTGCTAAAGGTAATATTTGATATTTTTCCTGAAATTTTTGATCAATTATATTTACAGGAATTTGAGCTATATTAATTGTATCTAAGTCAACGTACGTTAGAAAAAATTCTGCTGCTAAAAGATGGGCTAAATAAGAAGAATCAACAGCTTGAGTTTTAATTAAATGACTTATAATTGATATCTGCTGTTGTCTACTAAACTCTAAGATCTTATTAACAAATTCTCTTTTTAATCCGTAATCGAGAATTAAACGTTTAAAAAAATTATTGATGTAAATTTTTTCCATTTTATTATATCCATATATAAGAACCTTCTTAGTATAACCCAAATTAATGTATTGACACATTAATTTTTTAATGTTTATATAGATATTGCCGGATTAATGAATACCTTGCTGGTTGGAGTTCTAGGGGTTAAGAATAGGAATATTAAAAAAAAATAATAATAATTTCTATTTTTAGGAGCTTACTTACTTTCTTACAGATAATGTTTAGGAATAAATTATATGCAATTCTATATTACTGCATTAAAGTATTTTTTAAACTTTATGAGGTTGGAAAGTAATGAAAGCCAGCAAGGTTTTTTTAAAGTCCTCTTAATTCCCTATCTAATCTTTGTTTAAAAAGGTTTTCATTGTTTGATCAAAATTTCTTATTTCCAAGATCCTAGTGTATATTTAGAAATAAAATTAATTAGGGAATATCAATTTTAGATATTTTTTTAAACATAGAATTTTATATTTATGGGTGTGTTAGACCAATCTATTATCCATCTTTGGCATACTAAAATTGATGACCATAGTCAAAAATACCAACTCTTCCAAAGTTGGCTTACCCCTAATGAAAAGATACGTGCTGAAAAATTAGCTTTTCCTTACCGACAAAACTATGTTATTTCAAGAGCAATATTACGTGATTTACTAGCCTATTATTCAGAACAATATCCAGAGAAACTGAAATTAAGCTATTCTGTTTCTGGCAAACCCTTCTTAATCAAAAATCAAAGCCAACGAATAGAATTTAATCTTTCCCATTCAAAAAACATTTTGGTCTGTGTTTTTACTATAGGCGCGCCTGTTGGTATCGATATTGAATATATAACCCCAAAAAAACATCTCGACAAAATCGCTTATCGTTTTCTTCCGGGTTATGAATATGATCAACTACAATTATTAAAAGAAACAAATAAATTACAAGCATTTTTTAAGGCCTGGGTGAGAAATGAAGCCTTAATAAAAGCAAAGGGCGATACCTTACAGACTCACCCCTATTCTAAATATAAACTTTCCCTAAATGCTAAACTAAGCACCTCAAAATTCGAAACAAAAGAAATAAATTCTTTCTATACTATTTCTAATTTATTACTTTATTCTGAGTTCGCAACTGCAATTGCTATAAAAGGAAAAAAAAAGCCTATTAATATTAAAAAATATACAAAAAGGTTGTCAAATTAAATTAATTTGACAATACACATTGAGTTTAAAAAAATTATTTTCTTTTAAAACTCAAAAATATTTTCTAAACTTATCAAAACTCCATCAGCATAAAACGTACTACGCCACATGTTGCATCATCAGGCTGCATTTCTGTTAAAGGGTAATGTAGGTTTAGCGCTTTCAAATAACGGCGATTACCATCAATGACGAGCTGTCTAAAAAGTAAGGTGCTACCGGAATCTTGCTTTATTTTTGCCAAAATAAAAGCAGCATTATGAGCAACACAGTCTGTATCTAGTACAATTATACAATTTTTAGGAAAACTTGGCCCTTGTGCGGTTTCCATACAGTCATTTTCTACACGCAATGCAAAAGCATCTGAACTAAGAGGAATATTAGTGCTTAGATACTTGGAATAGGTTTTTGGCGAAATCTTAATAAAATGCAGAAACCGTTCTTTTGCCTCTTGGGGTGTCAATAATGGCACTTGATAGTAAGGCTGACTATTTTCATACTGATAAGACCCTTCAGTCTCTTCAGCAGCATGTTCATGATCCAGCCATCCATGAGGCTTATTAAAGACTTTTTCAATATGGCTAGCCAGCCTATCACCAATATTTTTAATCGGACTATTGCCAATTAAATGACTAATCTGGCTTTGTGAACGATCCAAATGCTCGGATAGATCGGTGATACCTCCTACTAAGCGAGCTAATTTCCGTAAATTTTTCCGTCTAATATCTTTTATATTCATGCCATAGCTTTATTAAAGTTTTATTGTTATGACCCATAGAGTAAACTTATACTTTGTTCAAAGTCCTATAAATGTCAAAAAAAGTAATATCTATGGTAATACATATTACCTTTTTAGATAAGTGGCAACATAATTTTTTTAATCAAACAACAAAATTCCCTAGCTTTTTCTTAACTTTTATCTTTTTCAACTGTATATAATTTGGTAAACCTTTTTGATAGGGAGGATAATCTTCCCCCTGGATTAATGGGAATAGATAGTCACGACATCGCTGAGTAATATGAAAGCCATCTTTTGTAATATAAGATCGCGGTAATTTTTTTTCTTTATTAGCAACGGTGGCTAATGCCGTCTCGCCTATAGACCATCGATAGCGTTTGCCTGTTGCTCTAATAATAGTGGGCATTACTGCATTTTTCCCTTTAATAGCAAATTCAACTGCAGCTTTACCTAAAGCATAGGCTTGTTTAACATCCACTTTAGACGAGATATGCCGTGCAGAACGTTGCAAATAATCTGGTAAGGCCCAGTGATATTTGTAACCTAGTTTTGTTTTAATTAATTGTGCAATAACTGGAGCTGCGCCGCCTAATTGCTTATGACCAAAAGCATCGGTGGTACCCGCTTCAGCTAAAAACTTTTTTGCTGAATCTCTAATGCCTTCTGCCAAAACAATAACACAATAACCCCATTTTTTTACGGTTTTATCTACTTCCTGTAAAAATAAAGATTCGTTAAAAATTATTTCAGGAAATAAAATAATATGTGGCGCATCCCCTTTTTTTTGCATAGCTAAGCCACTTGCGGCGGCTATCCAGCCGGTATGTCGACCCATCACCTCCATAATGAATACTTTAGTCGATGTCGCGCACATAGAAGCAACGTCTAAGCCGGCTTCTAATGTAGAAATAGCTACATATTTCGCAACTGCACCAAAACCAGGACAATTATCAGTAATAGGGAGATCATTATCAATGGTTTTAGGAATACCTATGCAAGTTAAGGGATAGTTTAGCTTTTGACTAAGCAAATAAATTTTGTGTGCTGTATCCTGTGAATCCCCCCCCCCATTATAAAAAAAATAACCAATATTATGCGCTTTAAAAACTTCTAATATGCGTTCATATTGCACACGATTGTCCTCTAGACTTTTTAATTTATATCGACAGGAACCAAAGGCTCCCCCCGGCATAAATCTCAATCCCGCAATTGCTTTAGTGTTTTCTTTACTGGTATCAATTAAATCCTCGTTTAAAGCGCCTATAATTCCATTACTGCCTGCATAAACTCTACCGATTTTATTTTTATATTGCCTAGCAGTTTCAATCACGCCACAGGCTGTGGCATTAATAACTGCTGTTACGCCGCCAGATTGAGCATAAAACACATTTTTCTTTGACATTCTGCTTATTCTCCAGGTAACTTAAAGTCAAATATACTCACAGCAATTGAAGCCTTAGCTATTGCCAAAAAGAAAATGGCAAGTTAAACGGCAACTAAGGCAAAAAATCAAGTGTGTAGAGTATAATACTTGAAACATTCACACTTTTTCTAGACTAACATGCGACTTCATATTTTAGGCATCTGCGGTACATTCATGGCGGGTATTGCTTTAATAGCCAAACAAAAAAATTTTGCAGTCATAGGCTCTGATATAAACATCTATCCTCCGATGAGCACTCATTTAGCTGAGCATAAAATTCCAGTTTTTGAAGGTTATGATAAAAAAAACCTATTGCCACATCCCGATTTAGTTATCATGGGAAATACCATGACACGTGGAAATCCGTGTGTTGAATATGTTTTAAATCAAAATATCCCTTATATTTCAGGCCCACAATGGCTAGCAGAAAATGTTTTACACAAATATCATGTTTTAGCGGTTTCTGGAACCCATGGCAAAACCACCGTCTCAAGTTTATTAAGCTGGATATTAGAATATGCTGGATTAAATCCTGGATTTTTAATTGGAGGGATTGCTAATAATTTTAAAAGCTCTGCTCGTTTAGGCAAAGAAGATTTTTTTGTCATTGAAGCAGATGAGTATGACACGGCATTTTTTGATAAACGGTCGAAATTTATTCATTATCATCCCAAAACTTTGATTGTAAATAACCTTGAATTTGATCATGCTGATATTTTTTCGAATTTAGAAGCGATTCAAACCCAATTTTCGTATTTATTGCGGACGGTACCTAGCCAAGGATTAATTATCTGCCCAAAAATAGATAAAAATTTACAAAATGTTATTTCACGAGGATGTTGGACACCTATCGAATACACAGGAAATATGGAAAATAAAGATGTAATTTGGCGAACTACCTTACTAAAAGCAGACGCCAGCCAATTTACTATCTATTTTAAAAACAAAAAACAAGGAGAAATACATTGGTCATTAATTGGGGATCACAATGCAGCAAATGCTATCATTGCTATTGCCGCTGCGCATCATATCGGCATTAAGCCCAATATTTCCATTACTGCATTAAATAAATTTCAAGGAATCAAACGTCGATTAGAAGTCTATAAAAAAATCAATGGAATAACGCTTTATGATGATTTTGCTCATCACCCTACCGCCATTGCCTCAACGCTTGCTGGCTTACGTAAAAAAATCGGGAATAAAAAACGGATATTGGTTATTTTAGAAGCCGGGACACATACTATGCGTTCTGGAATACATCGAGAAACCTTAGGTCCCTCTTTACAGAATGCAAATAGTGTTTGGTTACTACGGCCAAAAGCAAATTGGGATTTTGAGGAGATTTTTCAAACCTCATCCATTCCTATTTTTATTTATGACTCCATAACCGATATTATCCAAAAAGTAGCTAAAGAAGCTAAAGAATCTGATCATATTGTTATTATGAGTAACAGAGGTTTTGGTAATATGCATGAAAAGCTTGCTCGAGCACTAGAAGCGTGAATATCTCTGTAACCCACTATCTTGAAGCTGCATTAAAATTAGCAGAAATACGTAAAGGATTTTGCGCACCCAATCCTTGTGTTGGTGCTATCTTAGTTAAAAATAATCAGATTATTGCTAAAGGTTATCATCATGCAAGTGGGTCTCCTCATGCAGAAGTAGATGCTATTAGTAAAGTCGACCCTTCTAACGCCTCAGGCGCTGTATTATATGTCACTTTACAACCTTGTTGTCATACAGCTAAAAAAACTCCTCCTTGCACTGATCTAATTATAAAAAGCGGTATCGTAAAAGTCATTTATGGCTTTCGCGATCCCAATCCAGCTGTAAACGGCCATACCGATAAAATATTACAAACCGCTGGGATTGAATGCACTCATTATCCAATAACCCTCATTGATAATTTTTATGCAAGCTATGCTTATTGGTGGAAACATAAAAGGCCCTTTACTACAGCTAAATTAGCCATGACTTTAGATGGAAAAATTGCCGGAAGAAATGGAAAAAGAATTCAGTTAACTGGAAACACCGCACAAAAATTTACTCATCAACAACGTAAATATACCGATGCTATTCTAACTACAGCAAAGACTATTGTTGTAGACGATCCCTTATTAAATTGTCGTATCGATGATATTATCTACAAAAAATCTCTATATATTATTGACACCTATCTCAGGATTCCTATATCAGCAAATGTTTTTAATTCTACAGAAAAAATAACAATTTTTCATAACCCTCAGATTAGTAAAAAAGAGCAAGATCGATTTCAAAAATATGCTATACGCTTCATTCCAATAAAAGCTAATAATAATGGTCTTGACTTACTAGAAATATTTAATCAAATTGGCCAAGATGGAATAATAGATCTTTGGGTAGAAGCGGGTGGAAAAAGTTTCCAAGCTTTTGTCCAAAATAGCTTATTACAACGAGCTTTTATTTATGTAGCCCCCCAATGGTTGGGAGAAAATACACAACTTGCTTTTAGTGTTCCGGATCCTTTAAAAGGAGCAATATGGGCTAATTCGACTATTTTAGGTAAGGATAGCTGTTTTGAGTTTAAATGGAGTGGGTATTAGGCGTATAATACTGTCTAAATTAAGACATAACAAAACAAATACACGATAATGAAAACCTCAAGCTTCCTTAGTATCGCTCGCGCTTTAGAAGATTTACGTCAAGGTAAAATGATCATTCTCTTTGATCATGAAAGTCGGGAAAATGAGGGTGACTTGGTTCTAGCCGCGGAAATGGTTACACCTGAAGCCATTAATTTTATGGCACAATATGCGCGTGGATTAATCTGCTTAGCGCTAACTGAAGAAGATATCCAGCGACTAGAAATCCCAATGATGGTAAAGCAGTCTACCAATCCTTTTAATACCGCCTTCACAGCCTCTATAGAGGCTGCCAAGGGCGTTACCACCGGTATTTCTGCCGCTGATCGAGCTCATACCATTCAAGTGGCTGTTAACCCACAAAATGGCCCTCAAGATATCGTTATGCCAGGCCATATTTTTCCGCTACGGGCCCGAAAAGGTGGTGTTTTAGAGCGTATGGGACAAACCGAAGGAAGTACTGATTTAACTCGTTTAGCAGGCTTAAAATCCGCAGCAGTTATCTGTGAAATCATGAATCCTGACGGAAGCATGGCCCGATTTCCAGATTTAGAAAAATTCGCCAAACAACATCAAATCAGCTTATTATCGATACGAGATTTGATCCAATATCGCTTGCAAACTGAATCTTTAGTCCAAGAAATCGCTTCAATTTATTTACCTACCGAAGAATATGGTGATTTGACTATCAAATTATTTGAAAGCTGTATGGATAAACATCACCATTTAGCAATTGTTAAGGAAAAACCCGAAGCATCCTCTGAGCCTACTTTAGTACGTATTCATTCAGAATGTTTTACGGGTGATCTATTTGGCTCTACTCGCTGTGATTGTGGTTGGCAGCTACACGAATCCCTAACACAAATCAGCCAACAGGGGGGAGTGCTGCTTTATTTACGCCAGGAAGGCCGCGGCATTGGTTTATTGAATAAACTTAAGGCCTATGCCTTGCAAGACCAAGGTCTCGATACCGTCGAAGCGAATCAAAAATTAGGTTTTGGCAGTGATGATCGTAATTATTGGATAGGCGCACAAATGCTGCAAAGCCTTAAAATATTGCAAATAAGATTACTTACCAATAACCCACAGAAAATTGCCGACTTAGAGCAATATGGAGTTGAAGTCATTGAACGGGTCCCATTAATTGCAATACCTAACTCAACCAACCATGCCTATTTAAAAACTAAACAAACCAAGCTCGGACATCTACTCAATTTATGAAAAGGAGCAAAGTATGCAAAAAATAAAAGAAATCACTGCTAAACCTCTACATTTTAATCAACCCATTGATGAATTTAATATTGCTATTATAGTCAGTCGCTTCAATCAAGATATTACCGAAGGATTATTGAATGGCGCTTTACAACGACTACAAGAATTAAATTTTCCAGAACGATGCATCACTATTATTCGAGTTCCTGGAGCGGTAGAAATCGGTCTTGCTGCCCAACAAATAGCTATTTCCAATGAAAATTGTTTAGCCATTATCTGTTTAGGTGCTGTTATACGCGGGAAAACTAATCATTACGATTATGTTTGTCAACAAGTAAGTTATGCTTGTCAAAAAGTTGCTTTACAAGAATCGATACCTGTTATTTTTGGGATATTAACCACTGAGAATGAAGAACAAGCATTTGCGCGCATAGACGAAAAACATTGTCACAAAGGTCGTGATGCAGTCGATGCAGCAATGGAAATGATCTCGGTTCTTGAGCAAATCGAAGCAGAATAAACATACTGTTCAGATTTAAATTTTTGAGTGGATACCACTTAATTACAATCCTCATGTGTGCTAATACATTGGGGACGCCTTGTCAAAAATTCATTTGCTGATGATTTAATTAGATGAAATATACTTTTCACGTCGAATAATTTCAGTCGGAAAGTTATAGCTTTTAACTAGAAGTGTAAAAACCTCATCTACCATATTGGGGTTACCACACAAATAGACAATATCTTGTTTAGGGTTTGGATTAATTTCACTAAAAGCATTCAATACATAACCGGTATGTTCAAAATTTAATGCCGCTTGTGGTTTAACTCGACTATAATAAGCATGAAATTCAAACCATGGGTATTTTTCTGCAAATTCAAGAAATTCATCTCGATACAGCAAATCTTCAGGCTTGCGCACACCGAAGACCAAAATAACCTTAAAACACGGTCTTAATTTAAATCGTTGTTCTAATTCAGCTAGCATCGTTCGGTAAGGTGTTACACCCGTACCCGTTGCTACCAAAATATAACGTTCCGGCATCTCCTCGCGTAAAATAAGCCGACCAAAAGGACCGGTTGCTGTGACCCTATCTCCAGGCTTCAATGCAAATAGAAATTCACTTGCAATACCTGCGGGTACATAAGAAGCGGCAAATTCAATTTTATTATTTGCAACGTGAGTTTTATTGGCGATACTATAGCTACGACGCAATATTTTTTCATCCGTAGGTATATGCAAAGTAATAAATTGGCCGGGAATGAACTCAAAGCCCCCCCCCTCTTCATAACGAAAAGTGAAATGTTTGACATCTGGAGCAATCTGCTCACTGGCCTCGAGAGTTAAATGAAATTCTTTTCGTGACATAATCCGCGTAGTCTAATCAGCTGAACGCATTTCGTCAAAATATTTGCTGTCAAAATCAGTTTTGAAGCAACTCAAAAGCAAATTTACAAGCTATACTCCAAAAAACAAAACGTTAATGGCTCTTATGCGATAGAGGATGAAGAGAACTGTGCTAACTTATGGCTTAGTTCCTCGAGTGTAGTTTCTACGAGTGTGGCTGAACTAGTTTTAATATGGCGAGTTTTCTTACTGAAAAATCGAGTCATTGAATTTCTATGCTCATTAAGTATTTGTTGATTTTCGTGATGCCAATGAGCTATTTTTTGATAAAACTCGGGCATAGCTTCATGAGTTTTAATTTTTTCACCGTGTACAGCAAGTATTTTCTGTAATTCCTTAAATGTGTCCAATTTTCCTTGAATAACTTGCGTATTTCTTTTATATAGTTCCTTCTGTAATTTATTAACCTTTTGTTCTACCTTACAAAAGAAACTTACAAGCAAAGGCAGAGTTGGTTCGAGCTGTTTTTTCAAATCAGCAGCAGATGGAATTCCTAAAATTTTTGCTGCCTTTTTCGGTACTATTTCTTTTTCTTTTATTGGTTCTCTCCAGGCTTTCAAATCATCCGGTGCTTCTCGATGAAGGCAGGGCTGATAATCGGGGCTTTTTTCTGGCATGAGTCTGCTGTTCATATCATCCAAAAATAATCCTTGCTCTTTAAAACGGTAATTACTCTCAATTTTCTTAATGAAATTCCCAGCAATTTTTGCATGGACTTCTTGTGTAGGATGCACGTCATCCCAAGATAAGCAACCTCCCGCGGGTTCTGACTGACCTTTTTTTGCTTTGGGTAATCCGCTATTTTTTCTAGCTTCGGATAATGAAATGGAGACGTCTGCTAAATGAAGTGGCAAGCCACCAACTGTAACACCTCTTAAAGCGGACGAAATAATCTGGCCTATAGAAGGATCGCGTAATGTACCACAATCAGTAATTAATAATGCTTCTTGGCTTGGTGCATTAGGTGTTTTTTGGTAAATTACTTGCATTGCCCGATAGGGAGAATCCTCTTGTTTTAAGTAAAGTATTTTCTCCTTAGCTACTTGTATAAGCTGGCCCTCTTTAATATAGTAAACTTGATAACAATGTACTTTACTGTTAGTTGCATTTGTTAGTTCCTGTAAAACAACTGCATTTTTAGTTTTGATTTTTTTTAGTACTTTATTAATATCATTTGCCCAGGTAGTATATAAAGCACATCCAATGGTAAAACCATTTTCTTCAGGATTACCATGAATACTTTGATATAAGGCATGAACATCCAAAAGCCCAATATGACAGTTTAGTTTTGCTTTTGATATCGCTTGTCTTTTTATGTAATACTTTAAATTATCAGTTCCAACGCTACTTACTTGTCCTAAATCTTCTAAAAATTTCCATTGTTTTTTGGATAGCTGCACATCAACATTAAGATAAGTTCCATCATCGTTCTCTAAATATTTTTCACCTTGCCAAAAATAAATTTTCCTATTTAAATCTTTTCCTTGAATAATAAATGCCTTTTCTTGAGGAAGTGTCCGGCTATTCAGTGAAATAGGTGTATCATACGATTCAAAGCCTGCATTTTGATGCTTCTGGTAACTCGCCACTAAGTTGTTTAATTGACGATTGAAAGAATTAATTATAGCTCGCGTTTGTTCTTTTTCTTCTTCTGTCTTAGTGTGATATCTTGGCGTGAGTGTGATATCAGGCATATTAACCAAATAAACATCCCTTCCCCCATTCAAAACAAAAAAATCCATCCATTCTTTTATGCTTTGAATGGCTCTTGTTACTCCCTCCTCATCCATATATCCAATAGTGAGCAAGTCATTAATGCCAATCATATTAAGAGCAAGAGAGTTCTCGAATGAAATACTATTCTTCCCCATATAAGCATAAGCTTTTTTTGTTTCGGCACTGAGATGCGTAACAAAAGGACGTGCATAAAATGTTTTTGGAAATTCTAAATAACTCCACCACGAATTATAATTATAAGCGGTCGCCCCTCCTTGCGCCCAGCACTGCACATCATTTTTAGAATGATTACGCATTAAGGGATTTTGTTCCGATTTCTGTCGATACTCAAACTCAAGTGCTACAAAATCTGCCCAGGTAACAGGGCCGTTGCTAAACAATCCCCAGGGCGAATGTCCAAGAAGCATTGCTGTTAACCATCTAGGAAGTTTACGAAACTTATAAAATTCACTGTTTTTCCCTCCCGTGTCAGTAAGACTATCTCCAAAAATATGGATATTTGTTATAGATCTACTTGACATAGAGTGACATAGAGTTAACCTTTTAACTAGTTTCATAAATTAAATACCTCCCTGTTTATTTCAGATTTTACCTATTCTTGATATGCCTAGAGCATTAGCATCATTAATATAGATTTCTTTATTGGAAATGATAGTAATTAAAGATTTATTAAATGATAAAAATTAACTGGCTAATTTTTCATAAAATATTTTTTAGCTAGCGCCACATCTTTAGTAATTTGTTGTTTAAGCGCTTCTAAACTTTCAAATTTTTTTTCATCGCGTATTTTTTTCAAAAACTCTATTTCGATGAATCGGTCATAGATATTTTGATCAAAATCCAATAAATGAACTTCTAGCAAATTTTTCAAACCATTTATAGTTGGGCGTTTTCCACAATTGGCAATACCCGGCAACCCTATCGCTGCCAAACCATAAACATTTACAACAAAAACGCCTTGTAAAGGTAAGACCTTGCGACGTAATCGAATATTCGCTGTTGGAAATCCAAGTAATCGACCGCGTTGATCACCATAGATAACACGACCACTTAGTCTAAATGGACGCCCCAATAATAATGCTGCCAATTTAAAATCAGCTTGTTTTACCGCCTCCCTTACCCGAGAACTACCTATACGCTCATTTTTTAATAACACGGTGGGTGTAGAGAAAACTTTGAATCCATATTCATGGCCCAATTTTTGCAAAAAACCAAAATCTCCTTGGCGTCCTTTCCCAAAACGAAAATCATCGCCTATAATTAAACCTTTCATACCTAATTTATCAACCAAAATTTTTTTAACAAAACTTTCAGCTGTACACTCTGCTAATTGTTTATTAAAACGTAAGCAAAGAACTCGATCGATATTTAATTGTTGCAGATATTTAACTTTTTCCCCAAGTCGCATTAAGCGTGCTGGGGCCTTATCCCCATAGAAAAATTCTTGTGGATGAGGCTCAAAGAGAATCACGCATGTAGGCTGCTGAAATTGTCGTCCAAGTTTGAGTAAAGATTGAATAACACTTTGATGTCCTTGATGTATACCATCAAAATTACCAATAGTTACAACACAACCTCTATGCCTCGTTTTTATATTATGAGTATTGCAAATAAGTTCTGCCATGGTCATGATTGAGCTTTTAAATCATGGTAACGCAAACCACTTATCCATAACATGACAAGATAAATAATAATTGCAAAGATACCCAGAATAAAAATATGTGTAAAGCGTTGCTGCCAATTCCAAGTTATCCAAACTAAAGTAGTGGATGCTGCCCAATATAAAAATAAACACAATACGCTATTAGCGAATACTAATTGCAATACAAACTTTAGCCAGCCGGATTGCCACTGAAAAACTTTGCGGATTTGCAATCCCCATAACAATAGGCCTGCATTCAACCACGCTGATAACGAACTTGCCAAAGCTAAACCAGCATGTTTTAAAGGAAAAATTAATAGCGCATTAAAAATCATATTCGCAATTAAGGCAATAATTCCGATACGTACAGGCGTTTTTATATTTTGCTGCGCATAAAAAGCAGCTGCCAATACTTTAATCAACATAAATGCCTGCAAGCCAATGGAATAAGCTATCACACTTCGTTGTGTCATAAATACGTCATGGATGGTAAATTTTCCATAATGAAAAAGTGTTACAATTAACGGCCCCGATAAGATTAACATGGTTAAAGAAGCAGGGATTCCGATTAATAAATTACAACGCAAGCCCCAATTTAAAGTACTGGCAAACAATTCAGGAGATTTCGCTGCATGCTGGCGAGAAAGATGAGGTAAAATTACGGTCATTAAAGCCACACCAAACACACCTAATGGAAAATAAGCAAGTCTATCTGAGTAATAAAGCCAAGTTACACTCCCTGCAACTAAAAAAGAAGCAAAAACCGTATTCAATAATAAACTGATTTGGCCTATAGATGAACCGAATAAGGCTGGCAACATCAGTCTTAATACTTTTTGCACGCCGGGATCACGCCACTTAAATTTTGGTTTTTGCAACAATTTTAATCGATTTAAAAAGGGTAATTGAAAACCTAACTGTAAAAATCCTGCTAACAACACACCCCATGCCTGTGCTTCAACCGGTACTTTAAAAAATCTCGCCACCCCAAAAGCAGTAATGATTAATGAAATATTTAATAATGCGGGTGTAAAAGCAGGCGCCCAAAATTGTCCATAACAATTTAAAGTCGCACCAACTAAAGCTGTTAAAGAGATCAGCATCAAGTAAGGAAATGTAATCTTTAACATCTCTACAGCTAATTGAAAACGATAAGGATCTAAGCCGGGGGCAAATAAACTAACTAAACCTTTACTTCCTAGAACGCCAAGAATACAAATTCCTAATAAAATGAAGCCTAATGTACCTGCTATATAGGCAACAAATTGTTTCACCTCTTCGGGTGGGCGCGTTTGTTTATATTCAGATAAAGTAGGAATAAAGGCCGTAGAAAAAGATCCTTCAGCAAATAGTCCACGCATAAAATTAGGAATTTTAAAAGCGATATAAAAAGCATCGACAGCAGCCGTGACACCAAAAATTCTAGCTGCCACCATATCGCGAACAAATCCTAAAATTCGCGAAATCAACGTCATGGAGGCAACAATGGAGGTTGATTTAAAAAGTACCTTACTCATTGGTTTTCTAACCACATTTCAACAATTAATTGGGCTGCAATACTATCAATAGATTTTTTTTTTAAAGCTTTATATCCACCAACAGCAAAAAGTCGTGAACGTGCCTCAACTGTAGTTAGCCTTTCATCAACTGGAAAAACCGGAAGTTGAAAACGATTTTTTAACTGCATTAAAAAATCTTGGGCTAAATAGGTTATCGATTGCTTTGTTCCATCCATATTTAACGGGATACCTACTACTAATGCATCTGGTGACCAAATTTCCAATAATTGTTCAATTTCCTCCCATGGAAGTTCACCATTTTTAACCGTTAAACTGGTTAAAGGTTGAGCTAAGGAAGGAGAAATTTGACCTACTGCCACACCAATATACTTAGAGCCAAAATCAAATCCTATAACAGTTTTAATCTCAGGCATGACCACCTATATAAGCTAATTTAGTAACATCCACGCCTAAATAATCCATAGCTCTTAACCAACGTTGTTCAAATGGAATATCAAATAATATATTAGGACTTGCGGGTAAAGTTAACCAAAAATTATTAACAATTTCTTGTTCTATTTGACCCGCTATCCAATTTGCATAACCTAATGAGAAAATAAACTTATTTGGACCTTGTTGTTTAGCAATCGCCAGCAAAATATCTTTCGATGTAGTAACAGAAATTTCACTATTCATTTTAAGACTCGATTGCCATTCACCTTCAGACGCATGTATCACAAAGCCACGTTCAGAATGAACAGGTCCCCCACATAGGATTGGAAAATCCGCTCCGGCATTCTTACTTGCTTCTGTCTTGCTATTCGTAATGTCTTCTAATATTTCTGAAAGATTAATCCACAAGGAATATAAAGGCTGATTAATCACAATACCCAATGCTCCTTTTTCAGTATGCTCACAAATATATACTACGGAACGATTGAAATAAGCATCAGTTAAAATAGGCATAGCCACTAAAAAATAATTTGTAAAATAATTTGTCATCTCTATCATTAAACCTTACTCGACTAAAATATGCTCGTTAATCATAGCACTTGCTTTCATGTCTAACCTAGTCTTTATCTAGAATAGCCTCCTATGTTCCATTTATACCCCTGAAAAATATCTGTCCAACATGATACGATACTAGTCGTTACCGCGTTAAGCAAAAATTGCAATAAAAAACGAGGAAGTTATGAACATTAATTTACGTGTAGGTTATGGTTATGATGTGCATGCTTTTGAAATAGGAGACCATATCATCTTAGGAGGTGTCAAAATTCCCTATCGAATGAGCCTTAAAGCACATTCAGATGGTGATGTCGTCATTCATGCTCTAGTAGATGCCCTCTTAGGAGCCTGTGCTTTGGGGGATATAGGTCTGCATTTCCCTGATACTGATGAGCGTTGGAAAAATAGAGATAGTAGGCTGTTCTTACAAGCAACCGTCAAAATGCTAGAAGAAAGAAATTGGTCTATTAATAATGTAGATATCACTATCATTGCAGAAGCTCCTAAGCTTAAGGACTACTCTTCAGAAATGAGATTTAATTTAGCACAAGCTATGAAAATTGATCTAAATCAGATCAATATTAAAGCAACTACTACAGAAAAATTAGGTTTTATTGGGCGTCAAGAAGGAATTGCAGCCACTGCCACCGTTCTCCTTCAAACCAAATAATTTTTAATGGTACCGAGAGTGGGACTCGAACCCACACAATGTCACCATTACCGGATTTTGAGTCCGGCGCGTCTACCAATTCCGCCATCCCGGCAATAGCTGCCCAAGTATAACAAAGTATTTTTTAGGATCAATCTTTATCATTCATTTGAAAATTTTATAGGCTTGCAAACAAAATCTCAATCCCTTATTGTTTTCTATCAAGACTTTAAATGAACATTTATGGTATGCCTAATAATGTAAACTTGATCTTTTAAAAAAAGCTATCAACAATAAGGTCATAAGGAATTTGATCTAAGAGGTAAATAATGTACAATAATGAAGCAATAATGTCACAAGAAGTGCCACATTCTTTAATTACTAAGAAACAATTATTCCTCGCTTCTGTCATTTGTATACTTGCTGCCATGTTTTATATGTATGAGTATACTTTGCAAGTATCCCCTGCTGTTATGACTAACGAATTGATGCGTGATTTAGGTCTTAATGCAGCGAGTTTAGGAACCATGGCAGCTTTTTATTATTATTCTTACACTCCCATGCAGTTACCTGCCGGCCTATTGTTTGATCGCTTTGGCCCCCGGCGTTTAATAACCTTAGCTATTTTGATATGTGCTCTAGGTGCATTTCTATTTGGCATAACGCCTAATGCGGTAATGGCCTCGTTTGGTCGATTATTAATGGGCATAGGATCTTCTTTTTCATTTATAGGAGCTTTGCTTCTGGTTTCACGATGGTTCCCACCTCAGTATTTTGCTTTACTTACTGGACTCGTGCAATTAATGAGCTCAGTAGGAGCAATTGCTGGCCAGGTTCCGTTAGTGACGGCTATTAATCATTGGGGATGGCGATCAACGTCTATCTCCTTAGCTATTGTGGGTTGTTTATTAGCCTCATTGGTATGGATGGTGGTCAGAGATAGTCCAGAGGTTGTTTCAAAAGGGCATAAGTTTCAATCCCCATCTAAAAAAAGTGAATTGAAACGGTTACAACAAGTTTGTAGTAATAGACAAACTTGGTTAATTGCTTTGTATTCTTTTTCTATATGGGCTCCTGTTACTGCATTTGCGGCTTTGTGGGGCATACCCTTTCTCGTAGCGAGTTATGGTCTTACCACAGAAGCCGCTTCTGAAGCGAGTGCAATGATTTGGTTAGGTATCGGCTTAGGTAGCCCCTTGGCAGGTTGGTTTTCTGATAAAATCAATTCAAGATCAAAGCCACTCAGTTTAGCTTCTTTATTAGGGATAATCAGTCTCACAATTATTATATATTGCCCTGTGTTACCTTTAATTTGGCTTTATTTTATTTTATTTGTGTTTGGTTTAGCTGCATCGGGACAATCATTAGCTTTTGGCGTTGTCAAAGATAATAATACTTCTTGCGTAGTAGGCACGGCTATCGGTTTTAACAATATGGCTGTAGTCGCTGGAGGAGCTTTATTTCAACCTTTAATAGGGATTTTACTTTATGTAAATTGGCAAGGGGTTATGCATAATGGTACCCCCTTTTATGGTATAGTAGATTATCAAAAAGCGCTTTTTGTATTGCCTTTATGTCATATCATTGCATTTTTGGTAAGTCACTTTTTGCTCCGAGAAACCTATTGCAAATCACAATATTCTAATGAAACAGCTAATGCAGTTTAAGCTTTTTATTAGAATGGTTACTTTAATCAAATCTTATGTCTAAAAATAACAATTTATCCTCGCTTTCATTGGCAAAACAAAAACCTACTTTACTCGCCGCTGTTATTTGCATTCTTGCCTCATGTTTTTATATGTATGAGTTCATCTTGCAAGTCTCTCCTGCGGTAATGACAAATCAATTAATTAATGACCTTGGACTCAATGCTATAACCTTAGGAACAATGGCGGCTTTTTATTATTATTCTTATACTCCTATGCAGCTTCCAGCGGGTTTTTTGTTTGATAGATTCGGTCCTCGACGCTTGTTAACCATTGCAGTTCTTACCTGTGCGATAGGCGCTTTTTTGTTTGGCTCAACTACCAATATGACCACCGCTTCTGCAGGTCGATTTATGATGGGAATGGGTTCAGCTTTTTCATTTATAGGAACCCTAGTGCTTATCTCCCGGTGGTTCCCATCTCGATATTTTGCTTTTTTAACCGGTTTAGTTGAGTTAATGAGTTGCGTAGGAGCAATTGTTGGTGAAACCCCATTAACTATTGCAGTAAACCACTGGGGTTGGCGACTGACTATTATTCTTTTAGGGATAATAGGTGTTATTTTAGCCCTCTTAATCTGGTTAATAGTAAGAGACAGCCCAGAAGTTGTTTCAAAAGGACATAAGTTTCAGTCCACTTCGAAAAAAAGCCTACTTCAAAGTTTTCATCAAGTTGCATCTAATAGTCAAACCTGGTTTATCGCCTTATATTCCTTTATGGTATGGGCGCCGATTACGGCTTTTGCTGCATTATGGGGGGTTTCTTTTCTAGTAGTAGCGTATGGGCTTAGCACCAAAGCAGCTTCTGCCGCTTGCACTATGATTTGGTTAGCTATAGGAATAGGTTGCCCATTACTAGGTTGGTGGTCAGATAAGGTAAACTTACGTGGTATGCCATTAAAATTTGCTGCAAGCTTAGGTATAATTGGCCTAATCCCGGTTATTTATATCCCACATCTTCCCTTATTTTGGCTTTATATTTGTTTATTTTTATTTGGTCTTGCGGCTTCCGGACAATCATTGGCATTCGGGGTTGTTAAAGATAATAATCACTCTAGCGTAGCTGGAACAGCTATGGGAATTAATAACATGGCCACAGTGGCCGGAGGGGCTTTATTTCAACCAGTAATTGGTATATTTTTACATTTAAACTGGAATGGAACTTACCATAATGGTAGTCCTTTTTATAGCGTCGAAGACTATCGGAAAGCTTTTTTGATATTACCTTTTTGCTACCTTATAGCCTTGTTAATTGGAAAATTCCTAATACGCGAAACTCACTGTCAACAACAACCCGATGTCTAGAAGTAAAAGTAGTCCTCGCTGGTTAAAACAGCATTTTAACGACCCTTATGTAAAACGCGCTCAAAAAGAGGGTTTGCGTTCTCGCTCAGCTTATAAACTCTTGGAGATCCAAGAGAAAACTAAATTAATTAAGCCTGGGATGACTATCGTTGACCTTGGAGCTGCGCCGGGGGGATGGTCTCAACTTGTCTCAGGACTTGTTGGAGCCACAGGAAAAATTTATGCCTTGGATATTTTGCCCATGGAGTCTTTAAACCATGTGGAGTTCCTCCAAGGAGATTTTCGAGAAGAATCTGTTATGCAACAATTCTTACAACGTGTACAATCAAAACCTATAGATCTTGTAATTTCCGATATGGCCCCCAACTTTAGTGGTATGCGTAGTGTTGACCAACCTAGATCCATTTATTTAGCTGAATTAGCACTAGATTTTGCTCAGAAAGTATTAAAACCCCAAGGGAGCTTTATAGTAAAAATCTTTCAAGGAGAAGGCTTTGAAACTTTTTTAAAAGCCTTAAGAAGCTTATTTACCAAAGTTGCTATTCGAAAACCTTCTGCTTCTAGAGGAAGCTCTGCTGAAGTTTATTTAGTTGCTATCGGTTATCATAAAGGAAAATAAACCTTGGATTTATGCTCAAATGGTTTTTTAGACAATGTTTTAAGGAGATTATATTTTCTTAAATGCTGAAACAAAATTCTAATGCAAAAAAGTACATTCATTTAGTTCGCTTGGTAACAAACTGAAAAAGAGCTTAAAATAATCGAAACACAAAATTTAGTATATAATGCTCCTTTTTGTGAGAAATGCGAGGTAGTCTAGTTTGAACGACATGCTGAAAAATCTTTTTTTATGGCTCATTATTGCTGTCATACTTATCTCGGTATTTAATAATCTCGAACCTCGTAATAATGGTGGCGAACGCTTAACATATTCTGAGTTTTTGAAAGACGTGCAGCAAGGAAATGTGCAGTCTGTAACAATACAAAGTAATCAAGTTATAAAAGGTCAGTTACAAGGCGATAAATCATTCACGAGCTATATGCCCATTCCTGATCAATATCTACTCCCAGAGTTATTAAAAAATAAGGTCAATGTAAAAGGAGAACCGCCGCAACAAGAAAGTTTCTTGATGCGTATTTTTATTAATTGGTTCCCTATGTTATTACTCATAGGAGTATGGATATTTTTTATGCGACAAATGGGGGGGGCTGGTGGAAAAGGCGCTTTGTCTTTTGGTCGTAGTCGTGCCCGTTTATTAGGTGAAGACCAAGTTAAGGTTACTTTTGCTGATGTGGCGGGTGCTGAAGAAGCGAAAGAAGAAGTGAGTGAATTAGTTGAGTTTCTAAAAGACCCCGCTAAGTTCCAAAAACTAGGCGGAAAAATTCCACGTGGTGTTTTATTAATGGGTCCTCCGGGAACTGGTAAAACACTTTTAGCACGAGCTGTCGCAGGTGAAGCTAAAGTACCTTTTTTCACGATCTCAGGCTCGGACTTCGTTGAGATGTTTGTTGGCGTGGGTGCATCTCGCGTAAGAGATATGTTTGAGCAAGCTAAAAAGCAAGCTCCCTGCATTATTTTTATAGACGAAATAGATGCAGTTGGCCGCCATCGTGGTGCCGGTTTAGGGGGTGGACATGACGAACGTGAGCAAACATTGAATCAATTGTTGGTTGAGATGGACGGGTTTGAGGGTAATGAAGGTGTTATTGTTATGGCTGCCACTAATCGTCCTGATGTTTTAGATCCTGCTTTACTGCGACCTGGCAGATTTGATCGACAAGTTATTGTGGGTCTACCTGATATTCGCGGTCGTGAGCAAATTTTAAAGGTTCATCTTAGAAAAGTTCCTTATGGAAAAGATGTGAAACCAGTGATTATCGCCAGAGGTACGCCTGGGTTTTCAGGCGCTGATTTAGCCAATTTAGTCAATGAGGCTGCCTTATTTGCGGCGCGTGAAAATAAATCAACCGTTGATATGGTTGATTTGGAGAAAGCTAAAGATAAAGTGATGATGGGTGGCGAAAGACGTTCCATGGTGATGAATGAAAAAGAGAAAAAATTAACTGCTTACCATGAAGCAGGACACGCTATTGTAGGACGTTTAGTCCCTGAGCATGACCCTGTATATAAAGTTACTATTATCCCACGTGGCAAGGCCTTAGGTGTAACTATGTTTTTGCCAGAAGAAGATCGCTATAGCTATACTAAACAGCGTTTGGAGAGTCAGATAGCTAGTTTGTTTGGTGGACGCATTGCCGAATATCTGATTTTTGGATCCGAACAAATTACGACTGGTGCATCCAACGATATACAACGCGCCACTGAAATTGCTAGAAACATGATAACTAAATGGGGTTTATCTGAGCGTCTTGGTCCATTAACTTATAATCAAGAAAATGAAGAAGTGTTTTTAGGTCATCAAATAGCTAAAAATAATAAATTTTCTGATGATACTGCACAATTAATTGATGAAGAAAGTCGTAGTATTATTGATCGTAATTACAAACTTGCTGAAACACTATTACAAGATAACATCGAAAAATTACACCTCATGGCAGAAGCGTTGATTAAATATGAAACGATTGATTCCAGCCAAATAAATGACATTATGGCAGGCAAGCCTCCTAGAGAACCCAAAGGTTGGAGTAACGGAAATAAGAAAGACCCGCTCTCTTCTTCCGAGGAAAAATCACCTTCACACAAGGACTCATCAATAACTGATAACGATCCAGCAGTAGATAGTCTGTAATTGATCGAATTATTCTTGGATTCATCATGATAAAAACCCGAAAATACTTTGGGACAGATGGCATACGTGGAAAAGTAGGTGAAGATCCTATTACACCGGAGTTTGTATTAAAACTAGGTTGGGCTGTAGGAAAAGTTCTAGCAAATGGACGAAATAAAGTTTTAATTGGTAAGGATACGCGTATCTCTGGCTACATGTTAGAATCTGCTTTAGAAGCTGGTTTGTCTGCTGCAGGAGTCGATGTTCATCTTTTAGGCCCTATCCCAACTCCTGCTATTGCTTTTTTGACTCATGATTTAGGTGCGCAAGCAGGTATAGTAATTAGTGCATCCCACAATCCTTACTACGATAATGGAATTAAATTTTTTTCTCATGATGGAAGTAAATTAGCTGATAATATCGAGCTACATATCGAAAATCATCTTAAGCAAACTATTCAGACGGTTGATTCCGCTAAATTAGGTAAAGCAATTCGGGTGGAAGATGCAAAATTACGCTATGTTAATTTTTGTAAATCAACAATCCCAAAATCCTTTCACTTAGAAGGTTTAAAAATCATTCTCGATTGTGCAAATGGAGCTACCTACAATATTGCCCCATCATTATTTTCAGAATTAGGGGCTAATTTAACCTTATTAGGTACAAAACCAAACGGTTTGAACATTAATAAAGACTGTGGCTCTACTCATTTAGATATTTTACAAAAAACAGTTTTATCTGAAAAAGCCGATTTAGGAATTGCTTTTGATGGTGACGGTGACCGAGTATTGATGGTTGATAATTTGGGGGAAATTGTTGACGGGGATGAATTATTATTTCTATTAACTCAGCATGGTATTAAAAAGGGTCATATTAAAGGTGGCATTGTAGGCACAGCCATGAGTAATCTCGGTTTAGAATTAGCTATAAAGGAATTAGGACTTGATTTTATTCGAACTTCTGTGGGTGATAGATACGTTAATGAAACATTGCAAAGTAAAAATTGGCAATTAGGCGGAGAATCTTCTGGACATATTATTTCTCGTCGTTTAACTAAAACTGGGGATGGCATCATTATTGCATTGCAAATACTAGAAGCTATTCAAACCTCAGGCCTATCATTGCATGCTGCCAAAAAAGCAATGAAAAAATTTCCTCAAACATTAATTAACATCCCTGTTGAAAATCCTTTAGTCGTAATGGGCAATACTAAAATAAAAAAAGCTATACAAGAAGCAGAGTTTTTATTAAAAGATCGCGGACGAATTTTATTAAGGCCTTCAGGAACAGAATCTGTAATTCGTGTCATGGTTGAAGGAAGCGAATTGTCCGAAGTACAAACTATTGCGAATAAATTAGCTGAAATTGTAAAAGTCTCTGCAAAATAAGTTCTGAGCATTAAATTTTCTTACTCAACTGTCACCGATTTTGCTAAATTGCGTGGCTGATCGACATCAGTGCCTTTTAAAACCGCTACATGATAGGCTAAAAGTTGTAATGGAATTGCAAAAATTAGTGGGCTAATCATATCACTTGCCTTGGGTAATAAAATACTTTTGCTTTCAGTGTCATTTAGATCGATTTCTTCCTGAACAAATAAAATGAGTTGACCATTACGGGCGCGCACTTCCTGAATATTTGACTTTAATTTATCTAGCAGAGAATTCGATGGGACTAACACTACTACTGGCATATTACTATCAACTAAAGCAAGTGGTCCATGCTTTAATTCTCCTGCAGGATAAGCTTCAGCTTGGATATAAGAAATCTCCTTGATCTTGAGTGCTCCTTCTAATGCTACAGGGAAATAAATTCCACGAGCAATAAATAAAGCATGTTCCTTATCAATAAAAATTTTAGCTAATTTCTTAATAGCTGAATCTAGTTTTAATGTTTGCTCTAAAAATTTAGGCAAACTTCTTAGTTCAGATAGACAAGCCTCTTCTTGTTCTTTATTCCAGCCATGAGATAACCCTAAGAATGATGTTAATAATAATAGAACCGTTAATTGAGTTGTAAACGCTTTAGTCGATGCCACACCAATTTCGGGACCTGCTCGCGTTAATAATACAAAATCAGATTCCCGTACCATGGTGCTTCCAGAAACATTACAAATCGTTAATGTAGCCGCATAGTTTTCAGTTTTAGCTTGTCTTAGTGCTTCTAATGTATCTGCTGTTTCTCCCGACTGAGATATAGCAATAAATAATGTCTCTGGATGGATAATATGCCTTCGATAACGAAATTCACTAGCAATATCTACCTGACAATTAATACCCACCCATCGTTCTAACCAGTGAGCAGCAACCAAACCTGCATGATAACTAGTTCCACAAGCAACTATTTGCACCTCTTTAATTTTACTAAAACGGTGAATGGAATTAGCACCAAAAATTTCATCCCAAAATATTGATTGATTCACTAAACGACCTTCTAAAGCTGCGTTAACCGCATAAGGTTGCTCAAAGATCTCTTTCTCCATAAAATGTCGGTATTTTCCTTTACTTACTATCTCTTTTGGTAAATCAATTAAATGTTTAGAACGATGAACCACATTGCCTTTACTATCATAGAAGCTAACTTTTTCTGCGCTGATTTCAGCAATATCATTTTCATGTAAATAAATAAATTGTTGCGTAACCGGAAGCAAAGCTAAATGATCAGAAGCAATAAAATTTTCCCCATCACCTAAACCCACCATTAAAGGACTACCTTTACGTACGGCTATTAAGGATTGAGGTTTTTCCTGATAGAGAAAAACAACAGCAAAAGCGCCTTCTAAACGGACTATTGTTTTCTGAACTGCACTTAGAAAGTTATTATTATTCTTCAGTTCTTGATTTAATAAATGGGCAATAATTTCGGTATCGGTTTCAGACTCAAAGAGATAGCCCGCTTTTATTAGTTCTTGCCTTAAAGGTAAATAATTTTCAATAATGCCATTATGAACTAACGCGATATTAGAACCTGAAATATGAGGATGAGCATTTGATTCACTAGGCTTCCCATGAGTCGCCCAACGGGTGTGCGCAATGCCAATATTACCTGATAAACACTCGGGTATTATTGTTTTTTCTAAAGTTTCAACTTTACCAACGGTTCGTCGACGTATTAAATGTTGCTTTTCATCTAATATGGCGATTCCAGCCGAATCATAGCCACGATATTCTAGCCTTTTCAAACCTTCAAGAAGAATAGGAACAATATTACGCTGTGCTATTCCTGCGACAATTCCACACATATTTATACCTTCATAATTTCATAAGTTTTTGCTTAAATAAATAGGAAATTTAAATTGTATTACCCATTCATGATATAAAAAGAGTTATTATGAATTAAGTCATTATTTCTATCAATTTTATCTTTCGATAGCTTGAATTTGATGTCTTTATTTATTAACAAAGGATTTTGAAGAATGAATATCAACATATTACTAAAACAAATAAATAAAAGAATCTCTCGCTGTTTATTCCCTTATCACTGCATTTTATGTCATGACAAATCTAATAGAGACCTAGATTTATGCATTGAATGTGAAGAATTACTACCTTGGTTAAAAAATGTCTGTGCTTATTGTTCTGCCCCTTTAGTTATTCCAACACAATCGATTTGCGGGAAGTGTTTAAATAAGCCCTTATTTTTCCATAAGTTATGCGTCTTTTTTTCTTATACAGAAACTATAAAAAAAATGATTACTGATCTTAAGTTTCAGCAACGTTTAATTTATGCACAAATTTTGGGAACATTGTTAGCCGAAAAAATCAGTTTACTGTACCAGAATGAGAAATTACCAGATTTAATTATCCCCGTTCCTTTGCATAAAAAAAGACTGTATGAACGTGGCTTTAATCAAGCGATAGAGTTGGCTCGCCCCATTTCAAAAAAATTAAATATACGTATTGGTTATAAATGCTGCAAAAGAGTCATAAACACCGCTGCCCAAAGTCTGCTACCCGCAAAGCAGCGTTCACGTAACGTGAAAAATGCCTTTACTGCAAAGCAAAACCTTAGCAATCAGCATATAGCGCTACTCGATGATGTAATGACCACTGGCCATACACTCATCGAGATGAGTCGCGCTCTATACGATGTGGGTGTAAAAAGAATAGATGTATGGTGTTGTGCCCGCACTTACTTAGGCGGAAATTAAGCCTTACTTCTATTATATTATACTAAGGTTACTAAGGTGTTTACTCTCTTAATACTGCTCTTCACGTTGCTCACGGCCACGATGAAAACCACCGCCATTGCCGCCGCCCATGCCTCCACGTCCACCACCACCGGTACGACGTCCGCCGCCAGCACCGCCGCCAGTACGACGTCCACCCGTTCCGCCTGAACTAGAATCCGGTGGATTAGCTTCAGAAACTGTGATGGTACGTCTTTCATGGATACTACCATGTAAAGCTTCTATAGCTTCTTTCGCTTCTTCAGGTGTAGACATTTCAACAAAACCAAAGCCCTTACTACGGCCACTATGGAAGTCTCGAATAACTTTAACGAAGTTTACTGTCCCAAAAGGGGTAAAAAGCTCTCTTAATCCATCGTCATCGACGCTATAGCTTAAACCACCCACATACAATCTTTTATTCACGCAAAACCTCCAAAAGGCTAAAAAAGGCCACTTCCAAGATGTAAATCGTTTTCACGCTTATTAATCTAGGTATGGCAGAGATAAACTAAACGCAATCATAGTAACACAGGACAATCCTCTAGGGTATATATAGGATGGTGAAGTTGGTATTAAAAAGCCTCTATTCTAAAAAGCTTCGTAACATCCAGGCATTTTTCTCATGGACTTCCATTCGGTCAGAAAGTAAATCAACAGAAACTTGGTCATCAGCGCCTTCTGTTTCGGGTAACAGCTCTCTAGCTATCCGAGTCATCACTTCATTATCATGTACTAGTTGGCTAATCATATCCTTAGCTTTTACTTGCCGAATGCCAACTACCTCTTTAATTTTGCTTAATTTTGAAAAATCAGCATAGCTTGCTGGAACATGAAATCCTAATGCTCGCACGCGTTCAGCGATTGTATCTCCTGCATTCCATAGATCAATGTATTGTGTTTCAAATACACTATGCAAAGGTTGAAACATAGGGCCCACTACATTCCAATGGAAATTATGTGTTTTTAAATATAATACAGAATTATTTGCTAATAATTTAACCAGCCCTTCAGCGACTTTTTTTCGCTTAGTTTCAACCAACCCAGTATTAGGTTTTTCTTTCACAATAAACCTCCAAAAATTAAAAATTTATATTTTAAAATCATCCTCCAAAAAAGCCATTCATGAATATAAGTAACCTCCGGTAAAAAACTTATGATTATCTTTATTCGGTATAATCATTTTCCTCTTCATCGTCTTCTTCTGATAAGTTATTATTCTCACGAATTAAATAATTTCTACGTTGTAAATAAGCATTCCGTTGAAATACATAAGGATCAAAAGAAGCTTGCTTTATAGCCTGATCAAAATCCAGTAATTGTGCTCTGGCATTAATAAAACTTCCCCATGTTAAACCATTTCGCCAAGCGATATCATTAATATAAGGATAAACGGAAAAAACACCATAATTAATAGGCCAAGAAACTGCATCACGTACTGTACGCGGCCCTAAAATTGGAACGACAAGATAAGCCGAAGAAGTATAACCCCATTTTGCTAAAGTTAGACCAAAGTCTTGATTGTTCGCAGGTAAACCAATTCGGCTCGCAACATCGATAAACCCTGCGATCCCCACTGTACTATTAATTAAAAAGCGCCATGTATTCGAGGTGGCATCATAAAAGTCTCCCTGTAATAAATTATTAATAACCGTGGGAATCTGTTCTAAATTACTGAAAAAATTACCAATACCTTTAGTAACAGGCCATGGTAAAATAGTTTTATAAACGGTAGCAACTGGTTTAAAAAAAACTTTATCTAAAGTCTGATTAAGCTTAAATGCATGACGATTATAATTTTCATAAGGATCCTTATTCAGGTCATTATCTAAATCATCAGCCATTATTGATGATGACGCAACTAACAACAATAGGCAAAACCCTAATAATCTGCTATGCATTTACGATGTCTCATTATAGTATAATTTTAAGCGCTCTCACCTAAATATTTCTCAGCATCCAGTGCCGCCATACAACCTGTTCCAGCGGAAGTAATCGCTTGACGGTAAACAGAATCAATCACGTCACCACAAGCAAATACCCCTTTTACACTCGTTGCTGTCGCAAAGCCCTTCCTGCCTCCACGCACTAGAATATAGTCATTCTCCATATCCAATTGATTTTTAAATATCTCAGTGTTGGGAGTATGACCTATAGCTATAAAAACTCCATGTACGTCTAATTGGTTGGTAGTATTTGTCTTAGTATTTATAATTTTTAGTCCATTGACACCTTTCTCATCTCCTAAAATACTATCTACTTCAGTATCCAATACTAAAGATATCTTTTTAGCCTCCACTTTTGCCATTAATTTATCCAATAAAATCTTTTCTGGACGAAAAAACTTACTTCCTCTATAGATGAGCGAAACATGCTCGGCAATATTAGCCATATAAAGGGCTTCCTCTACAGCGGTATTACCCCCTCCAACAACAGCTACTTTTTGGCCTTTATAAAAAAAACCGTCACAAGTAGCACATGCTGAAACTCCCTTCCCCTTAAACTTATTTTCTGAAGGTAAACCTAAATATTTAGCTGCCGCACCCGTAGCAATAATCAAGGCATCACAACGGTATATTTCATCATTCCCTTTTAACATGAAGGGTGCGCTTGATAAATCAGCCTTATTGATGTGATCAAAAATAATTTGACTTTTAAATCGTTCAACATGCTTATTCATACGCTCCATCAAAGCAGGTCCTTGCAAACCTTCTATATCACCTGGCCAATTATCAACGTCAGTTGTTGTCATTAATTGACCGCCTTTTTGCATACCCGTAATAATTACTGGGTCAAGATTTGCCCTTGCTGCATAAAGCGCAGCAGTATACCCTGCAGGTCCTGAACCTAAAATGAGAAGTCGATGTTTTCGAACCTTATTCATAAAAACCACTTTAGGGTAAAAACCCAGATAATAAAAAAATTGTTATAATTAAAATGGCTAACAAAGTATATCAAAGAACGCTATAAATAGTACCTATACCCATATAAGTATTCCAATAAAGACTATTTGCTTATGCTACGTCTAAATAAGGAGCTCCCTTGAAAAAAACCCGAACCGAAGATTTTTTACAGTTAAGTCTCAAGCAGCGTCTACTTGAAGGTCTGCTAATTGTTAGTGGCGCTCTTGCTCTTTTTTTATTTTTAGCCTTATGGACTCACCATCCTGCGTTATCTATCAAGCCATCCTTGAACATAGCAGGCCGATGGGGAGATCGACTTGCGCATTTCTTTTTTAATAGTTTTGGCTCTTTAGCCTACTTGTTCCCAGTATTATTACTATATGGAGGATGGCAATGTTTCAAAGGTCGCTTTTCCAGCTTATCTTTTAGCTATCCTTTTTTGGCTCTACGTCTAGTAGGGTTCATTACTATTTTTATTGCTGCTTGTGGACTTGCTGCTTTACATAGTACACATACTACGCCTGGCTACACACCAGGCGGGCAGCTAGGAAATCTTATTACCAGAAGTTTTATTGTACAATTCAATGTAGTCGGGAGCACATTATTTCTATTAGCACTATTACTAGCCAGCACAACCCTTGCAACTGGTTTTTCTTGGTTAAACATTATTGATAAAATCAGCAGCCATATCGCAGTATTACCAGGAAAAATTGCTGAAAAAATAAAAAAACTCATTATACTCTCCATGAGAAAAGGAGCGTCTGAAAAAAATAAGTCTCGTGTAAACACTTTCAGTAAGACTGAGGCAACAAATATTTCTAACAATAAAATTTCATCTCAATTTAACCCTATAATAAATTCACCTTTACCCAACACTGAAATAATTCATCATAACCCTTTATCTATAAAGCCTTACTCATCACCTACTACTATTTCGAATAAAAAAAATACTACTGAATCTTCCCTTCCCTCATTAACTCTGTTAGATCCAGTTGAAAAATTGAATAAAGAGGGATACACGCGAGATGAATTAGAACAATTATCTCGAGATGTTGAATTGCGGTTAAAAGACTTTGGAATCCAAGTACAAGTTGTAGCCGTCCATCCAGGACCTGTAGTCACCCGTTTTGAAATGCAGCCAGCTGCAGGAATTAAAGTTAGCCGTATTACAGGGCTCGCCAAAGATTTAGCTCGATCATTATCAGTTGTTAGCGTACGTATTGTGGAGGTTATACCTGGTAAGTCTGTTATTGGACTCGAAGTTCCCAACAAACATCGCGAAATTGTTCGGCTCAGTGAAATATTAAGCTCAACAGCCTATCAGCACGCTCGATCACCACTCTCGCTTGCTTTAGGTAAAGATATAGCTGGCCATCCAGTCATCGTGGATCTAGGGAAAATGCCTCACCTGCTTGTCGCAGGAACAACTGGCTCAGGAAAATCAGTCGGTCTCAATGCCATGCTGTTAAGCATTCTATATAAAGCAACGCCCTTGCAAGTTAGATTGATTATGATAGATCCAAAAATGTTGGAGCTTGCTATTTATGAAGGAATTCCTCATCTACTAGCCCCCGTTGTCACAGATATGAAAGAAGCGGCAAATGCTCTACGTTGGTGCGTCGCAGAAATGGAACGTCGTTATAAATTAATGGCGCATTTAGGAGTACGAAATTTAGCTGGGTACAACCAAAAAATACAAGAAGCCAACGATAAAAAACAACCCCTTAATAATCCTCTTTGGAATCCCGAGCAAGTTGATAAAGCAGAAACTTTAGAACATCTTCCGTATATAATTGTCCTCATCGACGAATTTGCTGACATGATGATGGTAGTGGGTAAAAAAGTGGAAGAATTGATTGCAAGAATTGCCCAAAAAGCAAGAGCCGCAGGTATACATTTAATTTTGGCCACGCAAAGACCCTCTGTCGATGTTATTACCGGCTTAATCAAAGCAAATATTCCCACGCGGATCTCTTTTCAGGTCTCATCGAAAATTGACTCTCGGACTATTCTTGATCAACAGGGTGCTGAGCAATTATTGGGACATGGAGATATGTTGTATTTAGCACCAGGAACAGGTGTTCCTATTCGAGTTCATGGTGCATTTGTTGCTGATCAGGAAGTGCATCAAGTAGTTAGCGCCTTAAAAAAATCAGCTATTCCAGACTATATTCTCGATCTTACTCATACCAATCTTAGTGAAGGAGGAGATTTAGATTTTTTAGACAATAACTCTAGTGAAAAAGACGTACTATATGATCAGGCTGTGCAAATTGTAGTAGAAACACGTCGTGCTTCTATTTCCAGTATTCAACGACGACTCAAAATTGGCTATAACCGCGCTGCGCGGTTAATGGAAGATATGGAGAAAGCGGGCCTGGTCAGCGCTATGGAAAGCAATGGAAATCGTGAAATTCTTATACCTGATAGATTAAATGAATAAATTTATTTTTATACCCTGATTAAAACACTCACATTGTAGTAGTAACGTTTCAGAAAATTCCTCAACTACCAAATATTTTTTAATTTTTTATTAAAATTAATTAAATAATTCTTCACTGAAAAAATATTTAATAAAATTTATTTTTATATTTAGACAAATAAAAAATAATTCTGTATTATTTTTTATTTGTCTAAATAAATTTTAAAATAGCTTTATAAAAATGATTATAAAAGGTTCTAAATAAAAATAAAAAAGCTGATAATTAAAAATAATAATTTCTGGCTTCTTATAAAATAAAAATAAATTGATAAATTGTACGGGGGAAAGAAACTTTAATTAAAAAATCTACCGTACAATTTTTTGTTTTCGAGTACCAATTAAATTAAACCCATTTTCTTTATTTCATTTCTTTCTGCAAGTAATTCTTCTAGAGTCAATTTAATTTTTTCCTGTCCAAATGAATTGTGCTGAATATTATTAATTATACTAAGCCGACCATTGTCTACTCGGCTAGGAAAAGAAAATATCAAGCCTTCATCAACCCCATATTGTCCCATTGAACAAGATGCCACTGAAAAAAAATCATCTTTTTTGGTGTCATGAGTTAAGCGATAAATACTATCCACGACTGCATTAGCTGCAGAGGCAGCAGAGGAAGCTCCTCTCGCCTTAATAACTGCTGCTCCTCGTTTCTGCACTATTGGGATAAAATCATTTTCTAGCCAATTTTTATCAGAAATCACTTTAAAAGCAGGCTCATTTGCAATTTTAGCATTATAAAAATCAGGATATTGTGTGGATGAATGATTACCCCAAATTGCCAACTGGGTCACTTCTTCAACAGAAACTAAGGCTTTCTTAGCTAATTGTGCACGAGCGCGATTTTCATCCAATAGTGTCATAGCAAAAAAACGACTCTTAGGAATATCTGGAGCATGGTGCATAGCTATCAAACAATTGGTATTACAGGGGTTACCTACTACAAAGAGTTTTACATCCGCAGCAGCATAGGTATTGATAGCTTTTCCTTGGGGAGCAAATATGCCACCATTTACTTTTAATAAATCTGCACGTTCCATTCCTTCTTTACGCGGCATCGAACCCACTAAAATAGCCCAATTAATATCCTTCATTGATTCGTTTAATTGACTGGTACAAACAATATTTTTTAACAATGGAAAAGCACAATCATCAAGCTCCATGGCTATTCCATGTAACATGGGCAAGCTTCTTTCCAATTCTAATAAATGAAGAATCACTGGTTGATCGGCACCAAACATTTGACCTGATGCGATACGAAATAACAAAGCATAGCCTATCTGGCCAGCTGCTCCGGTAACAGCAATTTTAATCGGTTTTTTATTCATATTTAGCTTCCTAAAAACTAATGTAATATTTTATGAGTTAAGATAATGTAACCAATGATGTCGAATATCCGCTACCGCCAAAAATTCAGCAATCTGTAGAGAAGATGACATATTATACTGCAATTCCTGACCTTTATTATCGATAATTAAACCTCCTGCCTCATTCAGTATGCACTGTCCTGCGGCTATGTCCCATTCAAATGTAGGTGAAAACCGCGGATATATATCGGCTAACCCTTCAGCCAACCAACAAAATTTTAATGCGCTTCCACAATACAATAAATTTAAGCTAGAAAATTGAGCTAAAAATGTCTTTAACTCCTCCATGCCATGTCGACGACTTACCACCGCGGCGATCGGCTGTTCTTCTTTCCATGATCGGCTA
>Ga0066652_100000105_pt1 | contig 48080 bp, 34 predicted proteins | sample GraSoiAngelo_101_FD_71413 | JGI IMG/M metagenome (GOLD analysis project Ga0066652, IMG submission 71413) | Grasslands soil microbial communities from the Angelo Coastal Reserve, California, USA - 14_0903_02_30cm | ecosystem: Environmental > Terrestrial > Soil > Grasslands | place: USA... | reverse complement strand
TCCTCGTACGCGGAACGGAAAAGGTGCGTTCGGTCGCGCTGCTGCACGCAATCGTCAATAACATGCGCCGCGGGTGGGCGTTCGCCTAACCAGAACCGCGAAAATCGACCGCACCGACCTTCGTGCAGTTTTCTCGACGCTCTTCAGCGGCTATCTTCTTGTCTCGACCCGCACCGTCCCCTTGAGTTCTTCGCGGCTCGAGGTCTCGCGCACGCCATCATCTCGCTCCTTCTGACTCCCTTCTGTCGCCGATCGCGAATCCTTCACAGCCTCCGAGCGTGAGCGAGGGACCTGGGGCTCGGGTGGCGGCACAATGGACGTGCCTCGTAGCCCCACCCGCCCAGGTCCCTCGCTCACGCTCGGGATGACAGGTTATTGATGCTTCTGAACGTGGTGAGCATGCCTTAGGGCACGCTCACCTCCGCTCGGCGAGAACGTCCGGATCACGCGCCTGATGCAACACTGCGACGACGACGATCCGATCCTCGGCGGCGTGAAAGAACAACGCGTACGGAAACCGGTGCAGCAGTAGGCGTCTGAATGTTCGATGAACGATCTGGTATGCGAGTGGTTGATCTTTCGCTCGCGCGATCGCGCTATCAACCGCGTCTAGAAACCGATCACCGAGCAGCGGGGAGATCTTGCGATACCAGATCCGTGCATCGCGAATGTCTCGTTTCGCGAGAGGCCGGATGACAACGCGTTCGATCATTCGGATCGAAGCGATGCCTTGACGTCATCCCACGACTCACCTTCTTCGGGATTGTTCTGAAACTCCAGCCACCGTTTCTCCAACTCGTCGCGTTGCGCGGCGGTCAGAGGCAAAGCATCCGAGTCTTCGAAAACGCTCTCCCATATCTCCTGAGCGATCGCAACGCGCTCGGGCGCGGGAAGCTCGAGAATGTCTTCGATCGTCGCACGGCTCATCGCACTATGCTACTCCACTGAACGTCAGCTCGATCCACCCCCGATTCCCCTCCCCCATCACAGCCGACTCCTCCTCCCGCGCCCACGAATGCAATGCATCGCGAAGCGGCCGGATCGCTTCTCGTCGCAGCGCGCGCAGGAACGTGAACCGGTGCTTCTCCACCAAGCCGCGGAGGGCTGCGATGTCGTAGCCGAATCGATGCGGCCATCCGAGGAGTCCGTTGTACGCGAGAAGTGGAAACGCCGACTGGTCCTTTCTTCGTTGGACATAAAAGGCCGCGTCCGGAACGCGGATGACGAGCAGACCGGAATCGTGCAAGAGACGGCGAGCATTCGTGAGCATCTCGTGCGGACTAGCCAGCTGTTCGAAGCAATTCCAGATGAACACGGCATCGACTTCGAGCGCGCAGTCGCGCAGTTCGAGACATCGCGCGTCGAGTCCGCGGCGGCGGCAGAAGCGCACGACATCGCAGCCGATGTCCGTCCCGATCGCGCGCCAGCCCCATTCCTCGGCGACGGAGAGGAACCCGCCGACATAACTGCCCACCTCGATCACGCGCGCGCCGGACGGCAGGAGCGGTCGATAGTCGATCGCTTTCGCGCGAAACGCTCGCACGTGCGTCTCATGAAGACGCTCCAGGACATCAGCGCCGTACTGGTCGTGACGAAACACATCTTCGTCCGGCGCCGCGTCGCGAATCAGGATGCCGCAGCGCGAGCAACGCATGACCGCCGCGGGCGTGCCGAGGACGACGTTCGTAACGTCGCGCAACTCTTCGTGAGAGAAACGTTGCTCGAGCCTTCGCGCGAAGAATCGATTGCGAGCGTGCAGTTCCGCCTCGATCTCCATTCGATCGAGGAAGAGAAGTCCGGCATGCATGCAACGCCGGAGGCGTGCAAGACGACAGCCTGATTGCTTCGCTTTACTTGACCGCGATCGCCCGCGCCTGCTTGATGTCCATCACGCCCTTGAATGCCTTCTCGATCGCGTCCTGCATCAGCGTCCGCATGCCTTGCTGCATGGCCAGCCTGCGCAGATCATCGATCGTCGCGCGGTGCTGGATCGCTTTCTTCAGCTCGTCGGTGCCGGCGAGGAGCTCGTGCACGCCCATGCGCCCTTTGTAGCCGCTGTTCGTGCACGCGGGGCAGCCTTTCGGCTTGTACAGCATCAGCTCCGGCGAATAGGTGATCTTCGTTTCGGGCCAGTATTCGTAGCCGTACGCCTCGATGATCTCCTCGAACTCTTCCGGCGTCGGGTTGTAGCCCTCTTTGCATTTCGCGCAGAGCACGCGGATGAGTCTTTGCGCCATGATGCCCAGGAGCGCGTCCGCGAAGTTGAAGGGATCGATGTTCATGTCGAGCAGACGCGTGATCGTCTCCGGCGCGGAGTTCGTGTGCAGCGTCGAGAAGACGAGATGGCCGGTGAGCGACGCCTCGATGCCGATCGCCGCGGTCTCGTGATCGCGCATCTCGCCGACCATGATCACGTCGGGATCGGCGCGCAGGAATGAGCGCATCGCGGCTGCGAACGTGAAGTCGATCTTCGGCTGCACCTGCACCTGCCGCAATCCGCGCTGCGTGATCTCGACCGGATCCTCGGCCGTCCAGATTTTCATGTCGACGGTGTTGATGAATCCGAGTGCCGAGTGCAGCGTCGTCGTTTTGCCCGAGCCGGTCGGACCGACGACGAGACAGATGCCGTACGGCTTCTGCACGATGTGCTTGAACCTCTCGAGATTGCGCTCGGAGAAGCCCATCTTCTCCAGCGGCAGCGGCTTCGACGCCGCGAGGATGCGCATCACCACGTCCTCGTTCTGATTCGCGGTCGGAATCGTCGCGACGCGGAGCTCGATCGTGCCGCGCGAATACTTGAAGCGGATCTTCCCATCCTGCGGCTTGCGCTTCTCCGAGATGTCGAGCCGCGCCATGATCTTGAGGCGCTGCACGACTGCGTTGCGGTGCGCGCCCGGGACCTCCATGAACTTCTGGCAGTCGCCGTCGATGCGCAGCCGGATGACGCACGGATTCTTCGGACCGTCGGGCTCGACATGGATGTCCGATGCTCCGCGCGCGAAGGCCTCGATGATCAACTGATTGACCAGCTTCACGATGCCGGAGTCGGTCTCATCGAGCTCGGGCTGGTCACTGCCGGCCGGACTGTCTTCCAGTTCGACCTTCTCCCCTTCGCCAAGGGAATCGAGAATCTTCGCCCAGTCCGCGGAATCGGACGAACTCCCGTCGCCGCCGCCGTCCCTCGACTCGCCGTAGGAGTTGGCGATGTAGTCGAGGATGTCGTGCTTCATCGCCACGAGGAACTCGCTTCGCGGCGCGAGGTTCATCGCGCGGATGCCATCGATGCGCGTCAAGTCCTGCGGGTCGTCGACCGCCACGACCAGCATGCCCGGCTTGCGTTCCACCGGTGCGGCGCCATGTTTCCTCCAGATGTCGGCGGAGACGCGCTCGCGCAAGTCGGCGGGGATCTCCTGCGTGCCGTCGTAGTGAAACCACGGCGTGGAGTAGTACGCCGACAGCGAGGCGCCGATCTCTTCTTTCGAGATGCTGAAGTCCTCGATCAGGACCTTCTCGACGTTCGTGTTGTTCATACGCGCGTTGCTGACCGCCTGCTCGAGCATCTTCTCCGACAGAATGCCCTTGTCGATCAGCGCGCCGAAGCGCGACGGCTTCGACGTGCGCGCCACCTTGTGCTGGTTGTAGAACGCGATGCCGAGGATGCGCGCGATCTCTTCGACGCCGTCTTCGTCCTGGCCGGTGAAGAACGGTCCGTGCCGCTTGTTGATCAGCTGCACGACGCCGAGGAGATACTTCTCGAACATGATCGGAACGGCGAGCACGGCCTTCGTGCGGAAGCCGCTCTGCTTGTCCCAGCGCTGATCGAAGCGGAGATTCGCGTGGAAACGCTGCAGCTCCGTCGTATCGTAGGCGTCTTTGATGTTGATGGTCTTGCGCGCGAGCGCGGTGAAACCGGCGATCGACGCGAACGACTTCGGAACGCGGATTTCCTTCGGTTGATCGCCGCCCGCCTTCTGCAGCGAATACAGCTCCTGGTTCTTCGTGTCGATCGCATAGATCGTGAGGCGCTCCGCGTCGAGCAGCTCCAGGATCTTGTCCTTGAGCGTCATCAGAATGTGCGCGATCGACTCCGCGGAGTTGATCTGATTCGCGATCGCGGTGAGCTTCTTGCGGAACTCCAGCTCACGCTCGAGAGACAAAGGCGGCGCCTGAACGGTCATCTCGTGTTTCTCCGAATGGTGTTTACGAACCTCGACAAAGAATAGCACTGGCGGAACTTATACTCGGAAACGGGATCAGAGCCGCATTGACGGCAGTAATGACGGCTGCTAACCTCGCTGAAGATGTCATTCCGCCTGGTGGCAGCCACGCTTTTGCAGCTGATGATGGCCGGTTTCGGGGTGATGCCGGATGCTGCGGGCGCCACGTTACCTGATCCGGCCACCGGAGAAATCAACGGGACGATCGCGCTCCTTTTGTGGCCGGTCAGTCCGGACGCCAGCCGTCAACCGCTGTCTGCAGAAGGTTGCGAGGTCCACCTCACGCTCTCGGATTCTCAGACCGACGAGACGCGATATCCCTGTAGCGGATGGTTTCAGCCGCCGGGCCGGGGACGCTATCTCGTTTGGCTCGAGCAGGGCGAAACGGTGAGTCCGCAGACGTTCATCACGTTCGACTATCTCCGTTTCCGCGGCCTCGGCCAGACGATCTTGATGCCGATGAGAGCGGCCGGATGGCTTCGCGTGGATGCTCCAAAGACCGCGGACGGTGCGACGGTGCGTGTTCTTTCCCTCGAGGAATCTGCCGAGGACGTCCGCGCATTCGATCGGCGGGTTCCGGCATCGCAAGGCGGAGTTACGGTCCGCGTTCCCGCGGGCCGTGCGATCGCCGGAGTGTTCGACTCGACAGGGCGGGCCCGGGCGCTTTCGCGCCCGGTGCAAGTGAAGAAGGGAACCACGAGGACCGTCGCACCCAGCACGCCTCCGAACACGGACGTCCTCGTATCGCTGGTCCGCAGGAACCACAAACACGCCGATGCCTGCCGCTCCTCGATCGTGTTCCCGAACGGCTCCGAGCAGCCGGCGGAAGCCACGCTCGTCGCCTGGGATCGAGTCGTTGCCGTCTGGTATGGACTGAAATCGGCAGAAGGTCGTGTCCTCGTCGATTGCGGACCGTCGAAGTTCGAGAAGGAGATTCAACTCGCTCGATTCAAAGTGATCACGATCCGCGATGAACTTCATTAGCAGGAGAGAAAGTATGCGTAGACGTCTTGCCTCGATTGCCGTTCTGATCATTCTCGTCGCGCCGGCTGCATTCGCTAGTGGCGGACATTGCGTTCCTCCGTTCGGATATATCGAAACCTGCGGCGCGCAATGCGGACAACCGGGCCAGTGCACTTATACAAGTCCGAAGGACTACTGTCTCGTCACGGACGACGGCTACGGATGTCATGACGGCCAGGATGACCCCTGCTGCGAGCCAGACCCCGGCTTCTGATCGGCCGCACCCGGGCGGCCGGCTCGCCATTTGGCTCGGAGTCGTAACGATCGCCGCGCTTTCTGTGCGCGGCGCAACGGTACGCATTTCTCCGGCGAAGCCATCGGCCGCCGATTGCCAGGTGCATGTTGTCTCGCTCGCTGCCGGCCGGGAGATCGTCGCGCGATGCGGCCAGACATTCGAGATTCCGTCCGGTGACGCCGAGGGATGGATTGAATCGTCCGCCCAGGTCTCCCCTTCCACGGTCGATGTCAGCGACGGCGGCGATTTCACCGTACCGGCCGCGGTTCCATCAGGCCGTGTCCTGGTCACGGCGCCGAGTGCTCTCCGGAGCGGCGAGCACGCCGCATTGTTCGGACTCGCGCCGCCGCCGGAAGCACCTCTCTTCGAACGACCCATCCTCGGCGGCGGCCTCGCGCATCCTCACCTCGTCCCGGCCGGAAATGTCGTCGCCGTCCTTTTTGATGCAAAGGGAAACGCTCTCGCGATCTCGAAGCCGCATCCTGTGGCGGCATCGAAGCAGACCACGGTCGAAAGCACGCGAACGGCGGGCGACCTCCTCGTGATCCTCGAGCGGCCGGGATCAGAATCGAAAGAACCGGTGGGACTCACGGCAATGGTCGGCGATGCGCGGCGTCCACCGGACGTTTTCGTCGTCGGATCCGATCGCATCCTCGCAATTTGGTATGGAGTCGATGCGCGCGCGGTCCGCTTGGTACTCGACTCGAAAACTGTGCGCCTGCCGGTCGAGGCGGTCGATGTGGCACGCCTCCGCATCACTACCGTGCGCGCGAAGCTGCAGCCGCTGCCGACGCTCACGGTTGCCATCGGGGATTTGCCGCCATCCGTCAAACGGGAAGATCTCCCCCCGCTTTATCTGACGGTTCTTGGAGACCGCGGCGACACGTCGATCCGGCCGCGGATCGAGGCGACGGCGGGGAAGACGTACACGTTCGAGCACTTGCCGCCCATCCGAGCGCTCGTCATGCTCGAGATCGGCCCGTTCAAGACAGGAGGGCGCGTGGATCTCACGTCGGGCAATGATGTTCACCTGGATCTCGCACTCGAGCCCGTTCCGATTTCCGGAACCGTCTATGCCGGCGAGTCGGCGGCACGCGCCGAGCTTCGGTTCCTGCAGAAAGGGGAGCCGGTTCGCGTCGAGACCGACGAGCGCGGGCGTTACAACGTGACGTTATGGGAAGAGCGCCGGTATTTCGTCGACATTCTGCTGCTCGACCAACCCGCCATTCCTCCGAGTCAGGAAGTGGTCGCCGTCGCCGCGAATCAGACGATCGATTTCCGCATTCCGGCGATGCACTTCGCGGCGCGGATTCATGATGCCGAGGACGGCGAGCCGGTCGGGCACGCGACCGTGGCAGTGCGCAATTCGTGGACCGCGGAGGACGGCCCCCACAACAGCGTGCGCGCCTTTCCATCCGATGGCGAGACGCTCACGCAATTACCCCCGCAGAAGGCCGGGAGATCGGAAGTGCGCGTGACCGCGCCCGGCTATCTGGAAGTCGGTCCTCTGATCGTGGAGATCCAACCAGACATGCGCGAGAGCATCGTTGACGTACCGATGCATCGGATCGGCGAAACCCGGGTGATCGAGTTGCGGTCACCCGATGGTTCGGCGGCGGCCGGCGCGGAGCTCGCCGTTTCGGCTGACGCAAGCCAGATCGTCTGGCGCGGCACAGCCGACACCGCGGGACGGATCGACCTGCCGAAATCGTTCGCGACGATGCTGCTGCTGACACGACATCCTTCCGCAGCGTCGACAGTGTTCCGACTCGATCAGGACGCGACGAGACCGTTCGTCGATCATCTCCGCGCGCCGGGGACCGCCCTCACCATCATTGCCAAACCGCGCGACGCGTCGCGCGCGGCAAGGGCCGTCGTGGCATCGATCGACGGGATTCGACTGACCGGTGCGGCGCTCGGGTTTTTGACGTGGTCGTCCAGCCTCACGGATCGCGAGTATCAATGGGTCGCTCGTAACTTACCGCCCCAGCCGCTGCACGTGATCGTCGTAGCTCCACCAAAGGTGGGACAGGCGCTTGCCGGAACGTTCGACGCCGTCGCCACTGTGTTGCCGTATCCATGGCCGACCGGCGCGACGGTTCAGCCAATCGATTGACGAACGCGACGAGACGCGCGTCACCGCACCCGATAGCCCAACTTTCGCAACTCCTCCGCCACCCGACCCGCGTGGTCGCCCTGGAGCTCGATCTCGCCGTCCTTCGCGGTCCCGCCGGAGCCGCATTTCTTCTTCAGTGTTGCGGCGAGTTTGGCGAGCGTTTCCGGTGTGTGCTCGAAGCCGGTGGCGACGGTGACGGTCTTGCCGGCGCGGCGTTTGCGGTCGAGGGTGACGCGGATTTGTTGCCGCGAGGGCTCGACGTCGTGTGCGGCATCGAGCTTTCCTTCCTCGCGCAGCTTCTTCGCCTGCTCGGGATCGCTCGTCCAGACGAGCCTGGACGACATCAGATTCCCGTCACGCGCACGACTTCTTCGAAGCTCGTGATGCCTTCGGCTAGTTTTCGCAAAGCGCTTTGCCGCAGCGTGCGCATGCCGCGCTTGATGGCCATGTCCTTGATCTTGAGGAAGTCTTCGCCGCGGTCGACGAGGTCGCGGATGGAGTTGTCGACGGGAAGAATCTCGAAGATGCCGGTGCGGCCGAAGTAGCCGGTGTTGCGGCAGCGGATGCAGCCCGCGCCTTCCTTGACGATGATTCGTTTTCCGGGCGGCGCCTGCAGGTTCAGCATCGACGCTTCCTCGAGGCTCAGCGGACGGTTGCGGCGGCAATGCTCGCAGATCTTGCGGACGAGGCGCTGCGCCATTGCGCCGATGAGCGTCGACGAGATCAAAAACGGCGGGATGCCCAGGTCGACGAGACGGGTGATCGACGTCGAGGCGTCGTTCGTGTGCAGCGAAGAGAAGACGAGATGGCCGGTCAGCGCGGCCTGCACCGCATTCTGTGCAGTCTCTTCGTCGCGGATCTCGCCGACCATGATGATGTCGGGATCCTGCCGGAGGATCGTGCGAAGCGCCGACGCGAACGTGATGCCGATCTTGTTCTGTACTGCCGTCTGATTGAAGTCGTCCCACACCATCTCGATCGGATCTTCGATCGTCGTGATGTTGATCTCCGGCGACGCGAGGCTCTTGAGCGCGGAGTACAGCGTCACGGTCTTGCCCGATCCCGTCGGACCGGTGACGAGGATGATGCCGTGTGGCCGCTTGATCCAGTCGGCGAACGTTTTCAATTCGTCTTCGTAGAACCCGAGTCCGCTGAGATCGCGGAGGAGAATGTCGGGATCGAAGATGCGCATCACGACTTTCTCGCCGAACGCGGTCGGCAGCGTCGAGACGCGCAGCTCGACTTCTTTTCCGTCATGCTCGGTCTTGATGCGGCCGTCCTGCGGGCGCCGCTTCTCCGCGATGTCCATGCGGCACATCGTCTTGAGTCGCGACGTCACGGCGAGGTTGACGAGCTTCGGCACGCGCTGGATCTCGTGCAGCACGCCGTCGATGCGGAAGCGGATCTGTGCATGCTCGCGCTTCGGCTCGATGTGAATGTCGGACGCGCGCGAGTCGTACGCGTGCTGCAGCAGGTAGTCGACTGCGTTGACGATGTGCTGGTCGCTGGTCTCGATCTCCGCGCCCGACTTCAGCTTGATGTACTGCTCTAGATTGCCGAGGTCGATCGCGCCGCGGGAGAGATCGCGCTCGGCCTTGGTGACCGCGGAGCGGAATCCGTACTGCTCGGTGATCACCGCCATCACGTCCGACTCGGCGGAGACGACGACCTCGATCTCCTGCTTCGCCATCGGGCGATACGAGTCCATCGCCGCGTGATCGAACGGATTCACCATCGCGACGATGACTTTGCCGTCGCGGATCGCGACCGGGACCATCTTGTGTTTGCGCGCGAACGGGCGCGAGATCTTCGACTCGATCATCTCGACGTCGAGCTTGAGCGGATCGATCTTGAAAAACTGCAGGTGCGCGTCTTCGGCGATCAATCGCGCGAGCAAAAAGTCATCGACCTTCGTCCCGTTGCCGCTCGCATCGGTCAGATTGAGCGCCGCGAGTGCCTTGAACGGACTCGCCTCTTCCTCGGTGCGCGACTTCAACGCGCGCAGCTGCGCGCGGAACTGCCGGTCGACGTTCTCGAGATCGGCGCGCTGGCGATCGTCGATGAAACCGGCGTTCAGCAGCAGGTCGCCGAGGTACGCGACCGTGATGTCGCGGGAGGCCTGGGGGATGGGGACGTTGGTGAGGGTGGTCATACGAAGGCAGAAGGCAGAAGGCAGAAGGCAGAAATGAGAAACATCGATGGCGATTTTACTGCCCTATTCTCACTTCTGCCTTCTGCCTTCTGCCTTTCATCTCACTTCCAGAAGAAACCCCTTCAGGTACTCCCCTTCCGGACAATACATGCTCACCGGATGATCGGGAGCGGCGGTCAGGCGGCGCACGAATGAGACGCGACGGCCGGCGTCGAGCGCGGCGGCGAAGATCACTTTCTGAAAGAGATCGAGTGACATGTGTCCGCTGCACGAGAACGTCATCAGCATTCCGCCGGGCTCGACGAGCTTCATCGCGTGCAGGTTGATGTCCTTGTATCCGCGCGCGGCGCGATCGACGTCGCTGCGCGACTTCGCGAACGCGGGCGGATCGCAGACGATGAACTCGAATCGCTCGCGCTTCTGGCGAACATACTGGAAGGCGTCGGCGACGACGAACTCCGCTTGGCGTTCATTCAGCGCGTGATTCTCGCGCGCGAGCTCGATCGCACGAGCGGAGACATCGACGTTCGTCACCGCGGCTGCGCCGCCCGCCGCCGCGTACACGCCGAACGCGCCGGTGTACGAGAACAAATTGAGGACGCGCTTTCCGCCGGCGAGCGTGCGCGCGAGGCGGCGGTTCTCGCGCTGATCGAGAAAGAAGCCGGTCTTCTGCCCTTCGCCCGGATCGATGCGGAAGTGCAGCCCCGACTCGACGATCGTCGTCGCTTCGACCGGCTCGTTTTCCGTCGGCAGCTGCTCGAGCGCGCGCACCGGCAAATCGTTCTTGAACCAGATGGTGTGGGTGCCGCTGCCCTCAGCGGCACCGCGACCGCTGAGGACAGCGGTCGCCACATGGAGTGCGTGGACAATCAGTGGCTTGAGTTGTTCAACACCGCGGTTGGCGATCTCCACGACCAGCAAACCGTTGTAGCGATCGACGACGAGTCCGCTCAGCTCATCGCCTTCGGCGTTGATGATGCGCGCGGCGTTGGTCGTGTCGTCGAAGATGAATCGTCGTCGCGCGATCGCCTCGGCGATGCGCGTCGCGATCAATTCGCGTGTGATGTCTTCTTCGCCGAACATGAGCGCGCGCAAACGGATCTGCGAGCTGCGCGAGTAGAAGCCGCACGCGAGTCGCTTGCCGTCGCTGTCGACGAGATCGCCGATCGCCGCGTCTTCCGGGCCGCGCTCGCTGTGAATCGCGCCCGCGAAAATCCACGGATGTCGATTCGCAATGACGCGTTCCTTCCCTCGTTTCAGCGTCAGCGTGCGGCGGCGTTCAAATGCATCGTTCATCGATATAATCACTCGCAATGTCGAGCGGGCGTACCAAGCAGTTCCATACCGAGTGCCAGGAAGAAGTGTATCGGCAGGTGAAGTCGTATCTCGACGAATTGGTCGACGAGCACTTCGACGACGCCGATCACTGCGACTTCTACCTCAAATACGGCTCGACGGTCTTGGAGATCTCGATCCATCCGTTCGAGGAGGACGACGCGGTCATCGACGTCCTCGCGTTCTGCGTGCAAGGCATCGATCCGACGTTCGAGTGCATGCAGGAGTTGCTGCGCCTCAATGCCGAAGTGCCGCTCGGCGCATTCAGCATGGTCGGCCAGGACGTCTTCTTCTCGCATTCGTTCCTCGGCCGCAGACTTCGTCCCGAACAATTCATCGCGTCGCTCGACGGCGTCGCCAGCATCGCCGATCTCTACGACGAACAGCTCGTCGCGAAGTACGGCGGCGAGACCGCGCTCGAGCACCTTCGCATCAACGCGCAACGGCACCGCTCGATTGCATTTCACGCGCAGAACAACTGATGCAGATGGCGGATGGCAGATCGCAGATGACAGACCCGGGCGATCGTGTGTTTCGCCATCGGCGATCCGCCATCCGCCATCTGACGCCCGCGGCACATCGCTTGCTCTCTGTTAGACACGTGATCAAGGGACTGGCAGCTTCACTCGCATTCGCGCTCGCGCTCGCCGGCTGCACCGGCGGCACCGAATCGAGCGCGGCCATGGAACAGAAACCGCCGAAGGAAGCGCCCGTACCGCAGAAGCCGGTGAATCCGCAGCAAGCGATCGGCTCGATCAATCAGGCGATTCCGATTTATGAAGGCGCGCAATATCGCGAAGACCTCACGAAACGCGATGAAGTGATGATCCGCAATCGTTACGGAGCGGGCGCCGAGGTCTACACGCTCGCGACCGACGACTCGTATCCGCAGGTCTATCACTACTACACGACCTACCTCGCGCAGTTCCGCGCGTTCCCGGCGCAGGACACATATCCGCCGGAACAGCAGAACTGGCGCACGCTCGAAGTGCAACTGAATCAGGCGATGCAGGACCCGTTCATCCCCGGCGAGGCGATGAGCCCGAACGGAAAACAAGTGACGCTGCAACTCGCGGAAACCGAGGCCGAGCCGAAGACAGTGATTCGTTACATCGTGACGCCGTCACCGGCTGGGGCTGCACCGATGCCCACACCCGCTGCACAATAGGCGTGCGCGCCTATGTTCCACCGCATCCTCATCCCCACCGATTTCTCGACCGCCTCGGAATGGGTGTTCGATGACGCCGTGCGCATCGCGGCGACGAGCGGCGGCGAAGTGATCATTCTTCACGTGCGCATGACGTGGACCGATCATCCGGACGAGCTGCGCTTTCCCGCCGATCCGTCTCTGTACGAATACGTGGAGCAGCAGGAGCTCGAGCGATTGCGCGAGCGCGTGCGCGAGAGCTCATTGGTGAGGACGCGCCTCATCGTGCGGCAGGCGCCCGATCCCGGCGACGAGATTTGCCGGACGGCCACACGCGAGAACGCCGACCTGATCGTGATCGCGACACACGCGCGACATCACGTCGCACATCTCATCGTCGGCTCGACAACCGTCTCCGTCCTGACCGATCCGCCGACGCCCGTGCTCGCGATCCGTTACGGCATTCGCAAACGCGCGCAATTGAATCGCATCGTCGTGCCGGTGCATCTCGAACAGGACTCGCGCGCCGCGCTCGATCTCGCTGCAGGCGTCGGACGCGAGATTCATCTCCTCACGATTTGCGACGACGGCTCCCGTCCACGGGCGGAGAAACTGCATCGCGAGCTCGCGGCCGGCATCAAGAACGCGAAGTCGCACATCGTGCGGGGCTCCGACGCGCAGAAGGAGATCGTGAAGTACACGACGAAGTCGGACGCAGACGCGATCTTTCTCAACGCGCACAACGAGCCGAGCGAAGGGAAGCTCGACATTATTCGAAACGCGCCTGTGCCGGTGATGATCGTCCCGGCAGTGTCATCCCGAGCGTAGCGAGGGACCTGGGCAAGTGGGGCTCGACGCATGTGCCTCGTGCCGCCACCCGAGCCCCAGATCCCTCGCTCACGCTCGGGATGACATGCGTTCCATCGCGGCAATAAAGTCGCCGACGCTCGCGAAGCGCTCGTCCGCTTTCTTCGACAACGCGCGCTGCAACGCATTCGCGACGTTGTGCGGCACGTTCGGCACGCGCTCGGTGATCGGGACCATCGGCAGGTCGGTGTGTCCGCGCACGACCGACGCGAGATCGGTCGCCGTTCCGAGCGGATGTTCTCCCGCGATCAACTCGTACGCGATCAGAGCGAGGCTGTACTGATCCGCCCGCGCGTCCGCCGGATGTCCGCTCAACACCTCGGGTGCCATGTACATCAGTGTCCCAACGACGCCCGCGCTGTGTCCCGACTGCACGAACGTCGCTTCGTCCTCGCCGATCGGGTTCGACATCTTCGCGAGTCCGAAGTCGAGCACGCGCGGCGCGGGCAGGCTGCCGTGATCGCGCACGATCATGATGTTCTCCGGCTTGAGATCGCGATGCACGATTCCCGCGCCGTGCGCGGCGTGCACCGCATCGGCGACGGGACGCAGGATCGTCATCGCCGCATCCAACGGCTGCGGACCGGACGTGATCACTTTGCGCAACGTCTCGCCGTCGAGAAACTCCATGACGAGATACGCGTGACCGGACGGAAGCACGCCGAAGTCGTGGATCGTGACGATCGCGGGATGACGCAATCGCGCGACGATGCGCGCCTCGCGCTCGAAGCGATTGCGCATCGACGAGCTGCCGACGAGATGCGACAGCAGCACTTTGATCGCGACGGGACGATTGAGCCGCTTCTGCGTCGCGAGGTACACCGAGCCCATGCCGCCGCGGCCGAGGAGACGCGTGACGACGTACTTGTCCTCGATCATCCGCGGCACACCGGACTCCGGCACGAGCGCTTCGTTGTCGATTTCGCACTGCGACGCATCGGGCGCGTAGCAGCGGCCGCACTTCGGACAGAGACGCAGCACGTCCGACGTGAACGCGTGCACCGGCGCAGACCAGACGAGCGATGGCGATTGCTTGAGGCGCGTGTAGTCGAGCGTCAGCGCGAGCTGCGCGCCGAGCATGCGCAGCAGCTCGCGATCTTCGCGGCTGTACGGCTCCTCGGATTTACGTTCGCCGAGGACCATGAGGCCGACGAGACGCTTCTCGATCAACAGCGGCACGATGAGATACGCGTCCGATTGCGTGAGCCACTCACGCTCCGCTTCCGGCAGCCGTTGCAGCAGCGCGCGCGTGCCGCGATGAAAGACGTCGAGCGGATCATCGTCGGTGATCAGCAGGGACGCGAGCGTGCCGGTGGAGGACAGGCAATCCTGCCTGTGCTGGCGATCGCCATCGACAGGCAGGATTGCCTGTCCCCCACCGCGATAGAAGCCGCGATACAGTTCTCCCCCATCGGGATCGACCTGCCAAAGCGAGATGTGTTTCGGATGCAGCGCCTTGTCGATTTCGTCGAGTGCGGCGCGCGACAGCGCGAGCATGTCCGAGCCGCCGCGAATGATCGAGACGACGTGCAGCAAGAGGTGTCGCGCGTCGTATTGCTCGCGAAAGAAACGGCGATCGAGACGCTCGAGAAGATGCTTGCGATAGTGAATCATCGCGACGAGCGGAATGATCAACAGCAGATACAGCGCCGGCGTGCCGGTCAGCAGCATCGCCAGCGAATCCTGACGATGCGCGTAGAAAAAAATCGCGAGACCGATGACCGGCAGCGACATCAGCGCGAAGAGCGTCCCGCGCGCGAGTGCGTACTGCAGGCTGCGCCGCACGAGCACGCGAATGTTGTAGAGACGGTGCCGCACCACCGCGTACGCGTACAGCGCGGCGCCGAGCATCGTCATCGGCGTATTGAGAATGGTGACGACGTAGGCGAAGGCGTAGCCGAGATGGAACGTGCCGCCGAGGAAACCGAGGGCGAACGTGGTGGTGCCGGGGAGCAACGAGAGAAAGACGAGTTGCACGCGGCGGCGCGCGTTCGCGTCGCGCACGCGCGCCAGGCGCACGCCGAGTGTGATCAGCGCGGCGACGAGCAGGAACGTGCCGACGCTCGACGACGCGTCGCGGAACGGCAGCGCTGCGGGATGCACGTCGCCGCGCAGTCGCTGCATGTCATTCGCAAGCGTCTCGACGAAGATCGGCAGGCTGACGACGTACGGGACGAATTCCCAAACCGGACGCAGTCGTCCGACGCGATCACTCGGAAAAATCAACGCGAAATGCGCGACCGCGGCGAAGAACGCCGCGCAGAACCACGCGTCGAGGACGAACATCGGCACGCGCAACACGGCAGGAGTCGCGTCGAGAATCGGTCCGAACCCTGCTGCTTGATAGATGAAGACGCTGCCGGCCCAATAGACGAGCGTCAGTGCTGAGACCCGCGCGTCTTTGTTGTCGGGCCGCAGCACGAGCAGCGCGATGCCAAGGCCCATCATCCAGATGTGCAGCGGAAAGTTGAGATAGCGCGAGATCGCCCACAGCGTGCGCACGCCGCCCGCGCGCAGCGAAGCGCGACGCAGCGATTCTTCCGAGGCGACGTGCAGTTGAACATCGTGCCGCACGCCTTCGTGTTCGAAGACGACCGGCACGCTGTCACCGGCGCTCTCGAAGAAGAGCGGGACCACATCGATGGCGACCGGGTAGTTGTTGATCGAAAGAAGGCGATCGCCGGCGGCGATCCCCGCGCGCGCACCCGGTCCTTCGGGCGCGACATTGAGCACTTTGCCCGTCGACTTCGAGTAATCGAAGCCGGTCATCGGTCGCTCGACGAGCACGTAGAAATTGAGCAGTACGAAGATCGCGGCGATGACGACCTGAACCCAACAGAGCATCACCAGCGGTTTCGTCTTCATCGGCCTGCGGACCGTTCGTGATTGTACGATGCGGCGTCATGAACATCCGCACCGCGACGGCCGATGACCTGCCGACGATCCTCCATTTCATCCGCGAGCTCGCGGAGTACGAACGGCTCGCCGATCGCGTCGTCGCGACCGAGGATTCATTGCGCGCGACGCTGTTCGGCAACCCGCGATTCGCGGAGGTGCTGATCGGAGAAGACCATGTCGAAGGAATGGTGGAGCCGTTCGGCTTCGCCTTGTTCTTCCACAACTACTCGACCTTCCTCGCGCGTCCCGGCGTCTACCTCGAAGACCTGTACGTCCGTCCCGAGCTGCGCGGCAAAGGCTACGGCCGCGCGCTGCTCTCACGGTTGGCATCAATCGCGCTCGAACGGAATTGCGGACGCGTGGAATGGTCCGTACTGAACTGGAATGAGCCCGCGATTCGCTTCTACAAAAACATCGGCGCGCTGCCGATGGACCAGTGGACCACGTTCCGCATCACCGGCGGCGCGCTCGAAAAACTCGCATGTTATTCTCGCGAAGCGCGGGATTAGCTCAGTGGTAGAGCGTCTCCTTTACACGGAGAGGGTCGGGGGTTCGAATCCCTCATCCCGCACCAGACCGGCATCCTGAATGCTCCCGCTCCTCAAGAAACCGCGCCTGCTGCTCCTGGACGACGACGCGTCGATGCAGCGGCTGCTGGCGTTGATGCTTCGGCGCGAGGGATTTTGCGTGGATGTGGTGAGCACGGGCAGACAGGCGATCGAGAAAATCGGTCGCGTCGACTACGACGCCCTGCTGCTCGATCTCATGATGCCGACCGAGGGCGGCATGACGGTGATCAATCATCTGCGCGAGCACGAGCCGCGCATGCTGCGGCGCGTCGTCGTCGTTACCGCGTCCCCCGATTCGGTGCTGAAGAAGATCTCGAAGGAAGTCGCTGCCGTGGTGAAGAAGCCCGTCGACGCGGGCGAGCTCATTGCGGCGATTCGGAAATGACCGCCGACGCCTGCGTCGAAAACGAACGCTGATAGATGTCGATCACCGCCGCGAGCAGCGAGAACACCAGCGGTCCGATCACGAGTCCGACGAAACCGAACGCCTGCATCCCGCCGAGGACTGCGAACAGAAGCGGAATCGCCGGCAGCTGCGCCTTCCCTTTCATCGCCCACGGACGCACGATGTTGTCGATCAGCGACACCGGCAGGACGCCCCAAAGGATCAGCACGATCGCCTGCCACCACGGACGCTCGCCCATCGATGCGGCGAGGACGAGATAGACCGACGCCGGCACCCACACCGCCGCCGCGCCGACCATCGGAATCAGCGACAACAGCGAGGCGACCGCGCCCCAGAACACCGCGCCCGGAACGCCGGTGATCGCGAGTCCGACGCCGGTCATGATGCCCTGCGCGAGTCCGGTGAAGAGCTGTCCGCGGAACGTCGCTTCGATCACGTCGCCGAATCGCGCGCGGAATTCTTCGTCGTAGCGCTTCGGCATCGGCGAGAGGACCGACAACTGCACGAGAATCGATTCGCCTTCGACGTAGAAGAAAAACATCGACAACAGCATCAGCGCGAACCCGAGGACGACGCTCGCCAGACCGCCGACGAGCACACCGCCGTGACGCGCGACCCATCCGGGAACCTGGCGAATGGCGGGAAGGAGGAGCTGCTGTGGACTGAGTGTCGCCGGATCGAAGCTCGGCGCGAACCGTTTGATCCATTGAAGATGCTGCGTGAGATTGATCCGCTGCACCATCGCCTGCGCCTCGCCCGACTGCAGTTTCTGGAAGACGACATTCGCCTGCTGCACGAGCAACATGCTGAGCACCAGCGCGGGAATGACGATGATCAGCGTGATGCCGAGGAGCATCACCAGCGCGGCGCGATTCGAGCTGCCTTTCAGCCGCGCGCGGACGCGTTTGAAGAGACCGAACGTGAGGATCACGACGATCGCGCCGAGAAGAATCGCCGTCATGAACGGCCAGAGAATGAGGAACGTCGCGTACAGCAGGAGCAGCGCGAACAGGCCGAAGAAAATGACGCCGGCGAGACGCCACTCCCTTTTTTGCTCGAGACTCGACTCCGGCAGTTCGCTCATTCAGCAAAGATATCGCGAACGTGTATCATCCGCGCCGCTTGAACGTACGTGAGACCGAACTGCGGGGGGTTCTCATCATCGAGCCGCGCGTCTTTCGCGACGAGCGCGGATGGTTCATGGAGACCTTCAACGCCGAACTATTCGCGAAGCACGGCCTCCCCACCGACTTTGCGCAGGACAACCACTCCTCCTCCCGCAAGGGCGTCATACGCGGCCTGCACTACCAACCCGATCCGCCGCAGGGAAAACTGGTCCGCTGCGTCCGCGGCCGCATCTTCGACGTCGCCGTCGACCTCGACACGAGGAAGTGGACCGGACTCGAACTGTCCGAAGAAAACCAGCTCATGCTCTGGATCCCCCCCGGCTTCGCCCACGGCTTCTCCGTCCTCAGCGACGAGGCGGATGTCGTCTACAAATGCACCACCCTCTGGAACTCGAAAGGCGAACGCCAGATCGTCTACAACGACCCCGCCCTCGCCATCGACTGGCACGTCCCCACCCCCATCGTCTCCGACCGCGACGCCGCCGCTCCTCGCCTGCCTTGACTCCCCCCGCCCGCCCGTTTACGATGCGCGCTCCTCGGTGGAATGCCACCCACCAGCCTAGGGTTAGCAAGAATTCCTACGACGCGGGGTCGTAGTTCAGTTGGTTAGAACGCCGGCCTGTCACGCCGGAGGTCGCGGGTTCGAGTCCCGTCGGCCCCGCCAAAATCGCTTCGCTCACCAGCCGCCATTTGGCGGCTTACGTGTTTCTGCGGGGTGCATTAGAAAATTGCAGACTCGCAAGGTGACTTGCAAGGTCGAAAATTTGGCGCTCGAAAATCGCCGCAGACCCGCGACCCAAAAATGCTGCAATGTTCCGGGCTTTCGCGCGGTACACGGACCAGGAGTACGAACAGGCGCGGGACGCCGCCCTGGCGTAACAGCAGCAGCAGCCGCGACTACGACGAAGGAAACGGCGGCGGCGATGGCCAAGGTGAACGACGCGCTCGCGCAGTTGAACCTCGATTCGGAGGACGAGGAGGAATCGGGCGTAGCGCACCCGTCCGTTTTCCTTAGTTCGCGCGCCGCGAATGCCTGACCCCTCGTTGTGTTCTCCAGTCTCGCCTTTACGGCTTGCCTCCCCTCGCAACACAAGCCAGAATGCGGATCAATGCCTCAATCTTCAGCCGTCATTTCGCACATGCGGAGAAGGTTGCATGCCGCTTGCGGATTGGCCCTCAGCTGTTGCAGTCTCCTTTCCTGTTCTCGCGGTTCCCCGCAGAGAGCGTCCTGTAGAGGGGAAGAAGACAGCGTTGCTGCCGGCGTCGTTTGGGCAGGCGTCATAGAGCAAGTCGATCCCAACGACGATTCCCATAGATGGGAAGTGCAGATGAAGGCTCAGGAACTGGCGAAGAGTCAGACATCGGATCTGCGCTCAACTTTCCAGTTGGTCCCGCTTGCCGCAGAATTTGGAGACTACGATCTCGCGGTCAAGCTTGCACGCGCTCGACTCGCCCAGGAGAGAGACCGGCCAGAGGTTCGGAGTTTGGCGGCTGCCGCGCTACTGGCGCGTTTTCTCCACTCCGGCGCGAACAACGATCTACTTGATGCCGGCGAGTTATTGGCCGACGAGGGAGCCGGCTCGGCAGCGCGATGCAACCGATTGTTGGCGCTGCACCGCCTCGGCTTGAGCTACCGGCTAAACGCGAGAAAAAATGACTGTCCATGCCTGGATTCTTTCGGCCTTCCTGGCAAGACGCGATTCCCTCTTGACGGCCATCGACACTCGGCGGACCAGCTTGCGGCTTCCGAGTTGGCCCAAGTAGAGACACTACTGGCCCGAGGGAACCAGGCGCAGGCTCGCGAGATGATCCGGCGCAATGGGCAGGCGTGGCGAGTCTGGTTTGAGTTGGGCGCGCTCGAGCTATGGCGAACTGCTGCTACCGAAGCCGACCGTCGGGCCGCCGAGAAGCGCATACGTCCGCTCACAGAGGTCTACGCCGAAACGGACGGAAACCCTGCTCCCATGCAGCTGTGGGCACAGCTAGGAAAGATCCCGCCGCACTCCAGAGCGACCGTGAAAGAGAGCCTTACCCACTGGGAGGAAGGAATCTCCGCCTTATCCCGCTACGAACCCGACCGCGTGGAGAGCGAGCTTCGTCTGGCGCGACGGGGGTTGGCAGCGCGACTGTCCGCTCTTCTACCGTCCATCGATCTCGCGCTCGCGGCGGCGCGCTTTCATCTCGGAGACGACCGTGGAATGCTCGAACGATCGCTCGCCGTTCGACGCAGCGTTTCCCAAGACGCCAATCCCTGGGCTCACGCGCGCGCGCTTTGGCTCGAAGCGTTGGCGCTCCAGGCTAGGGCGGACTGGTCGCAATCGCTGCGACGCGCCGAGGAAGCCGGACGCCTCTTCGCCCGCTTGGGCGAGCCCGCAAATTCCGGCTACCAGGATGTAATCCGAGGGGTGGCTTTCGAGTCGCAGGATGCGGAGGAGTCCGCTTCTTCCGCTTATCTAGCCGGCGTGACCCGGATTCAAGAAGCGGGTGACACACGTCTACTCGCCGGTGCCTTAGCACTCCTCGCCCGCCAACAGAGCCGGGCAGGCCGGGCCCATCTCGCCGTCGACTTGCAGAGGGAGAGTACAGTCCTGGACATCGCCGACGCGACTCCTCAGCTCGTCGCCGAGGCAAAGGCGATTCTTGCGGAGCAACTCTTCCGGTCCGGTGCAAGCATCGAAGGCAACCAAGTCCTGCAGCAAGCGAGGGACGCGGCCCGTCGTATCGCGAGCGCGCAGCCACGTCGTAGGGCGGAGGCCATCATTGCTCAAGTCGAGGCTTCGGGCGCCAGGGACTCGAACCCAGTCGCTGCGGAGAGGGCGCTCGACCGCTTTCTCTCGGAGTTTGACACTTTCGGTGAACGGTTCTTTCGCGCAGAGGCATTGGTCGAACGTGCCCAAGCGCGGCTGCTTCTTGGAAAACAGTCCGGCGCTGAAGAGGATCTCGCCCTGGCACTGGGCGAGATCGCCAATCAGAGCGAGCGGCTGGAAGACCGGGTCCAGTCCGTGGTCCTACTGGACCGGGCTCGCGACGCGCTCGAACGTCTGGTCGATGTACTCCTCCGTATGCCAGACGGCAGCCCCCAGGCACTCGATTGGATCGAGAGGTTGCGCGCCGAGCAAATCGGGCTTGGGTTCGGTTACGCGAAAACACCAGGCCGCCGCAGCCTCATCAACGCACCCCGCGGCACCTGCATCACGGAGTATTGGGCCGCTCCGGCTGAGCTGCTTGCCTGGACCTCCTGCGACGGCCAAGCGGCGCACTTCGATCGCATCAAGGTCTCGCGGGACGAACTACTCCGGGAACTGACGGAGCTCAAGAGAGCGTCCCAGCGAGGCAACCTCGCCGATATCCGGCGGCACTCCGTCAAGGCATCTACCTGGCTGATCGCGCCGATTGAGAAATCGCTGACTGGGTCGCTCTCATGGATTGTGATCCCCGACGCCCTCTTTCCGTCCCTACCGTTGGCTTGGTTGACCCTGAATGGTCGCTTCGTCTTCGAGAACCGAGTCGTGAAAACTGCTCCCTCGTGGTCTCAGCTCTCGGTCAAAGCGCCCAGGGCGGCAGCTCCCTGGAAAGGTCTGGGAATCGGCGATCCCGACCCGGACCCCAAGGCCCCAGCCGACAGGTTGCCGTTTGCACGCGCCGAAGCGAAGAGACTGCCGGCTCTCTTTCCTGGCTCCACTGCGAAGGTTGGAGCGGAGGCGACGTTTACCGCGATGCTCCAGCAGCGCAACTCGTTCAATCTTTTGCATCTGGCGACCCACCTGTCGAGTGGCTCTCGGGTGCCGCTGAGCGCCCGGCTTATGCTCGCGCCGGAACCAATCCGGCCCGACGGACGGGTTTCCGCAGACGAGGTCTCCCGAGCTCGGTTTACCCATCTGCGGCTTGCGGTCGTGGCGTCCTGTTCGAGCGCTGCGGGAGCCCCAGCCAAGATTGCCGGTGGTCTCGATTTCGTGAACGCCTTTCTCCATGCGGGAACGGAGCAGGCGCTCGGCACGCTCTGGGATGTCCCGGACCGTGAGGTCTCTCCGGCCCTCGCCGAGTTCTACAGATTCCTAAAAGCCGGCTTACCCTCCGACCAGGCATTGCAACGGGTCTGGCTCACGGCGCTCCGGAAAAATGCCAGCGACGCGGACCGGAGCGTCCGCGTGGCTCTGCAGTTGTCCACCACTACTTTCTGATCTGACCGAGAAGGGAGAGAGGAAACCATGATCAAAGTCTACGTCTTCATTACGGGGCTGGTACTCTACCAATTCACGACCTCAGTCACAGGCGGAACGAGCTACGCAATCCTCGGCTCCGGTCATTTCGCTATTGGAGATGTTCCGATCGTCGATCATACGATCAAGATCCAGTACGGAGACAAACCGGAAACTTCTTTCAGCTCTCCCCTCGAGGCTCAATTGACTGTACTACCCTGCCCACCCAACGGGTGTACAGCGATCCAAAGCCCGGCACTCATCCCATCGCTCAAGGACTTGATGACCTCGACGCCCGTCATTCAGCCTGCGTGTTTGCAATTCGACGGCACGAACTGCCATCCACACGACGCACCAACGGCCCCGGGAAGAAATGGCCTCCTGGCGTTTACCGGCGACTGGTCCGTCGAGGCCTTGACCGACTGCGGCGGCAGCACGTATCCGAAAGAGCCCACACCCACCGTGGAAATGAATTTTGTCAGGGCAGGCCGCTCTTGGGAGCTTCGCTACGCGGACCTTGGAGCACTCCCCGAAACTGCCAATACCGTACTGTTCACGACGACAGTGCAAAAGATGGAGGATCTCAAAATCTCAAATGCCTCCGACCGCGAGATGTGGACCAAGGCTCTCGCTCCAATCACCAACTGCAAAAAACTTCGCGGGTTCGAGGCTTCCGGAGCCACTCAATGCGCAGTGATCCTGATCCGAAATGGCTCGTCCGAGCAATACCTCGGCGGGGGTGATCTTCACTACGCAGCTCTCTACGAGCTCCTGAGCAATACACCTCCGATCAATGAACTTTGGCTGCCTATCACCTCGACTGGCAATGTCTGCGGCGGCGGCGGCGGTACGGGCGGCCTGAGCCACTGCACGGGCATGAAGGTGACATTCCCATGACCAGAGCCCGACTTCGGCTTGTTGCCTTTTACCTGACCGTGGTGTCCCTCGGTCTCGGCCAGAACGCCATCGCCGACGTCCTCCCCCTGCAGCCCATCCCGCAACGGGGAAAACTCTGGTGCTGGGCGGCCTCGTCCGAGATGGTCCTGGACTATCTGGCACCCGGCCCCGTATACAGGGCTGCGGCCGGTCAGTGCTCACTCGTACGAAGTCTGCCGCAGGTAAGTTGTGACTGCCCCCCCCCGGACGGATTCAATGTGACCGACCCGGGGTGCGATCGGCGTACCCCTTTCGTGCCCGATGATTTCGTTCCCAAGTTGATCGAATATGTTCAACGCACGGCTCCCCCAGCTGGGACCTTCAAGGCCATCAGCAGAAACCTCCTGACATGTGAGATCAATACACGCAGACGTCCGATCGTCACCTGGTGGCGATACCCGCAGAAGTGTAAGGATGCAGGACACCTCGTCATCACCTCGGGCATCGAGGCCGGGACGAATCTGGGAAGCCTCGTTCTGATCCAGGATCCGTGGCCTGTCGAAATTGGCAATACCTATTGGCTGACATGGCGCGGGTTCGCCTGCGGACTCCAGCTCAGTGGACATTGCGTTGACTATTACGATGTACAGAAGTCGGAAGGCGCGCCTCCGTCGTGTGACGCGAGCCAACCGCTCGATGACACCGACTGTAGCCATCCATCCGCAGAGCCGGCTTACCAACTCTCCGACGTGGCCGCGACCGTTGCCAGTACCCTTAGAGATACCCCTAATATTCGGCACGCCATCGGCGTGCCGGATGAATTTCAAGACCTTGCCTGCAATACACAACAGCTACTCCGGAGCGCGAGGATTACCTTTGCCCCGGACGACTCGGAGATGGTGAATAAGATAGGAACTTCCAGGCTGCTTTGCACAGTAGGAACCAACCAAGCATCGATCGGAATCTCGATCTTCCTGAAAGATCGCACCGCTGATACATGGACGATCGTAGGGTTTGGTGCTCCTCAGGTGACTCCCTGGTTGCAGCTTTACGCAAATACACTCCGTGGTGATCGGGCCGTCGCTCCTGAGCTCTATGAGGTCGAGATTCCCAGTACGGGAGACATTCTCTTGATCGCTCCCAACGATAAAAACCAGCCGACGATCCACTTCCCCCTGGTTCAACCGGGCACCCCTTTGAGACCATCAGGCCAGCAGCCGAGAAGCTTGAAGGAGGTCCTCGGGAACGACAAGGTGGGCGGACTCAGATCTGCAACCCTCGGAAGCTACCTTTTTGGACTGCAGCAGAGGCTGAAGAGCAACCCATGAAGAGTAGGCTGATGAAGAGAGACTGGCCCCTCACGTTGGCCTCACTTGAACCGCGGCGGCGCAATCGCCGCCGCACAGCTCTCGTCCACCCTCCCCGGAGCGGGGTCGCGCACGAACTTCGCCATGATCACGTCGAGGCGGGCGAAGGAGCGGCTGGCGTTGGCGATGACGATGTGGCGGCTGTTGACGAGGTTCTTCGCCACGAGCGCGCCCATGCGCGGGCGGCGTGACGGATCGAACGGGCCACTGACGATCAGCGCGGGCACGCGCGAGCCGAAGGTCTTTGCGACTGTCAGTTGTGACGTGGCGAACTGCGCGCCATCGTGCAGCGCGACCGGTAGGCCTCGATCGACGGAATCTAATCTAATCGGTGAGCGCTGCGCGTGCCGCTACGACGCGGGGTCGTAGTTCAGTTGGTTAGAACGCCGGCCTGTCACGCCGGAGGTCGCGGGTTCGAGCCCCGTCGGCCCCGCCTATCTAAAGCTTTCACCAGCCGCCACTTCGGCGGCTTTCGTGTTTTCAGAGAGTCGCTTAGAAATTGGAGACTCGCAAAGTCACTCGCAAGGTCGCGATTTTCGCGAGCAGAATTTTGCGCAGACCCGCGACCCAAACGGCGAATTGTTTCGCATTTCGGCGTGAATGTTCCACGGAAAAAACGTATCACGACGCGACTCAAAAGCGGGCGCGATCGCGCGAGAGTGTGAGGTGCGGCGGGTCAGCGATGCCTATCCCTGCAGTTACACCGCGCCGTGCAAGACGTTCCCACATCCGTTGCGCCAGACCGACGCTTTTCCATCGTTCAACGATCTCTTCGACCGTCGTTGCGTCCACCGATTTCCATCGAAGACCTCATAAGACAGGGCAAGCCTTCGCGCGTGACCACCAATGCGATACAGACCTGCTTGCAATCGGACCTCTATCGCGGCTGTGGCCTCGCTTGGCCATCAACTTAACGCGGCCGTTCAACGTCGAATACGCATTTCCTGATTTCCTTTTGTCGGCCTACAATCAGCTCAGCCATCGCTTATTTCCGGAAGAATCGCTGCGATAGCCTTCCAGCATAGAACGCTCGGACCGCAAGGACACAAGCAAGGTCCGAGACGCAGTTCAGTCAATTGCCCATGGAAGGAAACGACATGGAACCATTATTTCGACTCGCTTTGATGCGGCCCGCGATAGCGCAAGACCCAGCCAACCCCAGTATCCGCACCGCCCAGGATTCGCCCTTCCAGAAAGCCCTCGTGGAAGCGTCGACAGCGGGGCGCCCCAGCGAGGCGCTGCAGCGGGTCGCGCGGAGCTTCGTTGCCGGCTCCGGTTTCATCGGGGACCCCGGCACCAATCCGCTGAGCGCCGAGTTGACGGCCCTCGCACTGACGCTCGACAACCTGGAGCGCCGGCCATCAGTGTCCCACGCGGACGTTGTGGCGGCCGTCCAGGAGCCGTTCGGCTTGGACCCGGAGACGCTGGTTCAAAACAAGACGCTGGACAGTCCGATGGCAAAGCTGCGAGACAGCCTTCTGGCGATCAAGCAGTTGCAGGAGGAGCACGGCCGCCCGATCGAGGCGCTCACCAATCAACTTCGCGATCTGGAGTTGATCGAAAGGGTGGCCCGCGACGATGCCTTCCCCGCCACCCCGGCCGAGTTGCGCCGATACCGTCGCCGGTCCCTCGTGCTGCCAACGATGGCAAACCCGGGGTCGATCCTATCGACCGCCGAGTTGGAGGAGGATCGGCGGAGGAAACTGGCGGAAGCGCAAGCCGAGCGCCGGAAGCGAGCCGAAGCTCTGTTCAACAATTACCAGGGCCTCCGAAAGGCAATCGACGAGCTGACAGGCCTGGGCGGGGACCAATTGCAGACCACGCCGCAAAAATCCCATGACGGGTTCAAGGCCCCCGAGGAACTCCATCCGATGAGCGTCGTCAGCCGTGAGACGACGTATCGTCAGAAGCTGTCCGACCTGAACCTGAAGCAATTCCAAGCCGCACTCGACCGGGGCGGCACGGTTGACTCGCTGCGTATACAGGACTCAGCCGGCGCCAGTTCGGCGGCGGTGCTCGCGGAGAAAGTCTTGGCGGGCCGCCCACTGCTTTTAGCCGGAAGCCCGCCGTTCCATCCGACGGAGCTTCGCGAGGCCAGTTTCCTACTGAAGGCCAGCGCCGCCGAGGCCTTGTCGGAGGGGACTAGAAATCTGCTGGGAGAGCGGAACTTGGTGCTGACCGAACGTGCTCTAGACCGGATCGTCGATTCTCTACAGGTCGAGATCGGCGCGACAGGCAAGGAACTGGAGCTCGTATACGGCCAGTCGGTTCGGCGGAGCGTCAAGCGGGTCGGCGACACATTGGTGACCATTTCGACGCCCGTCGCCTCAGCCTGGACGAGCATCGCCATCGGGACTATGTTCCTCCCTCCGCTTCCGCCCTTGCCCCCGGAGGAGCGGATTCCCCACACCCGCGGCAAGGTGAAGCCGGCCGGCATCGCCGACCTGTTGGTGGTCAAGCAACAGCTCACCGGGTACGAGACCGTCGACGTCGCCCACATTGAGAATGTGCTGCGCGGCGAGCTCAAGAAGCGGGACCACCGTCGTCGAGTGGTGACGGAGCAGCAGACGTTCAGAGAGAGCGAGGTCACGAACACCGAGGAGCGGGAGTTGGAGTCCACCGATCGGTTCGAGATGACGAGGGAGACGAGCGCGACCATCAAGGAAGACGCTGCGCTAAAGGCCGGCCTGACCGTGTCGGGCAAATATGGTCCGACAGTCGAGTTCTCGGCCAGCGCCGAGGGGTCCGTCTCGCGCTCGAAGGAGGAGGCGACCAAGTCGGCCGCCAAGTTCTCGCAGGAGGTCACTCAGCGGAGCGCGAGCAAGATCGTCGAGCGGGTGCTCGAACGGGCATCGCTGCGGGTCACAACCGAGGTGCTGGAGAGCAATGAGCACACGCTCGACAACTTACGTGGGGAGGACCATATCCGCGGCGTGTACCAATGGCTCGAGAAGGTTTACGAAGCCCAGATGTTCAACTACGGCTTGAGGACGATTTTCGAGTTTATGGTCCCCGAGCCGGCGGCCTTCCTGGTGGAAGTGCTGAAATCCGTTCATGCCAGCGCTGTCGAGCTCCAGAAGCCGCCCGAGTTCCCGCTGAAGCCGAACGAGGTTACTGAGGACAATAGCGGGTACTGGGTGCGAGTCTACGGCGCGACCGATGTGTCTGCGCCACCCGAGATGTACAAGACGAAGTCGCTCGACTTCAAGGCCGGGGGAGGTGACGCCGCGACGAATTACTACCATTCGGGCCAGATCGCGATCGACGATGGCTATAAGGCCGTGCACGGCTCCGTCGGGGTCGTCAACATGATGTGGAACAGCGGTTGTTTGGTGGACGTGATCTTGGGGAAGGCATTCCATCGCTTCGTCACTGTGAGCGGAGCGATCTTCTCGACTCCCTTATCCGAGGAACGGGACTCCATCCCGTTCGCGCTCGTCACCTTTAGCGTTCCCCACATCGCCGTCGCCGTTGAGGTGAAGTGCCAGCGTACCGACCGGGCGATCGCGAAGTGGCAGCTCGACACGCACGCCAAGCTAACCACCGCGTACAAGGCCCGCCTATCCGAGTACGAGGAGAAGTTGGCAGCGATCCAGCGGCAAGCAGGTGTCGGGATCGAGGGCAAAAACCCCGCTCTAAACCTAGAAACCATGAAGGACGAGCTGAAAAAGAACTGCATCAGTATCCTGACCGATCAGCACTACGACCTATTCAACGCCATCGATCTTGCGGGGATCAACGGGTTTCCGCAGATTGATGTACTCGAGGCGGAGGCCGAGGGGACTTACGTGCGGTTCTTCGAGCAAGCGTTCGAGTGGGAGCACATGACCTGGCTCACCTATCCCTACTTTTGGGGACGAAAAAGCCAGTGGGACGAGCGCTTGGCATTCGAGGATCCAGACCCGCTATTCAACCAGTTCCTGAAGGCGGGCTCCTGCCGCGTATCGGTGCCCGCCCGGCCGGGGTTTGAGGGGGCGATCGATCACTTCATGACGTACGGCGAGCTATGGAACGGTGGCCCGCTCCCACCGATCTCCAGCCCGCTATACCTGCCCATCGCCGACGAGATCGCCGAGCGGCTTGACCGGCCGGGCGACGAGGTGCCGCAGGGCGACCCCTGGGTCGTTCGCCTGCCGACCAATCTCGTCCGCCTGCGCGACGGCGCCAGCTTGCCCTCATGGACGAAGGATGACACTGGCGAGTGGGTCCCAAGAGCGGACGGCTGATGGCCCCCGTACTCCCGCGCGTCCTAGCCGGGCCGATTCTGCGTCGAGCAGAACCGACCGGCGTCTGGATCTGGTTCGCGTTCCGCCTGGAGCCCGTGGCGTTCCATCCGAACGTCCTGCCATTTTACCCTGACGGGGATGTCTCAGCGGAGTACGGGAGCGGGAGCGGCTTTCCGCTTGCGGTCCCGACGAGTGACGACCTTCGTACGATCCACATCGCAAAGAACGTTTGGATATCGCTCCTGCGCATTAGGCCTTCAAAGGGGGACAAGTTCCCGACAGACCTCTTTCTCGGCTATACGGCTCAGCTCGCACTGAAGGGGGAGCAGACCTTCTGGCTCCACGACGAGATCCCAGATATTGCCTATCGTCCGTTCTCATTGCCGACGTTCTTTCTTTCGTCCAAGCCCCGACGAATTGCCCAAGCCTCCTGCCGGCGTCCCGGCGCAGAGGGCTATGACGCCCATCTTGCCTTTGATTCCTTCATGACCGAGACGATTTCGAAATTTGAGGAACGGCCCTATGCGCTCTTCCTCACCGGGGACCAAATCTACGCGGACGACGTTGCCGAGGCGCTGTTCGACGCCACGGCGGAACTGGCGCGGGACGTCTTCGGCTACCACGAGGAAATCTTGGCCGGGAACAAGGCCATCCGGACGGATGCCCTAACGTTCGGTAAGAAGCGAAAGGCGTTCGTGAAGTCACTGGGCTTCACCACACAGGACGGCGAGGGACATCTGCTATCCATCTCGGAGTTCGCAGCAATGTACCTGCTCGTGTGGGGGCCAGGGGTCTACAAGGCTTACAACCCGGAAGGTCGGCCTGACATCCTGAAGACGCACCAGGGTCCGAACCTCGTCGGCTTCGGACCTTCCGTCGACGCAGCACGACGGGTCCTTGCGAACATCCCGACCTACATGATGTTCGACGATCATGAGGTCACCGACGATTGGAACTTCGACGGCGATTGGGTACGCGCCACCAACAGGGACGACTCGAACCTGATCCTCTCGAACGCTCTGTTCGTCTACTGGGTCTTTCAGGCTTGGGGGAACGATCCCGACGGCCTGGAGTGGATGCGCACGTCACTCGCGAGCCAGTTGGAAGCCCGCCACATAATCCAGGGGAAGTACCATCGACTGTATTTGAAGGGCTCCAAGTGGATCCTCGGTAACCATCCCTGGTCGTACGTGGCACCGCTCACCCCGCAGACGCTAGTCGTCAACTGCCGGACGCAGCGTCAATTTCCCAATAAGGTGATCTCGGCCGGGAAACAGTTGCGTCAAGGCTTGCCGGCTGCCGTACTGGTGGGCAAGGGCGAGATTGCGCGGATCAAGCGCCTCGTCGCAGGCTTGCGTCGCGGCGAGATCCTAGTCCTAGTGGTGGCAACGCCTCTCTTCATGTTGCCATTCGTCGGACTAGCTGCAATGCTCAATGAGGCCCTGGGAGGCGTGACGAGACTCGCTGACGATCACGAGCTGTTCGTCGACAACACTGCCGCTCGCGACTACTTCCTCGCCCAGGTGCAGACAATGCTCAAGTTCGACTCAATCGTGGCATTCGCCGGGGACGTACACCACAGTTTCATGATGCAAGGCAAGATCGACATCATCCGCGAAGTCGGTCAAGAAGTCATCGACGTCCTGCAGATCACCAGCAGCCCTATCAAGAACATGCACTCGGCCTTCAAGGGCGCCAAAGGATTCGCTGCCGACCTAGCCGAGGAGAGGGACTACCTGCCAATGGAGATAGACGACCTTCTCGGTTCCGGTATCACTTGGGACGTGAGCATCGACGGGCAGGGGCTCTCCATCGCCGAAGCTGAGCCGCTTTCGCTCAAAGGGAAGCTCGGACACTCGACACACATTCCCAATAACAACTTCTGCGTCGTCGATTTTCGGAGAGCGCCCGGGGCCGTCGATGTGATCTACGTCGGGATGGACGGCAAGACCGTCGCCAAGGCGAGTTGCTCGGTCGCGCTGAAACCGGCGACACTTCCGTAATCTAGTAGCAAGGATGATTCTGTCATCGTGACTTTCATACGAGTCAACCGGTCGTGTGCCGGCTGGAGTCGGCATCTCCACTCGATTTGCTACCATCCCTCCTCCGTCTCACGAATGCTGGGGCGCGCCTGCCTACGGAGCGCCGGCTTCCAGCTGGCCGGTCCGGCTGCATCCTGCCGGCGCGAGGCCTGGCCATCTGGAGCGCGCGTGCTGGTTAGACCTCCGGCCTGTCACGCCGGAGGTCGCGGGTTCGAGCCCCGTCGGCCCCGCCAAAATCGAATCATTGCTTGAGCCGCTTCCGCGGCTCTTTTTGTTCTGTGCCGTCACCGCGTTCGACCTAACATCATTCAGGTGTCGTTTTCGGTGAACGGTTAGATCAACGACCTCGCTATCGCGACATCGACTCGAACGGCGTGAGATCTCGGCGTCGCCCACGAGGCTCGAAACTCTCCGTTTACAACACGTCGAACTGATCCCCCTCCGGTCAGCTTGCGCTTTCAGACGTTCGGAAGGTCGCCGCTCAACACTAACCCTTCACCGATCCGAAGCTGACCTCGAACACGTCGCTGATCCGCGCGGTGCATCTGGAAGACCTCAGAAATGCTGTGAAGTAGATTCTCCGACCGGTGGAGAGTCCTTCGATCCGACGACTTTCTTCGGTCACAGCATCCCTCTTCGTGGCGATGCGCAAGAGGCGACCAAACGTACGCATTCTCCTCCACGAAGAACTTCGGCTCTCTTGTCATCTGTCAAGTAACTTAAAGGCGTCATGTCACACCGGACTCCGGGTCGCAACCCACGGATCATCGCGCTCGCGAAAGCGATGAATCAACGGCGGATGGAGTTCAAGGAGCAGTACCAAAACGAAGTGTTCAAGCGCGACGGAGCGGTATCGCGGATTCTGGAGAATGATCCGGACTACAAACCGCATCGTCCGCGAAAAAGGAACAAGAAGCGAAATCCGGTACTGAACCCCGGAGTGTTTACCGTGAAGGACATCGCCGACCGGCTGCACACGACGGTCGGCTCGCTCCTCGGCGAAAAAGAATTCGAGATCACGATCGACGATCGCCGACGGATGCTCGAGTTCATCAAGTTCCTCTCGCAGCGCTTCGCGCTCGACGATCCGGACGTCGGCGGCGAAACGTAGCGGTCACTCAGTGGTCTGCAACGCCTGAGAGTCTGGCGGGCGTACGAGGATTCGAACCCCGATGACTCGTTCTGGAGACGAGCGTCCTGAACCGTTGAACGATACGCCCGGGTGGAGCACCGGGTCGGACTCGAACCGACTAAGAGAGAGTTTGCAACTCACCGCCTCGTGCCACTTCGGCATCCGGTGCATTTTTCAAAGAAATAAAAAAGCGGCCTCGCGGGCCGCTTTTTTCAGCGCTTCTGTGCACCTCTCGCCCGCGTTACGGCGCACCCCTGCTGAGCAGCCACGAGGTACAAGCGAACCAGTGCAGCGCGTTCATCGCGTGCGATTCTATCATTCAACCGCCTTACTCGTACCGCAACGCCTGAATCGGGTTCAACGCTGCCGCTTTGCGCGCAGGGTAATAGCCGAAGAACACACCCACCGCACCGGAGAAGCCGACGGCGACGATCATCATCAGCGGCGAGATCACGGTCTCCCATCCCGTGAAGTGGCCGAGGATCTTCGCGCTGGCGAATCCGAGGACGAGGCCGACGAGACCGCCTAACATTCCCATGACGATGCTCTCGACGAGGAACTGCGTGAGCACGTCCGAGCCGCGCGCGCCGATGGCCATGCGGATGCCGATCTCGCGCGTTCGCTCCGTCACGGACACGAGCATGATGTTCATGATGCCGATGCCGCCGACGAGAAGGGAGATCGATGCGATCGCCGCAAGGAGCAGCGTCATTACGCGCGTCGAGCTTTCCGCCGCCGATGCGAGATCGGACTGATTGCGCACGGTGAAGTCCTCCGCGCCGGCTTCGACGCGGTGCGACTCGCGCAGCAGCGTGCGGATCTCTTCCTGCGCCGCCGGAATGTCGCTCTCGTTCGCGGTGCTCGCGAGAATCTGCGGGATGAATGAACGTCCCGACAGCGTCTGCAGCGCGGTCGTGTACGGCATCAGCACCACGTCGTCGGAGTCATTGCCGCTCGCGGTCTGCCCTTTCGGCGCGAGCACGCCCGCAACTTTGAAGATGGAGTTGCGGATCTGGATCTCCGCGCCGGTCGGATCTTCGCCGGGAAAAAGATTCTGCGCGACGGTGTTGCCGAGGAGCACGACTCTGCGATTCGCCTGCACGTCGTCGCCGGTGAAGAAATCGCCGCTCGACGTCTTCCAGTCGCGAATCGTCTGGTAACCAGTGTCGACACCGTTGATCACCGTCCGCCAGTTGCCCGCACCGCCGATCACGGACGTGCGGCTCACGACCACCGGCGACACGGCCGTCACGTACTGCGAGTCGCTGTGGATCTTCTCGACGTCGGCGAGACTGAGATTCGGAAAAGCCTGCGCGCCCTGGCTCACGCCGCCCTGCTGCGCGGCGCCGGGCGTGACGACGATCATGTTCGTGCCGAGGCTGTTGATCTGCTGGCGGATGCGCGAGCGTGCGCCGCTGCCGACGCCGACCATTACCAGCACCGCGGCGACGCCGATGATGATGCCGAGCATCGTCAGCGCGGCGCGCATCTTGTTTTTCTCGATGCTCTGCGTCGCGAGCTTCACGAGCGTCCTGGATTTCATGCGACCTCCTTCTCCTCGAAGTGCTCGAGGTCGAACGCCGCGGAGCGGCGATTCTTCACCGGCTCGTCGGCGGATGCGGCCGTCGCGCACTTCGACGATTCGCTTCGTGTACGACGCGATGTCGCGTTCGTGCGTGACGAGGATGATCGTGATGCCCTGCTCGTTCAGCTCCTGGAAGAGCGCCATCACTTCCATCGACGTGCGCGTATCGAGATTGCCGGTCGGCTCGTCGGCGAGAATGAGCGCCGGCCCGGTGACGAGCGCGCGCGCGATCGCGACGCGCTGCTGCTGTCCGCCCGACAACTCGCTCGGCTGATGCTCGAGACGATCGCCGAGGCCGACGCGCTGCAGCGCGGCTGTCGCGAGTGCGTGCGTGTCGCGCTTCTTTGCGTTCGCGCCGCGGCGGTCGTACAGCATCGGCAATTCGACGTTCTCCAGCGCCGTCGTTCGCGGCAGAAGATTGAATCCCTGAAACACGAATCCGATCTTCTGATTGCGGATGTCCGCGAGCTGGTTACGATCGAGTCCTTCGACGTTGATGCCATCGATGGCGTAGGCGCCGGACGTCGGCGTGTCGAGACAGCCGAGGAGATTCATGAGCGTCGACTTTCCCGAGCCGGATGCGCCCATGATCGCAACGAACTCCCCTTTCTCGACGGCGAGATCAATTCCGCGCAACGCGTGCACTTCGGTCGTGCCGCTCACGTATGTCTTCACGAGTTGTTTCGTGTCGATGACGTTCATCAGAAGCCTCCCCGCGCACGGCCACCGCCGCCACCCTGCTGCTGGCTGTTCGATTGGAACGGAGAATTCGACGCGCTCTGCGCCGTCTTCGCAGTCGTGTTCGCGCCACTGCCGGCGATCACCTGCATGTTCTCTTTCAAGTTGCGGCCTTCGATCTGCGTCGTCGTGCCGTCGGTGATGCCCGTGCGCACGCGTGCGACCGCGAGCTGCCCCTTCTCATCGAGGTAGTAGAGCGTGCCGAACGACGAGCCGCTGCGTCCGTTACCCGTGCGGTTGCGCCGCGTCGTCGTCGTCGTGGTGGTGGTCGTGGTCGTCGTTTGATTCTGAGTCCGCGCGGCCTGTGCGTTCTTCTTCAGTTCCGCGAGCTGCTCGTCGCTGGGACGGAAGCGCAGTGCCGAGTTCGCGACGGTCAGCACGTTCTCCGCGCTCTTGGTCAGGAACTTCGCGCGCGCGGTCATGCCCGGCAGCAATTTGCCGCTCGTGTTGTCGACGGCGACGACGACGGTGTAGTTCACGACGTTGTCCTGCGTCGCCGACTGGAGACGCACCTGCTTGACCGTGCCCTTGAACGTTTTTACGGGCAGCGCCTGCACGGTGAACTCGACCGGTTGATCCTGCGCGATCTGCGCGATGTCGCTCTCGCTCACCTGCGCGAGGATCTGCATCTGCGAGAGATCGTTCGCGATCTTGAACAGCTCCGGAGCGGAGAGGCTCGCGGCGACCGTCTGTCCCGCATCGACATTGCGCGCGACGACGACGCCGTCGATCGGCGCGTAGATGTTCGTATACGCAAGGTTCTGCTGCGCGCGCTCGAGCGCGACGCGCGCGGACTTCACGCTTGCGCTCGCGACGGACGCACTGGCCTGGCTCTGCTCAAACGCGCTCTTCGCGACGAGACCGGCATCGGTCAGCTCGCGGTTGCGCGAGTAGTCGCGCGACGCCTGCAGCGCCTGCGCCTGTGCCTTGTCGAGATTCGCCTGCGCATCGGCGACGGCCTGCTGCGCGAGCGTCGGATCGATGCGCGCGAGCAGCTGTCCCTTCTTCACGCGGTCGTTGAAGTCGACCAGGATCTGCGCCACCTGCCCCGACACCTGCGTGCCGACCGTGACGGTCGTCAGCGCGTCGAGCGTCCCGGTCGCCGATACCGTCGACTGAACATTGCCGCGCTCGACGGCCGCGAATCGATACTCCGTGGTTTCTTTCGCGAAGGCAGAGCGATGCACGATCACGGCGATCACCGTGATGACGGCGACGAGCGCGATCGCAACGAATGATTGGCGTTTGTTCATGACTATCCTCCTACGCACGCTCCTTCCAACGGAGCGCGATAGGTGCATGTTTCTTGTTTTCAATGAGATGCACTCTGACGTCATGAACTGCATTAATGAACGGTTACGCGGTCGCGCAGTTACGCGGTTGCGCAGCAACGACCGCGAGACCGCGCAACAATAAAAAGAGGCGCCGAAGCGCCTCTTTTTATAGCTACTGCTACGACTGCTTACTGATGATCAGCGTGGCGCGCTTCGCGCTCGGCCTTGAGCTGCTCGAACTGCGTGCGCTGGTCGGGCGTGAGCACTCCGAGGATGCGCTGGTTTTCGGCGTCGCGGATCTGCTTCATCTGCGCGCGCTGCGAGTCGAACGTCGCCTTGAGCGCGTCGAGCTTCGCGGTGTCATTCGCCTCTTTCGCCGCGCGGAAATCCTCGCGGGTCTGGCGCATGGTCTGGAAGAACGCCGCGTTCTCCTGGTGCGTCTCCTTCTGGATCGCCTTGATCTGCTCTTTCTGCGCGTCCGTCAGATTCAGCTTCTCGGCGAGCTTCTGGCTCATCTCACCGCCGCGTCCGTGCCTGCCGCCGCCCCACTTCCCTTCGTGCGGAGCCGCAATGGCGACCGCCGCGCCGAGCGTCAGAACTGCCACTGCTGTTGCGAGTTTGCGTTTCATGATTTTCTGGTCTCCTTGATGCCGATGAAGACACGCGGCAACGCGACTTCCTTTCCGTCCTGAAACGAACTGCACCGCCGTGTCACGAACTGCTCCGCGGCGCGCCCGCGGCGCTGTACTCTCCCTTGCATGACCGATCGCCTCACCGCGCGCGAGCGCGTGCTGATCTTTGCGTTCTGGACCGGCCTCGCGATTTTGTCGGCGGTCAACGGGCTCCTCAATGCGCCGGGCTTCATTCGCGTGATGGCGCCCACCGGACCGGTCGTGCTCGCTTTTCTCGAGGCATGGCTGTGGGCGGCATTCACGCCGATGATCTTCCGTCTCAGCGCGCGAATGCCGCCGGAGCGCACGCGCAAAGGGTTGCGTCTGCTGCTGCTGATCGCGATCGGGATCGCGCTGTCGATCACCATCTATCTCATCGTCGACGTCGCGCGCGATCTGATCTTCATGCCTCCTCGGCGCTCTCGTCACCGCATCTCCCCCCTCGAGGAGGTCGCGCGCTTCCGCTTCATCAATCAATTCATCTTCTACGTCGCCGTGCTCGCAGCCGGCTACGCACGCTCGTATTTCCTGCGCGACCGCCAGCGCGAAGAGCAGGCGACGCTGCTCAAGGCACAGCTCGCCGAGGCGCAGCTGAATGCGTTGCGGATGCAGATCAATCCGCATTTTCTGTTCAACACGCTCCATGCGATGTCCGCGCTCGTCGAGCGCGATCCGGCCGGCGTGCGCAAGATGATCGCGCGGCTCAGCGAACTGCTGCGGCACACGACCGACAGCAGCGCGCGCGATCTCATTCCGCTGCGCGACGAGCTCGACTTTCTGCGCCGCTACATCGAGATCATGGAGATCCGCTTTCAAGGACGACTGCGCGTGACGATCGACGTGGACGAAGCCTTGTTCGACGCGCTCGTGCCGAATCTGATTCTCCAGCCCATCGTGGAGAACGCGCTCGAGCACGGCACAAGCCGCGTCGCGGGGATGGGAGAAGTGGTGATCCGCGGACGGCGCAACGGCGAGCAGCTCGTGCTCGAAGTGCGCGACAACGGGCCGGGTGTCAGGCGAGATCGCGTTCAAGGCGCGCCGGAGGCGCGCACCACTCGGGGCGGAGTCGGACTGGCGAACACGCGCGCGCGTCTCGCGCAGCTCTACGGCGACGCCGCGCGCGTGGAGCTCTCGGCGGGCGAGCAAGGAGGCGCAGTTGCAGAGATCGTCATCCCATATACGCGCAGTGATCGTTGATGACGAGCCGCTGGCGCGGCAACGCATCGAAGATCTGCTCGCGAAAGTCGAAGACGTCGATGTCGTAGGCGAAGCGGACACCGGTCCCGCAGCGGTGGAGACGATTCAGTCGCTCGAGCCCGACCTCGTGTTTCTCGACGTGCAGATGCCGGGCATGACTGGAGTCGAAGTGATGGAGCGCATCGGCATCGAGCGAATGCCGGTGACGATCTTCACGACGGCCTACGATCAGTACGCGGTAAAAGCGTTCGAGCTGATGGCGCTCGATTACCTGATGAAGCCGTTCGACGACGATCGTTTTTTTCAGGCGCTCGACCGCGCGCGCGAATCGATCCGCGCCTCGGCCGGACGGCGGGGTCCGCGTTATCTCGAACGCCTCGGCGTCGAGAGCCGCGGGCAAGTGCGATTCGTGCCGGTCGATCGTATCGACTACATCACCGCCGACGGTCCGTACGCGGAGCTGCACATCGGCGAGCGAACGCTCGCGCTGCGCGAGCGGATGCAAACACTGGAGGAGCGGCTCGATCCGGAGGTGTGGTTTCGCATTCATCGTTCCGCGATCGTGCGTCTCGACCGCGTCGACGCGATGCTGCGCCGCTCGGGCGGCGATTACGCCGTGCGGCTGCGCGACGGCACGGTGCTGAGCCTCAGCCGCGCGCGCCGCGAGGAGTTGGAGCGGCGGCTCGGCGGCCGCCGCTCCGATGAAGCGTAATTACCGATCGCGAATCGCGTCGATGTTGTACGCCTCGAACGTGCTCCCGTACCAACGGCCCGACAGCTCGACGTAGTCGCCGCGGCGCATGTCGCGGATGTCGAGGCTGCGCCGGCCGGAGTCGCCGCGAAGATCGACGCGGATGATGCGTCCGCTGCGATCGTCACGGATGTCGGCCATGCCGCTGCGATAGTCGACGCGGTCGACGATGCCGGCGACGTAGCCGTTGTCATAGCCGTACCCGTTATCCGGCCAGTTCACGTCATCGACGTAGACCGATCCGCTGCGGAAGACGCCGCCGAGAACGATCTGCACGCCGACGCTCAGGCCGCGTCCGCGATTGCGGAAATACGACTGTGGAACCCAATACGACTCACGCCGGCCGTCCATCCGCACGCGATAGCCGTCGCGCTCGTGCGTGAACGACGAGACGCGTCCCCGCGCCGTCACGCGATCGTTCTCGCGATACGTGCGCGAGGACGAGTCGTCGCGACGCTGCACTTCGCTGCGTCCGCGATCGTTGCGCGAGTTACGCGAGTCACGCGAGTCACGTCCGCCGCGCGACTGCGCAAACGTCGGAGCGGCCGTCATCAACGCGAGAGCCACCACTCCCGCCGTCTTCACCACCCACTGCTTCGATTTGCTTTCCATTTGAAGTCTCCTTGAGCTACGCACATGGAGACGCTTCAACGACGCGCAAACTTTCGCGTGAGCGACGAACTGCACGCGGGCGTTACGAAGTGCGGTTTTCGTTGCACAGTTGCGCCGTCAGGCGGTTCAGCGGCACGCCGAGCAACCGCGCAACTGCCGCAACCGCGCAACCGTTCGCTCACTCCTCCTGCTGCACGAACCCGCCGGCCACGCGCTGGAAGATGAGCAGCGCGACGATGCCGACGAGGATATGTCCGGCGAGGACGTACCACACTTTTTCCGGCGCACCGGCATCGGAGAAGCGGCCGTAGAGCGGCGTGTAGATCAATCCGCTGAGGGAGCCGACGCCGACGGCCAGAAAGTTCGACCCCATGTAGAGGCCCGCTTTCTCTTTCGGCGCGATCCAGGTGATGTATTCCTGGATGCGCGGGGACGAGATCATTTCGCCGATCGCGAAGAAGGTGATGCCGACGAAGAGCAGCGAGACGGCGGAGACGTGCGCGAGACCAATGACGACGAAGCCGATGGCCATCATGAAGAGACCGAAGAGAAACGAGGGAATCGGTCTGAATTTCTCGAAGATCCGCGCGATGAAGACTTGCAGGATCATGATGATGTAGCCGGTCGTCGAGATCGTCTCGCCGAGGACGTGGTGCACGCCGTTTTTTTCCTGCGAGAGGAAGTTCGCGAAGGCGGTGCCGAACACGCCTCGAATCACCTCGTACAGGCGCGCCGTGTCGAGATTGCTGTCGGTGTAGAGCGCGCAGAGGTTGAAGAAGGCCCAGAACGGAATCCAGAAGAAAACGCCGAGGAGCAGGAGGTAGAGCGAGAACTTGACGTTGGCGAGCGTCTCGCCGATCTCGCGCAGTTTCTGGCCGACGGTCTTCCCTTCGATCTCGCGCGGCGGCTCTTTGTAGAAGAAGATGGTGATGAACAGCATCACCACGATGGCCGCGGCGGCCGTGTAGAACGCGTAGTTCCAGGAGATCGCCCGCAGGCGTCCGGCGACGACCGGGCCGATCGTGCCGCCGACGTTGACCATCGCATAGAAGATGCCGAACCCGAGCGTCGCGTTCGTGCGATCGGTCGTCGCGCGCACCGTCGCGGAGACGAGCGGCTTGAAGATGCCGGCCGCGAGGCCGATGGACAGCATCGTGAGCGCGATGCCGGAGAACGACTTCGTCAAGATCAGCAGCAGGATCGACGGCAGGTAGGCGAGATACGAGACGATGAAGACTTTCTTGAAGCCGTATCTGTCGGCGAACGTTCCGGAGAAGAGCGGCACGGTATACGAGAGCAGGAGGAAGATCGTCTGCACGACGCCGAGCTGATCGCGCGAATAGCCGAGGCTCGTCATGTAGACGCCGAACCCGAAGTAGATCCCGTAGTACGAGAATCGCTCGAGGATCTCGATCAGGTTGGCAACCCAGAAGACCCGCGGAAACGGTGAGCGCTCGGCCATGTAGCTTCCTCCGCGCGTAGTCTACCGTCTCTTCCAGAACACCACGCCCGCTTCGTCGAACGAAGGCGTGAAGTGCTGGCGCAGGTACGACCACACCAGCGGCGCGCGCGCGGAGTTCGGAATGCCGTCGACGTTCTGCTCCGATCCGGGAAATGCCACGAGCACCGCGCGCACGCGCGGGTTGCGCTCGATCCGCTGAATCACTTCGCGCTGCGCTTCGATCGACTGGTAATTCGCGACTTCGACCTGCCGCAGCGGACAGTCGCGTTTCAGCAGCCAGTACAACAGCGCGGAGTTGGAGAAGTCGGCGAACGTTTCGTCCGGCTTGAGCATCGCCGCGAAATGCTTCGCCGCCGCGATCGACGCCTCGGTGCGCGCATCGAAGAGTCGCGACCGCTTCGCGGCGCGGAGTTGCGGCACGACGGTGATGACGTGGCGGAACGGCTCGGCGCGAAGGACGATGATGACGGCGAGGACGATGGCGACCGTGCGCGCGTAGCGGCGCATCACGAACAGCGCGGAGACGATGAACGGCGTGACGGCGACGAAGAAGTGATAGTTGCCGCGCTCGACGAAGGACGCGCCGGCGACAACGATCCAGACGCCGATGAGCCACGGACCGTCACTTCGTTTTGCGCGCAGCGGCGAGCGTGCGAGCGCGATCGATGACGCGATGAGCGCGAGCACCCACGTCATCGCCTCGATGCACCGCTCGAGCGTGTTCACGAACGCGGGCGAGCGGAGACACTCCGGAATCTCCAGCGGGCGCACGAAGTAGACGCCGTGACCGCCGAGGATCTCGAAGAGATTGACGGTGATGAAATCGGCGACGAAGCCAAAGATCGCGAAGATGAGCAGCGCCGGAATCAATGCGGCTGCGACACCGATCGCGAACGCGCGTAACGCACGCGCGCGAAACGCGGCAAAGACGCCGGCGATCGCCGAGTAGATGCCGAAGTCGACGCTGAGCAGATACGCGACGACGACGAGCGCGCCGGCGATCAGAAAATATCGCCGCGAGCGAAGCCGCGTGCCCGCGACCATTGCGGCGAGCGCGAACAACGCAGCCGAGGGGCGCAGCCAAATCACGGCGCCCGGCGAGAGACAAAACGCGAGCAGCGTTCCGAGGAGCGCCATCTCCGCGCTGCCGGTCGCGGCGAGCACGAGACAGAAAATCGCGAGAGAGCTGATCGTGCCGGCGATGAGACGGATGTCGAGCAGCGAGCGCAGCGAGTCCGCGCCGAGTTGCATCGCGACGTAGTCGATCACGCCGTCCGAGAGCAGGCCGTGCGTCGGGATGATGTCGGCGTACGGTTTTTCTCCGCGCATCATCTCGCCGGCGACGACGATGTTGTGGCTGTCTTCGAAGAAGTTCGCGCTGTTCGCAGCCGGCGGAATCTGCAACACCGCGAGCGGATAGAGCACGACCGCGATCGGATAAATGATTCGGCGCGAAACTCGAAATTTGAGGAACGGCGTGCCGAAGAGAATGACCAGCGCGATCGCTGCGCTGATCCACGGCGTGATGCGCACGATCTGCGCTGCGAGCGCGAGCGGCGTGAGCACCCACGCCTCGGAGTCGCGCACGAGCAGTCGCGCGATGAAGACCGCGATCGCGGCGCGAAGAAACGTCGCGACCGGCGTGCCGCCGAAATCGAGATCGAGAAATGCGATGTGACAGGAGAGCGTCGTCAGGATGAGGATCACGTCGCCGCGCGTGAACTGCGGCTCGACGCGTCGAAGAAAAACGATCGCCGCGGCGGCCACACCGAGGAGCAGGACGTGACGCAGATTGCCGAAATGCATCAACGCGATCGGCGCGAGCAACAGCGCGACCGAGTAGCTGATCGCGGCCCATCGATGAGGCACCAGCAACCGCGCGATGCGCTCGCCGGCGATTGCGAGCGCGGCGGTAAGCAGAACTGCCAGCGCAAATTGCAGAATGAGGCCGGAGGGGCGATAGCCGGCGAGCTTGAGCGCCGACAGCGGGTCGGACGGCCGTGCCGCGAACTGCAGCCGCGGCGCAATCGCGATCGCGAGCGAGAATCCGAACGCGGCCGTCGAGGCTCGCACGCTCCAGCTCAGGGCCGCGTCTTCACGCACGCGGCGGATTCTACCGTGCGGTTACGCGGTCGCTCGGTTACGCGGTTGCGCAGCAACGAAATGCTGCGTGACCGCGTAGTAGAATCCGCGCCCGTTCGCATGAAAAAGTTCTACCTGACCACCGCCATCAATTACGTCAACGACGATCCGCACATCGGCCACATGTACGAGGCGGTCGTCGCCGACGTGATCGCGCGCCATCGCCGGCGCATGGGCGACGACGTGCGCTTTCTCACCGGCACGGACGAGCACGGACAGAAGATCGAGCGCGCGGCGGCGAAGGAAGGCGTGCTGCCGATCGAGCTCGCGGACCGAGTCGTGAGCCGCCATCACGATCTGCTGAAGCGCCTCAATATCAGCAATGACGATTTCATTCGCACGACCGAGGCGCGGCATCGCATCGGCGTGCTCGAGTTGATCGCACGCATCCAGGAGCACACGCCCGACGACATCTACCTCGGCGAGCACTCCGGCTGGTACTGCTCGAACGAGGAGACGTTCATCGCCGAGAATCAAGTAAAGAACGGCGTCGACCAGGATGGACACAAAGTCGAGTGGACGACCGAGAGCAATTACTTTTTCGCGCTGTCGCGCTACACCGAGCGGCTGCTCAAGCACTACCGCACGCACCCGGAATTCGTCTGGCCGCCCACGCGGCTCAACGAAGTGATCGCCTTTGTCGAGCAGGGACTCAAGGACCTGTCGATCTCGCGCTCGTCGATCAAGTGGGGCATCCCCTTTCCCGGCAACCCCGATCACGTGATCTACGTCTGGATGGAGGCGCTGACGAATTACATCTCGGCGCTCGGATTCGGCAGCGGCGACGTGCAGCCGAATTTCGAAAAATACTGGCCGGCGGAGATGCATCTCGTCGGCAAGGACATCGTGCGCTTTCACGCGGTGTACTGGCCGGCGTTTCTGATGGCCGCGGGCGTGGAGCTGCCGCAGCGCGTCGTCGGTCACGGTTTCTGGCTGCGCGACCAGCAGAAAATCTCGAAGTCCCTCGGCAACGTCGTGCGGCCGTACAACATCATCGACGACTTCGGCGCCGACGCGTTGCGCTACTACGTGATGCGCGAGATGGTGTTCGGGCAGGACCAGGACTACTCCGATCAGTCGCTGCTCGCGCGCTACAACTCCGATCTCGCGAACGATCTCGGCAACACGCTGTCGCGCGCGCTGAAGATGTCGAATGACTATTTCGGCGGCAAGACGCCGCCGACATCGTGCGACGACAACGACGTGCTTCGACAGGCACGCGCCGTCGTTCCGCAGTACCTGCGGCAGATGGACGATCTCGCGTTCCAGCGCGCGATCGAGACGGCGTGGGAGCTGCTGTCGACGATCAACAGCTACATCGTCGGCCGCGAGCCGTGGCGGCAATTCAAGCAAACCGGCGCGGACGAATCGCTGTCGCGCGTGATCTGGAACTGTCTCGAGGGAGTGCGCATCGTCTGCGTGATGATGGCGCCGTTCATTCCGGCGTCCGCGCGCGAGGGGCTCTCGCGCCTCGGCAGCGACCCCGATCGCATCGACGCGGCCGCGCTGGAATGGGGCGGACTGCCGAACAACACGCCGATCCGCATCGGCGACGCGATCTTTCCGCGCGTCGACGTCGCGCAATACATCGGAGAAAAGAAAATGGACGAGAACGAGGAGAGCGGGCGTCCCGCCCGCCCCCGGGAGACGGGCGAGACGCCCGCAACTCCTCCACCGATCGAGACGACGCAGGCCGCCCCGCCCGGCATGGCGAAAATCTCGATCGATCAGTTCATGGAAGTCGACCTGCGCGTGGCCGAGATCAAGGCGGCCGAGCGCGTACCGAAGTCGAAGAAGCTGATCAAGATGACGGTGTCGACGGGCGATGACGAGCGGACGATCGTCGGCGGAATCGGAACGAAGTACACGCCGGAAGAGCTCGTGGGACGCAAGGTCGTGATCGTCGCGAATCTGCAGCCGGCGAAGCTGATGGGCATCGAGTCGAACGGGATGGTGCTGGCGGCGTCGATCGACGGCGAGCCGAGTCTCGTGAGCGTCGATCCGAGCACGCCGAACGGTACTCGAGTCCGTTGACTCACGCTTCACTTTCGCCCAAATTGGGTGATGACGCGGCGGACGTCCGGACATACATTAGGAAGCGTCGCTGTACATTCAGAAATAGGCAGCGACCCAGCCGCCGCGCTCGTGCGCGATGCCCCGCTTCCCCCGGCCAGGGAAGCGGGTTTTTGTTTTGTGGCGACCGGGTTTGTTTTTGTGGCGACCGCTGCCCTCAGCGGTCGCGTGGAGGACAGGCAATCCTGCCTGTCCCGAAGACAGACAAAATTGTCTGTTCTCCACAAACGAAAATGCCCGCCGTCGCCGGCGGGCATTTCGTTTGGTCGATGTGTTGAAGGACTAGAACGTCACCTTGCCGCCGATGCGGAACACGCGCGGGGCCTGGATCTCGGTGATGCGATATCCCTGCGGGGCCGCGACGTCGGTGCCGGAGTTGTTGAAGATGGCGCCGTTGCGCTGCAGGATCGTGCGCTGGTTCGTGGCGTTGAAGATGTCCGCGGAGACGGTGAGCGTCGCCATGTTGAACATGCGGATGTCTTTCGCCACGCGCAGATCGAGCTGGTAAACGTTGTCGAAGCGGCGCGTGCCGACTTCTTCGAGCGCCACGGTGGCCGTGCCGCCGCGCAGACCGCTGACGGTGTCGCGCAACACGTTCGCGAAGCCCTGGCGGACCAATAGATTCGCGCCGAGGTTGATGCCGAACGGAGCGGTGTACACGCCGCTGATGTTGCCGTTCCACTTGCTGCCGAGGAACACGTTGCCGAACGCGCCCGAGCCGGCCGACTGCGGCGAAACCTGGCCGCCGATGCAGGCCGGAGCGCCGGCGTATGCGGCCTGGCCGTTGACGATGCCGGTGCTCGGCAGACCGGGGGTCGGGTTCGCGAACGAGTTGGTGCCGCAGTCTTCGGTGTAGTCGTTCCACGACAGGTTGACGCGCAGCATCCAATCATGCGCCATGCGCTTGGTCGCCGTCGCCTCGATGCCGTTGTAGGTCTGCTTGTAATTCGCACGGTTCGTGATCACGCTGAACTGCGGCGTCGGGATGCCGGACTTCAGCTGCCACACACCGGCCGTGCCGGTGGCCACGGTGTTGCCGTTGCCGCTGAAATTGCCACCGACGTTGCGGACGAATTCGTAATCGGCCGTAGTGTAGAAATCGCCCGCGCCCTGCGTCTTTTCGTAGCGAACGACCGGCAGATCATTGTTGATGCGATGCGTGAACGTCGCGCCGACCGAGAAGTCGTTCCACAGCTCGTGCTCGGCGCCGATCATGATTTCGTCGGTCGTCGGCGGATTCATGTCGTAGTCGATGCGGCGGGTGGACGTGATCGAGGACGGAGCGGCGGTGTTGATGCCGGTGAAGCTGCGGACCTTGACCAGTTCACTCTTCTGAACCGTGTGGTCGTTGTTCGAGTCGAGGCCGAGGAATGTGAACTGGCTGTTGCCGACCGGACTCGAGCCCGAGACCGTCGAGCCGATCTGGCTCATGTAGCGGTTGTACGCGGCACGCAGCAGCGTCTTCTTGTCCGCGCCGAGCGCGTACGTGAGACCGAGGCGCGGCGAGAAACCCTTGTAGTTCAGGTCCTCACTCTGACCCGGATACGCGAGGCCCGGAAGCTGCGTGCTGAGCGAGCCGCCGGTGCAGCTGAGCGACGTGATGCAGGGCAGCGTCAGCGCGGTCGCCAGAATCGGGTTCGGCTGCACGTCCATCGCCAGAATGCGCGACTTCTGATCGTCGTAGCGCAGGCCCCCCTGGATCGTGAAGTTGCCGAGCATCACCGTGTCGCCGACGTAGAACTCGTTGTATTCACCCGAGTAGTTCGCGAGCGGCGGACGATACAGCGTGGCGACGCCGCAGTCCGCGGTGAGTCCGTTGCTCGTGCAAAGCGCCTGACCGAAGCTGTAATCCCAGGTACCGCTGGCCGGGCCGGGGTACGTCGTCGCGGACGACACCGGTGTGTCGCGATAGCCGTAGCCGAACTTCAGCTCGTGGCTCATGTTCGCGATGTCGGCGAAGTAAGAGCCGTCGAGGCGATACTGCTTCTGCGGACGGATGGTCTGGTAGGTGCTGTAGCTGTCGTGCGCGACGTTCGCCGCGTCGAACCAGAGCGATGGAGCGCTCGGTCCCTGTCCGCCGTTCGCGAACAGACCGAATCCGCCCTGAACCTTCGACCACATCGCCGTCACATAGAGTTTGTTGCCGACCAACTGCGTGTCTTCGAGTTTGTAGACCTTCGTCGGACCGGTCTGCGTGTACGCGGTCTCGATCGGACGCGACGGCGAGAGATCGCGCGCGTTGCGGAACTTGTCGCCGAGGGTGTACGACGCCACGAAGCTGTTGCTCGTGAACAGCTGCGCGTTGATCTTCGCGTTCTTGTTGCGGAGGACCGTGTCGTCCGGGATGAAGAATGTCGGACGCGGCGCGGCCAGCGACTGCCACGTGGAGATCTTCTGATCGCCGCGCGCAACCCACAGCCAGAGGCGGTCCTTGAGAACCGGTCCGCCGACTTCCCCGCCGTAATCACGCACGTAGTTGACCTTGTTGGTCAGCGAGAGATACGGCGTCGCTTCTGCCGGCACGGTCGCTTCGGCGGACGTGCTGCCCGGAACGTAGAGGTAACGTCCCGATCCGCTGTAGTCGTTCGTGCCGCGCTTGGTGACCATGTTCATCTGCACGCCCGCGGTCTGAATGCGCGGGTCGGAGCCGCCGGTCGTGATCTGGAACTCTTCGAACGTGTCGAAGTCGTAGTACGTGGGGGAGGAACCGGTGGCGCCCATGTCCGTGATGTTCACACCGTCGACGTTCCAGGTGCCGTCCGTACGCGGCGCACCTTTCGAAATGTAGACCGACTGCTGACCGGACTGCGTGCCGCCGACGTTGATGCGGTCGACGAGGACTCCGGGCGTCGACTGTAGAATCATCCACGGGTCGCGCGCGGTCGGAACGTTCTCGAGCGTGACGTGATCGATCGTGGATCCGGTGCCGCTCTTGCGAACGTCGAGCAGCGGCGCCTCGGCCGAAACCGTGATCGCTTCCGAGACCGCCGGATTGAGCATGAGATCGACACTCGCATTCGAGCCGGCGTTGATGCCGACATTGTTGCGAATCGCCGAGCCCATTCCCGAGAGATCCGCTTTCAGCGAATACGTTCCGGGCGACAGATTGATGAACCGGAATTCACCTTTCGAGTCGCTCGTCGTGATCTGCGGCGCGCCGACGCCGGTGAGCGTCACGGTGACGCCCGGCAGCAGCGAGCCGTCTTTCGCGGTCGTCTTGCCGAAGATGTTGCCTGCCTGATACTGCGCCGAAGCACTGACGGCAATCAGTGCGATGAGCAGTGTGGCCATGATGGCCGCGCGAATAGGAACAGCCTCTCTCCTCATATGCGTGTGCCTCCTTCTCGTCCACGGAAAACGGCTCGCGCAGGTCTCCTGAAACCGGGGCGAACCTTGACCAATTGGGAATGTAAGGAGAGTTGTAGCACGACGCGAACAAAGCGGCTACAAAAAGTGATGGATCTGAAACGGGATATTCCATTTGTGAACTCTACCGATCGATAGAGTCACGAGGAGGGTGGCCAAAAAGCGAAAAGCCGCTGATTGCTCAGCGGCTTTTCATAATATCCCGGCGGCGTCCTACTTTCCCACACAGTTGCCCGCGCAGTATCATTGGCGATGAAGAGCTTAACTGCCGTGTT
>Ga0066652_100000103_pt1 | contig 48513 bp, 23 predicted proteins | sample GraSoiAngelo_101_FD_71413 | JGI IMG/M metagenome (GOLD analysis project Ga0066652, IMG submission 71413) | Grasslands soil microbial communities from the Angelo Coastal Reserve, California, USA - 14_0903_02_30cm | ecosystem: Environmental > Terrestrial > Soil > Grasslands | place: USA... | reverse complement strand
ATCAACATCTCGATGGAGCCCTTCCGCGCGTTCGTGGCGGATAAGCTCGATCCGTCGCAGCGCACGAACGGTTTCGTGATGCAGTCGTTCTTCATCGGCATCGGGGCCAGCCTGGCGAATGCGCTGCCGTACCTGCTCAGCCGGATGGGCGTCAGCGGTGCCACCGCGAGCGGCATCCCGCACACGGTGCGCTACTCGTTCCAGATCGGAGCCGTGGCGTTTCTGCTCGCGGTGCTCTGGACGGTGTTCACCACGTCCGAGTTCCCCCCGGAAGACCCGGCGGCGTTCGAGCGCGCGAAGAAGGGACGGCGCGGCATTGGTGCGATGGTCTCGGAGATCGTGGCGTCCATTCGCGAGATGCCGCCGACCATGCGCCAGCTCGCGGTCGTGCAGGTGTTCACATGGCTCGGCCTGTTCTGCATGTGGCTGTTCTTCGTGCCGGCGACGGCGCGGCACGTCTTCGGCGCGACCGACCCGCAATCGCCGCTCTATACGCAGGGCATGGAGTGGGGCGGTCTGACGTTCGCTGTCTACTCGATGGTGTGCTTCGTGGTCGCGCTGCTGCTGCCGCGCGTCGCCGCGGCCACGAGCCGCAAGACCGTCCACGCGTTGGCGCTGGTCTGCGGTGCCATCGGGCTGCTGTCCATGTACGTCATCCACAGCAAGACCCTTCTGCCGCTGACCATGATCGGCGTGGGCATCGCATGGGCATCGATCCTCTCGATGCCGTACGCGATCCTGTCCACCGCGCTCCCGCCGCACCGGATGGGCGTATACATGGGCGTGTTCAACTTCTTCATCGTCATCCCCGAGATCATCGCCGCGCTGACCTTCGGCCCGCTCATCCGAACGGTGTTCGGCGCCGGGAATCCGAATGCGCCGCTTTACATGGTGATGATCGGGGGCGTATGTCTGCTCGCGGCCGCGGGTCTGACGGGCTTCGTGCGCGACTATGGCGCTGAGGTGCCAGAAGCCGCCGTGATCCTCGGCGATCGCTACGAGATGATCACGACGCCCGAATCAGTGCAGCCGGTGCCAAGCTCCGGCCTCACCGACGAGGGCTCGTTCAAGGTGCAGGGTTCCGGCTCGGAGCTCATGATCCGCATCAAGCGCATCAGCCGGATCATCAAGGGCTGATCGCGATTCACACGTACATTCAGTTCACTTCATAACGCGGAAAACGCAGATAGACGCGGACAACGCGGATATTGCTAACGGTGTTTCATGGAGTTGGAGTACACGAGACGTCGAAATCTTGGCTTTACGCCGAAGACCAGAAGAAAACCAAGCTCGTACTTCGAAACGCGCAGGTTATTGAGGAGCTGCAGTTCGTCAGATTGACGGGTTGCTTCCGCTGACTTGATCTCGAGAACAATTTTGTCCTCGACGACAAAGTCGACGCGGAATGTGCCAACTGGTACGCCGCGGTGGATGATTTCAATTCTGACTTCCCGTGCGAACCGAAGATTCCGGGTTTGAAGTTCGACGGCGAGCGTGTTCGCGCATATCTGTTCGGGCAAGCCAAACATCACGACACCAAAGGCATCATGAAATGCGCCGAGCACCTGATCGGTGAGTCTCCGTTCACCCTGATCTCGCACGGCCGGCAATCTCCGCGTTGTCTGCGTGTTTCTGCGCTTTCTGCGTTAGGCAGTCAACGGACAGTGGGGCCTAAACCACGTGAGGACGCCACCAGAACCACTCGAGCGAGCGCCAACTACTTCAGGGGCGTGAGCTCGACGACAAACGCCTGCTTCGGAGGAAGGCCGGTCATCGGCACCCAGGCGCGAATGGCGCCGTCGCGGCCGACGCTCACCGTTGCCAGCGAACGGCCGCCGACGAGGGGGCGCGCGGCGTAGCGGCCGGCGCGCAGCAGGCCGGGCGCGCTCGACAGCTGTACGAGTACCAGCGGCCCGTCCGACAGATTCGCGACGACGACCGCGACGCGGTCGCCGAGTTTCCGCGCATAGGCGGTGACGGCGGGAGAGGTGGCGGCGAGCGGCACGAGCCTGCCGGAGGCCACGAGGTCGCTGGACGTGCGCACCTGGATCAGTGCGCGGTACACGTTGAGGAGGGAACCGGGATCTCCGTTCTGGGCCTCCACATTCGCCGAGAGCGAGTCGCCCTGCAGCGTTTCCCACGGCTTGCCACTCGAGAACCCGGCAGCGGCAGACGCGGACCACTGCATCGGCGTGCGGAGTCGCTCGTCCGGCTTGTCGCCCGTCATTCCGATCTCTTCGCCGTAGTACACGAACGGCAGACCGGGCAGCGTGAGGAGCAGTGTGGCCGCGACCTTCGCGCCCGCCACATCGCCCCGAAGCTCCGTCATCGTGCGCGTTTGATCGTGATTGCGCAGGAACGGCGACCAGCGATCCGCGGGAAGCAGCGACTGCAGGCGAAGGTAGCCATCGAGCATTCCGCGCGCGGATCCCGACCGAACCGCATTGACCAGCGCGTCCGACAGCGCGAAGGCGAAGTACGAGTCCAGCTGGTCGGGATAATAGGGAAGCATCGCGCCCACGCTATCCCACACCTCGCCCACCGTGAACGACTGCGGCGCGATCCTGCGCACGTATGCCCCGTACTCGCGCAGCACGTCGTGCGTCCCTTTCGAGCCGGCGAGCTGCGTCCCTGCCTCGACGAGGTATGGCACCGCGTCCAGCCGGAATCCGTCGACGCCCATGTCCTCGATCCAATAGCGGGCGACCTTCCTCGCCTCCTCGCGGACGGCGGGCGTGTCGTAGTTCAGGTCCGGCATCCCGCTCCAGAACACGCCGTAGTAGTACTCGTCGCGCACCGGCGATTTGTGCCACACCACCTGTCCCCACGGCCCCTTCTGGTCGGGCTGGGTCCGGGAGAACCGGAACCACGACCGGTACGCCGACGTGCTGTCGCGCAGAGCCTCCTGGAAATACGGATGCTCGCTCGACGCGTGATTCAGCACCATGTCCACGAGCACGTGGATGCCGCGTCGGTGCGCTTCGGCCACGAACCGGCGGAAGTCGTCGTTCGTCCCGTAGTCCGGCTCCACCTTGTAGTAGTTCGAGACGTCATAGCCGTGATAGCTCGGCGATTCGGCCACTGGCATCAGCCACACGCAGCGTGCGCCCAGGTCGCGGTGTGTGGATGCGTCGCCGTCGTTGATGTAGTCGAGCTTCTGCGTGAGCCCGTTGAGGTCGCCGATGCCGTCGCCGTCACTGTCGTAGAACGAGCGCACGAAGATCTCGTAGCACACGCCTCCGCGCTTCCACGACGGGGAATCCGTATTGGTCTGCTGTGCCGGCATCGACGCGACGGCAGCCACCATGAGCGCGCCGGTAATGGCAGGGCCGCGCATCACACGCGCTTCTTCGGTGCCGACTTCGTCGTGGTTGTCGTGGTCTTCGGCCCCACAGGCGCCATGACGTAGGATCCGCGCACATCCGTGCCTCGCACCGATCCTTTCAGCGTCTGCTCGCCCGTTCCACTCAGCATCCAGCGCACCTCGACGCGTCCCTTCGCATCCGTGATCGCGCGAGCCGGGGTGACCATGCCCTTCTGCACCGACATCGTGACCGCGGCGTCGGGCACAGGGTTCCCATACTCGTCGGTCACGACCGCGACGAGCCGTCGGGCCTGCGGCCGCGCGTTCTTTTCCGGGACGTCGTCGAAGGAGAGGTTCGCGGCAACCGCGGGCGCTGCCCGCGCGGTGAGCTTGAGCAGCTTCTTCACGCCGTCGACGTGCGCGGCCAGAGTGTATTCACCAGCGGAGCGTCCCATGGCCCATGGGATTCGCACCATCCCGACCGAGTCGGTCGACACGAGAGAATCCGCGACGCTTCCGCCCGACAGCGAGAGCACCACCTGGGTGCTGGCGACGCCGTTGCCGTTCCCATCGAGCACACGCAGCCGGATCGGCTTCCTGAGCTCTGCGCCGACGGTGCCGCGCTGGTTGTCGCCGTCGAGAGTCACGATGTCCGCGGCGCTTCCCGCCGCGGCGCTGGACGTGATGGAGATCGGAGGAATGCCGAGCGCTCCGGACGCGCCGCCGACATACGCGCGCAACTTCTGAACGCCGGTCTCCTTGGCGAGCGTCCACCGCGCCTTCGCCACGCCCAGCGAGTCGGTGCGCGCGGTGACCGCCTCCGCGCTCCCCTGTAGGGCGACCCAGCGCACCGGGACGTCAGGCAGCGCGCGACCGACGCTATCGGTCACACGAACGCCTACCGAGTCGGTGAGGATGTCGCCGGCGCGTGCGTGCAATGCCTCGACGATCGGCATGACCCGGGTATTGGCCACATCCGGGTCCGCTTCCGCCACGATCGTCACGGCGCTGTCGACGTTCTCAACCGTCGCGAGCACCGCCTGCCTGCCGGGCAGCGTTCCGAGCGTCCACGACGCGCGCGCCCGCCCGTCGGCATCGGTCACCACCGAGTCCGTCACGTCGCCGATCTGGCCGTTCGCGATGCGGAACCGCACCACCTTGCCCACCGCCGGTGCGCCGCGGCGCGTCGTCGCGCGAACGACGACCGGCTGCGCGAGCGCATGCCCCACCGTCGCGCGCTGATTGCCGCCTGACACGACGTCCAGTGCGCTGGCAACGCTGACGATGGCAACGGGCAGATAGCTCGATACGCCGTCGATCGTTGCGCTGACGACGGTGCGTCCCGGAGTCAGTCCGGTGAGCGTGCCCTGCGCATCCAGGACGGCCACGGTGGAATCGTCCACGTGCCAGCCCGGGGTCGTCGCGCGAGTGATGCCGTGACCGCGCGCGTCCACGGGGCGCGCATGCAGCGCCAGGGTCCTTCCTTCGCCGAGCGTCAGCGCCGTGTCGCCGAGTGACGTCGAGAGGATGACGCCGGCGACGCGCGGGCGCACCATGATGTGTGCCTGCGAGACGAATTTGCCAACGACGACGCTGATCGCCGTAGCGCCAGGCCCCTGCGCGATCACCGCGCCATCCTCGGACACCGTCGCGACGCTGGAGTCGCCGGTCGTCCACGTTGGATGCGCGCCGACGAGGATGCTGCCATTCTTGTCCGCGACGGTCGCGGCGAAGCGGATCGTATCGCCGATCGCGTAGGCGGTATCGACCGTCGGATTCAGTCGCACCCACGCCGCGCCGAAATTCCCGATGGACTGATGCGACTCGGAGTTTCCGAGGAACCCATACGAGAAGAGCGCCGTGATGATGCTGACGAGCGCCGCGCCCGTAGACGCGAGCACGGCAACGCTCTTTCCGATGTGTTGCATCCAGGTTGGCTTCATACGCGGCGATATCTGCGGCATTTCTATAAAAGACGTGACGGCCGGCCGGTTGTCACGCATCTTGGACGTCACTTTTGTTGTGCAGGCCTTCCGGTGACCCCCATCACGGACAGCCACCGGATGCCCTCGCTTCCCGAGTCCGGCCCAAACCCGAATGCACTCCAGTAAAGTCGCTCCTGCCGCGTCCGCCCTGCTGTTCGTCGCGCTGACTGCCGCGGCGGTCGCCTATGCCCGTCACGTGCCGGAGGTCGTGCCCGCCAGCGCCCCGCTTAGCATGTTCTCCGCGCAGCGCGCGTTCGTGGATGTGGCTGCGCTCGCGCGCTCTCCCGCGGTGGTCGGGCGCGCGCGTAACACCATGGCTCGTGAGTACATCGAAACGCAACTGCAAGCCGCTGGGGTGCCCTTCCAGGAGCAGCATACAGTCGCGGCGGGCACGCGCTATGACGTCGCCGGCCCGGTGGTCAACATCGTGGCCCGGATACCGGGATCTCAGCCGGGTGGCCCCGCGGTGCTTCTCATGGCGCACTACGACGCCGTACCGGTCTCGCCGGGCGCGGGTGACGACGGGTCGGGCTGTGCGGTGCTGCTCGAGACGCTCCGCGCGCTGCGAGCCAGCGTGCCGCTGCGGCATGACGTCATCGCGCTTTTCACCGACGGGGAGGAAGCAGGGCTCCTCGGAGCCGCCGGGTTCGCGCGTGAGCATCCGTGGGCGCGCGATGCGGCCGTCGTCCTGAACTTCGAGGCCCGCGGCACCAGCGGCCCGTCGCTGATGTTCGAGACGGGACCAGGCAATCTCGACGTCGTGCGTGTGCTGCGACGCGTTCCCGGTGCGCGGGCCACGTCCCTCAGCACGGCAGTGTACCGGCGCATGCCGAACGACACCGATCTGTCCGAGTTTGCCGCGCTCGGAGTGCCCGCGTTGAACTTCGCGTTCATCGGCGGCGTGGAGCGCTACCACACAGCCGAAGATGACATCTCGCACCTGGACGCGAAGAGCGTGCAGCATCACGGGAACAGCGCGCTCGCGCTGGCGCGCATGTTCGCCAGCGGCGAGCTGCCGCGTCCACGCACGTCTGACGCGGTTTTCTTCGACCTGCCGGGTGTGGGCCTGGTTGTGTATCCGGAGTCCTGGGCGTTGTGGTTCGCGGGTGCCGCGGTCCTGATCGTGCTCGTTGTACTGCGTCGCACCCGCGCGCGATCGCCGCAGTTGTGGCGCGGCGCGCTCCTCGGGTTCGCTCTCACGCTCGGTGCCGCCATCGCGGCTGCCGCGGCAGGAGGGCTGGTGGCTGCGCTCCTGCAGCGCCTGCACGGAATGACGGCGTCGGGTGGCAATCCCGCGTGGAGCGCTGTCTATGCGCTCGCGATCGCCGTCATGGCAGTGGCGATCGCATCGGCCGGCCTCGCGCTGGCCAGGCGTTTCAGCGACGCGAGTGCGGTCATGAGTGGCGTGCTGCTGTTCTGGGCGATCCTCACCGTCCTGACGGCCGTGGCGCTCCCGGCAGCCAGCTACCTGTTCACGTGGCCCACGATCGCGATGGCAGCCGCGCTCCTGGTTCGCGATCGCTGGCCGCGCGGCGCAACCTCCGTGACCACATGGATCGCGGCCGCAATGACGGTCCTGATCGTCGTGCCGGTGCTCTACCTCATGGCGTATGTCGCCCTCGGAGTGGACGTCCCCGGCGCGGTGATTCTCGGGGCGCTGACAAGCCTCGCCGCGAGTCTGTCGGCACCGATACTGGAAGACATCGGCAGCGCGCGTATGGGGCGAGTGGCGATCGGCGCGGCAGTGGTCTCGGTCGCCTTCTTCATTACCGGCGCGGTGACATTGCGCACCGGTGACCGGCACCCCGGCGCCGCGGACCTCATCTACGCAGTGGACGCTGATTCCAACACCGCGTGGCTCACCGGCTATGCGTACAGCCCGAGTGCGCGCCAGGCGCTACTCGGCGTGCTGCGCCGCGCTGCGCAGGGACGGACCCAATCGCGCCAGCCACCGGCGTGGGTGGGTCGTCCGTTCGGCGACAAGAGCATGTTCGAAGTCCCGTCGCTGCATCCGGAACCACCCGCGGCGACCGTCGTCAGCGATGCCGTATCGAATGGCGTTCGGCGAGTGTCGCTGCGAATTCGGGCGGGTAGCGGCAAGGATGCGCTGTACCTGTTCGCCGATCCTGGACTCATCGCGTCGGCGAGCGTCGATGGGAAGACGATCGACCGCAGCCGATACCGCAGGCAGTCACGAAGTTGGACGCTGGAATACATCAATCCGGCGGACTCGGGCTTCACGCTCGACATGACGCTCAACGGGGGCGCGCATGGGACGCTGTCGCTGCGGGGCGTGACTCTCGGAATACCGCCGTCGCCGCTGTTCAACCTGCCGCGAAGGCCGGAACACATCCTGCCCATCCAGCGCGGCGACATGACGTGGATCTACAAGCGGATTCAGCTCTGAGCGGTACGTCGTGACCGTACACGATGTGATCATTGTCGGCGCGGGGGCGTCGGGACTCGCAACCGCGAACAGGTTACGCGAAGCGGATCTCGACGTCGTGCTGCTCGACGCGCGCGATCGCGTCGGTGGCCGCGTGTGGACGGAGCATCCCGCTGGCCTGGGCGTGCCGGTCGAGCTCGGGGCCGAGTTCGTGCACGGCACAACTCCCGAGATCGACGATGTCACACGCCGGGCACACCTGCGGCTGCTGGACATCGCGGGCCGTCGATGGACCACGCGCCGTGACAAGCTCGTTCTGCTCGACAGCTTCTGGGAACAGCTCGACGGCGTCATGCGCCGGCTCGAGGAGGACCGGGAACCGGATCGATCGTTTGCCGATGCGCTGTCGCGTATGCGGAACGTTCCGTCGCTCCAGCGCAAGCTCGCAGTCCAGTACGTCGAAGGATTCCACGCCGCCGACACCCGGGTGATCAGCGAGCGGGCGCTGGCGGAAGGCGGCAGCCCGCGCCAGGATGTGCGCGAGCGGCGCATCGGCCGGGTCGTCGAGGGCTATGGCGCCCTGATCGACGCGCTCGCGGATCCGGTGCGAAGCCTCGTGCGTCCTGGTGCCATCGTCCGAGCCGTGCGTTGGCGCCCGGGGAATGTGAGCGTGGAATGGACGGACCGCGGCGGCATCAGGACCGATGCGCTCGAGGCACGCGCCGTCGTGATCACGGTACCGCTCGGCGTGCTGAACGCACCGCGTGACGTGCCTGGCCACATCGACTTTGATCCAGCGCTGCCAGATCGACAGCGCGCGGCGGAATTGCTCGCGATGGGGACGGTGGTCCGCGTCGCCCTGCAGTTCGACGAGCCCTTCTGGACCTCCGAGAAGTTCGCCAGGCAGATCGGCGACGAGCGCTTCGACACGATGTCCTTCCTGCACGCGGCCAGCGATGTACCGTTTTCCGTGTGGTGGTCGCAGTACCCCATCCGGGCACCGCTGCTGGTCGGGTGGCTGGGTGGTCCGGGTGCCGCGCGAATGGCGGAGTGGCCGCGCGACCGCGTGATCGACGAGGCACAGAAATCACTGGCATCAGTCCTGTCCATGCCCCGGCGAGCGATCGAGAAGCGCGTCGTTGCGGCATTCACGCACGACTGGAACAACGACCCCTTCGCTCGCGGGTCGTACAGTTACGTCACGGTCGGTGGTGAGGACGCCGCACAGAAGCTTGCCAGGCCCATCCGCAGAACGGTGTTCTTCGCCGGCGAGCATGCCGATCGCGAGGGAAGAAACGGGACCGTGCACGGCGCCATCGCCTCCGGATGGAGGGTTGCCGGCGAGCTCCTGAAGATGCGGCGGTAACGCCAGGCGCTCAGCGCGGCGGTGCCGTCACAGCTTCATTCGTTCCACGAGTCTCTCGAATCTTGGGTGTCCGCGCAGTGGATCCATGAGCGGATTCACGCGCACGTAGGCGAGCCAGCCGCGACGTTCTTCGTACGCCGCCTCGGCCCAGTCGAGCGCTCTGTCGATCTCGCCGAGTCCCACATGTACGGTCGCGAAAGCCACCGGTGAGACGTAGCCCGTGCTGGCGTCCGACATGAGCTGATCGAGGATGTGACGTGCCTCCTCTACCTTGCCGGCGCGGGCGAGCGCGTACGCGAGCGTCGCCCGGGTGTACGTGCCCGCCTCGGGCATCGTGTTCGCCTCGCGAAGTACCCGCTCGGCCTCGGCATAATCACCCTCGACCGCGAGCACGTGTCCAAGCACACGGTACGTCTCCTCGGCGTTGGGATTCATCGCGATGGCGCGCTCGAGGTGGAAGCGCGCCTGGTCCCAGCGCCGCGCGTAGTAGTAGTTCCAGCCCAGGCCGCGCCGGGCGGAGACGGAGCCGGGATCCAGCTCCACGGCCGTGTGGCTTTCGACGAGTGCCTCCCCCTGCTGACGCATCGCGGACAGCACGAAGCCATACAGCTGATGTGCTCATCCGTAACGTGGGTCCAGCTCGATGGCGTGTCGAAACTCGCGGATCGCGGCGTCCCAGTCCCAGTCGTAGATGAAGTACCGCCACGCCAGGGAGGCGTGCGGCTCAGCGAGTTGCGGATCCAGATCGATCGCCTGCAGCGCGTACTTCTTCGCGAGGTCGAGTCCTTCGTGCACCGGGATGCTGCGATAGTCGAGCTGCAGGGCATACGAATCAGCCAGGCCGGTGTACGCGAGCGCGTATCGCGGATCCTCCTGGATCGCCTGCTGGAAGTACCCGATGGCGTTGGCGACGCCCGCCTGCGTCCGCTGATTCATGTCATAGCGGCCCTTCAGGTACAGGCTGTACGCGCGCGCGCTGGGTGTGTATCGCGGCGCCGCGGGCGCGGGGAGATCGACGAACTGGGTGGACCACAGCGCGCTGACGATCGTCTGCGAGATCTCCTCCTGGACCGCGAACACGTCGTCCAGCGTGCGGTCGTAGCGCTGCGACCAGCGCAGCGCGCCGTCCTCGGTGGACGACAGCTGCGCAGTGATCCGCATCTGCTGCCCTGCGCGGCGCACCGTGCCTTCGATGACGTAGGCGCAGTCCAGCAGAGCGCCGATGGCGCGCACGTCCTGTGGCTTTCCCTTCAGCGCGAACACGGACGTCCTCGAGGCCACACGAATGCCCTGCACGGTCGCGAGCGTGTTGATCAGCTCCTCAGTCACCCCGTCGCTGAGGTATTCGTTTTCCGGGTCGGTGCTCAGATTCACGAAGGGCAGCACAGCGATCGCCAGCGCCGTGCGACTGCGCGGCCGAGCCTGCGGCGCGTGGTCCGCACGCAGCGCCGTCACGAACCCGGACGTGGTCGGCCAGCGCTGCGCGGCATCCTTCTGCAGCGCGCGATGCACGGCGTCATCCACGCTCGCAGGGATTTCCGGACGGATGCTCCGAAGCCGTCGCGGCTGCTCGGTGACCTGCCGCGCCATGACGTGGCGCGATGAACGGCCGCTGAACGGCGGCTCACCCGTGAGCATCTCGAACACCACGCACGCCAGCGAGTACACGTCGCTCCGCGCGTCCAGCCTGCGCTCCCCGGCCGCCTGCTCCGGACTCATGTAGGGTGGAGTTCCTACCACAACTCCGGCACCGGTGACATTCTCCGCCTCGTCGTCGCATGTCGCGCGCGCGATGCCGAAGTCGGCGAGCATCGCGTGTCCGTCGGCGAAGAGAATGTTCTCGGGCTTGACGTCGCGGTGGACGAAGCCGGCGCGATGCGCGAAGTCCAGCCCCGACGCGACCTCCGCCGTGATCCGAAGGGCGTCGTCGACAGCGAGGCGGCCGTCGGCGCGCAGGCGGTCACGCAGCGACCCGCCGCCTACGAATGCGGACACGTAATACAAGACGCCGTCCGCTTCACCGGAATCGAAGAGCGGCACGAGGTGCGGATGAGAGAGCCGGGCAGCAATCCCGATCTCGCGCAGGAACCGGTCGGCGCCGAACGCGGCGCTCACCTCGGGGTGCAGCACCTTGATGGCGACCTGCCGCTCGTGCTTGGTCTCCCTCGCCAGGTAGACCGTGGCCATCCCGCCGCGGCCGAGCTCGCGCTCGATCACGTATCGCGCTGGGACAAGCGAGGCGGGGAGGGTCATTGCCGAGGTGACGCCGTTGAAGTTACAGCGCTCGCCGTGCCGGCATCGCATTTCCGTGACTCGAGGACCAATCCTTCCGCCGGAGCATATTTTCCCAGCATGTCACCGTGCGACGATATCGCCAAGGCCTACGATCAGTGGTCGGCCACGTACGATGCCGACAAGAACACGACTCGCGATCTGGACGCGGCCGTGCTCCGTCGGACGCCCCTCGCGCTCGAGGGCAAGGATGTCCTCGAGCTGGGTTGCGGCACGGGGAAGAACACCGCCTATCTCGCGTCGACGGCGAAAACGGTCTATGCCCTGGATTTCTCCGAGGGGATGATCGCGCGGGCGCACGAGCGGCTCACTACCTCGAACGTCCGCTTCATTCGGCATGACGTCCGGGATCTCTGGCCGCTCGAGGCTTCCTCAGTCGATCTCGTCGTGGGAAACCTGATTCTCGAGCATGTCCACGATCTGGCGCCCGTCTACTTCGAGGCCGCGCGCGTGCTTCGAACGGGCGGTCAGTTCTTCATTTGCGAGCTGCATCCCTATCGGCAGCTGCTTGGCGCACAGGCGCAATTCGTGGATCCGGGCTCTGGAGAGACCATCAAGGTCACGGCCCACAATCACACCATCGCCGAGTACGTGAATGGTGGCGTCGAAGCCGGCTTCCTGGTTCGTGCGCTGAACGAGTGGACCGAGGAGACCGCTCCCCCTGAGGCGCCGCCCAGGCTGATCTCGCTGCTCTTCGAGCTTCCCGAAGAGTCCTGAGCTTACGGCTTGATCGGGAAGGGTGCGTTCCGGATCACGTCCCCGAGTCCCTTGTAACCTCCTGGCGGAGGCGGGCTTACAGACGACGCGGGCAGGGTCTTGGCGGTTGTTGCCGCCGGCTCCGTCTGCTCGGCGACGTTATTGGTGGGTTTCGGTGCCTTCCTCGGGGGTGCCGGCTTGTGCGTCACCTGAGGCTTGGGTTGGCCCTGAGGCACCCGCTCGATGGCCGACACGACCTTCACCCCCGGGCCGGCCGGAGCCAGCTCAAATGAGGACGTAGACGCGGCCTGCAGGTCCTGGCGCATCTGCTCGTCCATATCAGGTGTGGCCTTGCAAGCGGCGGCAGCCAGCGCGAGGAACGCCCAAACGGCGATTTGACGGGGTTTACTGGTCATCGTTGGTAAGACTGTCCTTGTTGTCGACAGGTAATACACTGATGGTCAGGAAAGTTACATCTGCCTCGGTTAATCGTTGTCACGAAAGGACATCCGAGCCTCCGCACGCGCATGACCAAGCTTGCTGCCCGGCGCGGCCTTCCGCATTATTGGCCGCCCGTGGGGCAAGCTATCCCACCACCAAGTTGAACGAAAACCTCGACAACCACGACGCGGATTCACGCGTCGACCAAGCCTCAGACGATCCGATGCGGGACGCGAGGGGGGGTGAGGGTGACCCTTCGTTCCGTCCGTTCCGTGCGTGGGCGTCCACCTACGAGACAAACGAGTCGACGTGGGAGCGCCTGCGTTCCCGCGTCAGATCGCTGTTCTCGCGCAAACGGGCCCTCGACGCTCCGCCGCCGTCGGACGCCACTGCATTTGCTGAAACGGCAGGAGACTCTCCCGCTGTAGCGCCGCCACAGGATTTTCGATTCTCGTGGCCGCGCGTCGACGAGGAGGCGCGATCCCCTGCGCATATTGCGGTACCTGACGCAGAACGCCCGCTCGACTCTTTTGAGTCGCTCGACGACGCGCTTCCGTTCGTGCAGGGCGAGTCGGCGGTCAGCGAGCGCGCGAAGCCGGGCTTCTTCGCGCGGCTGTTTCGCAGCGCCACGGAGGCAGAGGACTCGCCCGCGATCGAAGTTCACGAGGACCGCATCGACGCGGCGGCGCACGCGCTCGATCAGGTAGGCCAGGAACAGTTCGAGTCCTTCGAAGGGAGATCCAGCAGCGCGGATCGGTCATTCGCCTCGGTCGAGGATGCGCTGCCGGCGGCAACCGCCTCAGCGCCGGCAAAGCCGCCGGTTCTCGAGACACCGTCACGCACAGCCGCCGACGCTCCGTCGCCAGCCGTCGACGAGACATTGACCCTGGGCGAGCTCACGCAACCGTCCGCAAAGGTCGACGCCAACAGCACGACCGGTGAGGCGCCGCTGGTGTTCATCCCCGCGCTCGAGGACATCGACGTGCCGGCGGCCCCTGCGCCGGGTGCAACTCGAGGTGGACGCTCGTTCGACGGTGACTCCACGCAGGACATCGAGATCAAGACCGACGAGTTCGAGATCGCCGCGCTCGAAGGTCCGACCCACCCGATGGACCTGGCCCCGAAACGGTCGTGGACCGGCGCGTTCCTGGCCAGGCTGTTCCGTCGCAGCGACGCGAAGCTCGAAGCCGTCGCCGCCGACGCCGACGCCGCGCGCGTCAGTTCCGCGTTCCTGCTCGCGAAGTTCCGGGCCTTCTACAACGAGATCATCCGACTCCAGCATCAGAAGTCGGAGTTCATCGCCGGATTTGCCACGGCAATTCTCGCGGACGTCACCGTCGAGGCCAGCCCCGACGCAGCCGCGGAGGCACTGAGCAAGCGCCTGTCCGAGCTGCTGGAGCTGCAGATCGCGGAGGCGAAATGGATGGGCGGGGAAGCCGGCCTGCGCTACCCGGACGCGCAGTATGCGATGGCGGCGCTGGCGGACGAGCTCTTCACGCACAGCGAGTGGGAAGGGCAGGCTGCGTGGCCGAAGTTCAGCCTCGAGCGCAAGCTGCACAAATCGCACGACGCTGAGATGGAGGTATTCCGTCGCATCGATCGACTGCTCAAGGAATCGCCCGACTCGGTCGTCGCGCGTGATCTCGCGCGGGTGTACCTGCTGGTCCTCGCCGCGGGGTTCAAGGGCAAGTGGCGGCCATTCGGTCTCACGCGCCCGCTGGCCGAGTACCGGCGGCGGCTCTACGAGTACATCTACGGTGCCGATGCCCTGATGCTGTACGCGTCTGACCGGCGCGTGTGTCCGGACGCGGCGACGCGCACGCTCGAGGGCCACGCCGTGTCGCGGTTCAGCGCGCTGCAGCGCTGGGTCGCCGTCGTGGTGTTCCTCGTCGTCAGCTACACCGTCGTTGCGCACATCGCCTGGTCGCGCGCATCGGCAGATCTCCAGGACGTCACCGGCCGGATCAAGACCGGCGGCGGAGACGTGGGCGGCGCCGCCGCGGGTGAGGTATCACGTCGATGAGAACGATTCTGCCCTGGCTCATCATCGCCCTGTCCGTACTGAGCGGCATCGCGCTGTTCGTGTACAACGCGATGACCAGCGATGACGACGACGCGGAGGATGGCGAGCACGCCGAGGGCGGCCGCGCACTCGCGATCACCGCCGCCGAAAAGAAGAACGAGCTGGCGAGCACCACGGAGGAGTATCGCGGATCGGCGCGGAAGAGCCGGGTCATCGCGCTCAAGGAATCGCTCGAGAAGTCGTTCGACTCGCGGCAGGGACAGCGCATCACGTCCAAGAACCGCATGACGATGCCGTGGTTCCTGCTCGTCGGCGCCGACGAGTCGGGCAAGCGGACGGTGCTCTCGAACAACGGCCTGCCGCAGCCGTTCGGTCCACCCCTCGAGGTGGATGCGCACCGGAAGGACGCGGGGAAGTGGTGGGTGTTCGACGACGCGGTGGTGCTCGAGGCTCCGGCGGCGGCCCCTGGGACGACCGCGAGCGGCTCGACGCTGCCCCCCGACCAGACGGTATACGACGCGTCGGTGGGCTGGCACACGCTGCTGCACATGCTGCGGCGCGAGCGGCCCGACTCACCACTCAACGGGATCATCGTCACCGTCTCCTGCGCCGACCTGCTGAGCGGCCGCGTGGAGCCCGAGAAGCTCGCGGATCAGGCGGACCGGATCCGCGTCTTCCTGGAGCGCACCCGTCGCGCGCTTGGCGTGCGCCTGCCGCTGCACGTCATCGTCACCAAGTGCGACACGCTTCCGGGATTCCGCACGTTCGCGCGAACGCTGCCGGAGGAGCGCCGCAACGACATCTTCGGCTGGGCCAACCCGAATGACGTGGAGGCGCGCTACGACGCCGGCTGGATCGACGCCGGATTCCAGGAGATGCGCACGCAACTGACGTCATTGCGTGACGAGCTGCTCGCGGCGCCCGAGCACGTCGACGACGCGGTGGGATTGTTCGTCTTCGACGGCGAATTCATCGACATGCAGGAGCCGCTCAAGAACTTCGTGTCCAGGCTGACGAGCGAAGGCGAGCGCCGCCCGTCGCTGTTCTTCCGCGGCATGTATTTCACCGGCGACATGATGGGAGGGGAAGGCGGCGACGCGGGCGACACGACGCGGGCGGAGGAGCGCGCGTCGAAAGCGGTGACGGCGATCGCGGGCGACGACGGCCCCTCTCACAGTCTCGTCTTCCTCCGCTCCCTGTTCATCGACAAGATCTTCAAGGAAGCCGGGCTCGCCCGTCCCACGGCGCGCTTCCGTTTCGCACGTGACCGGCGCGTGGTGTACGCGCAGGCAGCGTCGCTCCTGATCGTGATCGGTGGGAGCGCCGGGCTGTACGGCTCGCTATACGGCTGGAAGAGCGACGACGGCGCGGTGGTGCAGGCGGGACTCCAGTCCGACGCGCAGGCGTTGACGCGGGTGCTCTCCGGCCTGGCGATTGACCTGGATGAGCTGCGCCGCAGCGACGATCCGCGGTCGGCCATCGACCGGCGGACTCGCGACGCGGCCGTCATCGAGCTCGTCGCGCAGATGCGTGATGTGCCGACGAGGCAGATGCGATCGGCGTTCCTGCCGACGTCGTGGTTCTCGGAGCTGCCCGGCGACATCCGGGCCTCCATGCGCCGCGGCGTGCAGGAGATCGTGCTGCCCGTGACGCGGCAACGTCTGGAGGAGCGGGCCAATCAACTGCTCGGATTCAGGAACGGCGTGCGCGACACGACGGTGATCGCAGAGCTCGACGTGCAAGACCCGCGCGCCGTCGCGGCGTACCTCAACGACGTGCGCACGCTCAGCCGAAACCTGGCACGGTACAATTCGCTCGCCGATGCGAGCTCCGGCTCGCTGCGTGAGCTGGCCGCGCTGCTCGATTATCTCTTTGGCGAGCGTTTCTCCGCGGAAGCCGAGTTGGCCAGTGCCGACTTCGAGAACGCGTTGAAGCAGGCGTCGGCGCCGAAGATCGTGGTGTCGCCCGCGATGGCCGCGTCCGTCGTCAACCGCGCCGCGTCGCTGCTGTCCTCGGTGGCGACGTCTGCGGCGCAGCAGCTGGCTCCGCGCGGGACGCCGCAGGCGCTGCGCGCCATCAACCCCGACGACGACCTCAGCGCGCTGTTCGGGCTCGCGGCGCTCGTGGACGTCGTGGATCCCAAGCGCGGGCTCGTCGCGAGCGTGTCCGATTCGGCGATCCTCGGCGTGCGCATCGCCCGGATGGTGGAGGATTCCGTCCAGGCGCAGCTCCGCTTCGTGGCCGCGCGACTGCGCGCGGACACCCTTTCGCCCTCCGAAGCAGCCGACAGTCTCAAGCATGCGATGACGGAGCTGTTCAAGTCACGCCTGATGCTGCCGCGCGAAAATCGGACGGTGACGGCGGACATCACGCCGAATCAGCGGCTGCGGTGGGACGTGGGCCGGCTCGAGCTCGCGCTCGCGATGCGCAACGAGTTCCTGCAATCCCTCCTGGTGCTCAACAACGCGTTCCCGAATCAGCCGCAGGAGCGGTTGCGCCGGGCGCTCGAGGTGCAGCTCCGCGTGCGCGCGATCGACGCTGCTGCCAGCGCGCAGCGATGGACGCCATCCGTCGCCGAGAGCAATCTCGAGATCCGTGGCGAGGACGCGAACCTCGACGCCGCGACCACGCGCCTGCTCAACCTGTCGATCATGTTCGACTCGCTGGGCGCGGGACCGGAGGGACGGAAGCTGATCGAAGCCGGTGCGCGCCAGGCGGTGCACACGCTGGCGATGGCGCAGGCGCTCGTCGACCGCTCGCGGCCGTTCTATCCCCAGACCGGCAGGATCGCGGTGTGGAATGGCGTGCTGCCATTCTCCTTCCCGGCGCTCGGCGTCTCCGACTCGTTGATGTTCCAGACGACGCTGATCAACCAGACCACGGACATGCGGACGTTGGCGCACGATGTCGCGCACGCGCTGCGGTTCCTCCGCCTTCGTGAGGTCGATCCGGCGCACCTGACGCCGCTGGTCACGCAATGGGAGGAGATCGCGAGCTCCGTGGCTCGCTACGAGCGCGGCGACTATACGAGCACCCTCGGTACGCTGCACCGGTATATCCGCGAGAGCATGACGCTCAGTGATCTCGCGTCGTGCGCCGCGGTGGCGAGCCAGCCGGATCTCGATCCCGATATCCGCGCGATGGACGTCTTCGCGGTCCGGCGTCGCCAGTACTACGCGGCGATGCTGGGTCGCTGCGGCGGGAACCAGACGAGCATCGTCATGGCCTACCAGCGTCTGCGGAACACGTTCTCGCAGCGACTGGCGGGCCGATTCCCCTTCGTCGACTCCGTGCAGGCGTCCTTCGCGCCCGATGCCGATCCTGCCGCCGTGCGGGACTTCCTCCGGGAGTACGACGCGTTCGCGTCGGCCGCCGAAGTCTCGATGCGGAGCAATCCCGCGTTCGCACAGCCCGCGAAAGCCGTGATGGCGTTCCTCGATCAGGTAGCGTCGACGCGCCCGTTCTTCGGTCCCGTGTCGGAGATCGACCGCGGACTCCCCGAGTACGGCGTCGCGGTGCACGCCGACGACTCCGACTGGAGCACGCGCTGGCGCTGGGGGGACTCACTGCACATCAGCACGCTGGTGGACTCGCTCGGCAACGAGCGGCAGATGTTCGTGCGGGGCGGCTGGGCTGCCCTGCGCGCCTGGGCGACGAATCACGATTCGACCGCGAGCATCCGGTTCTTCCACCCGCGCACGGCGGTGGAGCTCGTGCCGCCGAAACAGTTCCCGTCGGTTGCACCAGAGATTCTCTTGCCGGCGCGAAGGTAACACCCGCTTCGATGCCGCCGTCGCATCGCCAGCTGGAATCCAAGTTGCGAGTCGCGAGTTCCGCATGGTCAGTCATCGGTCGCAGTGCGGTGCTTGGGCAGGCTCCGCTCGCGCCGCTCCTCTGTGACACGCTCCCTCACTCGCCGACGCAATCCATAGGTCATCTTCCGGATTTCGATCGTTTCACGAGTGCGCACGTCGCCATACCACGAGATTGTGGAAGTCCTGCATCGGCAGATGATGCCATGCCGGGTGGGCCGCGCCGTCACCTATTGGTCGCGCTCAGAACCGAAAGCGTCGAAGGACGACACTGCGACTCGCGACTGAACACTCGCAAGTCGCGACTCGCCGCTTGGATTCCGTTTGGATGCGCGGAGCGCTATCTACCAGCCTGCAGCCCGACTCTGAGCCTGAGCGTCGAGAACTGGTCCCTGCGCTCTTCGCCGGCGACGACGGGGAACGTGAACCGCTCGACGTAGTACGTGAGCGCCGCGCTGAGAACCCCCGTGCGCAGCTCGAGGCCGGCCTCTCCGGCGAGACTGAACGGATTTGGCTTGATCGTCGTGCCGACGCTGTCGATGTACCCCGTGTATGACGCGCCGGGAAGGACCGAGATCCCCGTGACGGAAGTGATCGCGCCGCCAACGAAGGGGAAGCGCGCCATCGCGGACACGCGCGGGAACTCCCACCGCTGCGTGGCGAGCTGCGTCTGCTCCATTCGCCGGACGTAACCGCCGCCGAATCCGAACCAGGGGACAGGGGAGAAGGTGATGTCGCCCTGCACCTCGGACACGGTCATGTCCTCACCGGTCGCCTGATTCGTGCTCAGCGAGCCGGTGCGGAAGTCGCCGGAGAACTGGATCCAGTTGAAGGGCGCGAGCTCCGCGCTGCCACCGTACATCAGCCCGGATCGGCGTTCCGTGAACATCTTCGACAGGTGTGCCGCGTGGGCGACCTGACCCGCGTATCCCGACACCGACAGCATCCGGCCGGTCACTTCCTTGACGATGCTGGCGCGCTTGATGGCCCGCGCCGCGCTGTCGAGCCGCTGTGCATAGACCCGGCGGGCCGCGGCCGTATCGAAGCGCGGGCGCTCGAACGCCACCGCGTTCGCGCTGTTGGCGAAGCTGGCGGCAGCCGCTCCCTTGTTGCGCACGCTGACCTGGAGCGAATCCACGATCGAACCGAACTGCGCGACGACGTAGGCGACACCGGTGTGTCGCGCCACCCAGCCCGGACCCTGCCGGGTGGCCACGGCCGCAACGATCGTCGTGTCGCTGGAGCGGTAGATGAGCCCCGGATTGCTGATCGTGTTGCCGGCGGCATCCTTGGCCACGGCGGTCGCGCGGCCGGTGTCTCCGACCATCAGATAGAGCGGCTGCAGCGCGAGCGTCGGTACGCGCGGGGCATCGAGAATCGAAAGCCCTGATGCGGTGTCGGCGACCGGCATCGGCATGCCCGCGCCGGGACTGACCGTGATGCTGACGGTATCGGTGACGTCACCAACCTGCGCGACGATCTTCGCGAGGCCAGGTGCGACGCCGCGCGCCTTGCCGCTGAGCGGATCCACGCTGAGGACCGACGGGCTCAGCGACGCCCACGTGGCCTGCACGTCGCGAATCTCGTCGCCGACGCGGTCTTGCGCGCTCAGGCGGATCTGGAACGTGTCGCCAACGAACTTCTGTGCCAGCACAGGCTTTTCCGCGATCACGGCCTTCACGGGACGCTGCCGCACCTCGATGCGCACGCTGTCCGCCACGCCGCGATCGCTGCAGCGCACCCAGGTGATGCCGTTCGCGCGTGCGGTGACTGCGCCAGAGGCCTCGAGCCGCGCCACGCGCTCGTTCATGCTGCGGCACTGCGTCGTCCGCCGGCTCGCGTCCGGAATCAGATGCCCGGCCGCATCGCGCACGAGCACTCGCAGCGGCTGACTCGAGCCCACGGCGTCGAAGCGGACGGTGGAGGGAGTGAAGTCGAACTTGGCCGCCCACTGGTCCACGAGGATCAGGGCGGACACCGAGTCGTTGCCGGCCACCGCCCACAGCTTGGTGTAACCCGGGTGGCGCGACGTCACGATGCCGCCCGATGACACGGTGGCGATCGTCGAGTCCGCGATGTGATATCGGATGCGCGCGCCCGCCACGGGTTGCCGCGACGCGTTGTACACTCGCGCGACGACGGGCGACCGCTCACCGATGCTCGTGAGTCGATAGCCCGTTCGCTCGAAGCGAACCTGCTGCGCCTTCGCCGGCATCACCGCGACCGCTGTGAATACCAATGCGACAAGCAGATCCCTCGCTGCGCTCGGGATGACACGCATTCGAGCCTCCCGGCTCCCGGCTCCCGGCTCCCGGCTCATCTCGGGCACCCCGTCGCCGGGCAGATCAGCATGATCGTGCGCCCCAGCCGCTGCTGGTTCCGTGCACGAACGCCCGTGTTGAACAACGTGCGCTGCTGCTGGCGCCGCGCGTTCTCGCGCACGTTCGCCGGAATCTCACGATGCGCGCGCCGATACCAGAACGAGATGCCGCCGCTCGTGAGCCCGATGGCCGCCGCCACGCCAGCATGAGGTCCCCAGCGCACGTCGTTGTCGAGTGCCACGAGTGGAAGAGTGATCGCAGCCACCGCGATCGACGTTCCTTTGATCAGGTCGCGCCACGGCGCAGACGCCGGCACCTGCTCGGGAAGCAGATCGTTCGCTGGAATCGAGGGCAGGGTATCCTCGAGGGGCTCGAACACGTGCTCGAGCTTGAACAGCTGCCGCTCCACCGTCGGCACCGACGAGCCATTCTGCCGCGACTGCGCGCGCAGCTCGTATAGAGTAGAGTCCGCGCGCTGGCCGTTGCGCAGCAGGCCGTCCCACGCGAGATCGCGAGGGCCGTCGTTCTCGCTCTGGAACAGCAGCTCCTTCTGCGTCGTGTCCGACTGCCTGATGATCTCCACGGTGAGGTTCGCGCGCTGCGTGGTCATCAGTCGGAAGGCAAAGCTCGTGTCCAGCCGCTGCGGATAGATCGGTCGCACCGCCACCTTGAAGATGCGGCTCTTGGCTTCGCTGAACGCCGCGAGCTCCGCGGCGCTGAAGTCGCGTGGATCCAGATCCGTGAACGGGTCGCGGTCGATGGCCGCGCTGAAGAACGTGACCGCCGAATCGCGGCGGTCGAGCACGGCGTACGACGCGCCGAGATACTTGAACGCCTTCACCTTCTGCTCGTTGGTGACCGAGAGCAGATAGTTGGGCGAGATGATGTTGAGCAGGATCGGGCGCGCGCCTTCGATGTTGAAGGCGGTGTACATGTCGATCGCGCGCTTGAGGTTGTCCTCGGTGGTCTGCGCGCGGACCGCGGCCGGCGAGACGAGGAGGGCGAGCACCGCGGCCCGCGCGAGAAGTGGCATCCGACGCGACATCAGCGGCACGTCATCGTGAGGTTGGGGACGATGAGCGCCTCACCCTTCACCACGGCGATGCTGCGGTCCTCGGCGTCGCAATTCAATGCATTGTACCGCACGGTGTGCGGACCGACGGGTAGCGTCGTGCGCACCCGGCCGGAGCCCACCTTGCGTCCGTCGATCAGGATGTCGGCGTAGAGCGGGATCACCGCGAGTCGTACCTCGCTGGAATCGCGCGGTGCCGCAGGGATGAACTCCTGCGGGCGCTGTTGCTGCACCGTCGGCGTGCCGGGCTGCGCGTTCAGCGGCTTCATCGTGAGGTAGATCGTGTCATTCCGTCCCGCTTCCATTACGATCGCGGTGGAGAGAGGCTCGTACCCTGGCGCGGTGGCGCTGGCGGCGTAGGTCGCGGTATCGGCGCTGAACGTCTCGCCATTCGCGTAGAGTCGGCCGGCGATCGCGACGCGCACGTTTTCCGGCAGCCCCGCGATGACGCGACTGCCGCGCGTCTGCGAGAGGATTCGCTCCTGTGCCAGCGAGTCCGCCATCCGGGTGCTGTCAGACACGCGCTTCTGCTCGGCCTGCATGTTCTGATACTGCAGAAATACACCGCTGCCGAGTCCGACGAAGATGAGTCCCATCGCGGGAAGCATCACCTTGTTCTTCTTCTTGCGCCGGCGCGGCATGAGCGAAGGCAGCGGCGCGCGCGGCCTGGGCGCGGTGCTGGGACGCGGCTGAACCCGCGGGCCCGGACCGGAGATCGTCAGGGCAAGCGGTGGCAGCGATCCCGTGCGGATCCTGGTGATGGCCCGACCCGCCGAGAGCTCGCGCAGGAGCCCATCCGCTTCGGCGCGCTCGGCGTCCGTCTGCGGCACGTTCTCGAGGGCCTGGACCATGTCGCGCGTCGTCTGGAACCGGTCCGCCGGATCCTTGTTCAGCGCGCAGTAGACCGCATCCAGCAGCTCCTTCGGGACCTCCGGACGAACCTGCAGGATGTCCGGCACCGGCGTCATGTAATGGTGCTGGATGACGCCGACCATCGAATCTGCCAGGAAGGGCACCTCGCCCGTGAGCATCTGGAAACCCATGATGCCGAGCGAGTACTGGTCGGATTGCGGGCTCACCTTCTGGCCGCCGCACTGCTCCGGCGACATGTAGTACGGCGTGCCGATCATCATGCCGGACGCCGTCATCGACACTTCCTCGAGCGCGCGCGCGATGCCGAAATCGGACACCATGACGCGGCCGTCCTTGTCCACGAGGATGTTGGCCGGCTTGATGTCGCGATGGACGATCTTGCGCTCGTGCGCGAAGGCGAGCCCCGCGGCCGACGCCTTGAGGATCGCGATGCATACGGGGAGGGGAAGCGCGCCCTGCTGCTCGATGACGGCGTCCACGGCGCGGCCTTCCACGAACTTCATCGCCATGTAGTGCAGTGGGCCGGCCTGACCCACGCGGTACACCGGAATGATGTTCGGATGGTCGAGCGAGGCGGCGAGTTTGGCTTCGCGACGGAATCGCTCCGCCGCCTGACCGACGTTGGCGCTGTCCGGCGGCACGACCTTGAGCGCCACCGCGCGCTCGAGCGCGATCTCCACACCCTTGTACACGACGGCCATGCCGCCGCGGCCCAGCTCCGACTCGATACGGTAGTCGCGACCCAGCTGCTCCTTCACCATGCGCAGGAGCGCGTCGTTGCCCGACCCTTGTCCGTCGCCCGGCGTCAGGTTGATGGGTGCGACGCCGTGATGCGGATCCGCGGCGACCGTCGCGACCGATGCCGAGACGGTGATGGACGTGCCGCAATTGCCGCAGAACGCAGCGCCTTCGTTGAGGACGTTGCCGCAGTTAGGACAGAACATGAGCCAGGACAGATGGCGAGGGACGCCAGGCGCGTCCCGTTACCATATAAGGAAGGAGTGGGAAATCGTCATTCCCGTCACACATTCGCATGCGTTTACGGGTTCACCAAGACGGTGGCCACGCCGCTACCGCCAGAGGCGGCCTGAGCCGTGAACTGCACCGACTGGGATCCGAGCATCACAAGTATGGACAGGCGGATGTTGTTTGCATTGGCGACGGCACCCGTGGCGAGGTCCGCCACACCATTCACAAAGTCCGTGGCGCGGTTGAGCACGGCGTTGCCACCCGAACCGAGTCCGCTGATCGTAGACAGACCGGCGTTGCTGGTGAACGTCACGTTGTCCGTGGCCGCATTGAATCCAGTCACGATGTTCTGGAACGCGTCGCGCGCGGTGAGCGTGTTGGTGAGCGTGAAGTCCGTGTTGTTCGACTGCGGGCTGAACAGCGACAGCAGGAAGTTGTTCAGCCCTCCGTCGCCGACCGTGACAGTGAGACGGTCGGTACCAGTCGTGGACAGCGTCGGCGTCGTGGGCGCTGTGGTCGTGACGGAGATATCGACCGGCCCCTCCGCGCGATACAACGCCATCGACACCGTGGCCACGCCGGCGGTGAACGTCACCGGTGTCGACGTGCCGAAGTCCACGCCATCCACGGTCGGATTCGTGCCGTCGGGTGCCGCTGACGCGCCGCTGAAGATGAGGTTCTTGACGCCACTGTAACTCGTCGCGGTGTTGTTCGAGGCATCCTGCACGGTGATCGTCACGTTCTCGGCCACGCCGGCTGTCGGCGTGGCGTTTGTGCTCGTCATCACGAGCCGCACCGGGATGAACGTGATCGTCACCGGGTTCGAGGCGTGCGTGATAGCCGCCGCGTTGATCCGGCCCGACACGATCGCCGTACCCGACGACGTGGACGTGAGCGACGCGCTGTAGGTGCCGCCGCCGCCCGTCGTGAACGTGGTGAGCGATGCTGTCGTGGCCGTACCCGACAGGGTGGCGTCGACGCCGCTTCCGATGCCGGTGGTGGTGGCGTTGTCGAACTGGTCGCGCAGCTGGATCGTCACGGCGGACGCGTCGATGCCGTCCGACGCGAGGTTGGCCGTCGGTGTCGCGCTGATCGTCGAATGGGACAGCGACGCGGGACCGGCGTCGACGGCGATGGTGCCGCTCGCCGCCGTCAGGCCATCGTTGTCCGTCGCCGTCACGATGTGGTCGACGGTCGCATCCGTGCTCACGGTGAAGGCGACCGTCGCGCGACCGCTCGCGTTGGTGAGCGAGATCGGCGTGGCAAAAGAGCCGCCCGTCGCGCCTGCGGGGCATGCGGCACCGAGGGTGCTGCATACTTTCGACCACGCGACCGTCTTGCCGCTCTGGGCGACGGGGTTGTTGCTGCCGTCGACGAGCTGCGCGGTGACCGTGACGACGCTGCCTGCCGTCGCGTTGGCAGCGGCGGTGACGAGATAGCCGGTGCCGAGCACGAAGGTCACCTGTGCGGTCGGCGTGATGGCTACGGCACCGCCGTCCGTCGCGGTGGCGGTGTAGGTGACCGTGCCGGCGCTGGTGTTGGTGACGTTGAAGGTCACCTGGCCGTTCGCGTCGGACGCAGCGCTGGCAGGGCTGATCGTCGACGGGTCGCCAGCGTCATCGAGCGACACACTCTTGCCGGCCACCGGGTTGCCATTGGCGTCGCGCAGCGTGACCGTGATCTGCGAGGACGCGGAGCCGTCCGCGACGACGTTGTTCGGGCCGCTGCGCACCACAGTCGACTGTGCACCGGAGGTCACTGCCACCGTTCCGGTGGCAGAGAAGGTGAGGGGTGTCCCGGCGAGACCGGTGACGTTCGCGGTGACGCTGTTGCTGCCGGCCGCCGTTCCGAGCGTCCACGACGTCAGCGTTGCGGTGCCCGTGACGTCGGTGCTCACGGTGCTGCCTGACGCGGGATTGCTCGATCCGCCGCCCGACCCGACTGTAAACGTCACCGCGACGCCATTGACCGGATTATTGAACGAGTCGCGGACGCGCACCGACGGCGGGGCAGTGACATTGCTGCCAGCCACCGCACTCTGGGACAACGCGCTGTTTGCGATGATGTTCTGCGCCGCGCCGGCGGTGCCGGACGCGTCGAACGTCAGTGTCGTCGCGACGCCGGAGGTGGTCGCGGTGACGGTGTTGTTGTTGGTACCGGCGGTCTGGCCCAGCGTCCACGACGTGAGCGTCGCGATACCCGACGCGTTGGTCGTGACGCTCGCCGCGCTCACGGGCGCGATGGCGCCGCCCGTGCCGCCCGAGGCCGTGAGCGTGAACACGACGCTCGCGCCGACCACCGCATTGCCGCTGCCATCCGTGACCCGGACAGACGGCGGACTCGCGACCGAGGTGCCGACCGTGGCCGACGTCGACGGCGCGCCATTCACCGCGATGTTCGCTGCGCCGCTCGACGTACCGGTCGCGTTGAAGGTGATGGTGCCCACCACGGTGCCCGCGGTGATCGTGTTTGTTCCAGCGGTATTACCGAGCGTCCATGCCGTCAGCGACGCGGTTCCGGACGCGTCGGTCGCGACGACGATCGGTCCCGCGCCGCCGTTGATCTGGCCTGTGCCCTGATTCGCGGTCAGCGTGAACGTGACGTTCACGCCGGACACCGGGTTGCTCTGCGCATCACGAACGCGAACGGATGGGGCAGTGACCGACGCACCGACCGCGGCGGTCTGGCTCGTGGCCGTGAGCGCGATGACCGAGCTCGCGGCGCCGGCCTGGAACACGACCGTGGCAGTCTGCGAGATGGCGATTGCGGTGCCGTCGGTCGCGATTGCGGTGTAGGTGACGGACTGCGCCACGGTGTTCGTGACATCGAACGTGACCACACCGGACGCGTTCGACGTCGAGCTGGACGGCGTGATGGCGGACGATCCGCTGCCCTGACTGAGCGTCACCGTCTTGCCCGCGACGGGATTGGACTGCCCATCGCGCAGCGTGACGGTGATCGTGGAGGTGGTCGCACCGTCCGCGGCGATCGGGCTCGCCGAGGCGGTGACGGTGGATTGCGTCGTCGAGACGGTGGCGGCGACAAAGGTCACCTGCGCCGTCTGCACCACGCCGACCGCGCCGCCGTCCGTGACGGTGGCGTTATAGGTCACTGTTTCGGCTGCCGGGTCGGTGACCGAGAACGCCACCTGTCCGTTGGCGTCCGACGTGCCGCTGGCCGGGGAGATCGCCGAGGTGGTGCCGGTGCGCGCGAGAGAGACACTCTTTCCCGGGATGACATTCCCGAAGCCGTCACGCACCGTGACGGTGATCGTGGAGCTCGAGCTGCCGTCCGCGGCGATGTTGTTGGCGCCCGTTCGAATCACGCGCGACTGTCCGTCGCTCGTCAGGCCCGGCGTCGACGACGCGATGAAGGTCAGCGGGCTGCCGGCGAGGGTGGCCGCGCTCGCCGTGACGGAGTTCGTGCCCGTCGCCGTCCCAAGGGTCCACGTCGTGAGCGCGGCGACGCCCGACGCGCTGGACGTCACCGATGCGCCGGACGCCGGCGCGGTCGTGCCCGCGCCCGCGCCGACGGCGAACGTAACCGCGACTCCGCTCACCGGGTTGTTATAGGCGTCACGCACGAGCACCGACGGCGCAGCCACCGCAGTGCCGACCGTGCCGGTTTGCGACGTCGAGCTGTTCGCCACGATGTGCTGCGCCGTGCCGGCCGCGCCGGACGCGTTGAACGTCACGGTGCCGGCAACCCCGCTGGCGGTCGCGGTGACGGTGTTGTTGCTCGTGCCGGACGTCTGACCGAGCATCCACGACGAGAGAGTGGCGACGCCACTCGCATCGGTCACGACGGTCGCGGGCGTGCCCGGAGCGATCGATCCGCCCGTTCCGCCGCTCGCCGTCAACGTGAAGGTCACGCTGACGCCGGCGACCGGATTGCTGCTGGCGTCGCGTACGATCACGGACGGCGCGGCGGCGACAGCCGTCGCGACCACCGCGGTCTGGGACGTCGCGCTGTTGCTCGCGATGCTGTTCGCTCCCGCCGCGAGGGCGGAGGCGTTGAACGTGACCGTGTTCAGCCCTGCCCCGGTTGCCGTCACGGTGTTGTTGCTGGTCCCAGCCGTCGTTCCCACCGTCCACGACGTGAGCGTGGCGACGCCCGACGCATCGGTGGCCACGGTGCCGCCGGACGCGGGGTTGGTCGAGCCGCCGCCCGCGGTTACCGTGAAGGTGACCGCGACGCCGGCGCCCACCGGGTTGTTGAACTGGTCGCGCACGATGACGGACGGCGGCGATCCAACCGCGGAGCCGATCGTCGCCGACTGCGACGTCACGCTGTTCGCGACGACGTTGTTGGCGGCAGCGCTGACACCAGACGCCGTGAACGTGATGGTCGGGAGGCCGGCCACGCTGGCCGTGACGACGTTGTTGTTGGTACCCGCCGTCTGACCCAGCGTCCACGAGGTGAGCGTCGCGGAGCCCGCCGCGTCGGTTGCAATCGTCGCGACGCTCGCCGGGTTGATGCCACTGCCTGCGTCGCCAGTCGCCGACAACACGAAGCTGACGTTGACGCCGGGGATCGGATTGCTGTTCGCGTCCCGGACGAGCACGGACGGGGGAGCGGCAACAGCGGTGTTGACGGTCGCCGATTGCGCCGTGACGCTCGCCGCCGCCATCTGTGTCGCGCTACCTACCGTGGCCGACGCGTTGAACGTGACCGTGTTGAGCCCCGCGATGGTCGCGGTGACGCTGTTGTTGTTCGTGCCGGCGGCGGCGCCCAGCGTCCACGACGTCAGCGTCGCCACGCCCGCGCTGCTGGTGCTCACCGTGCTGCCGGACGCCGGGCTCGTGGATCCGCCGCCCGCCGCGACGGCGAACGTGACGGCGATGCCCGCTCCGACCGGATTGTTGAACTGGTCCCGGACCACGACCGACGGTGGCGCGCTGACTCCACCATTTGCGGCTGCGGATTGCGAGGTCACGCTGTTGGCGATCAGGTTATTCGCCGCGCCGGGCAAGGCATTCGCCGTGAAGGCCAGGGGGCTGCCGGCGAGGCCGGACACCGCCGCCGTGACGGTGTTCGCCCCGGTCGTGGTGCCGAGGGTCCAGGACGCGAGTGTCGCGACACCGGCTGCATCGCTGGTCACCGTGCCGCCGGAGGCGGGGCTCGTGGCTCCGCCGCCAGACGTGACCGTGAACGTCACGGCGATGCCGCTCACCGGATTGTTGTGTGCGTCGCGCACGACAACCGACGGCGACGCGACTGACGCGTTCACCGTACCGCTCTGCGTCGTGACGCTGTTCGCGACGATATTCTGCGCCGCTCCTGCCGTCGCCGAAGCGGTGAACGACACCGTCGCGCCGTTCAGCGGGCCGCCGTTGACCGTCGCGCTCAGTGTGTTGTTGCTCGTTCCCGCGGTGGTCCCCAGCGTCCACGAGCTCAGCGCGGCAATGCCCGAGGCACCGGTGACTACGGTCGCGCCGGTGGGCGAGGAGATCGAGCCCGCCCCTGCGGTCACCGCGAAGACGACGCTGACGCCAGAAACGGGGTTGGAGTTCGCATCCCGCACAACGACGCTCGGCGCAACCGCGGTTGCGGTGCTCACGGTCGCGATCTGTGCATTACCGCCGTTGACCGAGAGGCTGCCGGCCGATCCCGACGTGCCGGTCGCGGAGAACGTGACCGGACTTCCGGCGAGTCCCGTTGCAGTTGCCGTGAGGGAATTCGCGCCAGCGGTGCCACCCAACGTCCAGGCTGTCAACGCAGCCACACCGGACGCATTCGTGGGGACCGTCGCGGGGCTCGCCGGAGCGGTCGACCCGCCGCCGCTGGCCACCGCGAAGCCGACGTTCACGCTCGCGACGGGGTTGCCGTCCGCGTCCGTGACGATGACCGAGGGGGCAGTGGAGACCGCCGTCCCGGCCGTCGCGCTCTGCGAGGTGGTCGAGGTCGCAGCGATCTGCGTTGCCGTGCCCGCCGTGACGGTCACACCCGCCGTGGCGGTGCCGACGCCGGAGACGGTGAACGTCACCGTGCGCGCGCCCGCGAGGCCGGCGATCGCGAGGTTGGTGAAGGTCGCCACACCGCTCGCATTCGTGAGAACCGTCGAGGTGCCCATCAGCGATCCGCCGCCGGCGGTGATCGCCGCGGACACGGCGACGTTAGCCTGGCTGACGTTATTGCCGCTCGCGTCCTGCAGCTGAATGACCGGCTGTGGCGCGAACGCGATGCGGCTGGCGGCCGTGGCGCTCGGGGCCTGCGCGACCGCCACTGTCGTGGCCGGACCCGCAACCGTGATGATCGCGGTCGTGGTACCAGTGAGCGCGCCGGTTGTTGCCGTCACGGTCGTGGAGGTACCGGCGACGGTGTGCGTCGTGAGCGCGACCTGCGCGACTCCGCTCGCATTCGTCGTCGACACGTCCGTCGCGCCGCCTGGGAACGATCCATTCGGGTCGGACTTGCTCCACGCCACCGACTGACCCTGTTGCGCGACGGGATTGTTGTTCGCGTCCCGGAGCTGCGCCGTGATCGTCACGACGCGTCCTGCGGCCGGGCTCGACGACGACGTTGTGACGACGTAGCTGGCCGCCGCGCCCGGTGTCGAGACGATCGGCTGGCTCGCGCCGGTGATCGATCCGGTCGTCGCGACGATCGTGTGTGAGCCCGCCGTGACGTTCGTCGTGAAGGTGATGGTCGCGGCACCCGTTGCGTCGGTCGTGGCCTGACCGTTCACGGGCGTGAAGGATCCGCCGTTCGTGCTGGCGAACTGCACCGTGTTGCCAGCGGTGGCGATCGCGTTGTTGTTGCCGTCGGCGAGCTGCGCCCGGATCGTCACCGAGCTGCCGGCGACCGGTGTCAGGGTATTCGGCGTGACGACGTACCGCGTCGCGGTGCCGGAGGTGAACGCGACGACTGCGGTGTTCGCGATCGCCGATCCACCGATCGTGCCGGTGATGGATGCCGAGCCGCTGGACGTCCCGGCGGTCAGTGTCGCCGTGAAGGCGCCATTCCCCGTGGACGTGACGCTGCTCAGCGTACCGAGTGACGTTCCGAGCACAGGCGTGCCCGTGGCGTTCAGGACGTTGTTGTCGTTCGCGTCCTTGAGCTGCGCTGTGATCGTCGTGTTGCTCGAGCCGTCGGCCACGAGCGTGGGCGCCGCGGACAGGATCGCCGAGCGAGTCGGCGACACCACCTGCGCCACGGTGACGGCGACGTCCTGCGTGATCGAGCCGGACGTGGCGCGGACGGTGGCACTGCCATTGGCCAGCGCCGTGGCAACGCCCGAATTGGCGTCGATCGAGACGACGCCCGTACCGCCCGCCAGCACCGACCAGGTGACCTGCGCGCCGGCGATGGGCTTGTTCGCCTGATTGAAGACGGTGGCGGTGAAGTTGATCGTCGCGCCGATCGCGGTCAGCGCCGGCGGAGCGGCAGGCGAGACGCTCATCGCGGTCGCGGCGTTCGTCACCGAGACGACGATCTCGTCGTTGACGACCGTCGGATCGAGCGGGCTGGCGGCCCGGATGTGCGCGATGCCCGCGCCGGTGGCGACGATGTAGACGTTCGCGCTGGCGTCGACCGCGACCGTCGCCGTCGACGCGTTGTCCGACGTCCAGGTCGCGGATGAGCGGGGCAGTGCCGCGCCAAGCGCGTTCGTGATCGTGACCGGGACGTTGAGCAGCGTGTCGCCCACGCTCGCCAGCGTTGCCGCGGTCGGCGTGATGTCGATCGCCGCCGGGGCGTTCGTCACCACCACCCGGCTCGTGGCGACCTTGCCGTTCGGCGCGGTCGCGGTGACGTCGGCGGCGCCGACGCCAATGGCGACCATGGTGCTGTCCGTGTTCGCCCGGACGACACCGGTGTTCGAGGAGTTCCAGGTGATCGGAATCCCGCTCGTGAGTCGATCGCCCTTCGTGTTGCGAATGACGATGTCCGTGAACCGCTTCACCTCGTTGACGCTGCGCAGATACAGCGTGTCCGGGCTCAGCGTGACCGTCTCCGGATTGTTCGTGACCGTGATGCGGATGGAGTCGCGCTGCAGATCGCGCTGCGCCACGAACCAGGTGGTGCCCGTGTCGATCGCGAACGCCTGGTCGGTCGGCGTCGACTGGAAGCGCGCGATGGCCGTATTGCGCGAGAGCCAGGTGATGCCGCTCTGGATGTCGTTCCCGCGCGCATCCTTCACGATCGCGCTGAGATCCTTCGTCGCGCCGATCGACGGAATCGTGTCGACACGCTTGCCGATGATCGACAGTGATACAGCCTGCTGCTGCACGCGAACGCGAATGGTGTCGCTCTTCGGCGCTCCGCTGACCATGGCGTAGACCAGCGACGCGGTCCCGGGATCGGTATTGAGCAGCGCTTCGACCAGGCCACTCACCGCGTTGATCGTGGCGCGGTCCGGAATCGAGCTGACGAAGGACGCAGCCGGCGGCGGTACGGAGCCGGCGCCAAGTGCGGTGCCCAGCGAGTCCAGCGGCGACGCCGTGACGCTGGCGGAGTCGTGCAGCGAGTTGAACACGACCTCGCCGCTGACGACGGGCGGCACCGAGGTGAGGTGATACGAGTACAGTCGCTGCTGCACCGTGAACGTACGCGTCACGGTCTGGACGCTGTCGAAGAGCGCCGTGATCGTGGCCGTACCGTTTCCGACGCCCGTGAGGATCGCGACGTTCGTGTCCGCGGCGGTGACCCCCGCGGAGACCGTCAGCACTCCGGGCGCGCTACTGGACCAGTCCACACGCCCGAGCCGCACGCGCGCGCCGTTGTTGTCGGTGGAGAACGCCACGATCGGGAGCGTCTCTCCGATGCTGCTCAGGGTGAGGCGGGCGACGTTGATGCCGTTGGAGGCCGGGCTCACCACCACGTCCACCGTATCCGCGATCTTGTCGGTGGGATCGATCTTGCCACCGATGGTGGCTCCCACGAGCGTCGCGATGATCTTCGCTCGGCCGCGATTCACGGCGATCAGGGTGTCGCCCCCCTGAACCTTGACGATGTCCTCCGCGGATCCCGTGAATGCCGTGTCGCGGATCGTGAAGACGTACCGCGCCCGCGTGACGACCACACCGTCGATGCGCACTTCGACCGGCGGAGCAACCGTATCGCCGGCGGTCAGCTCCACGGCGCCCGTTGGGCCTCGCACGCCCAGATACGTGAGCATGACCTGGCCGCCATCAGCCGCGAGGCCTGTGGGTCCAGTGAGATCCTTACACGTCGCACCGGCGAACGCCAGCGCGACGACACCGCCTATGTACCGAAGCGCCCGGCGTCGGGGAGGGATCGGACGTATCACAAACGTGAGTTCAGCTGAGCGGCGTGGAAAGGAAGGGAGCCAGCAGAAACATTTGACGATCCTTAACCGTTGAAAGCAACGGCTTTAGGACCGCTTTCAAGGCGGGACCCACTACTTCCATATATGACGATTGGGAGCGCCAAACGCTGCTGAGCTCACCAGGCCCGCGACACTGGCGGGTGGTTGGATGGACGCCGGAACTACATTCAGATATGCGGTTTGCCCCCGACTTCGAGCCCTCCGACCCCTCAGATCCAGACGGCGGCGATCCTGGGTCAGAAGGGTCGTTGGACGAGGACTTTCCCCTTGGGGACGGCACAGCCGACCTCGACGCGAGCGCGGCCTGCCCTTATTGCGGGGAATCGGTCACTCTGGCACTCGACCCCGGCAGCGGAGAGCACCAGGAGTACGTCGAGGATTGTCCGGTTTGCTGCCAGCCTTGGCAGGTGCGTGTCATATACGGCACGGACGGGCGAGCTCAGGTTACGGTCGACGAGCTCTAGCGATACTCCACCGTCCCGAATAGCGCCCGGAAGGGCTCAGGTTAGTACGCCGCTCTCTGAGCCAGCCCGAGCGCGTATTCAGGCATCCATGTGCCCGCCGCCGGGCTGCCGCCGCAGGACCCGTCCGACTCGCCTGCGGCCTTGACCCACAGGTAAGCATCGGCGAGCGACCGCCCCGTTGCCGTCGTGGGGCGCTCCCCAAGCGCACGACCGTCCGGATTGCACCAGAGTGCGTCGCCAGCGGAGCCGAGTCCGTTCCGGCTCGTGTCGATCACGTAATGCTTGCCACCTGCCAGCGCCGAGACCGCGTCGCCGTACGTCGCCTGCTCGCTCGTGTAATAGAAGTTGGAGACATTGAGCGAGAAGCCATTCGCGGTCGAGAGACCGGCGTTCTGCAGTCGCGTCGCCATGGTAGACGCCGAATGCCAATGCGAGTGGCCGGCGTCGATATACACGGACGTGCCGCCATTCGCCCGCAGCGTGTTCACCGCGTACTTGAGGAGACCTGCGCGCGTGGCCTGATCCGTTGCTGACAGGCAATCCATGCCCGCGAGCGCGTCCGGCTCGAGGATCACGAGCGCGCGACGCGAGCCGATGCCCGCGGCCACGGCGGAGATCCACGCGCGGTACCCGTCAGGATTGTTCGACCCGCCCGCCGAGAAGCCGCCGCAGTCGCGCTGGGGAATGTTGTAGGCGACGAGTACTGGAATCGTGCCGGCCATCGCGGCCGTGCCAACGGCGCGATCGACGTCAGCGCGGACGTCGGTGTTCCAGTTACCGAACCACTTGGCCGCAGGCTGCGCGGCGATCTTGTCCATCTGGAGCGCGTCCGCCGGCCGGATCGAACGCCATGAGGTGGCCTGGACAGCCGCCTTCGAGCTCGGATTCACATACAGCGACATTCCGGCGACCGGATTGTTCAGCTCGGGTGGCGGCGGCGTGGGTGCCGGCAACGGCGTGGGCGATGGCTGTTTCTTCGCGCCGGCTTTCGCAGATGCCGCGTCCGGACCCGACGTCGCGTCCGGGCCGATCGCGTCGGAACAGGCGACGGCCAGGAATGCTAGCGTGGCGACCAGAGCGGAGGTCGTCCGTCGTGCGAAAAGGAGCTGCATATACGGCTACGGCTGAGGACAACTGACGCCGAAACGCGTTGACAGAGGTCCGCCGCGTCAAGGGACTCGCAGTCTTACTAGGCGTTGACGAAAAAAAACATTTCAGGTCACCGGGCTGAGCCCGCGGACTGCGCTTGGGCACGCCAATTGACCTATGGAATTGCGTGCTCAGCACAATACAACGCGCTTGTTCCCTCGTTGTCGTGGCCGCCACACAGGCAGTCGCGCAGCGCGCGGCTCAGCCGGTCGCGTCCATGGGTCAGCCGCCGATCTGGCGTCCGTATGTCGTGGGGGCGGGCGTTGTCTCCGGAAACACTGACGCTTCGCGCGCTCAGCTCGCGGTGGGCCTCGACAGACCCATCACCAACGCCGTCACCGGCCTGCTCGCGGCGCGCGGCGAAGCCTATCTCAGCCCTTCGGATCAACCGCATCCAGGCGGGCGGCTGCTCGCCGCGTCACCCGCATTCGGATTGGGTGCGGGCGTCGACTGGAATTCATCCAGGAACAGCTTCGCGACCATCCTGACCTTCCAGACGGCCATCCGTCGCGGCGGTCTGCTCGGCCACGGTACCATGCTGCGCGTGGATTGGCTGCCGAGCCGATCGAACCAGTGGACGCTCGGCGTGCACATTCCGTTCGCCCAGCCGTTCGCCGGACGATCGCGGCCGCGCGACACGAATCACCATCTCGATTCTGCCGGCAGCAATGCCCTGCGGGCCGGCCCGATTCCTCGCAAGGCGGAGGCGGCGCTCATTCGCGTCAACTATGCGGCCGCGCAGATCCTCGCGTACACCAATCTCTTCTCCGAGGATACGACGATCGCGCGTTACGGCCGCAGCTTCACGAACGCGACCCGGTCGTACCGCGAGGAGCTCGCCCAGGCGTTCGGTGCGGCTTCCGGAGATTCCATCCTCGGCGAGCGGATCGCCGAGCGCGCACGGCGGAACCTGCTCGACGTCGTGCTGCTTCCCTATGACGCGCTGTTCGGCGAGGTGCGCGAGGATGGTCTGCGTCCACTCACCGCCGAGGCGCAGCGCCGCTTTTCCGCATGGCTGCGCGACTCCACGACGATCGAACCGACGCGCCGTCCCGTCGTCGAGAGCGCCCACGCGCGCTGGCTCTTGCTGGTGGAGGCGGTGCACGAGAATCTGTTCATGCAGTGGCGCGACTCCCGGCTCGTGTGGCTGCCGCTCCAGCTCGCGCTTGGCGAAGATGAGTACGATGAGCAGACGGAGGTCGACGCACTCATCGGGCGCGCCGTCGGTCGCCCGTTCACGGACAACAACGCGCTCACCTATCTCCGCAGCAGCGACCTCCCACTGGAGATCGCGCGCTCCATCTTCGCGACGCGCGACTACCATGTGCTGTGGACGCACGACTTCACTGGGCAACGCGACATCACGAAGGAGCTCGACGACGTCGCGTATACGATGGTGGCGGACGCCTATCTGCCCGCGCTGACCCAGGCGGTGGCCCGCTACGACACGAGCGGCCAGATGCCCGTCTACATGATCCTGATCGACGAGTTCTTCTACGACAGCCGCAACGGCCGGCTGTGGATGGACATCCTCGAGAGGCCGCTGGACGCGAAGATCAAGCTTCCGGGCTCGAACGCCAATCGCGAAACGCATATTCGCGAGCGCCAGGCGGCACTGCGGCGCGCGGTCGCAGCATCGCCACGTCTGCAGCGCGAAGCCGCGGCGCACGGCGGCATGGCGTGGTTGCGCAAGGTCGTGAAGGTCCATGTGAACGTCGTGCTGCCGAGCGATTTCAGCTTCCGCAGCCACCGCATCATTCGCGGCATCCCGTTTCTGGCGGACAATCTGCAGCGCGATCATCGCAAGGTGGTGTTCTACGACATCACCGAAAGCGATCCCTATCGTGGCGCGATGATCATGACCGGCGTGGGCATCGGCGAACACTACGCCAGCGCCACCTGGGAGGACCGGGGCTATCGCGTGCGGGGACCGGCGGCGCTCGAGGTACGCGCCGCGGCGCGCCGGGCGCTGCTTGGGAACGGCATCCGCGTCGACGAGCTGCCGCCGCCACTGCGCGACGCCGGCACGACCCAGCTCAGCAACGGAGAGCAGTACGTCGGACGCGCGCTGCAGGTGCACAACGAGCCGGGCTTCGGGCGCAAGGAGTCATCCGTCGCGCGCGCGATGCTGTACAATCTCGCGCCTCCCGGCAGCGTCATCATCGTGCCTGACCCGCTCTGGGTGAGCGAGACGTGGGCTGCGATGCTCGCCGGCGCCGCCGCACGCGGCTGTCGCGTGTTCATCATCTCGCCGTCACTCGCGAACGGGCCGAATCCCCAGCCGCCGGTGGCGGCGATGCAGCATGACGTGATGCGCCAGCTGATCGACATCAACCGTCGCATCGGTCCGATGATCCGCGCGGCTGGGGGCGAGCTGCGCATCGGCCTGTACACGGCACGCGCCGAGGTGACCGACCTGCAAGGACGTCGCCGCGAGATCCAGGAAGGACTGCAGCGCTCACCGTGGATCAGAGGCGTGATCCCATTCGATTCCGCGACGCTTGCGATCCTCAATCAGGCGACGACACGGACCGAGGCAGACGGGGAAGTGGGCACCCAGCTCGCGCACGACGAGCGGCCGCGCGCGCCGCAGCTCCACCAGAAGACGCAGCTCATCGCGCGTCCGGGCGCCATCGCCGCGCTCGTCCGTCAGAAGGGCTGGGATCAGGTGCTGGCGAACGCGATGGAAGTGCAGTCGCAGCAGTTGGAGAAGTTCGCCGATGAAATGGGATACCTGACGCCCGATGTCGATTCGGCGGCGACGCGGACCGCCGACGCGATGATCCGCGGCTATGAGCAATCCCTCACGGCGGCCGAAAAGAACTCCGTGAGCTTCTACTTCAGCATGGGGTCGCAGAACCAGGACCCTCGTGGATTGATGCAGGACGGCGAGACCACGCTCGTCGTGTCCGGCATCCACGCGACGATGGGCCTCGTGGACCTGTACTACATCATGGCGCGCTCGACGTGGGTCACATCGCGCGAGGAGCTGACGAAGCTGCTTCCACGCCCGACGGGCATTCAGGCGAAGCTCGCGCGCACCATGCGAAACATCCTCTGACGGCGATACGTCAGTCCGCGCGCAGTGCGCGGACCGGATCCACTCGGGTCGCCCGCCACGCCGGCGCCGAGCTTGCGGCGACGGCGACGATCAGGAAGAGCAGGGGAACCGCGACGAAGGTGAGGGGATCGCGAGCGCCCACGCCATAGAGGAGGGAGCTCAGCGCGCGCGTCGCGATGAATGCCGCGACGACTCCCACGGCGGCGCCGGTGGCGGCAAGGCGGGCGCCGCGGGACACCACCAGCCCCATGACGTCGCGCACGCTCGCGCCGAGCGCCATGCGGATCCCCATCTCCTGGGCACGCTGGGCGACGAGATACGACATCACGCCATAGATGCCGACCGCGCCGAGAATCAGCGCCGCGCATGCGAACGCCGAGACGAGCAGCGTGGTGAAACGGGCCTTCTGAACGGAATCAGCGAGCACCATCTCCATGGTGCGTACGTCGCTGATGGGCACCGAACGATCTGCTTCCTGGACGAGCCTGCGCAGCACGCCCGCGAGGGACGTGGGCTCGCCGGCAGCGCGGGCGACGAGCCACATCTCGTTCCCCGACATTCGCGAGCGCTGCTGCCAGGGGACGTACATGCTCGTGCTCAGCGTGTCGCGCAGGCTGTCCTGCTTCGTGTCGGCGACGACCCCGATGACCGTCATCCAGGGACTGTCCCACGCATAGCCGATGCGCTTGCCAACCGCGTCGTCGTTCGGCCAGAAGTGCCTCGCGACGCTCTGGCTGATCACCGCGACGGGGGGCTGGTCGCCGCGGTCGGCGTCGCTGAACGCGCGCCCACGCAGCAGTCTGATGCCCATCGTCTCGAAATAGCCGGGCGTGACAGCCTGGAAGTGCCCGATGTCTGGCAGCGGATGCTTCCCATCCTCGAACTGTCCCTCGACTCGCACCGCAGCTCCCCAGATGCTCTGCGCCATGGGCAGCTTGTCGACCGCCGCCGCGCTTCGCACTCCGGGGGTGGCCCGCACCTTGTCGAGCAACCCGGAATAAAATGACGTGATGCGAGCGGGATCGCGGTAACGTTCGCCGGGCGGGCTCACCCGCGCGGCGATGACGGTCGTAGCCTCGAACCCCGGCTCGACGTTGCGAAGCGCGCTGAAGCTGCGCACCAGGAGCACCGACGCCACAGACAGGAGCACCGCCAACGCGACCTCGGCGGCGACCAGCATACCGGCGATGCGGTGGTGCGCCACGCCTGCGGTGGCGCGCCGACCGGCAGTCCCGACAGCACTGCGGGCGACCGTCGTGGCACGAAGTGCCGGAATGATTCCGAAGAGGATTCCCGCGACGATGGCGACGGCGGCCGTGAATCCGAGTACCGTACCATTCAGCGTGATCTCGTGCGTCCTCGGCACGCCCGCTGGCATGAGCGTGACGAACCATCGCAGCGCCACGTACGCCAGCGCCACGCCGAGAACCGAGCCGATGCCCGACAGGAGCAGACTCTCGGTGACCAGCTGGCGAATCAGGCGGCCGCGCCCTCCTCCAAGAGCTGCGCGCACGGCGAGCTCGCGCTCGCGCGCCGTGGCGCGTGCGAGGAGCAGGTTCGCAACGTTCACGCAGCCGATGAGCAACACCAGCAGGACGCATCCGAACAGGATCCACAGCAGGGTCCGGGCGCTGCCGACGACGCTGTCCTGCAGCGGCCGGACGCTCGCGTCGAGCCGGTAGTCCGGACCTGGCTCCCAGAGCGGATTGAGCTTCCGCAGTGTGGGCCAGACCGCGCGCAGCTCGCGGTCCGCTTGCGCGAGCGTGACGCCCCCGGCGATCCTCGCGATGATGCGCTTGTCGCCCACCGCCCACGTGAAGCCGACATTCGCGGGATTGAACGCATAGGGCTGCCAGTACTGGGCTTCCTTGTCCGGAAACTGAAAGCTCGGCGGCATGACGCCGACGATCGTGTGGGGAACGCCTTCGAGGAGGATGCGCCGCCCGATGACGTCGTGCGAGCCGCCGAACCGACGCTGCCACAATCCATATGAGAGCAGCAGCGTCGTGTTGTTCCCGAGCACGCCCTCCTCCTCGGTGAACGCGCGTCCGAGGAGCGGCTTCACGCCCAGCGTGGCGAGCAGGTTGGTCGTGATCGCAGCGCCCTCGAGCCGCACCGCCTCGTCGCCGTCGTCGAACGGATGCGTCTGCGTCACAAAGGCAGCCATGGACTCGAACGATCGCACTCGTTCCCGCAACGCCACGAACTCACCGCTGCTGCCCGTACCGACGCTCACCAGCTCATCGGGCCGGCTGTAGGGCAGCGGCCGGAGCACGATCGCCTCGACGGCAGAGAAGATGGCCGCATTGGCGCCAATGCCGAGGGCCAGAGTCAGGATGGCTGCGGTCGCGAAGGCAGGCGCGCGGCGCAGCGAGCGCCAGCCGAACCGAACGTCCTGCAGGCAGTCAGCGATGTACTCGCGGCGATCCCGCGACGTCTGCCTGCGCGCATCGTGGTTCACCAATCGTTTCCGGACGCCGTCGACGTCGCCGAAGCGCTCAACCGCGTCGGCGCGGGCGCTCCCCGGAGACATGCCCAGCGCGAGGTTGCGCTGTTCGCGCATCGCAATGTGGAACTCGAGCTCCTCATCCACGTCCGCTGCGACGTCGCGCCGGATGAATCGGAGGTAGCGTGTCCAGCGCGCCTCGCTCACGCGATCGCCGGTGCGGCGCGGAGCACGCGCGTGACCGCCTGTGAGTATTTCAGCCAGACCGTGGCTTCGTTGCGGAGGTGCTTTCGCCCCGCTGCCGTGAGCGTGTAGAACCGCGCGCGCCGGTTGTTCTCGGACACGCCCCAATCGGAGGTCACCCAGCCGCGATCCTCGAGGCGGCGAAGGGCGGGGTAGAGCGATCCCTCCTCGATGCGCAGCACGTCACCGGTCGTGTCTTCGACCCAGCGCGCAATCGCGTAGCCATGCGCTGGACCAGGCAGCAGCGTCTTGAGAATGAGGATGGCGAGCGTGCCCTGCAGGAGGTCGTTCGAGTCGCGTTCCATACCCGTTTCCTGGGCGAGGGTATGGGAAGCATCATACGTCGCGTGACCCCTGTCAAGACTATGTAAGAACGTCTCTCGTCGGACGCGCCGAGAGTCCGTTTGCCGGAATCCCGAGTATTACCTGCGTTCGGTACGGATCATATGTTGGTCCGTCTCTCAGCAAGGAAGTTCCGTGTTCTCCCTTCGCGTGTCCGTCGCGGCCCTGGCCGCCGTTCTTCTGCCGAGCGTCGCACCGGCGCAGGCTCCGCTTCTCTTCCGCAATCCGTCGGTGAGCGCCGATGAGATCTGCTTCACCTTCGCCGGCGACCTGTGGCTGGTCGCGCGCAGCGGCGGCAGCGCCCGCCGGCTTACGGCCGCGCAGGGCAGCGAAAGCGACTGCCGTTTTTCGGCGGACGGGAAGTGGGTCGCGTACACGGGGGTGCGCAACAACAACGCCGACGTATATGTAATGTCGACGGCGGGAGGGACGCCCAGGCGTCTCACGTATCACCCCGCGAACGACGTCGTGCGCGGCTGGACGCCGGACGGCAAGGTGCTGTTCACGTCCAACCGGCTGGGTGAGGTGTCCGGGGGCAGCACGCCTCCCCGGCTGTTCACCCAGGGCGTGAGTGAAGTTGTCGCGACGCCGGTCGATCTCCCCACGGGGTGGGACGGCTCCTTCAGCGCGGACGGGCAGCGGCTCGCCTACATGCCGATCGTGAACGCCAACGACATCTGGAAGCGGTATCGCGGAGGACGTACGACGGCGATCTGGCTTGCGCGGATGGCCGACGCCGCGATCGAGCGCATCCCGCGAGACAGCTCCACCGACCGGACACCGATGTGGGTGGGCGACACGGTGTATTTCCTGTCGGATCGGGACGGCGCCACCACGCTGTACGCCTACGACGTGAACGCGAAGCGCGTGGCGCGCCGCGTCGACAACCGCGGCCTCGACATCAAGAGCGCGTCAGCCGGACCGGGCGCGATCGTCTACGAGCAGTTCGGGAGCATCATGCTGTACGACGTGCGCAGCGGCCAGTCGCGCGCCGTGCCGATCCAGGTCGCCGGCGAGCAGACCGCCGCGCTGCCGCGATTCGTTCCTGTCGGCTCGAAGCTCAAGAATGCGGCGATCTCGCCCACCGGCGCACGCGTGGCGTTCGAGGCGCGCGGCGAGATCATCACCGTCCCCGCGAAGAAGGGCGACGCCCGCAACATCACGCAGACCACGGACGCGGTGGAGCGCACGCCCAGCTGGTCGCCCGATGGCCAGACGATCGCCGCCTTCTCGGACGCGACGCGCGGCGGCGCGGCTGGCTACCACCTGGAGTTGCGAGATCAGAACGGCCGCAATGCGCCGCGATCGATCGCGCTGGGTGGAGACGACACCTACTACTACACGCCGTCGTGGTCGCCCGACGGGAAGATGATCGTGTTCACCAACTCTCGCGGTGAGATCTGGTACGCGGACGTCGCGAGCGGAAAGCTCACGAAGGTCGACGCCGATCCCGCGGGCCCGCGTGGAGCCGGTGGACTGTTCCTTGGCGGCGCTGGCCTCTCGTGGTCGCCGGACTCGAAGTGGATCGCCTACGGGCGCACCATCAGGAACCGTCTGTCCGCCGTGTTCGTCTACGACGTCGCGAAAGCGGTGTCGACGCAGGTGACCGACGGCATGAGCGACGCGAAGCACCCCGCGTTCGACGCCAGCGGGAAGTACCTGTACTTCGTCGCGAGCACGGACGCGGGTCCGGCCACCGACTTCAGCATGATGACCTACGACCATCCGGTCACGAGCAGCCTGTACGCCGTCGTGCTGCGTAAGGATCTGCCGTCGCCGATGGCGCCGGAGAGCGACGAGGAAAAGGCGAAGGACGCGGGCGCGCCGGCCGCAGCGCCCGCATCGGCTCCGGCCGCGGCGACGGCAAAGCCCGACACGTCGAAGAAGTCAGCCGCCGACGTGCGGATCGATTTCGACGGCATCGACCAGCGCATCGTCGCCCTGCCGGCCAACGCCCGCGATTACATCGCGATTGCGGCGGGGAAGGCCGGCGTCGTCATCCTCGCCGAAAGCCCGCTCATTCCGCTCTCGCAGCTCACGGGTCAGGAGGGGCTCACGATCCACAAGTTCGATCTGGCCGAACGCAAGGCGGAGAAGCTCGTCGAGAACGTCGGCGCCGTGGATCTGTCTCGCGACGGCGAGAAGCTGCTGTACCAGTTGCAGGGCCGCTGGACCATCATCCCGGTGTCGGCACCAGCGAAGCCGGGTGAAGGAACGCTCGCGACGGGCGACATCCAGGTGGAGACGGATCCCCGCGCCGAATGGCGGCAGATGTACCGTGAAGCCTTCCGCGTGCAGCGCGCATTCTTCTACGACCCGAACTATCACGGACTCGACCTCGCGGCGACGGAACGATTCTACGCGAAGTATCTCGACGGCTTCGGTTCGCGCGCCGATCTCGATTACCTGTTCCAGGAGATCTACGGCAACCTCACTGTTGGCCATCTGTTCGTGTACAACGGGGAGCCGGACCAAAGCACGGCGATCCCGGCTCCGGCCAACGGTCTGCTCGGCGCCGACTACGCGGCCGACAACGGCCGCTGGAAGTTTGCGCGGGTGTACGCGGGAGAGAACTGGAATCCGCAGTTCCGCGCGCCGCTCACGCAGCCTGGCGTGAACGTGGTGGCGGGTGAGTACCTCTTGGCCGTGAACGGTCGCGACCTCACCACGAGTACCAGCGTGGACGAGGCGCTCGAGGGAACGGCGGGGAAGAGCGTCGTGCTGCGCGTCGGCGCCAGTGCCAACGGCACGGGTGCGCGCGACGTCACCGTTGTCCCGCTGGCGACTGAAGGCGAGCTGCGCCATCTCGCGTGGATCGACAACAATCGCCGCACCGTCGATCGCTTGTCGGCAGGCAAACTCGCCTACATCTACGTGCCGAACACCGCCATCCAGGGGTTCTCCCGCTTCAATCGCTACTTCTTCGCCCAGCAGGACAAGCAGGGAGCGGTCGTGGACGAGCGCTTCAACGGCGGCGGCAACATCGCTGACTACATGATAGAGTACCTGCGCCGTGATGCGCCGTTCAATTACGTGACCTCGCGGTACGGCGAAGATACGCCGATCCCGGCAGGCGCGATCTACGGGCCGAAAGTCATGCTCATCAACGAGTACGCTGGCTCCGGCGGCGACGAGCTGCCGTGGTTGTTCAAGCGCTTCAAGGTGGGCCAGCTGGTGGGCAAGCGCACTTGGGGCGGCCTCGTGGGTATCGGGGGATATCCGCAGCTCATGGATGGCACCACGGTCACGGCGCCGCGCATCGCGCTCTGGTCCGCCGATGGCGATTACGCCGTCGAGAACCGCGGTGTCGCACCGGACGTGGACGTCGACCTGGAGCCCGCCGCGTGGCGCGCGGGGCACGACACACAGCTCGAGCGTGCCGTGTCCATCCTGCTGCAGCCGGGCGTCATCCAGGCGGGCGCGCCGGCGAAGGGAAAGCGGCCGCCATTCCCCGTGTGGGCGAAGGGAAAGACGCCGACCGATCAGTAGTGTTGTCCTGAACGCAGCGAAGAATTTGGACGCGCGACGTCCGTAATCTTGTCATCCTGATCTTTCTTCGCGTCCGGCCCACCGCAACCAGGGCCGCAGAACACGAGATGCACATGCAACACCAGCACACGCCGTGAGACGTCTTCGAAATGCCGGATTGCCGGATCGAGGTCGGGCATAGGTGGACGCGACGCAGAGCGTCGGCTTTGCCGTCGCGTTCGCGGCCGGGCTTCTGAGCTTTCTGTCGCCGTGCGTACTGCCGCTCATTCCGAGCTACGTCAGCTTCATCACGGGTCTGGAGCTCGACGATGTGCACCGGCAGAGGCACACCGCGCTCGTCCACTCCGCTCTGTTCGTCCTGGGCTTCACGCTGGTCTTCCTCGCCCTCGGCGCGACCGCGACCCTCGTGGGGCAGCTGTTCATCCGCCAGCGCGAGTGGGTCAGTCGCGTCGGTGGAGTGCTCGTGATCGCGTTCGGGCTCTACCTGCTTGGCGTCTTCCAGATCGGCGCTCTTGGGCGCGATTCGCGCGTGCACATCGCGCGCAAGCCGATGGGCTACCTGGGCACCGTGCTCGTCGGGATGGCATTCGCCGCGGGATGGAGTCCCTGCATCGGTCCCATCCTCGGCGCCGTGCTGACGTACACGGCCAGTGCGCCGGACCTGCAGCGGGGGATCGTGCTGCTTCTGGCATACGCGCTGGGTCTCGCCATCCCCTTCGTCGTCGCGGCGCTCATGATCGATCGGTTCATCCCGGCGTTCCAGCGCTTCCGGCGCGGCATGGCGATCGTCACACGCGTCTCCGGGGCACTGCTCATCGTCGTCGGCATCCTCATGATCACCGGCAGCATGACCTTGCTGACCGCGTGGCTGCAGCGCTGGACGCCGGCGGCTCTCTGGAACCGCCTGTGATGGAAACCCGTCGTGCCGTTCAGTCGTAGACCTGTTCATCCTCCTTCGAGGAACAATCAGTGCGCTTCGATCCCGGTGAATGGCTTCCCCTCATTGGCGTCCTCATGATCGCCGGCACTACGGTTGTGGCGATCGCGGGCGCCTGGGCACATGGCCGCATGCGCGGGATGCGGGAGGGGCTGCGTGATAGCTCGCGCGATGGCGACACGCACGCACGCATCGAGCGTATGGAGCGCTCGCTGCAGGCCGTAGCGGAGGAGGTGGAGCGTCTGGGCGAAGTGCAGCGTTTCGCGCTGAAGGTGATCAGTGATCGCGCGCTGTCAGCTGAAGAGAAAAAGCAGCTGCCGCATGGCCGGGTGATCACGCCGCACTAGACGGTTTTGTCTTTGGTGAAAAAGCTCTTTGCCGTCTATCAGCGAAGAACTGGGAGCGGCCGCGCGACGCGTCGATCGACGCTGGCGTAATCGTATCCCAGCAGCGCGGCGACGGTCGCCGCGATCTGCGCCTGTGTGATGGCAGGCACGCTGCGACGTTCGCCGAGGGCAGGCGTGTCCGGACCGATGACGGCGACCCACCACTCCTCGGCGCCGTCGACTTCCTTGCCGTGATCGGTCCAGTCGCGCGTCGTGCGACCGCGTCCATGGTCCGTGGTGACGATCATAGCAGTCCGGCCGCGATACAGCGGGTCCGACTGGATCGTGGACCAGAGCTCGGCGAGGTAGCTGTCGACATCGTGCGCCGCGTCGAGCGTGAGGTCATACCGTCCCGCGTGTGCGCGCTCGTCCGTCTCTCCATAACCGATGAACAGCACCCGAGGATGCAGCTCGCGCAGGGAGTGCATGACGACGGGGTGCTCGATCTCATCGGGCGTGTTGTCCTCCCATTCGCGGCTCGCGCGCGCAAAGCTCGTGTCGATCGCGCGCTCGGCGCTGTCGCGAGCGGGAGCGAAGGGCAGCTGCCATCCGGCCTGCACATGCATCCCTGCGCGCTTCTCGTTGAAAATCGCGTGGAAGGCGTCCCACGTGGCCAACGCCGCGACCCGACCACGCAGAGCCGGCTGGCGATTCAGCCACTCGAAGACGGTGACATTGGGGTTTGGCCCGTAATCGTTCTTGTCGATGCGCGCGTCGGGAAAGCCGCTCAGCATCTCGTTGTAGCCGGGATACGAGAACTTGAGGCCGTTGGTGACGTGGCCATCGCTGCCGGCGTCGCGATTACCGAACACCTGTCCCTGCGCGGCGATCGTCGTCCAGAAAAATGGCAGCATCGCCCGGCGCCGCTCCTGCACGGTTGGACGCCAATAGCGTTCGCGCGCAGAAATGGTCGTGCGCGCCGTGTCGAAGGCAATAGCGGAATCCGCACCGTGAAAGAGATCCTGCCATCGCAGGCCGTCGGTGACGACGAGCAGCACGTTCTCCGTCTTGCGGGATGCTGTCTCTTCGCCGATGAGCGAGCGGTAGACGAGCCGGGAGATGTCGGCGATCAGCGCACGAGCGACGGTGTCGCTGGGGATGTTCTTCGTGAGCACCACGAGCACGTACGGCGCGCGCGACTTCGGGTAGACGATCGCCGCATCGTGCAGCACACCCGTGATCCATCCGGTCTTGTGCGCCACGGGCGTGCCCGGCGGCAGGCCGGCGGGAATCTCGTCGTTGAATTCCTGATTCAGCAGGATCTTCCGCATCGCATCGCCGCTGGCTCGCGACGCAGCGCGCCCGGTCTCGATGGCCGCCATCAGCGTGGCGAGGTCGCGCGCGGTCGTCGAGTTGCTCAGCCCCGCGTCGAACGCTTTCTGGTCCTCCACACCGCGCAGGACCTTGATGTTCGTCGCTCCCAGCTCGTGCGCGGTGGCGTTGGCGCGCTGCGCGCCCACGAGCGCGATGAGCGCGTTGGTGGCCAGGTTGCTCGAGCGCGTGATCATGCGATCCATGAGCTCGCGCACCGGCACGCGCTGACCCACCCTGTTGTAGAGCAGGGAATCCGAATCGTCGCCGGCGTCCACGGAGAACGGGGAGCCGTCGACGATCGAGCCGAACTGATTCACCAGGAGGACCGGCTGATCGAGGGAGAGCCATCCACGCTCCGCCTGTCGGAACAACTCGATCATGACGGGCACCTTCATCGTCGATGCCGCGTGGAAGGACGCGTCGGCGTTGATGTCGAGCGAGTCGCCGGTCTTCAGGTCGCGCACGGAGACGCCGACAATTGCGCCGGGCACCTGCGCGATGCGTGACTCGATCTGCTGGCGGAGCGAGTCCGGCGCCGCGACGAGTGTTGCTGCGGCAAGAATCGAGAGAATCATTCGCAGAGTTTAGCGCGCGTCCGGGCGCCCGGCCACACGCTCTTACCGCGGCACAGGTGCCACACACAGAGCAGCCACGGCTGGGACTGCCGAATCACCCGAATGACTCGAAGTGATCCGAATACTGCGGCAGTTCAACACAAGGCTCCCGACCTGACAAGAAGTGCTGTCTGTGTGCGGTCGTATTCGGGTCGTTCGTGTTATTCGGGAAATTCGGCAGTTCCGGCTGCTTTGTCTTATGTGATCCCTATCTATGTGATGCCCACGTTGCGAAGCCGATTTGTGGGGTAGCCGCCCGCGAACCAAGTTTGTCGGCCTATGCGAATCCTTCCCGCTACCATCCTGCTTGCGACGCTGTCTGCCTCCGCGCTCGCGCAGAGTGTCCCTTCGTATCCTGCATTCGACTCTGTTCGATTCGGTGCGCTCAAGTGGCGATCGATCGGTCCGTATCGGGGTGGGCGGTCCGTGGCGGTTGCGGGTGTACCGGGTCAGCCGCTGGTCTATTACGCGGGCTACACGGGTGGCGGCGTGTGGAAGACTGAGGACGCGGGCGCCAATTGGCGCAACATCTCCGATTGCTGCTTCCGCATGGGCAGCGTCGGTGGCATCGCGGTCGCGGCGGACGACCCGAACGTCATATACGTCGGCACCGGCGAGCACGCCGTACGGGGGCAGTCATCCTCGTTCGGCGACGGCGTCTACAAGAGCACCGACGCGGGCCGTTCCTGGAAGCGCGTCGGGCTCGAGAACACGCGTCAGATAAGCCGAGTCATCGTGCATCCCAGGAACGACGACGTCGTCTACGTGGCTGCTCAGGGCTCACGCTGGGCGCCTGGGGCGACGGATCGTGGCGTCTATCGCAGCATGGACGGCGGGAAGAGCTGGAAGCTGCTCCTGCATCCGTCCGATTCCACGGCGGCGACCGAGCTCTCCATGGACGCCAGCAATCCGCGCATCCTGTACGCGGCGTTCTCGCAGATGCAGCGCGTGCCCTGGCAGGTGCGCAGTGGCGGGACGCAAGGTGGCATCTGGAAATCCAGCGATGGCGGGGATAGCTGGACGAAGCTCGAGGGCGGCCTGCCGAAAGTGGTGGGCAAGATCGGCGTCGCCGTGTCGCCGGCCAACCCGGAGCGCGTGTTCGCCATCATCGAAGCGGACAGCGGCGGCCTGTGGCGCTCGGATGATGCAGGCAAGACGTGGCGCCTCCAGAGCGATCAGCGTCTCATCCGCGCCCGCGCCTGGTACTACATGCACATCACGGCCGACCCCGCCAACCCG
>Ga0066652_100000102_pt1 | contig 48608 bp, 45 predicted proteins | sample GraSoiAngelo_101_FD_71413 | JGI IMG/M metagenome (GOLD analysis project Ga0066652, IMG submission 71413) | Grasslands soil microbial communities from the Angelo Coastal Reserve, California, USA - 14_0903_02_30cm | ecosystem: Environmental > Terrestrial > Soil > Grasslands | place: USA... | reverse complement strand
CCGAACGGCTCGGCGCAGCGGCTGAAGAGGATCTGGTGGCCATCCGGCGACCAGCTCGGCAGAAAGTCCTCGAACCCGGGCTCGTCCGTGAGCCGGGTCTGGTTTCCCCCGTCCGCGTCCATCGACCAGATCGCGAAGCTGCCCGACTCGTTGCTCTCGTAGACGATCTGCTGCCCGTCCGGCGACCAGTCGGGCGCACCGGCACCCTGATCGCTTGCGACGTGCGTCAGCTGGGTCAGGCCGCTGCCGTCCGGCTGGATCGTGAACACCTGGGAGTGCGCCGACAGATCGCCGGACTCACCGCCGATCGGCGGGATCAGATCGGCCTGCGAGAAGGCGATCCGGCCGTTGGTGCCGGGGAAGGTGGCGTGGGCGGAGGACGCCGCGATCAGGACGGTCAGCGCGGCGAGGACGAAGACAACAGGTCCCCCCTTCTTGTGCACCCCGCACGACCCTACCCCGCCGGTGCCCCCGCTGGCAAGGGGGGCGCGTCCTGGCGATCGAGTGGCACGTTATTCGCCCATAGCGCGACAAACGCGCCGCGCGAACGCATGCACCAGGCGTCGCGGCCGCGGGGTGACGGCCTCCCGGAGCCGCGAAACCCCCCTGCTACCCTCGCCGTCCGGTTGGGGGAGCATCGTCCTCCGCCTCGAACAGTTGCTGCCGGAGGCGGCAAATGCGCCTGATAGTCACCGAGAAGAACAACTCAGCCAAGAAGATCGCCGACATCCTGAGCGGCGGGTCCGCGAAGGCCGATTCGGCCTACAAGGTCCCGCACTACACCTGGTCGGACGGCGACGGCGAGCACATGGCGATCGGCCTCAAGGGCCACGTCATGAACCCCGCGTTCCCCGATGGCTACTCGAACTGGCAGGAGACCGATCTTCACGAGCTGATCGACGCCGAGCTCGTCAAGGAGCCGACCGACAAGAACGTGGTCAAGGCCGTCCGCAAGGTGGCGAAGGACGCCGACTCGATCGTGATCGCGACCGACTACGACCGCGAGGGCGAGTTGATCGGGCTCGAGGCCCTCGAGCAGATCCTGGAGGCCAATCCCGCGGTGGTCGACGGAGCGGGACGCGGAGGGGGCGACGACCCGCTGGCCGGCCGCCCGCCGATCAAGCGGGCGCGCTACTCGGCGCTCACCAAGGACGAGATCGAGCGAGCCTTCAACGAGCTCGACGACCTCTCGTACGAGCTCGCCTACGCGGGGGCGACGCGGCAGGACATCGACCTGATCTGGGGGGCGACGCTCACTCGAGCGGTGTCGCTCGCCACCCGCCGCTTCGGCTCGAACTTCCTCTCGGTGGGGCGGGTGCAGAGCCCGACCCTGGCGCTGGTCGTCGAGCGCGAGCTCGAGCGCCGCGCCCACGTCCCGAAGCCGTACTGGGAGGTGTTCGCGCGCTTCCAGCACCCGGAGGAGTCGTTCGAGGCCCACCACGCCACGGACAGGTTCTGGGAGAGGCGCGAGGCCGAGGCCGCCGTTGCGGGGACGAGGAGCCCCGGGGTGGTCAAGGAGGTGAGCTCGAAGCGAAACTCGCGAAAGCCGCCCACGCCGTACAACACCACCGCGTTCACCACCGACGCGTCGAGCCGCCTGGGGATCACGCCGTCGCGGGCGATGCAGCTCGCCGAGGACCTCTACATGGACGGCTTCATCTCCTATCCCCGCACCGACAACACCGTCTACCCGCGATCCCTGAACAGCCGCGAGCTGGTCGCGTCGCTCGTCCGGATCCCGGAGTTCGCGATCGCGGCGTTCCTTCTCGACGGCGACCTGACCCCGACCAGGGGGCGCAAGGAGACCACCGACCATCCGCCGATCTACCCAACCCAGGCCGTCCACCCGGGAGCTCTCGACGGACCCAAGCAGCGGGTCTATGAGCTCGTCGCCCGCCGCTTCCTCGCCACGTTCGCGCCGCCGATGGTCACCGAGTCGACCCGCGCGGACATCGAGGCCGGCTCCGAGAGCTACTTCGTGCGCGGCTCGGTGGTCGTCGACCCGGGGTACGCCTCGATATACACCTACGCCCGGGGGGCGGACGAGGAGATCCCGAAGCTCGAGGAGGGACAGGAGCTCGAGCTCGACGGCGAGCCGTGGATGGTGGACAAGGAGACCCAGCCGCCGGCGCGGATCAGCCAGGGCAAGCTGGTGGAGATGATGGAGGAGCGCGGCCTCGGCACAAAGGCCACCCGCGCGGACATCATCCAGAAGCTCTATGACCGCGGATACGTGTTCCGGAACCCGCCCGAGCCCTCGGAGACCGGGATCGCCATGTACAAGGCGTTCCACCAATACGTGCCGAGGATGGCGACGCCGGAGATGACCGCCGAGCTCGAGCAGGACATGGACGAGATCGTGGCCGGCAAGACTTCCAAGGACGAGGTTCTTCGGATCAGTCGCGAGATGCTCCACTCGACGACGTCGGACCTCCAGGAAAAGCGCGAGGACCTCGCCAAGCAGATCTGGGCCGGGATGGACGAGGACAAGTTCCTCGGGCCCTGCAAGGTGTGCGAGGAGGCGGGGCGAAAGCACGAGGACGGGTCGCCGAATCGCCTCCGGATCATCGAGCTGAAGGGCGGCAAGCGGATGTACGGTTGCGAGGGGTGGGACCGCGACAACCCCGAGTCGCCCGACTCCTGCCGGGTGAGCGGGCCGCTTCCCGGGCGCGGCTACGACCTGTGGCGGCTGGAGGAGCGCTGCTCGATCTGCGGCGAGATGCCCCGGCTCACCGTGAAGGGCTTCCGCGGCCGGCCCTGGAAGCTCTGCCTGAACGACGAGTGCCCCTCGATGGTCGAGATGCGCCAAAAGCGCGAGGAGCGCGACCGCGCTCGAGCCGCGCGCGAGGCGGCCCGGGGCGGGAACGGCGCCGCCGCCGATGGCGAGGCGGGCGCGAGCCCCGCGAGCTCGCGGGACGGCAAGGGAGGCGCTCGCCGGACGCGCCGCCGAAAGCCCTCGCCCGGCACCGCCCGTACGAAGCGCGCCCGCTCCCAGGGCTAGACGGTGAGCGCGAGGCTCGAGCGGGGCGGTTGACCGTGGGCCGAGCGCGCACCGGTTAGCTTCGTGTTCGTCACGCTCGAGGGGATCGACCGCTCGGGGAAGACGACCCAGGCGGCGCTGCTCGCCGAGGCGCTCGGGCCGCGAACGCTGCGCCTGCGGGAGCCCGGGGGGACCGAGGCGGGCGAGCGGATCCGCGACCTCCTCAAGGACCCGGCTACCGAGCTCGACCCCAGGGCGGAGCTGCTCCTCTTCTGCGCCGCGCGCGCCGAGCTCTGCGCGCGGGTGATCCGTCCCGCGCTCGAGGGGGGCGGCGATGTCGTCTCGGACCGCTTCATCGACTCCACCGTCGCCTACCAGGGCGCCGCGCGGGGACTCGGCGTCGAGACGGTCGAGCGCCTCAACGCCGTCGCCATCGCCGGCTGCGAGCCCGACCTCACGGTGCTGCTTCGGATTGACCCCCAGCGGGCCGCCGATCGGGGCCAGCAGCGGCTCGCCGAGGGGCACGCCGACGGGTCCGATCGATTCGAGGGAGAGGGGATCTCGTTCCAGAGAGCCGTCGCCGCCGCCTACGACGAGCTCGCCTCGCGCCACCGGGAGCGGATCGTCGCGATCGAGGCCGAGGGCACGCCGGACGAGGTGCACCGGCAGGTGATGGAGGCGGTCGCAAGCCGCTCCTCGCAGGTGGGAGGGGAGCGGCGGTGACGGCGACGGCCAAGGAGCTGCCGCCCGCGCTTCGCACGGCCACAGAGGGACAGCCCGCAGCGCGCGCGGCGCTCCTCGCCGCGCTCGCATCGCCGGTGCACGCCTACCTCCTCGCCGGGCCGCCCGGCTCGGGCAAGCGCGCGGCGGCGCGCGCGTTCGCCGCCGAGCTCCTGGCCGCGGGCGCTCCCGAGCCCGAGGATGCCCGGCGGCGGGCGCTCGCCGACCCCTCGCCCCATCCCGACCTGGTCTGGCTGGCGCCGCACGGAACCCAGCATCTGGTCGACGAGATCCGTGGCCGGGTGATCGGCGCGGCCGCGTATCGCCCATTCGAGGGCGAGCGGCGGGTCTTCGTGATCGAGGCCGCAGACGCGATGGCCGACGAGAGCCAGAACGCGCTCTTGAAGACGCTGGAGGAGCCCGCGTCCTTCGTCCACCTGCTTCTGATCAGCGCCGATCCGGAGCTCCTGCTGGAGACGGTCCGCTCGCGCTGCCAGCCGGTGCGCTTCGCGCCGCTCCCCGATCGGGAGGTCGAGGCGCGGCTGGCCGAGCTCGACCTGGGCGAGGGGCCGGGGGAGCGACTGGCCGCGGCACGCCTCGCGGGCGGCGATCCCGAGCGGGCGGCGTTTCTGCTCGGCGCCGAGGGGCGCGAGCTCCGCGCCGGCGCCGTACGCTGCGTCGACGCCGCGCTCACCGGGGAGTTGGCGACGGCGCCGTGGGGCTCCCTCCTCGACGCTGCCGAGGCGGCCGGAGAGCGGGCCGGCGAGGCGACCCGGAGCCGGCTGTCCGACCCCCCGGGCGAAGGCGCTCCGGCGGGGGTCGAGGCGCGCCGGCGCGCCCGCGAGGCCGACGAGGCGGGCAGGCGGGCGGCCCGTCGCGCTCGCACCGAGGCCCTTGACCTGGGGCTGGCGCTGCTCTCGGCCTGGCTGCGCGACCTCGCCGCGGTGGGCGAGGGGGCGGAGGCGGCGGTGTTGAACGAGGATCTCCGAGACCGGCTTCGAAGCGCCTCCGAAGGCCTCGATCCGCGCCGCCCGCGACGCGCGGCGGAGCTGGTGATGGACACCCGCCGGCGGCTCGACGTTAACGTCGGCGAGGAGCTGGCGCTCGAGGCGCTCCTATTTCGCGTGGAAGCCCTGTTAAGGGCGTCTTAGACTCCTCACATTGTGAGCGGCACAACCGCGATCGGTGAGTCGGCGCCGACCGCCCGCGCCAAGCGACCGTTCGGCGTTCGCCTGTATCTGACGATCGGCTTCGCCGCCGTCGCTCTGATCGCCGCCGGGTTCTCGTACATCCTGATCACGGGGTCGAGCGACCAGGCCGCGAGCGAGCGCGCCGCCGACATCACCATCGGCCGCGCGGTGCGCATGGCCGACCGGATCGGCGCCCACGCGCCGGCCGCCGCCGCGAGTCAACTGGATTCGGTCACCGATCCCGGGTTCTCCGCCTGGGTCTACGACGCGAATCGCCACCTGATCACGCCGGCCGGCTCGCGCGGCAACCGGGTGGGCGAAGTTCCGGGCAGGTCTGAGGACCTCACTTCGGCGCTCCACGGACAGCGCTCGGTGAACCAGCTTCCGAACGGGGTCACGGTCGTCGCCGTCCCGATCTTTCGTGCCGGTCACCTCGGTGGCGCCCTGGTCGTTCGCGCCGAGCGACCGGAGGCGATCTCACGGGCCATCGCCGCGCTCAGCGGACACCGCCTGACGGCCGCCGGCGTCGCGCTCGCCGTCGCGATCGTCACCGGGTTCCTGATCGCGACCGCGATCACCTCGCGGCTGAAGCGGCTCGCCTCGACCGCCGCCCGCATCACGGAGGGACGGCTCGATGAGCCGCTCGAGGGGACCGGGGGGCGCGACGAGATCGCCGACCTCGGGGTCGCGCTGGAGACCATGAGGATCGCGCTGCGCGAGACGTTCGGCGCGCTCTCGTCGGAGCGTGACCGCCTGTCGGCGATCTTCGACGCCCTCGACGACGCGGTGATGGTGGTCGGGCCCGACGGCGAGGTGCGGTTCTCGAACCCCGCGGCGGAGTCCCTCGTGGGGCCCGACCGGATGGCGATCGGCGGGCTCGAGCCGTGGCTTCGACGGGCCTCGCAACGCGGCTCCGTCGAGCACGACGCGATGCGCGTGGGCGACCGGGTGTTCGCGATCGGAGCCCGCAAGCTCAGCGCCGAGAACGCCGTCCTCGCGGTCGTCCGCGACCGGACGGTCGCCCTTCGCCGCGAGGTCGCCGAGCGCGAGTTCGTCTCCAACGCCGCTCACGAGCTTCGCAATCCGATCGCCGGGATCTCCGGCGCCATCGAGGTGCTCCGCGCGGGCGCCAAGGACGACCCGCAGGCTCGCGAGCACTTCCTCTCGCGTCTCTCGGATGACGCCGAGCGGGTGAGCCGCATCACGGACTCGCTGCTGACGCTGGCCCGGATCGAGGCGATCGGCGAGGCGAGGAGCGAGGCATTCGACGTGCCCATCGTCGTCGAGGAGGCGAGCCAGGCGGTCGCACCGCCCGACGGGATCGACGTGGGTCTCGAGGTGGAGCCGGACCTCGCGGCAGAGGGCGACCCGGTGCTCCTGCGCCAGGTGCTGATCGGCCTGCTGACGAACGCGCTGAAGAACACCCGGCCGCCCGGCGCCGTTACCCTCCGTGCGCGCCGCGAGGAGAGCGACCAGGTCTTGATCGAGGTCATCGACACGGGCACGGGGATCGCCGCCGACGAGGTCGGACGCGTCTTCGAGCGCTTCTACCGCGGCTCGGGAGCCCTCGAGCAGGAGGGCTTCGGGCTTGGCCTCTCGATCGCCAGGCGGATGGTTGGCGTTATGGGGGGAGAGATCGGCGTGGAATCCGAGCTCGGCGTCGGCAGCACGTTCTGGGTCCGCCTTCCGTCCGCGAAGCCCGCCCCGACCCCGGTCGCCTGAGATGTCCGACGGCAAGATCCTGATCGCCGACGACGAGCCCTCGGTCCGCGATGCGGTCGGCTACGCCCTCGAGCAGGAGGGCTTCGACGTGACGCTGGCCGAGGACGGCGACGACGCTGACCACAAGATCGGCAACGACGCGCCCAACTTCGACCTCCTGATCCTCGACATCATGATGCCCGGGCGGAGCGGGCTGGACATCTGCCGGGAGGTGCGGGCGCGAAGCCCGGTGCCGATCATCCTCCTGACGGCGAAGGACGCCGAGGTGGACAAGGTGGTCGGCCTCGAGGTCGGCGCGGACGACTACGTCACCAAGCCGTTCTCGGTTCGCGAGCTCCTCGGCCGGGTCCGCGCCCAGCTCCGTCGCCGCGAGCTCGACCGGACCTCCTCGGTGCGCGAGGGCAAGACGATCGACGCCGGGCCGGTGAGAATCGACCTCGCCCGGCACCTGGTCACGGTCCGCGGCGTCCCGGTGAACCTCACGCGGTCCGAGTTCCAGGTCCTGCGCCTGCTCGCCGAGCGCCCGGGACAGGTCTTCAGCCGGCTCGAGATCATGGAGGAGCTGTGGCAGTCGGAGTTCTCCGGCGACGTCCGCGCCTGCGACGTCCACATCTCGAACCTGCGACAGAAGATCGAGCGCGACCCCCAGGACCCCGAGCTCGTCGTCACGGTCCGCGGCGTCGGCTACCGCCTCGCGGAGGCGGCGTAGGCCCAGCGGGCCGTGAAGACGAGCGCGGCGGCCGCGCCGTCCTCGAGCTGGTCCGTTTCTCCATGACTTGGCGCCTTATGCACCGGTGGCGTCCGAAAGTCGACAAATAGGCTGGCAGGACGGTTCGGGCGGTGGGGGTCCTACGGGGAGCCACCCGGCGGACGACGCCTAAACTGAGCGCGGCGCCGGCGTAGCTCAGTTGGCCAGAGCACTTCACTCGTAATGAAGGGGTCCCCGGTTCGAATCCGGGCGCCGGCTTGGGCTCTGTCAGAGCTCGCAGTTAAAGGCTGGTCCGGCGCCGCTTCCCTGGTCACAAACGTCGGTACCTGCACCGCCGTTCAAGCGATCGTCGCCCGCCGCTCCGAATAGACGATCGTCGCTCGAGCCGCCCGCCAGCTGGTCGTCTCCTTCACCGCCGCGGAGCTCGTCGTCGCCGTGGTGGCCCTGCAACCGGTCCTCACCGCCGTTCCCGGACGCGAAATCGTCTCCGCGTCCGCCGTTGATCACATCGGGCTCACCGCCGGCATGGATGGCGTCCTTGCCTTTCCCACCCTGGACGGCATCCCCGCCGAAGATCCGGTCGTCTCCCGCGCCGCCGCTGAGAAAGCTCTTGTGTGGATCCTTCTGGGCTCTGATCAGGTCGTCTCCCCCCTGTCCAACCAGGTCGTCGGGCCCCCGGTTGCCGGACAGCGAGTCGGGTCCACGGCTGCCGACAAGGACGTCATTGCCGGCGCCTCCGCGCATGGCATCTGCCCCCGGTCCACCGGGACCGCGATCCTCGCCTGGGCCTCCCCTGAACAGGTCGCCTCCCGCGCCGAGGCAAACGAGGTCGTTTCCCCCGCGCCCGAGGACGACGTCGTTCCCCCCGCCCGCCACGATTATGTCCCGCCCGCTCGTGCCGCGAAGAAAATCGTCACCCGAGGCTCCCGAGATCGTCGCAGGCCGTCCCCCACACTCCTTGCCGGGGTCGGCGGCCACCGCGGCCGCGGCAGTCACGCTCACCCCGATCGTCACGGCCGCCAGTCCCACCCGAGCTGCGAGCACTCGGTCCACGTTCGAATTATCCCGCGAGCGCCCAACCTGAGTCAATCCGCAGTCCGCAGGCCACGAGGTTGACGCTCAGCGCGCATCCGCAATAGGGTGCGCCGAGCGGCTCGGAGCGGAAGGAGGAGCATGGCCCAGGACAACGTGGACGTGGTGCAGGGCGCGTGGGACGCGTTCGGGCGCGGCGACATCGACGCGGTGCTCGACGCGATCGCCCCTTCCGCCGAGACCCGATTGCCGGAGACGCTTCCCTGGGGCGGCACCTACAGCGGGCCCGACGGCTTTCGCGACTTCCTCGCCAAGCTGGGGAGCAGCTTCGAGCAGTTCAGCGCCACCCCGGAGAAGGTCCTCGGCGCCGACGACAACCACGTCGTGGTGGTGGCGAGGACCAAGGGGCGCGCCAAGGGAGGGGCGACGGTCGAAGGCTCGGTCGTGTGGGTCTACCAGCTCCGCGACGGGAAGATCGCGGACGCCGAGAGCTGGGGGGACACGGCGCGTGTCCTCGAGGCGCTCGGCTGAGCCCTGAGCCGCCTGTCCGTCGTCATCGTCACTCACGACCACCGCGACGCGGTGCGCCGTGGCCTCCCCGTGCTCCGAGACCAGCTTCGCGAGGGCGACGAGTTGATCGTGGTCGACAACGCCTCGCTCGACGGGACCGCAGCCGCGGTGACGGAGCTCGCGCCGGAAGCCAGGGTCATCGAGAGCGACGAGAACCTCGGCTACGGGGCCGGCTGCAACCGCGGCGCCGCCGCGGCGTCGGGGGAGCTCCTCCTCTTCCTCAATCCCGACGCCGCCCCGGCGCCGGGGTTTCGTGAGGCGATCGAGCGCCCGCTGACGGAGGATCGAGGCTGGGCGGCATGGCAGGGGCTCGTGACCGCAGAGGGCGGGACGGTCGTCAACACCCGCGGCGGCGTCGTCCACTTCACCTGCGTCGCCTGGGCGGGAGGCGCCGGGGAGCCGCTCGCCGACTCCCCCGGGGGCACTGAGGAGTCCGGCCTTGCCACGGGCGGGGACGGCGAGCCCGGGTTCGTCTCCGGCGCCTGCCTGGCGATCCCGCGCGAGCTCTTCGCACGGCACGGCGGCTTCGCCGAGGGTTTCTTCCTCTACCACGAGGACGTCGAGCTCTCCCTTCGCCTGCGCCTCGCGGGCGGCCGCCTCGGAGTGGAGACGGCGGCCCGCGTCGACCACGACTACGAGTTCGCTAAGGGAGCCTCGAAGTGGCGCCAGCTCGAGCGAAACCGCTGGGCGACCATGCTGCGCACCTATCCGGGCACCCTCCTGACGCTTCTCGCGCCGGCGCTCCTCGCCACCGAGCTCGCCCTGTTGCCCGTCTCGATCGCGGGCGGCTGGCGAGCCCAGAAGGTCGGCGCCTGGCTCGACACCCTCCGCGCCCTGCCGCGCCTCCTGCGCGAGCGGCGCGAGATCCAGCGCGGGCGCGCGATCGACGCGGCGGCGTTCGCCCACACGCTCTCGCCCGACCTCGACTCGCCCTATCTCGGTCCGATGGGTCGGTCGCGGGCGCTCCGCGCCGCGCTCCGCGCCTACTGGTCCGCGGTCCTCGCGCTCCTGGGCTCGCCCGGCTGAGTGCCCGGACGGGCCTCGGGGTCGCCCTCGAGCCCGGCGCCGTCGCCGTTCGCGCCGGCCGCGCGGGCGCTCCGGGCCTCGGCGTCGAGCCTGGCGACCTCCTGGGCGAGGATCTTCGTCTCCTCGGAGAGTCGCGAGGTGATGACGGAGAAGTGGAGCAGCAGGAGGAAGGCCACCGCGAAGGCCGCCAGGAAGAGGGCGTTCGACGGCACCGCGATCCCCATCAGGTCCGCGGCCGTCCCCAGGAGCTGGTTCCAGATCGCGAGAACCAGGAGCGCGAGGGCGACGAGCATCCACACGAGCGCGTAGCGCTCGACCAGGCGCCGGCGCCGCACGAGCTCCAGGACGGCCCCGAGCATCACCGCGGTGACGATCACCGCGACGATCCGCACGCGGTTGTCGAGGTGGCTCCCGGCCGCGAGCCCGAGCGCCGCCGCCATCGTCAGTGCCCCCTGGAGCCGCCCGCGCCGGAGATCGCGGCGCCCGGCGCCACCGGCTCGCCCTCGGACTCGTCGGCCGGCTCGTCCATTGGCGTCGGCCGGCGGCGGAAGAGGCCCACGAAGAGCGCCAACAGGACCTTCGCCATGTAGTAGGCGCTCCGCGGGTAGTCGATCGAGCTTCGACCGAAGCCGCGGGCGTTCATCCGCACCGGGATCTCGTGGAGGCGCAGGCGGTGGGCGTGGAGCATCAGGATCGCCTCGACCTCCGGATAGTCGTGCGGGTAGTCGCGGGCGAACAGCTCGATCCCGCGGCGGTTGGTCATCCGAAAGCCCGAGGTCGGGTCGGTGATCCGCTGCCGGGTGATCGCGGTCAGCACGATCGAGAAGATGAAGTTCCCGATCCGCCTGCCCAGCGGCACGCGGTACCCGGGATCCCCGCGGAAGCGGCTGCCGCAGACCATGTCGGCCTCATCGCCGGTGGTCTTCAGCTTCGCGAGCAGCTCCTCCAGGTAGGCGGGCTTGTGCTGCCCGTCGCCGTCGACCTGGGCGGCGACGTCGTAGCCGTTTCGGAGGGCGTACTTGAAGCCGGACTGCATCGCGCCGCCGATGCCCACGTTGAACGGGTGGCGAAGCACCGCGGCCCCGCCGGCCTCCGCCTCGGCCGCGGTGTCGTCCGTCGAGCCGTCGTCCACCACCACGACGTCGAAGTCCGGGGCGTGGCGATGGAGCTCGCGCACCACGCGCCCGACCATCCCCTGCTCGTTGTATGCGGGGACGATCGCGAGCTTGCGGAGGTGGGAATCGTGCTCGGCCATCGCGGCTCAGGGCGAATCGCGCCGGCGACGCGGTACGCCGCTGGGCAAGCCAGGTTAGCGCCCCGCGGCGGGCGCCATGCGCTCGTGCGCCTCTTCCGCACGAGCGCCTTCGCGACCGCGGCTCAGGTAGATCAGCGCGGCGAAGATCCCCAGCGCGAACACGTTGAGGACCAGCTTGTAGTCGAGCGTCACCGAGCCGAAGACGTCGGCCCTGGTCGGCCGCGACGACGGGATTGCTCCGGCGAGCGAGAAGACGCCGTCGACGATCAGCGCGGCGATCACCATCGTCACGAACATCAGCGCGGTGATCCGCAGCGCGAACTCGAGCCCGTAGTACTTGCGGTAGGCGACCACGATCGGGAGGACGATCAGGTCGGCGAAGATGAACGCGATCACGCCGCCGAACGAGATTCCGCCCGACCACAGCACGGCGGCCAGGGGGACGTTGCCGATCGAGCAGACGAAGCTCGCCACCGCGATCAGCGGGCCGACGACCACGTTTTCGATCGTCTGGATCGGCGCGGGCGCGTCGGTGACGAAGAGCCCGTTGAAGAAGTCGTCCCCCAGCAAGCCGATGAACCCCGCCAGCAGGAAGCCGATCGTGATCTCCTTCCAGAGCATCAACCAGTCGGCGCGGAAGTTGTGGGCGACCACCGACCACGAGCTCGCCGAGGTGAGTCGCTCGCGCCAGCCGGCCGCCACCGACCCCCCGCCGTGATGGTGGTGTCCGGCGGCCGCCCGCTTGGCGTGCTCGCGCGCGGCGCTCTCCAGACGCGGGGAGACGAAACGGCGGAGGAGCACCGCCACCAGGGCGACGAGAACGATCCCGCCGACGAACTCGGCGAGCGTGAACTGCCACCCGATCAGGATCCAGAGGACGAGGCCGAGCTCCCAGACGAGGTTGGTGGACGCGAACTGGAACGCCAGCGCGCTCGTCGCCGAGGCGCCCTTCTGGAACAGCGACTTGGCGATCGCGATCGCCGCGTAGGAGCAGGAGGAGGAGGCGGCGCCGAGCCCCGTGGCCCTGCATACCGGGCCGAAGCCGCTCCCCGAGAGCGCCTGCTCGACCCGCTCCCGAGGGACCCAGGCCTGGACGATCGCCGAGATCGCGAAGCCGAGCACCAGCGCCCACCAGACCTCGTAGGCCATCAGGCCCGCGTTCTTCAGCCCATCGCCGATGGTCGAGACCACGTCCCCCACGGTCCCAATATATACCCAGAGGGGGTATGCCAGGAGCGACCGTGGCGCGGGAGTCGACGGGCTGGGCCGGGCTCCCCAGAGCAGGACTGATCGACCGGCCGAGGCAGGGTTCGGGCCGCGACGGCCGTATCAGTCGCCGTGGCAGCGGAGCGCGAAGGCGTCGACGCGGTCGCGGGAGCGCGCGCTCCCAACCGCGACGAGGCCGGTGTGGAGTTCGGTCGCATTGTCGCCTTCAGCGACGGCGTCTTCTCGATCGCGATCACCCTGCTGGTGTTCGGGCTCTTCATCCCGGAGGGAGCCTCGAACCTCACCCATACCCTCCTTAACCAGTCGAGCGACCTGTTCGCCTACGGGATCAGCTTCGCGGTGATCGGCAAGCTGTGGCTCGCACATCATCGGTTCTTCGCCGCGCTCGCCCGGTTCGACGGGACGCTGATGGGGCTGAACCTGGTCTACCTCTCCTTCATCGGGCTGATCCCGTTCAGCTCCCAGGTGCTGGGCGACTACCCCGACGGCCGGGCGGCGGTGATCCTCTACGCGATCAACCTCGCCTGCGTCACCGCGACCTTCCAGGCGCAGATCATCTACTCCGACCGGCGCGGGTTGATCCGGTCCGAGGCCCGCGAGGTCCAGCACCGCTACGCGGGGCCCGTGAACTTCCTGACCGCGCTCGTCTTCGTGGTCTCGATCCCGGTGGCGTTCCTCAGCACGGACGTCGCCTCGTTCATGTGGCTCGCGATCTTCTTCGTCGGCGCCCGGCTCAGCCGGCGGATCGCCGGCGCGTCCGGCTAGCCCAGCCCGCCGCACTCAGCCCCCGAGCGCGTGCCGAGAGGATCTCCTCACGCTCGGCGAGCCGGTTGCGGCGCCGGACCTCGGCCTCGCGCTCGCGGCGGCGCTCGGCATCCGTCTTGGGCGCCAGCGAGGGCACCGGGATCGGGCTCCCGTCGTCGTCGATCGCGACCATGGTCAGATAGGCGGTCGAGGTGTGGCGACGCTCGCCGGTGCGCGGGTTCTCGGCCTCCACGCGCACGCCGACCTCCATCGAGGTCCGCCACGCGGCGTTGACGCTGGCGGTGCAGGTGATGAGCTCACCGATGTTCACCGGGAGGATGAAGGTCATTCGGTCCATCGCGGCGGTCACCACGCGCTGGCGAGAGTGGCGGATCGCCGCGATCCCCGCCGCCTCGTCGCAGAGCTTCATCACCAGCCCGCCGTGGACGTAGCCCGCCGAGTTCGCGTCGCCGATCCCCATCCACTTGACGAGGACGGCCCTCGACTCCGAGACCGGCTTCGGCTCCATCGCGGCGCGATCGTAACGGGGCCCGCTCCGCCTAGCCTGTCCCCGTGGCGAGCTCCCTCGAACAGCTCGAGAGGCAGGTCGTGAGCTGCCGGCGCTGCCCGCGTCTCGTGGAGTGGCGCGAGCGCACCGCCGCCGACCCGCCCCGGCGGTATCGGGGGCAGGACTACTGGGGCCGTCCGCTTCCCGGCTTCGGCGACCCGAGCGCGCGGGTGGTCGTCGTCGGCCTCGCGCCCGCCGCGCACGGCGGCAACAGGACCGGGCGGATCTTCACCGGCGATCGCTCCGGCGATTGGCTCTACGCGGCGCTTCACCGCACGGGGTTCGCCAATCAGCCGCGCTCCGAACACCGCGGCGACGGGCTGCGGCTCGAGGGCGCCTGGATCACGGCCGTCAACCGGTGCCCGCCGCCGGCCAACCGCCCGACGCCCGCGGAGCGCGACAACTGCCTTCCGTACCTGGTCGCCGAGCTGCGGCTGCTCGCGCGCGCACGTGTCCTCGTGGCGCTCGGATCGTTCGCCTGGGACGGGGCGCTTCGGGCGCTGCGCGAGCTCGGCGAGGAGGTCCCGCGGCCGAAGCCCCGCTTCGGCCACGGCGCCGAGGCCGAGGCGGGCCGTTACGTCCTGCTCGGCTCCTACCACCCCTCGCAGCAGAACACCTTCACCGGGAAGCTGACCGAGCGCATGCTCGAGGCGGTGTTCGCGCATGCGGCCGCCCTCGCCGGGGCATACTGAGCGCAGATGTTCCCAGTCAACCTCCCGAACGTCCTCACGCTGCTGCGGATCATCGCGGTCCCGGTGATCGTCGTCGCGCTCTTGGTCAAGACCCCGAACGGGGACGCGCTCGCGGCTGGCCTGTTCGCCTTGGCCGCCTCCACGGACGGCCTCGACGGCTACATCGCCCGCCGCCGCCAGGACGTGACCACCTTCGGCAAGCTGATGGACCCGCTCGCCGACAAGCTCCTGATCATCGCCGCGCTCGTCTCGCTGGTCTCGCTCGGCCGGCTCGCGGCCTGGGTCGCGATGGTGATCATCGCCCGCGAGCTGGCGGTCACGGGGCTGCGCGCGGTGGCGGTCGAGCAGGGGGTGGTGATCTCGGCGAGCTGGCTGGGGAAGCTGAAGACGATCCTCCAGGTGGCGGCGGTGTTCGCGCTGATCATCTGGAACCCGTCCCCCACCTCGGTCGACGTGCTCGTCTACGTCGCGGTCGCGGTCACCGTGATCTCGGGCGCCGACTACTTCTTCGGGTTGCGCAGGAGGCTCGAGGAGGAACGAGCCCGCAGGTCAGTTCGCCGCCCTGCGGCTGAGCAGTAGGCAGGCAGGACAACGGGCGTGGAAGCGAACCCTGTGGCGGGTTATGCACCGTATGCGTCCAAAACGCGCTATGCGCCGGCGCGCGCGGCCCCACCCAGCTCGTCAACTCGCGGGAGGCTGCTCTCCACACGGGGCTTCGAGCCACTCGCGCTCGGTGATGTGGTGGCGCGAGTGCTCGCCGCTCTCGAGCTCGACGAGGATCTCGTCGAGCAGGCCGGAGCGCTCGGCGAACACCGAATGGCGGTGGATCGTCTCCAGGTTCTCCTGGCGCGCGAGGACGAAGCCGCCCTCGCGGAGGCGCGGATAGGTGTCGGCGACGCGCCGCACCATCTCGCGAACGCAGTCCTCGACGAAGCGGGGGTTGCGATGGGCCTTCTCGACCACCTCGGCCTCGTCTGAGCGCTTCATCAGCTCGTAGATCTCGGAGCTCATCGACTGCTCGACGATGTGCAGGAGGTCGGGGGCGTCGATGTCGAGCTCCAGGCCCTCGGGGCGCCCGATGTGGAGCGAGCCGATCCCGCGCTGGTTGTGCGTGGCGACGGGGACGGCGCTCAGCACCCGCTCGATCTCGTCGTCGGTGAACCCCTCGGCCGCCAGTCGCTCGCGCGAGCGCCCGGCGACCTCCTCCTGGGCGCAGGGACAGGCGGTCATCCCCTGGGCCTCCACGCCGGTCATGGTGCGGGTGCCCCGCTCGGAGATCACCGCTGTCCCGAGGAGGGTGTAGATCTCCTGGGTCGGCGTCTCGGAGACCGGGGTCGCGACGGTCTCGGGATAACGGGCGGCGATCGTCACCTCGGCGCGGAGCCCCTCCTGGCGCTCGCGAACGCGCTGGGCGATCTGCCCCGCGAGCTCCTCGGCGCGAAGCGTCTCGGCGAGCACCACCTGGTCGATCGCCGAGTTGACGATCTCCTCGAAGCGCGACATGTGGACTCCGGCCTGGCGCGGGTTGAGGTCGACGAAGCACTCGAGCTCCGCGAAGTAGAGGCCGCCGGCGCCGGTCCCGTTCACCCGGATCACCTTCTCGATGCCGCGGACTCCGACCCGGGTCAGGCTGACCTCCGTGCGCGGACGCGACGCCTGCACGTCGGTGACGGGGGACAGTGTGTGCGCCGCATTGCTCATCTGTGCATGCATGCTCCTGGGGGCACGGTACCCGGCGGACCGCGTCGGGAGTCGGGGGCGCTATTGGCCGGACGGCCAAGAGTAGCGGTCGGATTGCGCCGCTTTGGCGAGTGGCAATGCCTATACTTCGCGCCGCCCGGACCCCGGTAGGCGAAGAGAGGTAGGGCCACGGGGAGTGTCAGATAAGGGAGAGGCAGTTCTCACCGACCACGGCCCGCAGGGCGCCGGCGGTCAGAGTGCAGGGCAATCGCCGACCACTGAGCTGAACGGCGAGCCGCCGTTTCCCGACTCCGAGGAGCTTCGGTCCCTGATCTCCCAGGGCCAGGAGCGCGGTTACCTGACCTTCGAGGAGATCGCCGCCACGCTCGAGGAGGTGGAGGTCACGAAGGAGCAGGTGCGCGACCTCCACGCCCACCTGATCGAGCAGGGCGTCGACGTGATGGGCGAGAACGGCCTCCCCGCCTACAAGGAGGCCAAGGAGAGCGGACAGCCGGGCCAGGCGAAGAAGCCGGAGCTCGACCTGACGGTCGAGCCGAGCCTCGACTCGCTCCGCCTCTACCTGCGCTCGATCGGCAGGGTGGAGCTCCTGAACGCCGAGGAGGAGGTCGAGCTCGCGAAGCTGATCGAGCGGGGCGACATGGTGGCCAAGCGCCACATGGTGGAGGCGAACCTGCGGCTGGTGGTGTCCATCGCGAAGGGGTACCTCGGGCGCGGCCTGAGCTTCCTCGACCTGATCCAGGAGGGGTCGCTGGGACTGATCCGCGCGGTCGAGAAGTTCGACTACCGGCGGGGCTACAAGTTCTCGACCTACGCCACCTGGTGGATCCGCCAGGCCGTGACCCGGGCGATTGCGGACAAGGCGCGAACGATCCGGATCCCGGTCCACATGGTCGAGAAGCTGAACCGGGTCACGCATGTCGAGCGCCAGCTCGTCCAGCGCCTGGGCCGCGAGCCCGAGTCGGGAGAGATCGCCGCCGAGCTCCAGGTCTCGGTTCGCGAGGTCCGGGACATCCTGCGGGTGGCGCAGATGCCCGTCTCGCTGGAGAAGCCGGTGGGCGACGAGGAGGAGTCGGAGCTCGGCGACTTCGTCGCCGACCAGGCGACCGAGGAGCCGTTCGAGACCGCGATCGAGAGCCTGCAGCGCGAGGACGTCCAGAAGGCGCTCAACGCGCTGCCCGAGCGCGAGCGGCAGGTGATCGAGCTGCGCTACGGCCTCCGCGGCCACGAGCCGCTGACCCTCGAGGAGGTGGGGCGCGCTTTCGGCGTCACGCGCGAGCGCATCCGCCAGATCGAGAACAACACGCTGAAGAAGCTGAAGAAGCTCCCGGAGGCGCAGCGCCTGCGGGAGGAGCGGGCCTAGACCCGGAGCGGGCGCCCGGGTCCGGAGCGAGCCGCCTCGGCCTAGAGCGGCGGGCGCCTGCGGCGCTGGAGGCGCGCCGCGAACCGGCCGAGCGGCTGGGTCGTCTCGCGCACGGCGACCACGTCGGCGCCGATCGACTCGACGGCGGAGCGCATCCGCGCCACCTCGCTCGCAAGCGAGTCGACGCGCGACTCGATCAGCGCGAGCTGCTCGACGGCGATGGTGAGCTCACGAGTGGATACGGCGATCGAGTGGACGTCGTCGACGGCCTGGACCAGGAGCCGTGGGAGGGTGGCCGGGCGAAGCGCGGCCGCCACGGGGCGCGTGAGGGCGCCCGCGGGTCGCACGAGGGCGTTGATCGAGCGAAGCGGGAGGGAGGCGAAGCCGCCCGGGGACACGCCGATCAGGCTATCTCGGGGACCGGCGCCTCGTCGCCGGTGTGCTGGCCGCCGGGTCCGCGCCGCAGCATGTCGCGCATGTGCTCGAGGTCGAACTCGTACGGCTCGGTCGTCTCGACGAAGGAGTGGAGCGCCTTCGCCACGCCGATCGGGTCGTCGAGCTGGGGCCAGTGCCCGGCGCCGGGGATCTCGACGAGGCGGCTGCCGGGGATCTGGGTGCGGGCGGCGCGGCCGTGCTCGATCGGGATGATCGGGTCCTCGGTCCCCCAGATCAGCAGGGTGGGCATGCGCTCGGCGAGGTAGAGGCGGTCGGTGGCGCTCACCCGCTGTCCGTTCAGGTCGATGACGGCCCGCAGGGTGTGGAGGAATGCCTGGCGGGCGTCGCGGTCGGCGAGCGACGCGTAGCCGCGCGCCGCCTCGGCGAGATCCGGTCCCGCCTTGAAGCCGAAGCGCTCGAAGAACGCCGCCACTGCGGCACCGCTCTGGATCGCCAGGTCGCTGGTGATCAACGGCAGGACGAGCTCGGCGCCCGGGAGCGCCGCGGCACGGAGCAGCGGGTTCACCTCCTTGCCGAGGCCGCCGCTCGAGATCAGGGCGAGGCGCTCGCAGTACTCCGGGAACTGGTAGGCGAACTGGAGCGCGACGCCGCCGCCGAGCGAGTGGCCGACCACGGTGCCGCGCTCGAATCCGAGCACGCCGAGGAGGTCGCGGCCGCCGCTCGCGTAGGCGCCGAGCGAGTAGTCGCCGCGCGGCTTCGCCGAGCGGCCGTGGCCGACCAGATCGGGGGCGACGACGGTGTTCGTCTCGGCGAGGTCGGCCATCACCTCGAGCCAGACGTCGGAGCGCGACGTGATCCCGTGGATGAGCACGATGAGCGGGCCCTCGCCGGCCATCCGGAAGCCGACCCGGTGGCCGTGGAGCTCTACCTCCTGGAAGGGGATGTCGCGGCGAAGCGTGGCCATGTGACCTGGTGCAAGTACCCCTGCGCCGGCAAACGTAACATCAATCGATGGAACATTCCGGAATGTACGATGAGTGTGTGACCGAGATCACCGAGGCGGCGAGGGGCGCGAACGGCGCGGGCGAGGAGGCGTCGATGACGATCGACGAGCTGGCTCGGCGCACCGGGATGACGGTGCGGAACATCCGCGCACATCAGTCACGTGGGCTGGTGCCGCCGCCGCGTGTCCGCGGCCGGACGGGCTACTACGGCGACGAGCACCTGACGCGGATCGCTTTGATCAAGGAGCTTCAGGCGGACGGCTTCAACCTCGAGTCGATCAGGCGGCTGCTCGACGGCGCGGGCGGGTCGAGCGCCGAGGTGCTCGATTTCTCCCGCGCGCTGCGGGCGCCGTTCGAGGACGAGCAGCCGGAGATCCTCGACCTCGAGGAGCTGGCCGAGCGCTGGGGCGGGCGGATCGACGAGGGTCTCCTCGCCCGCAGCGAGGGGCTCGGCCTGCTGAGGCCGCTCGGCGACGGTCGGGTGGAGGTGATCAGCCCGCGCCTGCAGCGCGCCGGGATCGAGCTCGCGGCGCTCGGGGTGCCAGCGGAGACGGCGCTCGAAGTGGCGGCGAAGGTCCGCACGCACGCTCGCCGAGTCGCCGGAGTGTTCATCGAGCTGTTCCTGGAGAGCGTGTGGAAGCCGTTCAATCGGGCCGGGCGCCCGGAGGAGGATTGGCCCAAGGTGCGCGACGCGCTCGAGCGGCTGCGCCCGCTCGCCTCGGAGGCGCTGCTCGCGATCTTCCAGCAGGTGATGAGCGAGGCGGTGGAGCAGGCCACCGGCCGCGAGCTCCAGCGCGAGCTGAGCGAGCCCCGTGGGCGCAAAGGGAAGGCGGCGCGACGGCGGGCGCGCCGCGCCACGAGCAAGTCGCGCGGGCGCCACTCCCGCTAGCCGGCTCCTCCGCGCGCATCCAGAGGCACGAGGGCGAAGCCGTTCGACGGCGCGAACCGGGTTTAGCCCAGCGCCGGAGAGGGCATTCGTGGGGTGCCGGGCCTGCGCCACGCGCGGGCCGGGCTGGAGCAAGGAAAGGAGTGATCGATGGCTGAGAAGCTCGACAAGGCCAAGGGCAGGACCAAGGAGGCGGCCGGCGACCTGACGGGTCGCGGCGACCTGAAGCGAAAGGGCAAGGTCGATCGTGCCAGCGGCTCCGTTAAGGAGAAGGTCGGCGACGCGGCCGACAAGGCCAAGGACGCGGTCCGCTAGCCGCCGCGAGCTGTCTTAACCAAGAGCTTCGTCCATCCCCCCAAGGACGAAGGAGTAACCCCGCGCGACGCCGCCGGCTCTCGGCGGCGTCGCCGCTCCGGGAGGCAGGGCAAGATGTCCGGATGGACTTGGAGTCGCCGCTCTCGGGACTGGTCGTCGAGGTCCTGGCCGAGGAGGGGGCGAGCGTCGGCGCGGGCGCTCCCGTCCTCGTCGTGGAGTCGATGAAGATGCACCACGAGGTCGAGGCGCCCAGCGCCGGCGTGGTCCGCGAGCTCGCGGTGGTCGCGGGCGAGCAGGTGCGCGAGGGGCAGGTCCTGTTTCGGATCGAGCCCGACGAGCACGAGCCGCGGGCGCCGGCCGCTGTCGACGCGGGCGGTGAGGAACCGGATGAGGTTCGGGGCGACCTGGCGGAGGCGCTCGAGCGCCGGCGCGGGACCGAGGACGAGGCGCGGCCGGAGGCGCTCGAGCGGCGCCACGCGCGGGGGCGGCGGACCGCGCGCGAGAACATCGCGGACCTCTGCGACGCGGACTCGTTCGTCGAGTACGGCGGCCTGGCGATCGCCGCGCAGCGGGCCCGCCGCTCGCTCGAGGAGCTGATCGAGAGCACCCCGGCCGACGGGATCGTGACCGGCATCGGCTCGGTGAACGGCGAGCGGTTCGGCGAGCGTGCCGCTCGATGCGCGGTGTTGGCCTACGACTACACGGTGCTCGCGGGCACCCAGGGCATCCGGAGCCACCGGAAGGCGGATCGGATGATCGAGATCGCCGAGGAGCTGCGGCTGCCGATCGTCCTCTTCGCCGAGGGGGGTGGTGGCCGGCCGGGCGACACCGACAGCTCCGAGCTCTTCCACCTGACGGTGCCGACGTTCCGGAGCTTCGGGCGCCTCAGCGGCCTGGTCCCGAGGGTCGGCGTCGTGTCCGGGCGCTGTTTCGCCGGCAACGCCTCGCTCCTCGGCTGCTGCGACGTGATCGTCGCGACACCCGATGCGACGGTCGGCATGGGCGGCCCGGCGATGATCGAGGGCGGGGGCCTGGGGACCTTCGAGCCCGAGGAGGTGGGGCCGGTCGAGGTGCACGCGGCGAACGGGGTGATCGACGTCGTCGCCGCGGACGAGGCGGAAGCGGTGGACGTGGCGCGGCGGTTTCTCTCCTACTTCCAGGGCCCGCTGGAGGATTGGAGTTGCGCCGACCAGCGCCTCCTGCGCGCGCTCCTGCCGGAGGACCCGAAGCGCGTCCACGATGTCCGGAGGCTGCTGGAGGTCCTCGCGGACGAGGGGTCGGTGCTCGAGCTGCGGCCGGAGTTCGGTCGCACGGTGGTGACGGCGCTCGCGCGGATCGAGGGGCGCCCGGTGGGGGTGATCGCCAACGACCCTCGCCACCTCAGCGGGGCGATCGACTCCGACGGCTCCGACAAGGGGGCGCGCTTCATGCAGCTCTGCGATGCGTTCGGCCTGCCGATCGTCTCGCTCCTCGACACGCCCGGGTTCATGGTCGGGCCCGAGTCGGAGCGGACGGCGATGGTGCGTCACTCCTCGCGCCTCTTCGTGACCGCGGCGACGGCGTCGGTGCCCTTCGTGACGGTCGTCGTGCGGCGGGCGTTCGGGCTCGGGGCGCAGGCGATGAGCGGCGGGGGCCTGCACGCGCCGGCGCTTACGGTGGCCTGGCCCACCGGGGAGTTCGGCGCGATGGGGGTGGAGGGCGCCGTGAAGCTCGCCCTCCGCAGGGAGCTCGAGTCGATCGAGGACCCCGCCGAGCGCGAGCGCCGGATCCGGGAGCTCGTCGCCGCGATCCGCGCGCAGAGCACCGCCCTCAACGTCGCCACCTACTTCGAGATCGACGACGTGATCGATCCGGCCGAGACGCGCGACCGGATCAGCAGGACCCTGGACGCGGCCCCGCCGTCCGCCGGCGAGCCGGGCGAGCGCCGCCGGACGATGATCGACCCCTGGTGACGGCGCCGAGTCGTTCTGGAGTGCGATCATCTCCCCGAGGTGCATGCCGTGCTTGACGATGGCCATGACGAGCGTCGCGGCGGCTTCCCAGTCTGATGTGCTTCGCCTTCGACGCCCGCCCGCCCGAGCTTCCCGCCGACCTCGCCCTGCCGCCGCCGATCTCCGGAGGGGCAGGGGCGGAGGTGCTCGAGCTCACCTCGGGCGACGGCACCCGGTTCTCCGCGGCGATCGCGGAATCCCCGCAGGCGCAGGCGCCGTCGGTGTTGATCTTCCCCGACGTGCGCGGCCTCTACCCGTTCTACCTGGAGCTCGCCGAGCGCTTCGCGCAGGCGGGCCACGACGCGATCGTGATCGACTACTTCGGCCGCACGGCCGGCCTGGGCCCGCGCGACGAGGACTTCGACTACAAGCCGCACGTCCAGGAGCTGAGGGTGGACCAGGTCCAAGCGGACGCCGCGGCGGCGCTGGCCGCCCTGCGCGAGCGCCGCGGCGCCGAGAGGGTAGTGAGCGTGGGCTTCTGCCTCGGGGGGATGCACTCGTTCCTAGCCGGCGCGAACCCGGAACTCGCCCTCGACGGGGTGGTCGGGTTCTACGGCATCCTCGACGGGTCGCGCCGGGGGATCGACGGCCCACTCCAGCGGGCGGCGGAGATCCGCACGCCGGTCCTGGGCCTCTTCGGCGGCGCCGACCAGGCGATTCCGGTCGACCACGTGCACCAGTTCGATGCCGGCCTCTCCGAGGCGGGAGCCCCGCACGAGCTCCACGTCTACCCCGACGCCCCGCACTCCTTCTTCGACCGCCGCGCGGCCGAGCATGCCGATGCCAGCGAGGACGCCTGGCGCCGCGTCCTCGCCTTCCTCGCGGAGCGCGGCTCGGGCTAGCTCGAAGGTCGCTCGATTCGATCGACCGTCAGCCGACCGGGTCCCACCGCCTGGACGCGAAGGCGGTCGCCGACCCGCAGCCACGCGGCGGCGAAAGCGAGTCGCGGGACGGTGATACGGCGCTTCGCATAGACGGTCGTTTGCCCGCTGGCGAAGGTTCCTACCGGGAACTCAGGCTCGCCGCGTTTCTCCGTCTGGAGCGGAGATGGGGGAGGCAGGATTCGAACCTGCGAAGGCTGTGCCCAACGCTTTACAGGCGCCGTGCTTTGTCCGCTTGCATACTCCCCCTGAGGGGTGCTTGATTTTACGGCGCTGCCCTCGAATCTCGGGGCCAACGGTCGCCCTCGCTCCACCTCGAATTGGGCGTACTTCGGCCCGCCGAGGGTGAGGCCCGATCGGCATTCGAGCGCGGTGCTCGGAATAAACCACCGCCTTCCGTCCCCGACATGTACGAACAGGAAGTCGATGCGGTCGGGATCGAAGTACTTGATCAGCCCATTCCAGCTCTGATTTCCGCCGCGGGTCGCGATCATCACCTCCCAGCGACCCCGCCCCTTACATGTCGATGTCTTCACCTGGACGCGAAGCAGCCGGTCCTCAACCTCGGCGATGGGGTCGACGTCGGGGCTGTGGAAGACCGGGATGTAGATCTTCGCGCCCTTGCTCGCGAGCCACTCCATCGCCGAGAGCTCGCCGAGGTCGCCCTGCTCGCGTGGCTTGAGGCGCGCGCCGGACATGTCCCGAACGTAGGGGCGGGCGCGGATCGAACCGGGCCACGCGCCGGTTGTTGGAGCCGGAATCCGACACAAGTCGCAGATCGGGGAACGACTCGGCGCACTCTTGGCACGGTGTCGAACCGGCCGGCGGCGGTTCCGCGGAACAGCTAAAGACCCGCGCCCGTGCGGCTGACCAGACGCGACATGACCACCTGGGAGCGGGTGCGGATTACCAGGCCGTTTCGCTGGAGGTCCATGATGAGGCGCTCGAGGGCGGCGTTATCGGAGGTGCGGACCCGCGCGATCGCGTCGGCGTCGCCCGTGACGCTCCACGCCTCCACCACCTCGGGGTGGTCGCGGAGGGTGTTGCCCACCCGGTCGAGCGTCGTGCCCGGCCGGAAGAAGAGCTCCACGAGCGCCTCCGTGTCCCAGCCCATCGCCCCGTGGTCGATCACCGCCGTGAACCCCTCGAGCGCGCCGTCCGCGCGCAGCCGGTCCACCCGCCGCTTCACCGACGGCGCCGAGAGGCCCACGCGGCGCGCGATGTCGTCGTAGGTGCGCCGCCCGTCCTCGACGAGCAGCGAAAGAATCTTGCGATCTGAGGCGTTGATTCGCGAGATTATTGCGCAATCACGTATCGAATCGGGTATTGACGCGGGTCCAACGGGTCCGTACCGTTAGTAACGTCCATGCCCGGCCAGCAGGAAACGCACACCCTCGAGCAGCCGAAGGTCGCGCGCGTCCTCTTCGACGAGTCCCACTCCGAGGCCTGGACGATCCGTCACGACGTCGCGGGCGAGATGCAGCCCGCCCACCCCGAGGACTCCTCCTACGCGATCGCCGCCCAGCGGCTGGCGGCCCGCGACTTCGACGTCCTTCCCAACGTCGATCGCCCCCTCGTCCGCAACACCCTCGCGGCCGCAGACGTCCTCGTCATCGCCCACCCCTCCGACCCGAAGTGGGAGGCGACCACCAACTCGCGCCCGCCCCGCTTCTCCGACGGCGAGCTCGACGCGATCGAGGAGTTCGTCCGCGGCGGCGGCGGGCTGATCGTCCTCGGCGAGACCGAGCAGGACAAGTACGGCAACAACGTCAACGACCTCCTCGTCCGCTTCGGCGTCAAGGTCTCCAACTGCACGGTCCAGGACTACGAGCACTTCCACAACGCGCCCACCTGGGTCCTCGCCGAGCTCGAGAACCCGGACCCGGCCGAAGCCGACGGCGCGGAGGGGAATGGCGCGGCGGGGAGTGGCGCGCAGGAGAATGCCGCGGAGGAGCGCGGCGCGCAGGGTGGCGCCCCCGGCGACGTCGACCTCCTCGCCCGGGTTCACCGCGCCTGCTTCTACCGCGCCGGCACCCTCTCGCTGCGAAACGGCGGCCGGGTCATTGCCCGCACCTCGCCCACCGCCACGCCGCCCGGCGCCCCGCTCGCCGCGATCACCCGCCACGGCGCCGGGCGCGTCGCCGTCCTCGCCGACTCCGACCTCTTCGGCGACGACTGCATCGACGAGCTCGACAACGCGTCTCTGTGGCTCAACCTCGTCTACTGGGCTGCCGAACCCGCCTTCGCCGGAATCCAGGTCGTCACCGACTCCCCGGCCGCCGCCGACCCCCGCTGGGGCGAGCTCAAGGCCAGCGTCGAGGAGCTCCGCCGAACCCAGGAGCCCGACGGCTCCGTCGACCTCTCGAAGCACGACCCCGCGCGCCTCGACGCGCTCGTCACCGCGATCATCGAGGCCTCCTTCGTCCTCAAGCGCCACTTCACCCACCAGGGCGAGTACATCGACGCGCTCTCCGAGGACCTCGGCCAGTGGGCCGCCGGCGGCTTCGCCAAGCCCGACTTCATGCGCTCCACCGAGGCCTTCCACCCCGAGGCCGACCGCCGCGACGGCATCGAGCACCTCGCCGTCTTCCCGATGTACAAGCAGAACGCCTCCCGCGACACCTGCTTCGAGGCGCTCATCGTCCGCGTCCCCTGGCCCGACTTCGTCGCCCGGCTCGAGCGCTCCGGCTACGACAACCCGAAGTTCGTCCCCGTGAACTTCGTCGACTACACCTCGGGCTACGACTCCGAGTGCGCGGTCCTCTTCCCCGAGACCTTCTCCACCGCCGAGCGCCCGCCGAGCTACTTCGGCGGCATCTTCTGCGACCGCGAGGCCGAGCGCTTCCGTCGCGTCGGCTCCCGCGCCGCCGAGCTTCTCGGCCTGAACCTCCCGCCCGACGCCGCGTGCCTCCTCACCTCGCCCGAGCTCTCGATGGACGCCTACATCGTGTGGGACCTGGTCCACGACCGCACGCACATGCACGGCGACCTCCCCTTCGACCCGTTCATGATCCGCCAGCGAAGCCCCTACTGGATGTACTCGCTGGAGGAGCTCCGCTGCGACCTGACCGCCTTCGCCGAGGCGGTGAAGCTCGAAGCCGACGGCTTCGCCTTCGCGCGCTACGTCCAGTACGCGATCCTCTTCGACCGCCTCTTCCGCTTCCCCGTCACCGGCACCCGCGTCCGAAACTACGACGGGCTCGGTGGCCAGTTCCTCTTCGCCTTCCTCCACAAGGAGGGCTACCTCCACTGGACCGACAACCGCCTGACGATCGACTGGGAGCGGATCGCCGACGGCGTTCGGGCGCTCCGCTCCCGCGTCCACGACCTCTACCACTCCGGCATCGACCGCTCGAAGCTCGCCCAGTGGATCGCCGCCCACGACCTCGTCTCCGCCTACGTCCCGTCCGCCGCCGGGTCGCGATGGGCGAGGGAGGGACGCGACCTCCCCGAGGTCGAGGAGCCGAAGGAGCTCGTCGACCTGGTCAAGGACGACGAGTTCCCGCTCAGCCTCTTCTACGTCCAGCTCCAGCGAAAGCTCGAGCCGGTGCTCGTCCGCCCCGACGGCGCGATCTAGCACCGGACCCGCCCCCGATCCGCCGTATCCCCGCCGCGGCCCCCGGATAGGCTGTCGCCGATGGGCGAACTAGACGGCCGCGTGATCGCGATCGCCGGCGCCGCCGGGGGGCTCGGGCCCTCGGTCGCCGCCCGGCTCGCCGAGCAGGGTGCGACGATCGCCGCCACCGACGTCTCGCAGGAGCGCCTCGACGAGCTCGGCTCCGACCTCGTGCTATCCGACCAGCGCTTCTACGCCCGCGCTGTCGACCTCCTCGACTCCGACGCGGCGAGCAAATGGGCTTCCGACCTGCGCGAGCGCTTCGGCGGCGTGGACGGGCTCCTCCACCTGGTCGGCGGCTGGCGCGGCGGCCAGCCGATCGCCGAGGCCCCGCTCTCCGACTACGAGTGGCTCCACGAGCTGCTCGTGCGCACCGTCCAGCACACCACCCGCGCCTTCTGGGAGGTCCTCGCGGCGAGCGAGCACGGCCGCTTCGTGCTCGTCTCCTCCTCGCAGGCCCAGCGCCCCAACGGCACCAACGCCTCCTACGCCGCCGCGAAGGCCGCCGCCGAGTCCTGGACCCTCGCCCTCGCCGATTCCTTCAAGGACACGCGGGCGACCGCCAACATCATCGTCGTGAACGCGATCCTCACCCCCCGGATGCGCGACGAGAGCCCCGACAAGGAGTTCCCCACCTTCACCTCCGCCGAGGAGATCGCCGAGGCGATCTGCTTCGTGTGCAGCGACGCGGCCGCGAAGATGAACGGCAAGCGGCTATCACTCCATCCGTGAGTGACGAGCACCCGCGCGGCTTCGCGAGCGACAACAACTCCGGCGCCCACCCCGACGTCCTCGCCGCGATCGCCGCCGCCAACGACGGGCACGTGGTCGCCTACGGCGACGACGACCACACCGCGGCGGCCCGCGAGCTCTTCCGCAGGCACTTCGGCGAGCGCGCCGAGCCGTTCCTGGTCTTCAACGGCACCGCCGCCAACGTCCTCGCGCTCGAGGCGCTCACCCGCCCCTACGACGCTGTGATCTGCCCCGAGACCGCGCACCTGAACGTCGACGAGTGCGGGGCGCCCGAGCGCATCGCCGGCGTCAAGCTCATCGCCGTCCCCACGCCCGACGGCAAGCTGAGCCCCGAGCTCCTCGCGGAGCGGATCACCCGGATCGGCGACCAGCACGCCTCCCAGCCCCGCGTCGTCTCCATCTCCGAGGCCACCGAGCTCGGCACTCTCTACACGCCCGAGGAGATCCGCGCCCTCTCCGACCTCGCGCACGAGCGCGGGCTCCTGCTCCACGTGGACGGCGCCCGCCTCGCGAACGCCGCGGCGGCGCTCGACCTCCCCCTCCGCGCCCTGACCACCGACGCCGGCGTCGACGCGCTCTCCTTCGGCGGCACGAAGAACGGCCTCCTCGCGGGCGACGCCGTCGTCTTCCTCGACCCAGAGCGCGCCCGCGACTTCCTCTTCCTCCGCAAGCAGTCGATGCAGCTCGCCTCGAAGATGCGCTTCTTCGCCGCCCAGTTCCAGGCACTCCTCGGCGGCGAGCTGTGGATTCAAAACGCCGCCCACGCGAACGCGATGGCCCGCCGCCTCGCCGACGCGATCACCGCGATCGGCGGCGTCGAGCTCGCCCAGCCGCCGCAGGCGAACGGCGTCTTCGCCAACCTCCCGACCGCGACGATCGAGCGCCTCCGCGAATCGCTCCCCGCCGCGCTTCCCTTCTACGTCTGGGACGAGGCCGCCGGGACGATTCGGCTGATGTGCTCCTGGGACACGACCCCCGAGGACGTCGACGAGCTCGCCGCGGCCCTGCGGGCGGCGCTCGAGTGATGTCCGCCGAGAACCTCGAGACCATCCGGCGCGGCTACGAGCACTTCACCGAGACAGGCGAGCTGAACGTGGAGCTGTACGCGCCGGACTTCGTGTGGGACATGTCCACCTTCCACGACTGGCCCGAGCGGCAGACGTACGAGGGAGCGAGGGAGTTCCTCGCCGACTGGGTCGGCGCCTGGGACGAGTGGGAGCTCGACGTCGAGGGCCTCCACGACGCGGGCGAAAAGGTCGTCGCCGTCCTCCGTCAGCGAGGCCGCTCGAAGGCGACGGGGCTCCCGGTCGACATGCACTTCGCACAGGTGTGGACGCTTCGCGCCGGGCGCCAGGCCCGGATGGAGATGTACGCCGACCCCGTCGAGGCCCTCGCCGCCGCCGGCCTCGCCTGAGGCCCGGCGCTCACTCGACCGACATCGCCAGCACGGCGACGTCGTCGTCGCGCCTGGCGGCGCCGAGCCTGTCGGTAACCCAGGAGACGCATTCCTCGGGCTCCTGCGGGGCGGCGGCGAGGACGCCCTTCAACCGCTCGAGCCCGGTCTGGAAGTCCTCGCCGCGTCGCTCCATGAGCCCGTCGGTGTAGAGCAGCAGGAGGCTCGAGGGCTCCACGTCCACCGCGCTGCTGCGAACGTCCAGCGAGTCGTAGACCCCGAGCGGAGTGGAGCCGCCGTTCAACTCGACCACCGACCCGTCCGGATGCCTGAGAAGCGGGGGCGGGTGGCCGGCGCGCACGTACTCGAGCCGGCGCCGCTGCGCATCGATCTGGGCGTGGACGAGGGTCGCCATCGTCAGCTCGTCCAAGCCGCGCATCAGCTCGTTCAGCCGCGTGACCGCGCTCGCCGGATCGCTCCCGGCGAGGATGAAGGCGCGGAGCGCCATCTGCAGCCGCCCCATCACCGCCGCCGCGCCGACGCCGCGGCCGGCGACGTCGCCGACCACCAGCGAGATCGCCCCGTCCTCGAGCTCGATCAGGTCGTACCAGTCGCCCCCCACCGTGAGCCCGGATTCGCCCGGGAAGTAGCGGGCCGCGAATCGCGCCCCGGGGAGCTCGGGCAGCCGTCGCGGCAAGAGCGCTTCCTGGAGGGCGATCGCCGCGTTGTGCTCGCGCCGGTAGAGCGTTGCGTTGTCGACCGCCAGAGCCGCGTGCTCCGCCAGCTCCTGCGCCAGCGTGAGGTCGTCCTCGCCGTAGCGGTGACCGGACTCGGCAGAGATCAAGGTCATCGCGCCCAGGGTGCGATCCCGGGCCTGGAGCGGCACGACTATCGACGACGTCAGGCCGAGCTCCCGAAGGATCCGGCGAAGCTCCAGGTCGTCGACCGCGCTCTCGAGCACCTCTTCCGTGATCTCGGAGACCAGCTCCGGCCGCCCGGTGCGGATCACCTTCGGGACCCCGGTTGGAGCGTCGGGATCGGGCGGGAAGCGGCTCTGGAACTCGCGGGCCAGCTCGACGCGCTGCGGATCGACGTGGGCGACGGCGACGTTGCGGATCCTGCCGTCGTCCTCGGCCAGGTCGATCGCGCACCAGTCGGCGACCTGCGGCACCGCCAGGCGCGCCAGCGAGTCGAGCGTCTCGTCGAGGTCCAGCGACCTGCTCAGCGTCTCGCTCGCCCGCGCGACGAAGGCGAGTCGCTCGCGCCCGCGCCGCTCGGCCTCATAGAGCTTCGCCCGGTCGAGCGCGTGGGCGGCCTGCTGGACCGCCGCGAGGATGAACGCGCGCTCGGTGGCGGGGAATTCGCGCGGCCCGTTGAAGCTCATCACCACGCCCCCCGAGGTGCGGCCCCCCACCGACAGGGGGATGAGGGCCAGCGCGGCGTAGCGGGGCCTCGTGTCGACGAGCGTCGGGTAGCGCTCATACAGGTCCTCCAGCGAGCCGAGCCACAGCGGCTCCCCGGTCCGGACCACGTCGGACAGGGGGAGATCGGCGCTCAGCGGGAGGCGCTGCCAGCGTTCGATCTCGGACGGGTAGCCGACGCTCCCGACGAGCTCGACGTGTTCCCCGTCGTCGGTGACCAACCCGACCGCGCCGGCCTGGGCGCCCAGCGCCGGAAGCACCTCCTCGAGGAGCACCTCCGTTGTCCGTTCGGGGTCGATTTCCCGAGCCAGCTGCATCGTCACGCGGGTCAGCCGGTCGGCGCGCTCCTCGGCTCGCCGGCGCTCGGTGATGTCGCGCGCGATCACCGACGCCCCGACGATCTCTCCCTCGGAGCCGTGGATCGGCGAGACGGTCAGGGAGACGAAGATCCGCTGGCCGTCCTTGCGAACGCGCTCGGTCTCGTAGTGATCGACCCGCTCGCCGGCCACGATCCTCGCAAGGATCCGCTTTTCCTCGTTCGCCCGCTCGCGCGGAACAAGGATCGCGATCGGCTGTCCCACCGCCTCCTCGGGCGTATAGCCGTAGAGGCGCTCCGCGGCCGGGTTCCAGGAGGTGATGACCGCCTTGCGGTCCTTGCTCAGGATCGCGTCCTCCGAGGAGGCGACGATGGCCGCGAGGTGGCCCGCCGGTTCGCGCCCTTCGAACTCGGGCGTCCCGCCCTCGATCATCATCCCCCCGAGCGTCATCTCGAGCTCGGCTTCACGGCGCGCAGCGCCTCCTCACGATCGGAGTGGAGCGGCAGGCGCTCGGCAAGCCCGGTCAGCCCGAGGATCGAGTTGATCGGGGAGGAGGGCTGGACGACGATCGCGTGGGGACGTCCGGCGGCCGTCAGCGCCTCGGTGCCCAGGAGCAGGGAGTGAAGGCCGGCGGAGTCGAGGAAGGTCAGGGCCGCGAGATCGATGACGACCGCGGGGTAGTCGGCCCAGCGCTCCTCGGCCAATTCCGCCGAAAGCTCGCCGGCGACGGCCACGTCCAGCTCGCCCTCGACCGAGACGACGAGGACGGGCCCGCCGTGACCGTCCTGCGGAGCGGCGGCGACGCGGAACGGATGCTCGTCCCGCTCCATCAGGCCGTGGCCCCCACGTCGAACCGCATCCGGAGCACCGTCCCGCCCCCGCGGCGCGCGCTTATCTCCATCTCGCGGGCGAGCTGCCCGATCAGCGGCAGACCGAACCCGAGCCCCTTGCCCTCGGGATTGGGACGCATCCCCACCCCGTCGTCGCTGACGACGAGGACGAGTTGCCTCGGTTGAGCGTCGGCCGTGAGCTCCACCGTCCCGCCGGCTCCGTGCGGAAAGCCGTGAAGGACCGCGTTTCCCACGGCTTCGGACACCGCCAGCTCGACGGCCTGGCGATCCGCGCCGACGTGCTCGGCGAGCTCCCCCGCCGCGTGGCGGGCGGCGCCGACGCTCGAGGGCACGGGATCGAGCTCGATCTCGAATGAGCGTTCAGCGGGAGGGTCTTCGCGTTGCAATGCCCGGTCCTTCGCAGGCGCGAGACTACCGGGACCGCGGTGGGGCCACTGCGCCCGTGTGCCGAGTGGACGAAAAGCGCCGGCGGGAACCCGAGCGAGCTTCAGGGTGCCCTACCGACCGCCGTCGAGAGGGGTCGTCGGGGGAACGCCGTCGGAGCCTGCTATCTGCCCGTCGAGGCCAACGCCGTCGGAGAGGGCCGTCGGAACGCCGTCGGAGAGGGCCGTCGGGGGAACGCCGTCGGAGCCTGCTATCTGCCCGTCGAGGCCGCAGATGGCGAGCGTCCCCTTGACGATCGGAGAGCATCTGACCTCGATGGCCACCCCGTGGTCTGCCGCGACGCGGGTCGCGATCAGCACGGCCTTGATGCCGGTCGAGTCGATGAACGAGACCTCCGACAGGTCGAGGAGGAGGTTCGAGCCCTCGACCATCTCGTCCGAGGCCTTGACCATCTCGACGGCGTCCTGGAGCTCGGGAGCGGTCGCCATGTCGAGCTCGCCCGCGACCTTGATCGTGTGTCCGCCCGGCGCGGACTCGACGGAAATCGAGAATTGGATTTGCTCGCTTGCGGACTGGCCCACGGACGACCCTCATCCCTCAATCGGGCGGGTTACCGAGCCCGAGCCTCTCCCTCGACCTGGCCGAGGATGAAATCCGTTCTCGCTTCTCTAGGGGATCGAGTCCGTTCCTTCGCAGGTGCCGGAGGGGATCCGAACGGACTCCGAAGTCTACCCCTTGCGCGCGCCATCCGGGAAAGAAATCCGGCGAACATGCGCGTTTTGTCTTGGCGGGCGCGGGGTAGGTAGCCGCGCGAAGGCGTTCGCAGCGACCGACCTCGCGGCAAACCTCGATCACGACCAAGGAGGACGAGATGGCGGAGGAGACCGGACAGGTCACCGGGACGAAGGACAAGGACTACAACATCATCTGGTTCGTCGAGCAGTGCCTGGACAACGTGCTCCGCCTGGAGACCTACGTCCAGGACGCCGAGCGCGACAGCGACTCCGACCTCGCGGACTTCTTCCGCCGCGCCCAGGAGGCGAGCCGCCGCGGCGCGGAGCAGGGCAAGGAGCTCCTGAAGGGACGGCTCTCCTAAGGGTTCGGATTCGGTGTGGGCCTCGGCGGAGGGAAGCTCCTAAGCTAGACGCCGCGCCCGGATAGCTCAGTTGGTAGAGCACCTCCATGGTAAGGAGGGGGTCGTCGGTTCGAGTCCGACTCCGGGCTTCGACGAGCTCGCCCGCTTTAGCGACCGAACTGGAGGTTGTGGACCTCGAACTCGGTCATCTCCGGCGGGGCCTCGAAGGTGCCCTCGGTGTCTCGCAGCGTGGGCAGGAGCGTCTCATCCCGGAAGCGCTCCCAGTCCGCCTTCGAGTCCCAGACCGCGAGCACCACCCACTCGCCGCCGGCTTCGCCGGCAGCGTGGATCGTCTGCCCCTCGGGTAGCCCGCCGGGCGGGTGGACCCGTGCCACCGCCGCCTCGTATTGGTCCTTGGAGCCGCCCCTGAATCGGTTGACGATCGCGTAGGCCATCCGGCTCTCCTCTCTTTGCTCGGCACCTGATGGCTATCTTCCCGCACCCGTGGACTTCTCGCTCACCGACGCGCAGAGCGACTTCGTCGCCGCGATCCGCGACTTCTGCCGCCGCGAGTGCGGAACGCCCGAGCAGCGCGAGGAGCTGACCAATGGCCACAGCGAGGCCCACAACGACGGCCTCTACCGCAAGATGGCCGAGCTCGGCTGGCTCGGGGTGACGATCCCCGAGGACGACGGGGGCTCGGGTGGCGGGATGGTCGACGCCTGCCTGTTCATGGAGGAGACCTCGCGCGGGCTCGCGCCGATCGGCGGCTACGCGACGACCCTGATCGTCGCCGGGGCAACGCAGCGCTTCGGTACCGAGGAGCAGAAGCGAGACATCCTCGGCGGGATCGCGACCGGCGAGGTCGAGGCGATCGCGATGACCGAGCCCGAGGCCGGCTCCGACGTCGGCGCGCTCACCACCGCGGCCGTGCGCGTGAACGGCGGCTTTGTGATCCGCGGGCAGAAGGTCTTCTGCTCCAACGCGCGGATCGCCCGCCACATCCTCGTCGTCTGCCGCACCACCAAGGGAGACGACAAACACCAGGGGCTGTCCATGATCTGGGTGCCGACCGAGGCGTCGGGACTCCGGATCGACCCGATCGAGACGATGGGGGGCCGCGAGACCGCCCAGCTCTACTTCGACGAGGTCGAGGCGCCGGAGTCCGCCCTCCTCGGCGAGGCCGACCAGGGCTGGACCCAGCTGATGGCGGGCCTCAACGTCGAGCGGCTGATCCTCGCGGCGACGATGCTCGGGATCGGCCAGCGCGCCTTCGACGACGCGCTCGCCTACGTCAAGGAGCGGCGCCAGTTCGGCCGCCCGATCGGCTCCTTCCAGGCGCTCCAGCACCGCCTCGCGGACCTCGCCACCGAGCTCGAGGCGGCGCGGCTGATGACTCGCTGGGTCGCGTCGAAGGTCGACGAGGACCCCGACCGGATGCTCCCACGGGAGGCCTCGATGGTGAAGCTCCTCGTCACCGAGACGGCCCAGAAGGCGGCGCTCGAGGGGATGCAGATGATGGGCGGCTACGGCTACTCCTCCGAGTACGACATGGAGCGCTTGGTCCGCTCGACCCTCGTCTCGACGATCTACGGCGGCACGTCGGAGATCCAGCGGAACATCATCGCCAAGACGCTCGGACTTTAGGACCGGCGGGGGCGATGAATCCTGCGGCCACGAGCCTCGATGCCGACGCGACCGATAATGCTGCGTCCCCGCATCCCTCTGTGGGGACGCCGTACATCTTGATGAGCGCGGCCTATGTCCTCATCCGGGTCCTCTTCTTCATTGGGACGGCCCCGAGCAAGGCGCAGGACACCCTGAGCTATCTGGACGTCACCAAGCTGGACGTCCTGAGCTGGGACTTCTTGGCGGGACCACGAGGGTGGACGGTCCCGCTGTTCTACAAGCTCATCGGCGACGACCAGTTGCGGATCTACGGCCAGCTCGCGATCTCGATCAGCTGCTGGCTGCTGCTCGCGGCGGTGACGGCGCTCATCCTGAGCCGACGCGGTGTCTCCTTCGCGGGCTTCGCCACGATTCTGGTCTTCAGCCTTCCGTCACAGATCGTGGGCTGGGACTCCTTCCTGATCTCGGACTCCCTCAGCCTGAGCCTCTCCGCGGCGCTCGTCGCGGCGTGGTTGTGGTTTGTGTGGAAGCCCACGCCCGTTGGGAGCGCGGGGTTGATCTGCATGTCGCTGCTCTGGGTTTTCGCCCGCGACACAAACGCGCTTCCGGTACTCGCCGCCGGGCTTGCCGCGATCGCCGCCATCGGGTTCTCGAGGCGGCGACGGATATTGGCAATCACCGGTGGCGGGTTGATCGTCGTCTTCGTCCTGGCCGTGTTGTCAATGGACGGCGGCGCGACGGCAGACCAACGCCAAGCGGCACTCAGCGGATCGCCACTCGGAGCGGACAGCTTTGGCCGGGAGCCCGCTGCATATCGCCTACCCGCGCAGCAGTACCAGCTCTTCAGCGACGGCCGCTGGGAATTCCCCCTGCTGAACGTCATCGGCACCCGGATCCTCACCAGCCCGGAACGGCTCAACTACTTCCGCGATCACGGAATGCCAGTGAACCCGGAGCTACTCAGTCTCGCCGGCGGGATGGCAGCGGCCAAGAACGGTGCGTTCTACCGGAGTCCCAAGCTCGCCGCCTTCCGGAGTTGGCTGCAAGACCACGGGCAGACAACATACGTCAGGTACCTACTGACCCATCCCAGCTACACGCTTAGCCCGCTGTGGCATAAGGACGCGGTTCGAACGTTGTTCTTTCCGGAGGTCGATCTCGCGGACAATTCCTACCCACTCGACCCTCACGAGCCGGTGCAGGCGGTCGATTCGGCACTCCCGGGCTTTGTTTCGCGTGCGATCCTTGGCCCCTCCATCTTCGGCGCCGCGTTCTGGCTCCTTGTACTCGTTGCAACACTCGTCTTGGTCTTACGGAGGCGGCCGACGCGTCTCTGGTCAGTTCCGTTGTTTTTGATTCTTGCCGCCGTGCCCAGCGCGCTGTTGGTCTGGCATGGAGACGCACAGGACATCCAGCGCCATGCGCTTGGCATGGCGCTGCTGTCGCGGCTGGGCCTCGTGCTGTTGTGTCTCTTAGCGCTCGACTCTCCGACGAGTAGCGAGCCGATCTGGCGGCGCACCAGACCGCTTGCCCCGGCGCGGCCTGAGCCGTCTCCGAATCCATGAGGAAATCGTCCCGTGGCCCGGCACCCATCGGCTGCCGCCCGTCTGCCGCCAGATAGGCTTCCGGACCGTAGGGGGAACCAATTTGATCGCAGGGATTCTTGACTTGTGTCAGCGTCCGCACTTCGCCGCCACCAGTGGCGCTCGCTGTCCTGCCCTTCGCGACCGTCGGGAAGCGCCGTTGCGTGCTTAAGCAACTCCGGGATGGACGCGGCAAGTATTTGAGCTGCGCCCGCTATCCACGTATGCCGATGCGACGCGTTATCACCGTCGTGTCCGCGCTCGCCGTGGGGCTCGTGGTGGCCGCCCATCCGGCGCAGGCCGCTTCTTCGAAAGCGGAATTCGCCCCGCGGGCGAAGGCTCCCCTAACCGTCTCCAGCGCAGAGCCCGCCTTCACGGGCCAGTTTCGCAAGGTCAGCCTCGCCTCGTCGTTGGTCGACCCGATCGAGCTCGCGGTTGCGCCCAACGGCCAGGTTTACTTCGTCGAGCGAGCCGGCCGGGTCCTCGTCTATGACCCGCGCGATGACAGTACGCGTGAGGTCGGGAGCCTCAGCGTCGCGACGACCGGGGAGCACGGTCTGCTCGGGATCGCGCTCGATCCGCGGTTTGCCCACAACCGTTGGATCTACCTCGCCTACTCGCACCAGGTCGAAGGCGGCGTCGACGTGCGTCTATCGCGCTTCACGCTCAGCGACGGCACTCTGGACCCGGGATCCGAGCAGGTGCTCTTGTCGGTCCCGACGCAGGGCGACTGCTGCCACGCGGCAGGTGCGCTCGCCTTCGGACCCGACGGAACCCTCTACTTCTCGACCGGGGACGACACCAACCCATTCGACTCGCAGGGCTACGCGCCGATCGATGAACGCTCGGGGCGCACCTCCTGGGATGCGCAGAGATCGGCGGGCAACACGATGGACCTTCGCGGCAAGATCCTTCGAATCACGCCTCTCGCCGCCGGTGGCTACAGCATCCCTCCGGGCAACCTGTTTCCAAACGGCGGGGGCAGGCCGGAGATCTACGCGATGGGTATGCGGAATCCGTTTCGCTTCTCGATCGATTCGAGGACTGGCTGGCTCTACTTTGGCGACGTTGGTCCCGACGCCCTGACAGACAGCGCCACGCGTGGACCGCGCGGATACGACGAGATCAACCGCGCCCGTACGGCCGGCAATTACGGCTGGCCCTACTGCATCGCCGACAACGAGCCCTACATCGACTACGACTTCGAGACCGAAGTCTCGAGCGCAGCCTTCGACTGCGCCGCTCCGACTAACGACTCGCCCAACAACACCGGGAGCTCCACGCTGCCGCCCGCCCGGGCGGCTCTGCTCTGGTACCCGTACGCCGACTCTCCCGAGTTCGGAAACGGATCCCGAACCGCGCTCGCGGGCCCTGTCTACCGCCGGCCACGGGGCGGCTCATCTCGCGCGTTGCCGAGCTACTACGACGGCGACCTCTTTATCTTCGATTGGTCTCGGGGCTGGATCAAGACGGTTAGCTTCGACCGGCGGGGTCAGCCGGTGAGGATCGACCCGTTCGCTTCGCAGTGGCAATTCCGGCGGCCGATCGACATGAAATTCGGCCCTGACGGCGCGCTGTATCTGCTCGAGTGGGGAACGAGCTTCGGCGGCCAGAACGACGACGCGGGCCTCTACAGGATCGATTATCAGAGGCGAACGCGGCCTAACCGCGCCTGGCGATAGCGTGAGATCAGTCAGGCAGGGCGGGTCAGTGACTGCCCGCGAATCGCTTGAAGGCGTGGTAGGCGGGCTTCTGTGTGTAGTTGGAGAAGAGGAGCCCCGCGGTATCGCAGAAGCTGTTTCCTCCGCACTCCCCGCGCGAGGGCGGATCGATCCAGTCGTACCAGATGACCCGCTTCAGATGCCACCGGTGCCGTTCGCGGACGAACATCCGGAATGACTTCTTGAGGTTTCGGGCCTGCCCCTTCAGCCCCTTGTTGATGCCTCCGTCGGGGTGACCCGAGCCCCAGGCGAACTCGGTGAACCAGATCGGGGTGTGCGCGTCGTGATGCCTCCTCATGACGTGGCGGTAGCGGTTCACCTGGAAGGCGACCAGGTGCTGGCTCGGCGCGTAGGGATGGAGCGCGCCGGCGTCGAAGCTCCGTTTCACGCCATGCACGCGATAGAGGTGCTTGAGGAAGGTCCAGGAGTGGACCTTGGAGTATCCGGGCATGCCCCCGAGAATCACCTTCGCTCGGTGATCCGCCTTCTTGATGGCCTGATGGGAGAGCTTGAGCAGACGGCCGTAGTCGCGCACCGGCTTCTTGGAAGCGAGGTAGCGCGGTAGGTTCTCCTCGTTCCAGATTTGCCAGTCCTTGACCGGCTTTGCTGCGCGGAGTGGGAACTGGGACTTGTAGAGGAGCGGGCTCTTCCAGTATGTCCCCCCTCTCCCGTAGCGATTCACCGCCGCGCGAACGAACGCCTTCCACTCGCTCCGCGCCTTCTTCGAGCGAACGGGCGGGCGAACCGGGTTCGACGCGACGTAGGAGGGCGAGCCGAAGAGAACGGGGAGCGCCGAAATGCCGCGGGAGGCGAGGTTCCCGACGGCTTGGTCGATGGGTCCCCAGTCGTAGGCTCCGTGCTCGCTCGGCTGGATCCCCGGCCACGACAGGTAGATCCGGACGATCCCGACGTGTGCGGCGCGCATGAGGCCCGCGTCCTGCTGGCTGACCTGGGGCGGCCCCCCGCAGCTGTGGCAGAAGGCGTCGGGAACGTTCCCCGCGGGCTGCACGCCCCAGCGCCGGGATCCCTGAGCGCTCGCCGCCGAAATCAGCACCAGCACCCCTGCGAGCGCCACAGCCGCAAATGCCTCATGCATACGTCGACGTCGCATCTGGCTCCCATGTCCCTGCGACCGGCTCACCCTCGGTGAGCCTCCTACCCGGCTCGAGGATAGATCATGCGCGCGGTTGTGGCCGCGACGGTGTCCTCCGCCGGATCAGTGGTTGGCTGCGAACTGCTGGAACGCGCTGTACGCGGGCTTCGGCGTGTAGTCGGAGGAGAGGAGCCCGGCGGTGTCGCAGAAGTTGTTTCCTCCGCACTCCCCGCGCACGGGTGGGTCGATCCAGTCGTACCAGATGACGCGCTGCAGGTGCCACTGTCGCCGCTTCCGCCAGAACGTGCCGAACGATTGCTTGAGGCTTTGCGCCTGCCCCGCCGGCCCCCTGTTGATGGCGCCGTCGGGGTCGCCCGATCCCCAGGCGAACTCGGTGAACCAGATCGGGGTCCGCGCGTCGTGATTCCTATCCATCACCTGGCGGTACTTGTTCACCTGGAATGCGACCAGATGCTGCGTCGCAGCGTAGGGGTGGAGAGCGCCGGCCTCGAAGTAGCGCTTCACTCCGTGGACGCGATAGAGGTGCTTGAGGAAGTTCCAGGAGCGGACCTTGGCGTATCCGGGCATCCCCCCGAGAACGACCTTCGCCTGGGGATCCGCCCCCTTGATGGCCTGATGGGTGAGCTTGAGCAGACGGGCGTAGTCGCGTGGCGCATTGCTCGAGATGAGGTACCGCGGCAGGTTCTCCTCGTTCCATATTTGCCAAAACTTGACCGGCACCGCTGCATGACCGGGGAATTGGGACTGGAAGAGGAGCGGATTGGTCCAATACTCCCCTCCCTGACCGTAGCGGTTCACCGCTGCGCTCACGAACGTCTTCCACTCGCTCTTGGCGGCGCTCGAGTCGAGAGGCGGGCGAACCGGGTTCGACGCGGCGTAGGAGGGCGAGCCGAAGAGCACCGGAAGCGCCGGAATGCCGCGGCTGGCCAGGGTGCCGACAGCCTGGTCGATGGGCGCCCAGTCGTAGGCCCCGTGCTCGTTGGGCTGGATTCCGGGCCAGGACAGGAAGATGCGAACGATGCCCACGTGTGCGGCGCGCATGAGGTCGGCGTCCTGCTGGGTGATCTGAGGCGGCGCCCCACAGTACGTGCAGAATGCGTCGGGGACGTTCCCGGCCCGTTGGACTCCCCAGCGCCCCCCAGCCTGTGCGCCGGGTGCCGCGATGAGCACCAGCGATCCCGTCAGGATCACTGCGGCAAGCGCCTTACCTATGCGTCGACGTCGCATCTGTCCCCCGTGTCTACGCGACCACATCAAAGAATGACCTCAGCCACCCAGCGTGAGCATAGATCATCGGTTCGGCGCCCAACGAGGCCCCGGATCGATCGGCTGCCACTGGTTTCCATCGAATCGCTCTATCGGCTCGGAATGGCGTCGGCTTCAATCTCGGCGAGAAATTCACCGTCGACGGGGGGCCGCCGGGATGGAATCTGACCGTCCCGGCGCTGACGAGGGACGCCTGCGAGGGAAGGCCGCCCTGGTCACAGGGGCGCAGCGGGGGATCGGCGCCGCGATCGCGCGGCGGCTGGCGCGCGAGGGTGCGAGCGTCTGGGTGAACGCGGTCGAGGAGCTCGATCAGGCGCACGCGCTGGCGGATGAGATCGGCGGCAACGCGATAGAGGCCGATGTCGCCGATCCCGAGGCGGTGGCGCGGATGATCCGACAGGTGGGCCCACTCGGGGTGCTCGTCAACAACGCCGCCGACCAGACCTACCAGTCCGTCCTCGAGGTCGAGCGCGAGACATGGGACCGCACCCTTGCGGTCAACGTCGCGGGGCCGATGAACGCGATCGCGGCGGCCGCCCCAACCATGCCTTCCGGCTCCGCGATCGTCAATGTCGCCAGCATGCACGCCTTCGTCGCCCTCCGCGGCGCGGCCGCCTACACGGCGAGCAAGGCTGCGCTGGCGATGCTGACGAGGCAGGCAGCGGTCGAGCTTGGCGGGCGGGGGATCAGGGTCAACGCCGTCGCTCCCGGGGTGATCGACGTCGGCCGAGAAGATCCCGGCGGCAAGGCGGCCGAATCGCCTTACGTACGCGTCCCGTTGGGGCGTTCCGGGAGACCCGAGGAGGTCGCGGCCGTGGTCGCGTTTCTCGCCTCCGACGATGCGTCCTACGTCACCGGCGCGGTCTGGCCGGTTGACGGCGGGGCACTCGTAATGGATCCGTGGGCATCCCCGTAGCGTGGCGGCCCACGGCCCGCTGAGCCGTGAGCTCGCCTAGCCGGAGAGCGACGGCGCCGGGCGTCTAACACGTCCGTCCAGCAGCTTGGCGTAAGCGCGCAACAGGATCCGCTCGGACTGCTCCCAGGTCAGCTCGGCCGCCCGGTGTCGCGCCCGCTCGGCGGTCGTCCGACGCAACTCTTCATCGAGCGCGAGCGCAGCGACGCCTTCCGCGAGCAGCGCGGGATCGTCCCCGCTCACCAGGCACGCCGCGTCTCCCGCGGTTCGCCGCGTCTCGGTCAGGTCGTACGCCACCACCGGCCGGGCGGCGGCGAGATACTCCGCGATCTTGACCATCGTCGAGGCATCGTTGAGGGGGGTGGGGCGTGCGGGGTCGACGCAAACGTCGGCGTCCCGAATGATGCGAGGCACTTCTTCGGAGTCGAGCCAGCCGGTGATCGTGATCCGATCGGCCACGCCCTCGCGTCTCGCCTGGGCGACGACCGCATCGCAGGCCGATCCGTCGCCGACGATCGTCAGTCGCGCCGCGGGGATGCCGTGCCGGTCGCGGAGTTGCGCCAGCACCAGCGGCAAGTCCTCGGCGTGGTCTTGCGGAGCCACATCGCCCACGTAGACCAGGTGAGGGTCGGACAGGGCGCCGGGGCGGATCTCCGTACGCGTGGCGAGCGTGGCAGTTCGCGGAGCGTTGCGAACCACGACCACGTCGTCAGGCCGTCTGCCTCCGCGCGACCGTGCCACCTGGGCATACGAGGCATTGGACGCCAGCACGAGAGAGGCGACGCGGAAGGTCTGTCGTTCGCACCATCGGGCGAATGAGACAGTTCTTCTTGCCGGCGTCCGGCTCGCCACGAGCTCGGGCGTCAGGTCGTGGTGGTCGAAGACGACGCGGCGCCCCAGCAGGCGCGCCACCCAGCCGGCCGGAAAGAGCGTGTCCGGCGGATTGTGCAGGTGAAGGACGTCCGCGCCCAGCGCCAGGGCGCGCAGCGCCGCGAGGTACAGCGTCAGGCTGGCGACCAGGAACTCGCGGAAGAGCGCGACGGCCCCGCGGGTGGCGACCTGGAGCCTGAAGCGACGAACCTCCACCCCGCGGATGAGCTCCTGCTTCGGCTGGTCGATGTGGCGAGGCGCGACGACGGTTACGCGGTAGCCCGCCGACACCAGGGACTCGGCCTCCGCCCGGACCCGTACGTCCTGCGGGTATGGATTGTTCTCGAGCAGCATCGTGATCCAAGGTCGTTTCCGTGAGCGAGAGGGCTCGGTGACCTTCGAATAGACGGCGCCATGCGCCGTGGCGACCTCGTCCCAGTCGTACTGCTCGGCCGCGCGGCGGCCCGCGCGCTCGCCCAGTCTCGCGGTCAGTTCCGGATCGGAGAGCACCTGCTGAAGCTTTCGCGCGAGATCGGCCGAGTCGTTCGTCGCGTACGCCCAAGCGGTATCCCCGACTGCGCTGAGGGCCTCGGGCAGGCTGTTGACGACGATGCACTTCCCGTATCCCATCGCCTGGAGCAGCGCCGGGGAGGTTCCGTCGGCACGCAACGGATGCACGTAGCAATACGCGTTCGCGAGCAGCTCGCGGTAGCGGTCGCCGTAGACGTACCCGAGCATTCGCACCCGCTCGTCGCTAGCCGCCACGGCGCGGAGCGACTCGCGGTAGCCGCCGGCGAACGGGGAGTCCCCCACGAGCACGAGCGGCATCGTGGTATTCACGCGGCGGTAGGAGTTGATCAGGACATCGGGCCCCTTGTCGGGCACGAGCGCTCCGACGAACAGGACGTACCCGTTGGGGCGAAGGCCGAGCGACTCGACGTAGGCCGTTCCGGTTGGCGGGTCGCGGTCGGCACCGTAGGCGATGTAGGTTCCCTCGACGCCCCAGTGCTCCTTGAAGTAGTGAATGGTGGGCTGGTTGTCGATGATCACGTTGTCCGCCCATCGCACGGCCATCCGAGCACCGAGCTTCAGCATCAGCCGCGCGAATCGGCCCCACTTCGGGCGCTCCCAATCGGGGCCGTCGATCGTGACCACGACCCTCTTGCGCGAGGCCACGAACAGGGGCAACAGGAGGGCGTTACCGACGCCGTGGAAATGGATGACGTCGGCTGTATTGCGTAACAGGACGTGCAGCGACGCGAGGAAGCTGTGCGTGATCGTGTCGAAGTTGAATCCGCCGAAACTCGGCAGCACGACCCGTCGCATCCCGAGGTACTCCGCCGCGTCCGTCGTGCTGTTGTTACGCCGGCAGTAAACGATGAGCTCGTAGCCCTGGCCCACCAGGCGCCGGCCGATCTCCTCGACCGCCGTCTCGCTGCCGCCGAAATTGGCGGGAATCCCACGGATCCCCGCCTCCGCGACCCTGGTCACCGATCCGTTGCTCGCTGGTGCGCCTCCCACGCGTTCGCCGTCCCCGTCCCTAGATCGACATCGCGACCGGCGCCGGGGCGCTGGCATCGACGTAGGTGCGCAGCCAGAGCTCGAGCTGAAGCAGCGCCCAGATCTTGTTCGCGTTGTCTTCCGCACCGGCGGCGTGGCGGTCGATCAAGCCTCGGACGGCGTCCTGGCGGAAGAACCCGCGGCGGAGCGAGCGCGGGTCCAGCAGGACCTCGCCCGGGAGCTCCCGTAGGGCGCCGCGGAACCAGTCGCCGATCGGGACGCCGAACCCCATCTTGCCTCGATCGAGGATGCGGTCCGGCAGCCACGCCCGCATCGCGTTCTTGAAGACGTGCTTTGTGTTCAGGCGGTGAAGCTTCGCCGCCGCGGGCAGGCGAGCCGCGATCTCCATGAACCGGTGGTCGAGAAGCGGCGAGCGAACCTCCAGCGAGTGGGCCATCGTGGCGATGTCCATCTTCACCAGCAGGTCCCCGGGCAGGTAGCTGTTCACATCCACGTCGAGCAGCCTGTCCACGAACCCGGTCGCGTCGGACCCCAGGTAGAGGTCTCGGATCATCGATGGGGCCGTACGGTCAGTCCCGAGAGCGGCACGGAACTCCGGCGTGTAGAGATCGGCGCGCTCGCGCTCGGTGAAGTACGCCATCCACATCGAGTAGCGGTCCCACGGCTCCAACGCCAGCGCCTGTGCGCGGCGGCGAAGGCGTGCCCTCAGGCTCCGCGGCTCACGCCCGGGATCGATGCGCTCGAGCATGTGCGACGCGCCCTTCAGGAGCGGGCGAGGCACCCACCTCATCCGGTGGACGAAAGCGTTCCTCGGGTAGCGGTCGTAGCCCGCGAAGCTCTCGTCTCCTCCATCCCCGTTCAGCGCCACCGTGACGTGGCGCCTCGTGAGCTCGGCGAGGTAGAAGCTCGGAATCGCGGACTGGTCGGCGAACGGCTCTCCGTAGTGCCACACCAGCTTGGGCAGGATCTCCATCGCCTTGGGCTCGACCCGGAACTCGTGATGATCGGTGCCGAAGAGCTCCGCGATCTCCCTGGCATAGAGCGTCTCGTCGAAGGCCTCGACGTCGAAGCCGATCGAGAACGTCTTCACCGGGCGGGAGCTGAGGCGCGCCATCGCCGCGACGACGGCGCTCGAATCGACTCCCCCCGAGAGGAAGGCGCCGAGCGGCACGTCGCTTCGGAGCCGGAGCCGGGTCGCGTCCAAAAGCTCATCACGCAGCCGCTCGTGGATCTCGGATTCGCTCGAGTAGCGGTCGTCGGGGGCGTAGGACAGCTTCCAGTAGCGGCGCGTGACGACCCGGCCGTCCTCCCACACGAGCAGGTGTGCCGGGGGGAGCTTGCGAAGCGCCGAGAAGGCGCTCTTCGGGTGCGGCACGTATTGGAAGTGCAGGAACGAATCGATCGCGTCGAGGTCGATCTCGCGTGAGACCTCCGGATCCTGGAGGATCGACTTCGCCTCGGAGCCGAACCACAGGGCGCCCCCGGCAGCACGGTAGAAGAGGGGCTTCTTCCCAACGCGATCGCGAGCTAGGAGCAGTCGTCGCCGGCCCCGGTCCCAGAGCGCGAATGCGAACATCCCGCGCAGGCGATCGACGCAGTCGTCCCCGAGCTCCTCGTAGAGATGGACGATCACCTCCGTGTCGGTGCGCGATCGGAACCGGTGACCTTGGGCGGCGAGCTCCTCCCTCAGCTCACGGTAGTTGTAGATCTCGCCGTTCAGGACGACGACGACGGTCTCGTCCTCATTGAAGATCGGCTGATCGCCCGTCTCGAGGTCGATGATCGCGAGCCGCTGCACCCCGAGTCCCACGCCCTCCTCGACGAAGGTTCCGCGCGAATCGGGGCCGCGATGCTCGATCACCTCGCACATACGCGCCAGCAGCTCCGGATCGACGGGACCCCCGGTGGAGATCTTGCCCGCTATCCCGCACACCGGGGGGCAGGATAACCAGCGGCTGGCGAGCGACTGAGGGAAGGCATCACGGGACTGGTGGCGTCAGGATCGATTCCCTGGCGCTCACCGATAGCCTGGGAGAACCGTGAAGCCGCTGCTCACCTGGGAGCGCCGCAGGCCCGAGAGCAGCGTCCTCATCGTCACCAACATGTGGCCCGACACGGAGCGGCCCGTGTACGGCATCTTCGTCAAGCGGCAGGTCGATTCGCTGATCAGGGCCGGCGTCGACTGTGACGTCGTCTACGTCCGCGGTTATCGCTCGCCGCTCGCCTACCTGTGGGGTATGTGCTGGTTCGCGCTCTCGAGCGTCCGCCTTCGCGGCCGCTACCGGGTGATCCACGCCCACGCAGGCGAGACCGCCTTGGTCGCCCGATTCCACCTCGGTTCGCCGGTCCTGATCTCCTATTGCGGGGACGATCTGCTCGGCGACCCCGCCGAAGGGGGTGGACTGACCCTCCAGAGTCGCGCCCGGGCGTTCGTGATCCGGCACCACTCGCGACTCATGAGCGCCACGATCACGAAGTCGGCGGAGATGCACCGCGCGCTGCCATCCAGCGTTCGAGAGCGAAACGTCGTCCTTCCGAATGGAGTGGATCGGAGCAAGTTCCGCCCGACTTCGCCCACGAAGGCCAGGCGGGAGCTGGGTTGGGGCCCTGAGGAGTTCGTCGCGCTCTTCGCCGCAACCCGGCCATGGATCCCGCGCAAGCGGCAGGGGCTCGCGGCGGCCGCGTGCGACGTCGCAGCTCGGGAACTCGGGCGTGAGGTCCGCCTCGAGGTGGTGGCGACCCGCTCGCCGGAGCAGATGCCGCTTCTGATGAGCGCCGCCGACTGCCTCCTCATGACCTCCTCGATCGAAGGCTCCCCGAACACGGTCAAGGAGGCGCTCGCCTGCGGCCTTCCGGTGGTGGCGACGCCTTCAGGCGACATCGAGTTGCTGCTCGACGGCGTCAGCCCCTCATACCTGTGTGAGCCGGACCCGAACGAGGTTGGGGAGGCGCTCGCGCGGTGCCTTAGGGAACGGCAGCGTTCAAACGGGCGCGAGATGACGCGCTGGCTCTCCGAAGAGGCAATCGCCGGGCGGCTGATCGGGATCTATCGATCACTCGCGCCTGGGCTGGTCCGGGCGTCATCAGCGAGGTCGTCCACTCCCGAGGGAATCGCACTTCGTTCGTGATCGACGGCTAGCGCGACTGGCGAACGACCCTCAGATTCATGTCGGGTCTTTCGCTCTGGTCGGATTATCTACTAGCGTTTACGCGGTGAGGAGGGCCGTTGGGCTGCTCGGCGACGTGGTGAAGAACCAGCTCCTCGCGTTCGCCCCGGTGCGCGCTCTGCAGCAGGCGCGCAGAAGGCGCGCCACCCGAGGGGACGAAGAAAACAGGCTCGATTATCCAGCTCCCGTGTATCGGGAGCTACGGGCGGAGCTCGAGCCACACCGGCCGATCGAGGGCAGCCTGTTAGAGATCGGCCCGGGCGGCAATCTGGCGGTGGCAGCTTTGTTCGCCGCGAACGGCGTTGACCGGGTGTCGTGTATCGACGTCGTTCCGTGGGAGACGGTCCCCGCCGACTTCTACGCCGCGTTGGGTGTCGCCGATGCCGTGAGCCGGGTGGAGTACCGGTGGCCGGTCGAGATTGAACACACACCGTTTCCGGACGAGTCGTTCGACCTGATCGTTTCGCACGCCTGTTTCGAGCACTTCAAGGACCCCGGGCAGGCGTGCCGGGAGATCGGACGGCTGTTGAAGCCGGGTGGCGCGACGACGCATGAGGTTGATCTGCGCGACCACCGGAACTTCGACCGCCCACTCGATTTCCTGCGCTACCCGGATTGGCTGTGGGATCTGGCCACGTCGCGCCGACCGTTTCGCACGAACCGGTGGCGGAAGTCCGATCTGGTCGCCGCGTTCGAAGATGCTGGACTTGAGGTGGTTAAGGCAGAGCCGACGCTGACTACCCGCGTTCATCCGGCTGAGGTCGCCGAGTTCCAGCCAAGGTTCCGGGCGAAGAGCCGGGATGACCTCGCCGTCACCGGAATGTTCATGACGGCTGTGAAGCGTTAGGTGCTGGAGCGGAGTTCTCGTCGGGCCCGTGGCCGCCCTGGCCTCACGGCTCGACGCGGTGCCGCTGCTCCAGTATCGAGGCGAGCACCAAACCGGTCAGCACCCAGAAGATCGTGGCTGATCCCACGTCGCGAAACGGGTTGCCGTAAAGGGCCGCGGCTGTGGTCGCCACGAGCACGCCCGGGTAGGCCAGCAACAGGGCCCGCGTCCAGCTCCCAGGCGGTGCGCGTTTTGCCGCCGCAACGCTGCCCAGCCCGAGGGCGAGAGCGCACGTCGCGACAACGGCCACGCCAACCCAACCCAGCTCGACTAGGAGACTGCCGAAGTCACTGTAGGCGGCCCAACGCGCGTCACGCTGGGTGGGCTTGACTCCTAGATTGCGCGCGTAAGTGCTCGTTCCGAGTCCCTCTCCGAACAACAGGCTTGGCACGCTGCCGTTGATCACCCTCTCTGCAGCCTGGTATTGGGCATGAACGCTCGGGAGCACGCGTGGCTCTCCGCCGATTGGGGGGCTTCCGAGGGCCGCTCGCTGCCCTGCCACGTGAATCCCCTTCACGAAGAACTGGGAGGTTCTGGGACCCACTGTTCTGACAGCGACTCCCGTCTTGCCCGAATGACCAGGGCTGTATTCGAAGCTGTAACGCGTCCAATTAGCGGTCGTACGGATATCCTCACTGCCCGGACCGAAGGTGGAATCGCCGATTATCAGCTGCACGTATTGACCCGGTTGTCCCCTGACGTAGCCGGAAACGGGATAGCTCGCGCCGGCTTTGAGCCTCGTCGTTGTGTAGTCCACACCCTCAAAGGCCCGGTCGCCGGTCCTGACCTCGACGTACCCGGCAGCGATGCCACCTGGGCGCCTCAGTTGCGTGATTGTTGCGCCGGGGAGGATTCTGTCGCTCGGGGCGGTCACGACCTCTTCGTGATCTGGGGCCCCGCCGGGAAGGGGAGTGCCCAGCGTCGTGGGGCGATCTCCGACACGTACAGCGTCCACATAAAACCTTGACTGGCCGGTCTTTTCGATCCTGACCGCGACCCCCGTCTTCCCAGTCCTCGCCGGCGTGTACGGGAAGCTGTAGTGGCTCCACCGTCCGGTCGGCGAAATGTTCCTGCTTCCCGGGCTGAAGACCGAGTCTCCTACGATGAGCTGCACCGGATCGCCTGTTGATCCCTTGACGTACGCGGAGATCCGGTAGGG
>Ga0066652_100000101_pt1 | contig 48849 bp, 44 predicted proteins | sample GraSoiAngelo_101_FD_71413 | JGI IMG/M metagenome (GOLD analysis project Ga0066652, IMG submission 71413) | Grasslands soil microbial communities from the Angelo Coastal Reserve, California, USA - 14_0903_02_30cm | ecosystem: Environmental > Terrestrial > Soil > Grasslands | place: USA... | reverse complement strand
TCATAAAGGTGATATTACAGTTAACTCAGAGCCTGGAAAAGGAACAGTATTTACCGTGAAAATTCCTTCGGCCAAAAAAGCCTCGATCTAATCCCATTCTAATTTAACGTTAACTCCGCATTTAGAATGCCGTAATACGTTGCCCCCTGCATGAAAGAAGATCTCATTTTTAAGAAGAAATTTCTTTCCCTGCTGTCAGTTATTGCGGTTGGCCTTTTTATTTTGAGCAGCCGTTTATATGCAGATAACAGGTTCTATAAACAAAAAAACCGGGAATTGATCCTTCAAAATGATTCGCTGGTATCCGTAAATATCAAATTGAAAACATTAAATCGTGATGCAGAACGGCCGGCTTATGGCAAACACAACACCCCTCCCGATAAAAAATGGTATGACTGGTAGGATCACAAAAATACTGGCAGCCGTTGATTTTAGCGAGGCGTCTTTAAATGCACTGGAAACAGCAGCTTCAATTGCAGCGAAATGCGAAGCTGTTTTATATATCCTGTACGCACACGATAATATTCTTGAATTTATAGGGATCAATACGGCAGCAGCAAGGAGCGTTAATAATAACTCCTCCGATATCCTGGCTGCCATTTGCCATGATGTAACACAAAAATTCCACATCAGGCCCATAGTTATAGAATATCACCTGCAAGCCAACGAAGCAATTCTTAAAACCATCGTCACGCATGACTGCGACCTGGTTGTAATGGGCACTTGCGGTGAATCGGGACTACGGAAAGGCCATATCGGGACAACCGCATACAGCATTATTAAATATTCGGTTCGCCCCGTACTGCTTATCCCACCCGGCAGATCTTTCAGGCAATTTAAACGCCCGCTTTACCCGATTCGCCCGGTTGCGTCCGCCTTTAAGCACTACCAGGTTTTGCACCAGTTGCTTGAAAAGGATTCAGTGCTGGAAGTATTGGGGTTATATTACCCCGGCGAAAAAGATACGCTGTATGATATTAGGGAATTGATGTCCAGGATGAAGACAAAAATGGAGCTCGACAAAATAACTGCAAACGTGTCGGTCTGCGATATCACAAATATACCGGGAGATATTTTGAACAAGGCGGATACAAGTCGTTCTGATCTCATTGTGATAGGACCCGCTACTGACCTTACTATAAAGCCGTTTTATGTCGGACCCCGATCATATTATATCATTCAAAATGCTAAAACACCTTTGCTGGTTATTGATAAAATGGCAAGGTTCAACGCCAGGGCACAGTTGGCTGACTAGTTGATCGGTTGATTCATTAATTGGTTAACACTCGCTCCAGCTACAATATATCGGTTAATTTTAACTACAGACCAACCAGCTTCTGTTTTATTTCCTTTTTATAAGTGCCTGATAGAGGGATTGCCGTTTCCACGCCATTGAGCCGGATGGAAAAAACGCCCGAATAGCTGGATATGGTTTGTATTTTTCTGAGGTTAACGATAAATGACCGGTGACAAAAAACAATCAACGGATCATTGATCTGTTTACTGGCTGCTTTCATCGTCATCCTGAGCATTTCTTTCTTAATAGCAGGGCCCTGCTCCCAAACAACTGTGATATAATTTTCCGCGGCTTCCACGTACAGCAGGTCATGAGTACTCAATTTCAGGGTGCTTTTTGAAGAGGTATCCTGTAATTCGATGATCTTTTCGTCGCTGGCAAGCTTTCGCCCGGTTATAAGCTCATTTATTTTTTTGGCTTCGGCCAATTCTTTTTTCAAACGCCAATTCCCGACAAGAACAGCCCTGATGGTGACGGGTATCAGTCCAAAAAGTATTGTATAAAAAAGGTATAAGAAAAAATTCTTAAAGTTTAGATCAGTCAGCCGGAGGAAGTAACCATATACAAGGATGCTGATCGCGATAAATAGCAAAAAACATAAAGAATGAATGATTTCCCATCCAACAGTCCATTGCCGGTTGTCCCGGTAGTTTTCGTACAGGTAATGGGTGGAAATAATATAGAGGATGCCAGCCAGCACACTCACCAGGCCAAATCCCAGTAAATTAAGATAGCCGATCTTTCCAAAACCGTAAGGCGAAAAATAAAAAATAAGCAAAGCAATCGCACCGGTTATACAGATATATAAGACTTCCTTTCCCAAACCACGACTAAATGGCATCGGCTGGTGAAATCTTATACGCATTGCTTACAAAAATAAACCTGCCGGCGCTTAGCAGGCCCGTTTTTTTGTCACTGGAGAGGCAGTTTGGTCACATAAACTTGTCGAATGCATCATGCCGTGACTAATTTGTTGTGATGAAAAAACTACAAATTCTCGTTTTCAGCCTGCTGCTGGTTGGGCAATCTTTCGCCCAGCCAGATCTCCAGAAACTACAGCAGGAATACATTTCCCGGAAACCTCTTCTCGACAGCATGCACGCGTATCCCGATGTTCCCTTCGATTCGCTGAAAGTGACCAACAAAGAGGGAATTTCGATCTCTTTTTGGTGGATGCCCCAGGGAGAAAATAAAGGAACGGTTCTGCTGGTACATGGCTTCATGATGAACAAAAGCGACATGTTGTCCCGTGCTAAAATTTACTACGACCTCGGGTACAATGTAATTGTGATGGACCTGCGGGCTCGAGGCCAAAGCGGTGGAACTGCTGCTACCAGTGGACCGGAAATCAGGTCCGATGTAATAGCCGTTATGGATTATTATGGGTCTCATCTAAAACAATTTGGCAAACTTATATTAGCAGGATACTCACATGGAGGAAGATCCGTTGTTTTTGCCGCTGAGAAAAAGCCAGGAGATGTTCAGGCTATAATTCTTGAAAGCATCCCCTATTCACTCTCCGCAAGTTTTAGACGAACCTATAAGATGGAACCACCACCTATCCCTGAAGGCAATATGCCGGAAGCGTTTCATGCAATATCCGGTGTTCCTGTTCTCTTAATGACAGGAGATAGTGATGAGATCATTGTACCCGAAGAAGCTGGCGAGATCAGGAATAGCAACAAAAACACCCTCAGCCAGTTTATGATGTTTAAAGCGACAGGTCATAACCTGTTTGTTGAAAAAAACAGGAAACTTTATAGTGAAACAATTAAATCTTTTTTGGCTGCCCTGCATTGATTGATCGACTGGTTGATTATTCGCACCCACATTAACCAATAAACAATCAACCACTTCCTGTCTCCGCCCACCTCCGAGGTCCCTATAAATATTAGTCGCTGCATTAAAATTCCGCGCGGGCAACTTTTACATCTAACCTGGCAGCGGTTAATTCCAGTTCGGATTTGTTTAATCGATAATACGTTATTCCTGGTCAGGTAATCAATTGGTAGTGGGTAGTGCGCTCTCCACCCTGTTTTTCCGCACTCCTTAGAAGGCTTTCTGCTTTTCCTTCTGCGTCTTTATCTGCTTTTCAATCTGCTCCTTGTCGCCTACCATGACTTTGGCCATATTATCGTACTTGATATAAGTATTGGCTGTCTCCGTTACCATCGCAGGTGTTACCGCATGTATGTTTTTCACATAGCTGTCGAGATAGCTATCAGGTAAACCATACAGGTCGAGAAAATTCAGTTGACCAATAATGCCTGCAGGAGAAGAGTTTTGCAAAACAAAAATACCGGCTTCATAATTCTGTATGCCCTTCAATTCTTCTTTGGATGGCTCGATGGCGCCGAGTTTTTTTATTTCTTTTTCAATTTCCAGGAGTGATTCCACCGTATGTTCGCTGGTAACATCAGCCTGTTCATACCATACACTACTGCCTTTCCTGTTATTCAATGCGCTAAATGGGGAATAAGTATAGCCTTTATCCTCCCGGATATTGCTCGTTATCCTTGATCCAAATGATCCGCCCAGCAGGGAATTCGTCACGATCATCGGTATGTAGTCTTTGTTATCCGGTGTAAGTATTGGCAATCCGATCATGACTGTTGTCTGCGGTGCGCCTTTCCGGTCGATGACCAGTGTATCATTCACCGGCATCGCTTCAATTTTCGGATAGTTTACTTCGGGTCCTTCTTTCCATTTTGTCAGGGAACTGGCGATCGCTTTTTTTACAGCCGATTCATCAAAGCTGCCGACTACATATATTACTGATCGCTTCGCTCCGAAATTCTGGTTGTAAAAATCTTTTACTGTTTCAGCTGTATAGCCATCTATCATTTGTTCCGTGGGAAAAGTTTTTCCATAACGCTGGTCGCCATATACTGCCTGGAAAAATTTTTCCTGGGCCAGTGATTGTGGCACTGATCTCTGTACAGCTAACCGGCGTTTCAGATCTGATTTCAATCTTCCCACTTCACTCGCGGGAAAAGCCGGGTTGATAACAAGATCACTGACGAGCTGAATGAAATCAGCGGCATATTCAGAAAGTACTGATCCCGAAATGGTAGTTTGGGCAAGCCCAACTGTAATATTGAGGCTTCCCCCCATCATCGCGGTTCTTTTAGATAACTCCGCAAAATTCATTTTAGCAGTGCCTTCCCGGAGAAGACGTCCAGTCAGGTCGGCCAACCAGATCTGGTTAGTCGTTTCATGTACGTTACCGGTTTTGATGATCAGGCTGATCGTTACCTTGGGCACAGTACCGTAGTGAACAAGCGTACTCCGTAACCCATTGCTATAATTTAAATTTTGCTTGGCCGAAAGTTTAAAATCTTTGGCTGTACCTCCTTCAGGCGGAGTTTCTTTTTGTGCCAGCGAAGTTAACGTGATCAGGCTGCAGAAAGCTGCCAGGTAAAATATCCTTTTCATTATTTGGGTGCTTTGGGTTCAATGATCAAAATTGTTCTGTTGCTCGGGCGCAAGTATTGCCTGGCCGTTTTACGGATAAGCTCGGGTGTCACTTTTTTAAATTCACTTTCCAGCATATTGACCTTTGCCGGGTTATCGTCAAACAAAGCGAAGCAGGCGAGAAGATTGATCTTCCCGATACCAAAATTTCCACCCATGGCATCATAAAGACCTGAACGTATCTTAACCAATGCCAGTTGCAGATCTTCGGCCGTTACATGGTTGGCAATATCATCGATCGCTATGTCGTACTGGCGGATAATTGAATCGGAACTAATTGTGGAATCATAGGTAATGTTGGAAACCCAAAGCATCGGGCCATTATAATCATACATGCTGCCCAGCCCGATATTGATCCCACCGTTCACGGTGTTGCTATAACCCTTTTTTTGCACGAGCAGATTGTACAACTTGCTGTCTTGTCCCTGTACCAGCATCTGGTCTATCAAACCCATCGCATAATATTCAGGTGTATTGCGTTCGGGCATTTTATAGCCGATAGCGAGGGCAGGTTTTTTAGCAAGCTTATCTTCCTTTGTAAATCTCTTTTCTTTTTCCTGCACCGGTTCCTTCAAATCGGGTTTCGGAGGTAGTTGTGCTGGTGGAATGGCAGAAAAATATTTTTCGATCCAGCCCCTGGCATCTGCAACGGCAAAATCACCGGTGACAACCAGTACGGCATTATTAGGACTATAAAAAGTTTTGAAGAAGCTCTGCACGTCTTCCAGTTTAGCGGAATCAAGATCAGCAAGATCGCCATAAAAATTATGCGCATTGTACCAGTTCTCATTGGCGTATTGAGGCATATCCAGCCAGGGAAAGCCACCATAAGGCTGGTTGAGCACGTTTACTTTTACTTCGTTCTTTACAACGCCCTGCTGGTTGGTAAGATTTTCCTGTACGATCTTCAATCCTTTCATCCTGTCTGCTTCGGCCCATAATGCGGTTTCCAGTTTATGAGCAGGCATAACCTCGAAATAATTGGTAAAATCAAATCTCGTTGAACCGTTAAGGATGCCTCCATTTTTTTGAACAAGCTGGATGAATTCCATCTTACCCAGGTTTTGGGATCCCTGGAACATCATGTGTTCAAACAGGTGAGCGAAGCCGGTACGGTTCTTCGGTTCAATTCGGAAGCCGATATTATAATAAACGCCGACGCCAATTGTCGGGGAGGTCTTGTCGGGCGACAACACCACTTTCAGCCCATTTTTAAGTTTGTAATAAGTGACTGGTACGTCGGGCGGCGTTTCTCCGTTTTTGCCGGGTTTTTTATCCCACGCAATTAATAAACACGGCAATGCTGCGATAAGCAACACTTTAATAAAAGGCAAAGAGTAGGTTCTTTTCATAACATCAAATCGTTTAGTAGCCCGTAAAAGGGTTTGTGTGGAGAAAAGATAAAAGAAAAATAATAAAGGAGTCCTGTAAAAAAGGATTAAGGGTTGAAAGTTAGGATAAGTGAAGGAGTTGCGGCTGAAAAATTTGTCCGGAAGACATTCCCGGCAATTTAATTGCCACGAGAGAATAGGCTGATTATCTATATTTGACGGATAAAACAAAGTTCCTGGCAGGAGTGAGAAATCAACAGGGGGGAACCTTACATATCCATCAGGATAATTATAAAAAGATTATTAAATGTGATGAATACCGGCCTGGAAGAATTTATAGCTAAATATGTTAAGCTTTCAGAAGCTGAACTATCAGATATTACCAGTAAGTTCAAGGGCAAGCTGGTAAAGAAAAACAGTTACCTGTTGAAGGAAGGGGAAACATGTAAAGATCTTGTTTTTGTCCAAAAGGGTTGCCTGCGTTTATATTACCTGAAGGATGATATTGAAGTATCGGTATGGTTTGCCTTTCAGCAATCCTCTGCAATCGAGATCTATAGTTTTATCAGTGAAAATCCTTCGAACTATTTTCTCCAGGCAATAGAAGATAGTGAAGTTCTCTGTCTTTCAAAGACGGAACTCAACAAGCTCTACCAGTATCAGCCGAAAATGCAGGAGATGATGAGAAATTTTTGGGAAGATGTGATCCTTAACCTCATTAGCCGGTTTACATCGCTTCAAACAGATTCTGCAGAGAAACGATACATGGATTTGTTAAGCAAACCCGGTTATTTGAACTCAATACCCCAAAAATATCTCGCATCTTTTATTGGCATTACTCCAACTTCATTAAGCCGGATCAGGAAGCAGATCGTCAAAAACCATTAGTTGTCCCAGGACATTTTTTTTCATAAAAAAGGGTTGAACTTTTGTACATCAATAATAAAAACAGATGTACAATCTCCCGTATCACAAGGAAAAAAATCAACAGGTAATCAGGGAATTTATCGATAGCCATCCTTTTGCTTTTTTATCCGGGTGCGATCCTGGCAACAGGCCCATTGTCACCCAGGTACCGGTTTTTATTGAAGAAAAGAGTGGCAGGAAAATACTGAGTGGTCATATAATGAAGAATACTGACCATCATAAAGCTTTTTTGCACAATAAAAATATCCTCGTGGTTTTTACGGGGGCTCATACTTATGTGAGTGGTACCTGGTATAGCAACCCATATATCGCGTCTACCTGGAATTATATGAGTGTGCACGTTAAAGGTTGTATCCGGTTCCTGGACGATGTTGCGCTAGAAGAAGTATTGCGCAAAACGACCCTTCACTTTGAAAACTATGATCAACAGTCCACGACTATTTTTGATAATCTTCCCGTCGAATTCAGGCAAAAAGTAATGCATGCGATCGTGGCTTTTGAAATTGAAGTAACTGAAATGGACAATGTTTTCAAATTAAGCCAGGACCGGGATGCCAAAAGCTATCACAATATTATCGGTAAGCTCAAACAACGAGATTATGACGCGCAGGTTATTGCTGGCGAAATGGAAAAGAGAAGCAGGGAATTATTTCCCGGGTATGAGGTAAGGCTATAAATAATTTTTTCAGTAGATACAACTATCCTTCTGGCAAAAGCGGAATTCCAGTCCGGCCGATTTTAGATCGGCCACTTTTTGTTGCACGATGTTGCACAATATTTTACTTGCTAACCTTACCGATTGCTTCACCCAGCAGATCAACGATATCCTGCCGGATTACCCCGATCTGCTCAACTTCTTCACCTGCTCTCCAATGACCAGCTTCTTTGACAAGGGTCAGGCGTTGGGTGCCTTTAGCTGATTGAAGCAGCACATCATATGTTCCTGTAAGCAATCCCTCCCAGGAAATTGTCTCGGCCAGGGCTGCTTTGTAAAAAACATTATTGTGTTCGAAGGTAGTAATAAAAACCAGCGGGTCGATTGTATCTGGCCTGCCAGCGACGAGTTGGAAGTCCATATTGCATTTGTTTAGACTAGAAAGGTAGACAAAACTATCATTTACTGGTTGGCCTGTGGATGAACGGGTTTTTTCGGGGACGAGTCTCGCCAAATGCAGCATCAAATTGCAGACACTTTCGGGAAACTCGCCGTACCGAGATACTGGATCCTGAATAGTCGAAAGAGCACTGTTGCATCTGGCATCCAGCATCTAGTGTTAAGTTAAGTATGATTCGACGATTTATATTGCCACGGATACACCGGATGAAGAGATTTACCATCTGCCTGCCGGTAGGCAGGTTTAACTGGTTAACAATTAACTAATAAACAGATGAATGATCACAGACTTCAAATCAATGCCAGGATGACCTTTCTTTTTTATCCGTGAATCCGTGGCGGCAAGATATGCTTAACACTAGCATCCAACAGCAATGTTTATTTTCTAAGCAATGCCTCTCTTTCAATCCTGGTTCCTTTGACAAACAATACTTCTATTTTCTTCAGGTTATCCAACGATTCAACCGGGTTTGCTGAAAGAACGAGGATATCGGCATCACGGCCAGCTTCGATTTTACCAATATGCTTCCAATCCCATAAAAGTGAAAAATTATTGGTCGCGGCAGCCAGTACCTGGCGATTGCTAAGACCAGCATGAGACAATATTTCCAGTTCGGAATACATTGAAGCTCCCGGTAATACCCCAAAAGCTGTGGCCCCGGTGCCAGTGAGGAAACGGGCACCTCGATGTGCAAACAAACTATCCATTGCCATCATCACCGGCGCTGCCTTCATTCGCGTTGGTGAAGGGTTTTTCGGTTTACCTGTTTGTTTGTCCAGCGGTTCATGGATAATATCTTTTTCATCGATCAATGAAGCGGCGGGTTCATTCCAGGGATTTTTGGCGAAGGGCATGTTTGTGTAAACGATCAGGCTGCCGGTAGGCATTAGGCCAACAGGATGATCAGCATATAATTTAGCAAGTTCTTCCAGTTTTGGGTTTGAAATTGCACCAGCTTTCGAGATATACTCATAATAAAATGTAGCGGGAGGACCAAAAGGCATCCTGGAATACATCTGTCTTACGGAATCCTCCAGGATATCTGCCGTATATCTCGAGGTATGTACAAAACTTTGAATACCGGCATTCACAGCATCCCGGTAAGAAGTAAACCCTAATTCGCCGACCGTTGGAATATGGTTCGCTTTGCAGGCAGCAACGATAGCCGGGAGTTGTTCCTTCTTCACCCCATAATGGATCAACATCACTTTCGCACCTTCTTTTGCCATCGAGTCGATCTCCCGACGGATCGCTGCATCATCGCGGTAATTGACATCTTCAAAACGCCAGGGTTTGCCAGTAACCTCAACACGATCCGCTCCCCAGTATGCATCCTGTTTATACAAAGCAGGTGATGGCGAAGCATTCATAAATGTTTTGCCACGGCGGTCATCCTCAACTGTCACAACAGTTGTAACCCCTGAATACAGGTAAGCATTGGCAAATGCCTGGTTGGCGACCGATCCAAATCCTTCGATCAGTCCTGGGACAAGGTACTTCCCTGATACATCTACCACCCGTGCATTCGCAGGTATCTTTATTTTACCAGCTTCTCCGGCAGCAATGATCTTTTTATCCTTAATAATGACAATCGCATTTTTTATATCCCTCGACGATTTCCCATAGTTGTTGACATCAATTATAGTTCCGCCTTTCAACACGGTAATATCCTGCGAATAGAGAGGATCAATAAATGCGATTATAGGAATGACGATAAGAAAAACTGGAAAGCGCATGGTTAAAAGTTAAGAGATAAAAGGTAGTGTATCATTCTGAAAAATTGCTACGTCCCTGTATCCGCTGCCTCCTTGTTATGTTACAGCGACAGTTTCATTAAACTAAGACACTACCAAAAGGTATGTAAATTCCTTAATTAATGATTTCCCTCTTAGTTGGTTTTTGCCAAAGGATCAGTCTAAATTTTATTATTCTGTGCTACAAACGCACAGATGCCTTGCTACGGAAAAGTGCAGCACAAAGTTTCACAAAGCTATCTTCGTGAATCCTTTGTGAAATATTTCCTTTGTGGGTCAATCTATATAAGCGTTTTTTTTTGCTTTTACCTTGAAGTCCGTCTATACCCGGTTAGTAGTATATTATAAAAAAACATTTTTTGAAATTTCAAAGATAAATTTATATTGCGGCCCCATTCTCCGCACCACCTTAATTCATCTCCTGTTAAGCACTGGTTATAGCACGTCTTGATTTTTGTGGTTTCTTTCCTGGTAACCCAACAGGATTGAAACAAAAAAATAGTTCTGTTTAAGCATATCCTATAAACCAGTAGTGATTGGACTGTTTTGATGTTATTAAACCTTAGTTACATGAAAAGTTTTCAAACCGAAACCGGGAGTGAAAGAAGTTTTGAACAACAATCTTCTATTAACACGAAAGAACCCAAATTTTTTACCAAGGAAAATTCCCGCCTTTTTCAACCGCCGGCTCCTTTGCCCACGCAGGTTGCCGAACCGCCCTGTTCAGAAGAAATTTTCCGCCTTTTTGTCAAGCATTTTGAATATGTGTATGCACGACCCAATGACATTATCATGATCGAAAGTTGTGATCACCTTGTAAAAGTATATATCGGTGTGGGTGAGAAAGCAAAATTGACAATGCGTCACAATACGCTCAAGGATTTTTTATCCAAACTTCCTTCAACTCACTTCCTTCGTATTGGTCGCTTCTGTGCTATCAACATCAAAAGGCTTACCGGGGGAAACTGCAACGAACAGGTTTTTGAATTTGATTTCAAGATCTCGGTAAAGCTCAAACATTTTGTTTCGCATACCGTATTTTCCAACATTGGCATTTAAAGGTTCACGTAATTTTTAGCTATGTTCACGTATCCGTCAACCCTGTTTACGTTATTTCACTTGACATGTCCTTGTTTTGATTCTACATTGCTGCACGAACGACTACTATCCATTTGAAGGGCAATCTCCGCTTACCACCAAACCTGCCCGGGCACTGATAAGTATCTATTTATTAAACGTGAATTTTTAGCTCGCTTGTTTTGTTTTAGCTCCAAAACCAGGCGGAAAGAGTTTGTATTCAATCATGTTCACAATGTGATGTTGTTATGATTTTTCAGGTAATGGAGTTGATCAGGCAAAATCTAAATGCTTTCCTTGCGGCGCCCGGTAGTCCCGACCCCGTGGTCCTGGGAAATATTGCGTTTGCTACTCCCGATAATCCCGCAACACCGCTCGCCGATGAATCTGCACAGATCTATATGTCCCTGGTAAATGTGGAAGAAGAAGCCACCCTGCGCAACCGCGGTGCAGTAAGGCAATCTGACATACGCCCGCTTGCCTACGTGAACCCGCCGATGGTCATCAATTTATTTCTTTTATTCTCAGCCAACCACAAAGATTATAGTATGGCAATCCGTACCCTCAGTTCCGTGCTGCTTTTTTTCCAGGGTAATCGCTCGTTTTCTATTGCAAAGACCCCGGTGCCGGCGATTGGTGTATTTGCCACACCGGGTGAAGATGAAAATAAAATAAAAGTAAATCTCGACCTGATGAGCTTAACCTTCGAACAGGTAAACCATTTATGGGGTTCGCTGGGTGGAAAACAGATGCCTTTTTTATTGTTCAAGGCAAGACAGGTAGAGATCGATGCAGACAGGATGCTCCAGGGTGGAGGCTTTATTTCAGAAATTCAAATCAATTGACCCGGTATGCAATCAGTTTACAGGAGACTATTTGAAGTGGAGATACGGCATGATTATTTCCAGTTGCCGGGACCGGGTACTCAGTATCCTGAAACTTACAACATCGCGGATTATATTTCGATCATTCCCTCTGTCGAGACCTTGCAAAAAATGCGTGATCATAAGATGATCTGCAAAACTACTGCGACCGGTTTTATCGTATATGTACAGGCGGAATTCATCAATACCGCAACAGGCTATGCTACATTGGTTGATATTGACCCTGACCTCGTGCTTTCATTTTATTGGATACTGACCGATCGACGTTTTATCAATTATACCAATCATCGGTTAAGGGAAAAAGATCAACGCATCTACTATTTCTCCAACAGATCAGCTTCACAACTCGGAGGCATTACCTATCTAAACCAGGCCATACCAGCATTTGGTACAACTTATCCTGGTGAAACAGCCTATCATCTCGGCGACATCGTCAGCCAGGGAGGCCAGAGCTTCGAAATGATTGATACGGAATCGCCGGCAATCAATTTTCCCGCCAATGTCGCCAAATGGCAAAGCATCAATGCAGCGGTCATTCATTATGTCAATCCATTTGACAGGCTTCCCTGGCAATCTGTTTTTTATCATCATAAAAGATCAAATACGACGCCGGGAGAGTTTATTTTCTATAAGCTGATTGACGTAAATGGCGTGCCGGTTGATCTCGGTTTTATTACCGGTACTAACCTCCCACAAGAAGAATATCGTGCTCCGCTCAACGCTTCGGATGATGTAGACAATACTTTGAATTTTTCTCACGTTGCACCGGGAACATATACCCTGCAAATAGCCGAGGGCGGAGGCACGACCAATTCCACGTTTTACCTGTTGAATAAAACAGTGCAACCGGATCTTTTTGCAGTATCAGAATTATTTGTTAGCGGGGCAGCACTGCCTTTCCGGTTCGTTACAAAGAACATTGCGCTGGGCCGCTGGATACTTGATAATCCAGCAAAAAAGTTTTTAACCCGTTTTCGCAACAGGCTCACAAGATGGAGATACCTGCGACAGGATCAAACCATATTTCACCAGGCGCCAACACCACGTCCATTAACACAAACCTTTTCCAATTACACGATCGTCGTTGGCCCCAATACCATTAACCTGCCCGATCCTTCCGTAGACCCTATCCTTCCAGAAATAGATGTACCGACAAATTTTTTAAAAAATATTTATTCTCAAATCTTCCTTTCATAAAAAATATCAATGTCTATGGCTAGTACGTATAAAACTCCAGGTGTTTATGTTGAGGAGATCACGAAGTTTCCTCCATCAGTTGCCGCCGTTGAAACTGCGATTCCCGCCTTTATCGGTTATACCGAATTCGCGGAGAAAAACGGTGAATCTCTCAAAAACATTCCGACCAGCATCAAGTCATTTCTTGAGTTTGAACAGTTTTTCGGTGGTCCGCCACCGAGGAATATTATAGTGCGGCTTAGTGCCGCCAACCAGTACCTCCGAACGGAACGGCAGGGAACACCGTACCTGTTGTATGATTCCGTAAGGCTCTTTTATGATAATGGAGGCGGCGTCTGTTATATTGTTTCAGTTGATGATTATACAAAGGCGCCTGCTATCGGGAACGATACAAGCGGGATACTTGGTGGATTAAGGACATTAGAGAAATACGATGAGCCTACACTTATCGTAAGTCCCGATTCTGTAAGCCTCGGTACTGATATTTATACTTTTCAGCAGCAGGCGATCAGTCAATGTAACAAACTACAGGACCGGTTCCTGATTTGCGATTTATTAAAGAACGACGAGAAAGCAGCCGGTCAGACTTTCTTTGACCGGGTCAACGATTTCAGAAACAATATTGGTATTAACTACCTGAAATATGCTGCAGCGTATACACCCTGGTTACGTACGTCATTGCCCTCCGGATTACGTTTCCGTGATATTATATTCGCTGTCGACGGAGATCCTGCGCCCAACGCGGCAACTTCACTGGCATTATTGACTTCATTGACAAGCGCACCTTCCTTGTTGCAACTCATTTTTGATTTAAGCAATGCCATAGCAGCTGTCGATCTGATCAATTCGAAAATAAAACCAGGTGGCGCCGGAAGTCTTGTGGATGCTGGGGTTGAGGACCTTGATGCACAATTAAAGAAATTATTGAAGGCTTACCTGCTCTTGTATAATGATCCTACCAAAATTGCCTTCGGTGATTTCACACCCAGCCTGGTGGCTATTTATTCAAAGATCCGCGATATACTTCACAGCATAAAATTGATTTACGATTCATTACCGGCAGTTGTACCTGCCCTGCTCCTGCCTTCTTCCACCCAAAGCGTGGAATTCAAACTCAAAACAGATATCGATAAGAACATTGATGCTTATAAAGGAATTGTCAGTGGATTGGTGACTCATCATTTTGAATATTTTCAAAAGAGTGGCGGAGGCATTCTTCTTGTAGCCGATCCTAAACTTAATGATGTCCTGGCATTCGCCGGATTTGCTTCATTGGCTGCTACACCAAAAGACGGATCCGTCCAGGGACAGTACCGGGTGCTGGCAGCAAAAGCGCCTATCATGGTACAACTGAAAGCAATCGCCAATGCTGCCGCCAATAATGCACCCGCAGCATCAGGAGCTGTTGCTGCCGCCATACCACCGCCCGCTGACCTTAAATTGAAATTAGATGCTGCTCTTACAACCGAACTGGCAGCATTGGCGCCGGGAGATGCGGCAACAGTCTTACAAACCAATATCGGGAATCACATTGGCCCAGCTGCAGATTTGGATAAGGTAGTGCTTACCGTATTGAAATCTTATGTGGATGAAGAGATCCTGCTGACACCAGCCATCAAAGCGGTTGATGTGCTTCCTGCCGGTTATCCTACTGCAGTATCCAATGCGATGAACCAGTTTCTGCTGGATGCGAAAAATATTGCAGCCACTGAAGCGGCGACACCTGGTTCGACCCGGACAAGCGTTGCCAATAAACTTGTATTCACTTTTATAGCCCCAAAAGAATACTCGTTGATTTCAGCTTCAGCCGCCACCGGTGCAGGTGGATCAGCAGTAAGCCTGTTCAATTCTATCTTGAACTCTGCTTCTTCATATGAATCCATTTTCGATCAAAGCCTTTTCCAAAATTTCGGACTATACAAAACATTTTTGACCAAAGCAGGGCAGGATCTCATGATTTTACCGCCGGGAGCAGCTGTGGCTGGAGTTTACGCCAGTGTCGATTCCAACCGCGGTGTATGGAAAGCGCCTGCTAATGCAAGTCTTGCTTCTGTATTAGCTCCTTATTTCCTTATCAGTGCCCAGGACCAGGAATCATTGAACGTAGATACCAATTCAGGAAAATCTATCAATGCGATCCGGGCCTTCACAGGACGTGGCACACTGGTATGGGGAACAAGGACGCTGGCCGGTAATGATAATGAATGGCGTTATGTACCGGTAAGGCGATACTTCAACTATGCCGAGGAATCAATCAAGAAGGCAACGGAACCATTTGTATTCGAACCCAACGATATCAACACATGGGTCCGTGTAAAAGCGATGATTGAAAACTTCCTTACGCTTGAGTGGAGGCGGGGCGCCCTGGCCGGTGCAAAACCAACCGATGCATTTTTTGTGAAAGTAGGTCTCGGTGAAACGATGACTGCGCTGGATATACTCGAAGGACGCATGATCATCGAGATAGGACTGGCCGTGGTAAGACCGGCAGAATTTATCATTCTCCGTTTCTCTCACAAAATGCAGGAATCTTAATTATATCATTAATCTGATCATTAAAACAAGTTAATATGGCTAATTATCCCATGCCTAAATTCCACTTTAGCGTGGAATGGGCGCCCGGAACACGCATCGGGTTTACTGAAGTGACCGGGTTGACCATGGAATCGGATGTCATTGAATACCGCGAGGGCAGCAGCCCGCTCTTTCATAAGATCAAACAACCTGGTTTGCAAAAGCTCGCCAACATCACGTTGAAACGCGGCATGTTCCAAAGCGATATAGAATTCAATGACTGGATGGACACCATTTCCATGAATACAGTAGAACGCCGTGACGTTACTATCAAGCTGCTGAATGAAAATCACGAGCCTGTCATTACGTGGCAGGTGTTGAATGCGTGGCCGGTGAAAGTTCAGTCTTCTGACCTGAAAGCGGACGGCAATGAAGTAGCGATCGAAACCATGGAGCTTGCCCATGAAGGAATAAAAATATCAAAGCAATAATGAATGGCAACTTACTATCCACCAGTCTCCTTTCATTTCAAAGTGGAGTTTGGATTTAAAGAAGAGCTACATGGTGTAGCACCGGTTGAAAACGATATCATGTTTCAATCGGTGGGGGGCCTTTCATCAGAGATGGGAACGGAGACCATCAAGGAAGGTGGAGAAAACAGGTTTGAACATGAACTCCCGGTCCGTACAAAATTTGCTAACCTGGTCCTGAAACGTGGAGTGGTCACTGATTCATCACTTATCAAATGGTGTCTTAACTCCTTTCAAAACCTGGAGATCCGGCCGGTTGACCTCGAGATCAAATTGCTGAACAAAGAACATGAACCGCTGATGACCTGGGCCGTGAAGCAGGCCTGGCCAAAAAAATGGGCGGTAGAAGATCTGAGTGCAATGGATAGTAAGATACTTATAGAAACGCTGGAGATGCGATATCAATATTTTACCATCCTGTAAATTTTTTTGTATGCCCATTGAGATCCGGGAATTATATATCAAAGCTGTTATCGATTCGGGCGGAGGCGGGAAGAAGCCTGGAGACACGCAAACCGGCGAAGGAGATGCAAAACCCGCGGCAGGAGCACCCGGTCAGGGTGCCGGCGATCTCGTTGATCTCTGCGTGGAAAAGGTAATGGAAATCCTACAAAATAAAGAGGAACGTTAATCATGTCAACAGAACTAACAAAAGTCAAGATCACTGCTTACAAGTCCGGGGGGTTTGAAGAAAATAAAAAATTGACATCGGGTGAGTTTACTGTGCTTGTTAACCCGGAAGGTTATACACGTTCCTATAAGATCAAATATAAAGATCAGCAGGCATCCGGTACCAAATCGCAACAGATGAAATTTGACAAAGTGGAGCCTGAAGATATTGATTTGGAATTTCTATTTGACAAAACAGGAGCATTGCCCGGCACATTCAAAGCCAAGGATAATGCAGGCATACAGGAAGAAAGCAAGGACGGCGTGTGGCCGGATATCGAGCAGTTTAAAAAAGTAGTATATGATTACAAAGGAGAAATACATCAGCCGCCATTCCTGATCATCCAGTGGGGCGAACTGATCTTCAAATGTGTGTTAAGGGAAATGAGCATCAATTTCAAATTGTTTCGTCCCGACGGTACTCCAATTCGGGCAGCGGTGAAGGCAAAATTCACTTCTACGATCGAAAATGAACTGCGAGTAAGAAAGCAGGGCAATCAGTCACCCGATATTACCCATGTCAGGACTGTAAAGGCCGGGGATACGTTACCGTTGCTTTGTTACCAGGTATACGAAGATCCGTCTTATTATCTGCAGGTAGCCAAAGCAAACAATCTTTCCAATTTCAGGAAGCTGGAGCAGGGCGCCCGGCTTTTATTTCCCCCCATTGATAAGGCGTAAATATGGCTAATGATCAGTCCATACCTCAGAATGTCAAAGGAGCTTCCGTCACATTCACAGTAAAGATCGCCGGTCAGGCCATCCCCGCCACCATTGAAGTGTATTCGATGAACGTGATCAAGGAAGCCAACCGTGTTCCATCGGCCAGGCTGACATTGCTTGATGGAGATCCTGCTAAACAGAAATTCCAGGTAAGCGACGAAGCACTTTTTATACCGGGTAAACAAATTGAATTGTTTGCCGGCCACCAGTCAAAAGAGGACCTGATCTTTAAAGGAATTATTATCAAACATGCAATATCCGTTCGTAAAAATGGAAGTTCTCAATTAAAACTCGAATGCAGGGATGTGGCATTTCAAATGACGCTGGGAAAAAAAAGTTCCCAATTCAAAGATGTAAAGGACAGTGATATTGCCAACAATCTTTTCTCGAAGTATAAAATAAGTATAGATAAAATTGAAGATACCAAGGGAACACACCCTGAAATGATCCAGCATAATTGCAGCGACTGGGATTTTGTGCTGACAAGAATGGATGTGAATGGCAAACTGGTTTTGATCAATGACGGGAAAGTCGAAGTAAAAGCGCCGGATTTTTCACCCGCACCTGTACTGACACTTCAATATGGTTCTACCATTCACGAGTTTGATGCGGAAATGGATGCACGTAATCAATACGCTGATGTAAAAGCCGTATCATGGGACCCTGCCAGCCAGGAAGTGGTCGAAGTAAACGGTCAAACACCTTCATCATTCAAGGAAAATGGAAATATCAGCGGTAGCCAGTTGGCTGATGCAACCGGGTTAAAAGAATACGTGCTCCGTCATGGTGGCAACACGGCCCGTGAAGAACTGCAGGCCTGGGCTAATGCCTGTAAGCAAAAATCAGCGATGGCAAAGATCCGCGGCCGGGTAAGCTGTGATGGGTTTGCAAAAATAAAACCTGGAGATGTTGTAGAACTCCAGGGATTAAGCAATCGCTTTAACGGGAAAATATTTGCAGCCGGTATCCGTCATGATCTGACTAATGGTGGATGGGAAACAACCGTTCAATTTGGTATGGATCCCTCCTGGTTTGCGCAAAAGTTCAACGATCAAATGTCGACGGTTGCTGTTGTGCCTTCCATCAGTGGTTTATATACGGCTGTGGTCGCACAATTAGAAAAAGATCCTAAAGGAGAAGATCGCATTCTTGTAAAGATCCCAATGATAGATATGGCAGCCGAAGGTGTATGGGCGAGAATGGCTGTACCTGATGCAGGCGATCAACGCGGTTATTTTTTCAGACCCGAGATTGGAGATGAAATGCTGGCGGGGTTTATCAATAATGATCCGCGGGATGTAGTGTTAGTAGGAATGCTGAACAGCAGTAAAAAACCGGCTCCCCTGCAGGCTAAAGATGCTAACAAAGAGAAGGGATTTTTTTTCAAAAGTAAAATGAAGATATTATTTAATGATGACGACAAAAGCATGCTCTTTGAAACGCCCGGCGGTAACAAGATCACGCTTTCTGAAAAAGATAAAGGAATTAAGATCGAGGATCAGAATGGAAACAAATTAACGCTGAACAGCGATGGAATTTCATTGGAAACCAAAAAAAAGCTGACCCTGAAATCTTCGGGTGGAGATGTCGAAACAGAGGGAACGAATATAAAACAAACGGCAAAATCGCAATACAAAGCTGAGGGTTCAGCGGGTATCGAACTTACCAGCAGCGCTATTGCCAAACTAAAAGGTTCACTCGTTCAAATTAATTAAACTATGTCTTATGGGAAGTCCGGCGGCAAGAATAAGTGATATGCATGTGTGTCCATTGTCGACAGGGCCCGTTCCGCATGTAGGCGGCCCCTGTAGCGGGCCCGGTGCGGCGACAGTATTGATTGGAGGACTGCCTGCAGCAGTGGTCGGTGATATGGCTGTATGCACAGGTCCACCTGATACGATCATACTTGGATCTTCCACAGTGTTGATCGGGGGAATGCCAGCAGCAAGAATGGGTGATTCAACAGCGCATGGCGGAACGATTGTGCTGGGAGAAATGACAGTATTAATCGGGTAAAGAAATAAGCCCTGTTAAATAAAGGAAAATGAACGTTGAAAATTCTTTTTTAGGAACTGGCTGGAGCTTTCCTCCAGCGTTTGATAAAACCTCCGGGACAGTAAAAATGGTATCCAACGAGGAAGATATTGCACAAAGCCTGCAGATTCTCCTGTCCACACGACCGGGTGAACGGGTGATGCTTCCTCAATATGGCTGCAACCTTGATGTTTTTATGTTCGAGTCAATAACCACCACCCTGGTGGCTTATGTAAAAGAACTTATCCAAACTGCCATACTATACTTTGAACCCCGCATAAACCTGGACCTTATAACTATCAATACAGACAGCATCGTCGAGGGTGTGATCCTCATCGAACTGGAATATACCATTCGCGCCTCCAATTCCAGGTTCAATCTTGTATATCCATTTTATCTAAACGAAAGCGCCGTGGCCTAATGGAAGATCTTCGCACCATATATCGCCAGTTGCTCCGTTCGGATGGTATTGATCAGCCACAACGATTATTGCCTGGTCTTGAAGAAAACTATGTTCAGATAGAAGACCGCGGACCTGCACAACATGTCGATTTCCTCTATAAACTTTCAAAAGAACTTCGTTTTTTCTATCCTGACCTTAGTGCGGCTGGCGATTGGTCAATTCTTTTCAAACAATTTGAAAACCCCACAGCTCCCGGCCTTATCAGCGATGAGGAAATTGAAAAATATATTGAGACTTCTACGCGAGTCGAACCTGCACTGGCGCTATTGCTTGTTTTTCTAAAATTACTGGAGCATGTTAAAGAAAGCCTGAATAAGGTCACCCCGAGACATCTTGAATTCTATTTTCAAGACATTCTGGGGTTCAAACTTCAGCCAGGAAAGGAAGACAAAGTACATGTGCTATTTGAATTGATAAAAAATGCTACACCCCAGTTGATCAGCGCCGGGACATTATTGAATGCCGGTAAGACTGGAGACGGAAGGGAACTGAACTATAAAACAACCAGCGACATCGTCGTCAACCAGGCCAGGGTAGCTGCGATCCGTTCATTATTCGTAGAAAAATTTATTGATGAGACCACTCAACTTTGGTCTGCGGGTTATGACCCGGCACAAATGCCGGAAACGATATTGCCGTTTGGCGGACCGCAATCCAAACTCCCGTCTTTAAGCCGGAGCATGCAATATGCAGTAACTGGGGTTGCTATTTCTTCCTCGTTGCTGGAATTATCAGGAGGGGAGCGGCGGGTTTTGATCACCATTACATCAGAAGCATTTGTTAATCCCGCTCCATTATTGGTTGACCTGCGAACCTATGTCCGTATCGAAATGACAGGTGAAAAAGGCTGGATTGAACCATTGGTAAAGAATGCGACTATTGAAAGAAGCGGCCCGGGCGGAAAGATCGGTCTGATCAAAATTAATTTGCTGCTGACAGAAGCATTACCTGCCATTTCAGGTCACAATGAACAAATACATAAAGGGGGATTGGCAAATGGCATACCTGCATTTCGAATGACCGCCATTCCGGAAACTGGTATTCCCGGGTTTTTCCAGGATTTTCACATAGCCGATGCCCATATTAACGTAGAAGTAAAAGGATTAAAAAAGCTCGTCATCCAGAACGAAGAAGGAGTCCAGGCCCCGAATAAACCATTTAATCTTTTTAGCTCTGCGCCGGGTAATGGCGACCATTTATATATCGGTAGCGAAGAATGTTTTCATAAGAACCTGAAAGAACTGACACTAAACATTCAATGGAAGAACCCACCCGCCGACTTTAAAAAATATTATGCGGGATATCGTGTTCCCGATACTTTTAGCCATGCAGACTTTCGCGCATCGCTGGATATACTGTTGGATGGTAGTTGGGAAGGCCACCCGCTCAAGAATCCTCCTTTTTACCTGTTTGATGCGCAACACAAAGACTATCCGCTGCGGTTAACCGTCGGCGCAAACGAAATAAAGAAAGCAAACAACTATCTCGATTTGCAAAGAGCGCCGGGGTTGGGAGATCTTTCGAGTGGATTTGAACCAGGGGTCAACCGTGGATTTATCCGTCTTACACTGGCTGGGCCTGAATTGGAAAACTTCAGCGCATTTGGGCATAGCAATTATGCAAGTGCGTTGGCACTGGCCAGTCTTGATATGGTGCGCTTTCCCAATGCGCCTATTGAATTTCCTTTGCCTCCTTATACGCCACAGGTCAAAGAAATTTCCCTGGACTATAAAGCAGACGACACGATATTTCCCGGCAGCTTTGATCAACTGTATCATCAAATGCCATTTGGTACGCGGCAGTTGAAAGACAAAGGCAGCTCACTATTCCCCGAGTTTGATAATACAGGCTATTTATATATAGGTGTCACTGATCTGCTGCCCGAGCAACAGGTTAGTCTGCTGTTTGCCCTGGCGGAAAAAAGCTCAGTGGAGTTTGAAGGATACGAGTCCGATTTTTCTGTACCTCTTATATCGTGGTCATATCTTGCTGGCGATACCTGGGTCGACTTAAGACAGGACCAGGTCCCGATTGATACAACAAGTGAGTTCCAGCAGTCGGGTATCATAGCAATGGCCACGGGCAGTGATGCCAATCTTTCACATCTTTCCATGCCAACAGGAATGATCTGGTTGCAGGCAAGACTTGAACAGGGATTGAACAGGGTCTTGCCGCTTGCTGCTGTACATGCTCAGGCCATGGAAGCAATACTCGATATTCCGCCTGGGCAAACTGCGGCAGATTTTGCAGACCATCTTGCGACAGGATTGCTACCGGGCCAGGTAAAGAAAAATTTACAGATCGCTCCTTTCCTGAAATCGATCGCGCAACCATATGCTTCTTTCGGTGGCGTGCAGCCAGAAACAACCGATCATTTTATTACCAGGCTGTCTGAACGATTACGTCACCGAAAGAGAGGGGTGCATGCATGGGATTTTGAGCGCCTGGGGTTGGAAGCGTTTCCTTCTATCACAAAGATCAAATGTCTTGCAGGCAATGAAATGTCGACACCAGGCACGGCCAGAGTTATTGCAATCCCGCAGATAAATCCCGATCAATCGCTGGCAAAGCGGTTGCAGCCTAAGGCAAGCAGTTTCTTTCGGGACCAGGTCGCGCAATACCTGAATGGCCGCTCTTCATTTTTTACAACAGTCACAGTCAGCAATCCTGACTATGAAGAAGTGCTGGCTGACTTTAAGGTCAAATTTAAAACGGGTTTTGATCCCGTGTTTTACCTGGAAAAACTTAATGAAGAGATTGTAAAGTTTATTTCTCCGTGGGTTTTCAATGAAAAAACAGCCTTGCATTTTGATTCAGAGATCTATCGTTCAGAAGTCATGTACTATATAGAAAAGCTACCCTATGTTGATTATATAGCAGATTTCATGCTCTTTCATCTGAGTACACACGGGGTGATCGGAAAAGATGTGATTGGTAAAATGAAGATCGGCAAAACATTTATTGTTCATAAGCCGCTTGTCCCGAACATCGGTGGAATGAGAATAGGGGAAAACTTTATCGTTGGTATCGATTGGGAAGTAATAACCCCATCGCTGGAGACAGCTATTCTTGTTTCCGTTCCGCAGCATACCATTAAAACGGTGGATGATCAGCGAATATGTTCCGGTATTTCCGGTTTAGGTATTGGTAGCATGACAATCGGCTTTGATTTTATAGTAAGTAAGAGTTAATAAAAAACTTTAATAATAATTATTATGGAAAAACAGCGATCTGATCTGAGAATCATGTTCCGTGACGGGGCACGTCCTACGGGAAATGATTTTACTGATGCATGGGATTCTTTCGTCCACCGCACAGACGATGGATTTCTCATCAGTACGACCAATGGTACAAAGATCAACAACTTTACGCTGGGTGCCTTCTCAGCAGTTCCTGTTGCGGGCTCCATGCGATTCACGGCAGGAGAAGTTCAGTTCTTCGATGGAGCGGTTTGGAAAAATGTAAGTTCCAATAGTCTTGGATTCAAGGCTCTCAATGATCAGCCGCCAGCTGCCCTGATCGATGCTGCCTATTTTGGAAAGATCGGGATCAATATGGGTCCTGGACCTATTCCTGGTCTGACCGATGATTTTGAAGTGGGCATCCCTAATACCGTCAGCAAGGCAAGAGCGGGAACAGTCGTTATAGGCGGCAATGGGCCCGGAGGTACCCGTGCTATGTTCTTTCATTCCAATGTAAGGAACCTTGCGGTTAATGGGGGCAATGTTGAACAGAACTATGGTTTTGCGCAAAACCAGGATGGGGGATTATTTATTAATACGGTTTCCAATCAAAGCATTCTATTCAGTACAAACGATACACCACAGATATTGATCCGCAATGGCCGGCTTGTTGTAGGCGGTACGATCCCATTGGTACCCGTTCCTAATCCACCTGTAGCACCAGATTCTGCCGTTCCCATTATGTTTCATGTGTATGGGCATGCAATTAAAAACGCAGGCGGTACTGCCTGGCTCACCACCTCCGACATCCGTACAAAAAAGGATATCACTGATTTCAGCGACGGATTACAGAAAATAAAATCATTGCGCGCCGTGAATTTCAGGTACAACGGGAAAGCGGGTACGCCGGTTAACGAAGAGCAGGTTGGGTTGATTGGCCAGGAAGTAGAAAAAATATTTCCTTATATGGTGAAGCGCATGGGAAACATAGCTTCTCCGGGCGATGAAACCGATTACCCGGACGATATGCTTGTACTGGACTCAAGCCCGCTTGTATATATACTGATGAACGCCGTACGTGAACTGGATGAAAAAATCGAAAGGATGACCAAAAATGAAAACAAAGATTTTTAAACGTTTATAACAGGGTTTGTAATAAAAATAAATTAAACATTATCAATAAAACAAAATCATAGTCATGCCTGAACTCACAATCAAACTGACGCTGGACGAAGCCAATGTAATACTTGCTTCTCTTGGTAACCTGCCTTACATCCAGGTTCATTCGTTAATACATAACCTGCAAAACCAGGTAGCTCCACAATTGGCGGACATGGAGAAGAAATCGATAATCCGGGCAAACGGTAAAGAACATAAAATGACTGTTTAATGAATCCTGTCCCTGCAGTTATTACAAATGATCCACCAGCTACGCCGGATCAGTTTTATGCGGCCCTGCGTTCCGAAGCCATCAAAGATATCCAGGTTTACTCTGGTTCGGAATGGACAGATCATAATGAACATGATACTGGTATTACTACTATCGATGCTCTTTGTTTTACATTGACTGAACTGGGACACCTGAATAATATCTCAGCAAGACAGCTTTTACAACTTTATGGAAAACCAGATGCGCTGACCAGGGATTTTTTCAACCAGGAGACTGTTTTGCATAATGCTCCTGTCACACTTTACGATTGGAGAAAATTCCTTATTGACCTGGATACGATACGCAACGCATGGTCAATACCCCTGACAGATGACCTTGTGCCGTCCCTATTTTTAAAAAATAATCAATACAGTTTTACCGAAGGGCTGGTAATAAATCTAAAAGGTTTATACGATGTTTTGCTCGAGTGGTCGCCGGATATTGTGTTGGGGGAACTTAATGGAAGCATTCTTTCCATTTTCAGGGATGTCACCCTTCCTACGGGAATAGTTAAACGATACTGGGCCGACCTGATCTTTCCATTTACCTGGGATACCGTAGATAATAATTACATTATGTTCCGCAGCAGTATGGGCCTGGTGAATATAACGCTGCAAACAGGTAACCCACTTCACCCGCAACTCGACCCTCAACCAGATGGAGCATATACATCGACGCTCATGATAACGTATAATATTCTTAGTCTTGCCAAAGTACCGGTAATTTTTCGCATTAATACTGATATTTCCACTGATCTTGAAAGACTAACCGTCGAAAACGAATTTATAGCCCTGCTTTCCAGTATTACCGGCCCGGTGGACACCTATAATAAAATAATACAAAAAGGATTCTCTTTGTCAGGACAGGTAAAAGCATTGTTGTCGGATAAAAGAAACCTTGCAGAAGATTTTGAAACTTTCCGTGCTATTGATTACCAGGAAATCGGTATACAGGCCGAAATAGAGTTAACCCCCGGCACTGATACAGAAAATATTCTTGCAGAAATATTTTTTATACTTGACAGGTTTATTAGTCCGGATTTTACTTTCCAGCCTTACAACAGCATTGTTGACGCCAATTCAGATATCGAGGATGAGATTCACGAGGGACCATTGCTACAGCACGGTTATCTTAGCGATGCCCAACTCCGCAATGCACCCGGCCGAAGCATTTTTCTTTCAGATATTCTTCATTTAATGCTGGAGAAAAAAGATGGTACACGTCATGACAAGATCATAGCTATATACAATCTTTCCATTCAAAGCTATATTGATAACGTTCCGGCTGGCGACAGTGAAGAAAACTGTCTCCGCCTGGTGGATGATATTTTTCGCAGGCCACGTTTGAACATTTTTAAATCCCGGATCATCGTTCGTGAGCGCGGTGTCAACAAATCATATGATATCAGTACCGTGTTCGCCCTGTTCCAGGCATTAAAAAGCGGCGCTGTTACAACCCCGCCATCGTTGCCTCCTCCCATAACAATTCCAGAGCCTGAGCTGTTGCCCGCATCAACCGAATATTATCCTCTGCAATATGAGTATCCCGCTTTTTATGATCTTTCTATTGCAGAAAGAACACCGGTAAATGCACAGATGAGGGGCTATCTTTTTTTCTTTGAACAGGTACTGGCCGGTTTTTCAACATTATTAAAACATACGCCGGACCTGTTGTCTATTGATAATACCCAGCCTGAGACAAGATTTCCTGCTAATCTTCGTGAATTACTTCCGTTTTACAATGATTACCTCAAAATCACGTATGAGACGGCTCTCGCGACCCCTACAACAGAAAATGAATCACGCAGGAGCCTGTTATTGGATCATTTGATCGCTAGGCTGGGTGAGGATTTCCGGTACTATGGTGTATGGAATAAAAAATCAGGTAGTGCATTGAACCTGGCCAAGCAAAATTTTTTGAAAGCCCTGCCGGAACTGGCCGCCACAAGTTTTCAGGCGTATAATCATAGTAAGCCATCCTGGAACACTACAAATATTTCAGTTACCGAGAAAAAACTGGTGCATTTGCTGCAGCTGCCGGATAATCTTCGCAAGACAAGATGGAAGGATCCCGCGCCTAATTTCTCAATAGTGACGATCGTTGGACCTACGGTGTTATTTGGATTCCGGATCACAGACATACTCAACGCACCCCTGTTAAGAAGCCCGGCCGATAACTTTTCATTTTTATTTGAAGCGCAGGATGCGGCTACCTCGGTTATTCAATGGGGAAGAGCTATTGAAAATTACCAGATCATCACCGCGGGAGTATTATTCAAATTTGTTGTGCTCAATGATGAACTGGATATTATTGCCATTTCAGAAGATTCGTTTGCTACTCCGGCATTAGCACTGACAGCCGTCCAGGCTTCTATGAATTACTTCACTACTCAATGGGTGCCCGAAGAAGGTCTGCACCTCCTGGAAAATATATTGCTCCGGCCACAGGACTACCAGGCCTTTTTATTGAACGACACATTATTTACGATCCCGCTGGCAATCGACAGTACCATAGCGCCGGGTTTTGGGCGGGATCTTTATTCACAACAGGTATTGGTAGCGCTACCTTCTGTTGGTGACAGGTTTGGTGATACAGGTTTCCAGGAAGTGGCTTCGGCGGTAATACAACGTGAGCTTCCAGCATCGCTGCAGGTAAGGGTAGTATGGCTGAACATATTCATGATGCATGATTTCGAAACCGCATTTCAAACATGGGTTCAGACACTCAGTAATCCTGCCGCAACAGAAATAATGATACAATCGGCCAAAAGCGCCATGATCAAAGTGCTGGATACCATTCATGACTGGGTTGCAAAAAAAATATAAGGATGAACAGGCATATTATTCAAAAACAGGTAGTGGAGTTATCGCTGAGTGATATGAAAGATTTTCATGGGCTGGCTGACTCATTCACCAATATGATAAAGTATGCTGCATCGCGTCTTTCTATTCAATTCGATAAACTGGCCGACGAACAAACAATTATTACAGCCGATTACCTGGAAATTGACCTTGGCAATCTTGATTGGGAAAGACAGCAGGATCATATTGGTGACATGCTGGTAGAACTAATTGTCAAAAAAGTGTCGGGATTGCCGGAAAAAAAAATGGAAATCGCGGCGAAGCGTTCTGAAGCAATGTTTGTATTACCTGCTTCCATGCGACAGTGGCTTGCCTGGAAAGAATATCTGCAAACAGGATTGATGCCATGGTTTGGAACAGAAGCTGCCAACCAGCAGGAATGGGAATCCATGCTGTTGCAATCATTGAACATGGATCATGATCAGTCAACAATGAACATCATCCAGGATGTTTTGATGAATGCTGACGCCCGGAACAGGTTGCTACTGGTGTTTTCATCTTCGTTTATTGAATCGATTGCGATAGCATCAGGTCGTGGATCGGCAGCCAGGCTGGGATTGCTACGGTTGCAATTATGGATGGAGGCGGAAATGCAAATGGCGCCGGACTCATTGGAAAAAACTGCGCGAAATATCCTGCTTGCGCAATTGTACGATAACAACCCGGCAATCTCGTTTATTATGTTCATTGATCAACTTGTCTGTGTTTATCCACAACATAAATGGCTAAAGACTCTCGGTAACATGATCAATCCCCCTGTTTTCACAACCGTGTTTCCACAAGCAATACAAAAAACAATTCGCCATTTTATAAATGCACTCTTGTCGCCTGCTCCTGAAACTGAATTCAGGACCACAATCAGGAACATCACCGATGCAGTTGAACTGGAACCTCATTTCTCTTCAAAAGCATTTGGAATAATTGATGAAAAGAAAACTATTGCCGGCAGGTATATAGGGAAACAATTGGACAGGCAACGGGCAACAACGAAAGAAAAGGTGTTATCCACCAAACAAAAACAAGAGCAGGTACTGATCAGTGAAAAAGAAGGAACATCAGGTGACGAACCGTTGTACGTTCCTTATGCCGGGCTGGTAATAGCGGCGCCATTTCTTCCCGTTTTTTTTGAGACAATAGGTTTGACTGACGCAGGAATATTCCGAAACGCGGACGCACGGGTGAAAGCAGTACGTGTTGCCGGGTTTCTTGCGAACGGGAAAGCTGATACTCCCGATTGGGAGCTCACTGTTCCGAAAATATTATGTGGTCTTGATCCGGCGGATACAATCAATACGGAAGCGGGCCTGGATGAGGACTCATTACGGGAAGCAGCAGATTTGCTTGACGCAATGGTCAGGCATTGGTCTGCCCTGGGACGAAGCAGTGCAGATGCACTTCAACAAGGCTTTCTCGAACGCAACGGCAAATTGTCTATCGATAACCAGCAACCTGTTTCGGGTTGGTTACTCGAAGTGGAAGCAAAAACTATAGACATCCTGCTGCAAAAAATACCATGGGGTTTTGGGACGATCAAATTGCCGTGGATGACAAAGATGTTGAGGACAGAATGGCAGGGATATTTGTAGAGAAACCCTGGTGTTAAAGCGTAAGTAAATATTTTTTTAATCAATAAACCTACACGATCATGAAACGCTCATTTAAAGTTGCAAACTATTTGGTTGCTTCTTTGATCTTATTGAGTTTGATGCCGGTTTTTTTACAGGCTCAGACGATCAATCTGCCCGCCGGATATAAGGATGTTACGGAAGACGATGGTTTTGGTGGCACGCAGCATGTTTATATTACAACAATTGCGGAAAGTAGTACAACCTACACTGTCGATTTCAATCATACAGGAGGAACAGGATCGCCGACCTGGTCGGCAAGTTCGATATCCTGTTCGCCTGGGGCATGTCCAGCCGGTATAGCGATTGACGCTACAACTGGTATATTATCCTTTGTCCCCAATACGTCAACGGCTATAACTATGAATGTTACTGTGGTTGCAGGAGGAACTCCAGTTACACAACTCGTAAGAATTACAATACGAAAACCAATTGACCTGGTGCTTGTGCTGGACAAATCGGGGAGTATGGACGCAACCACAATAGGTTCAACTACGCGTTGGCAGGCCCTCGTAAAAGCTGTACAGGCATTTGTAGACAAATTTGAAGAATTCAGGATAGATGGTGATCGCATTGGCATAAGTTATTTTCATACTGTCGTGCAAAATGGACTTGGTACGGGTGCAGAACCATTTATCAGTATCAGGCCTACCGCACCCTCATCGAGACTACAGGTGGATAGCAGCCTTGGAAAACATGGACCGGACGGAGCAACTGCAATGGGAGAAGGAGTGATTGATGCTAAGGCAAAACTTACTGTTACTACAAAAACAAGAATTGAATTGCTTTTTACGGATGGCGAACAGAATTATCCGTACGGCACGGCGAGACTCGTAGCGGCTACAGGCGATAAGCTTGGTGATGGAACAGCCATTAATACTGGCCCGGGTAGCAGTGCAGGTAGCATCAAAATCTATACAATAGGAATTGGTGCGGAAGGCTCATTGCCGCTCGTTTTATCGGCAATAGCCTCAGCTAACCGCGGAAGATTCTGGACCACACAAACAGGTGCCGACGGCGCATTTGTCACCGACTTTACCAGTGCATTTGCTTCTATACTCTCCCAGTTCAGTCCCCAGATACTTGGCACTTACAATGGTCAGCTGACCGGGACCCAGCTGTCTGATTCTGTAATATTCAATTGCAACAGTAGTACTGACAAACTGCTTTTCGAAGTATATGGTTCGGGAAGATTGCAGGTAAGTATCGAAAAGAATAATAAAGTTGTTCTGCCTTCTTTAGTAAGAACCGGATCCGACTACCGAATATATGTTTATAATTTCCCGCATTCGGATACCACTTTAAAACCTGGCGGTAAATGGAAAGTAAAGGTTAGAACAGCAATTAACTTAAGCTCCGTCAATGTCGCCGGCACCGGTAATGCTCTGGGCGCGTTTGAGGTGGTCGCTATCACTGATGATCACTGGTTCGATTATACTTGTTCGACAGGCGCCACAAATTTCAAAACAGGGGATGAACTTAAACCTGTTGTCAAACTTAGTCACGGTACAACTGCCATTACTAAGGCACATGTGCATGCAATCCTCTTAAAGCCCGGTCAAACGCTGGGAAATTTATTAGCCACAACAAATATTGCAATACCGCCTGTTTCAGGACTCGACACTTCATCCGCTGGAGTTAGAAAATATGAACAATTGCTGAATGACCCCGCTTTTTTAGCTAAGATGCTTCCTAAAGAACAATCATTCGATTTAGCTCATACCAGCGACGGTTCTTACACTGCCTCGGGCGGAAAACTGGATACTTCCGGAGTATACCGGCTCATCATTTTTATCAGCGATACCTTATCCAACGGCGATATAGTCCAGCGTCGTGATGAACAGGCATTGTATGTTCTGTTTTCCGATATTGACCTGTCAGCATCAAATGCTGTATTGACCGGTAGCGGTAACAACTGGGTCCTGCAAATAACGCCTATGACAAACCAGCACCTCCTGGTCGGTCCCGCGTTTCACCAGGTATTCTCAGTAACAGGTACCGACGTTGTACTCCAGGATGTAATTGACATGGGTGATGGAAGTTATCAATTAAAAATTGTGGGGAGTTCAGGCAAAAATGTAAATATTTCCATCCTGGATGTTCCAATATATAAAGGTGAGCTCGGTAATATCAGCTGTTATGGTCCGAATGCCAGTTTGTGGCAAAAAATCAAATGCTGGCTGATAAGAATGGGTTTACCGGCCTGGTCGATTTGGATCATAATGCTGTTACTCCTGTTGCTGTTGATATGGATACTCAGGAAACTACTTAAAAAATGATACTCCGCCATTGCGCAAGGAACAATTAGTGATAAAAGAATGAGCTTTTAATGAAATCATCCGAGCAAAAGACCAGTTCGAGTTCGCGGCATTCGCGGGACAATGATAATAGATCGTTTTTTTCAAAAACGAAAGGAGAGTCTCATAGCCAGGATCAACCAGGATCGACACCATTTTTCCCCGTACAATCCAAACTCGAAATAAATCCTTCGGATGACGTATATGAAAAAGAAGCGGATGCGATGGCCGATAAGGTTATGCAACATGAGCATTCAACGCCACCCGCTAATCCCGAGGACGCCAACAATAATGGCGACAACAGGATAAAAGCGACATCACTGAATAATAAGATTAGTCGTTTACAAAGAAAGCGAGCATTTGAAAGTCCAACACCGCTTGAACTCAATACGGCTAATCTTTCACCCAGTGATGAAATGCCTCTGCAACGTAAAGCACAGGATGGCTCCACATCAGGCGAAGCTGATTCCATCGATTCAGCGATCCAGTCGTCCAGGGGTGGGGGTACATCCCTGCCAAATGATACAAGAGAAAAAATGGAATCCGGCTTTGATACTGATTTCAGTAACGTGAAAGTCCATTCGGATAAAGATGCCGCCCAAATGAGTGACCAGATCGGCGCAAAGGCATTCACACATGGCAATGATATCTATTTTAATAAAGGAGAATACAATCCGGGCACATCTTCAGGTGATCATTTACTGGCGCATGAACTAACGCATACGGTGCAGCAGGGCGCTTCCCCCGCAAAGAGTGTGCAACGGAAACCAGGCGATGACACAGCGGGAGGTGAAACAAATCCACATGAAGGCAAGGCAGGAAAAGTAACTCGCAATGGGAACACTTATGAATTGGAAGTGGCAAAGGTCAATGTACCGAAGTTTAAACTGAAGGATACCAAAAAAGAAAACTTGAAAATCCCGACGGTAGAAAGGGATAATAAGCAGGTGGAAAAATGGGAAACCCAGATGCTTGCGGAGAACAGCGGGAAATTGAACGACATGGTAGAGAAACTGATTGCGCAAACTACACCGGTCGGTGAAAAAAAAGACATTTATGTTTTTAAATATAAGGGGGGTAGGGTGATCGGTACGAAAGAAGAATTAAAGAAAAAGCTTGCAAGACCATTTTGGGATGGGGCAGGAAAAGGTCATCCTTTTCATGTTGACCATATCCACGAGTTCCAGTTGGGTGGCCCTGATGATTACTCCAATTTCTGGTTGCTTGACGCCACGATCAATATAAAATCGGGAGGAGCAGTCAAAAAAGAAAAGGATGAGAAGATCAAAGCTCTTATAGACGAAGCCCATAAAAAAAGTAATTTTTGGAAAAAGGCAAAACCCGATGTGGATGAAGTAAAAGGGGGTGGCCGCTACAAGGTAACTTTTAAGGAAAAGGGTGGCGATCTAAAAGGAGTACCAGAGCCAAAGGAAGGAGAAGATTTATACAAGAAAGAAGATATTACCGGCGGTGCTGCTATCCAAAACCTCAAAGGTGCTTCCAAACAGGATCTTAAAGAGCTGGGAGTAGACGGAAGCAAAGATGAAATTACACTGTTCCTGCGCCAGGGCGGTGGTAAACCCTATAAATTAAAATTGGATGGATCTACAGTGATAAGGGTTGGAAGCCTTTCCCTGATAGCAACCAAAGATTCTATCAAGACAGGCGATGATGGGGTAATAAAGAGCGGAAGTACCATGAAGGTACAGGTGTTTAAGGATGGAGATAAAATCAATAAGATATTAAAGACAAAAAAAGGCGAACCTAAAGAGTTTCCTGTGGATGTATACTCTCTCCAGGGTTTGCCAAACGTCGGTTATTTAAATTCACAGGACTGGAGTAAAGATTTCAAAAAAAGATTTGAAGTGGCTGGACTCAGCCCGATCGAAGTCCTCCAACTGGACGTTGATGACAAAGATGGAATAGTGATGCGCGCGAAAATTTTGCCTACCATTCCTATAATTGACAAGGCCAACATTGAATTTGTCGTTCGTGGCAATGAGTTTTACCTCGAAAAGGTTTTTACAGCGGAAGAAATAAAAGTTCCTTCTCCCTTTAAGATCAACGGGCTTAGTCTTGCAATCAGGGCCGGAACGATAGGCATTGAATTTGAAGGCTATCTCAATTTTTCAATTGAGAAAGTGGGAGAAGGCTCTATAAGGGCCAAGGTTAACAGCAAGGGTAAGGTCGAATTTGAAGGTGAATTCAATTTCGATAGCAAAACATTCAATCCCGCCCAGGTCAAGCTAAGCTATATCGATGGTAAATGGTCGATCGAAGGGCATCTTGGTGTGGCCGCCGGCGCTGTCAAAGGTGTGAAGGAAGCCCATTTGACTGTTAAGTATGATGGCACTACTATTAGCTTCAACGGGGATGGTAAGTTGGATGTACCCGGAGTTGATTCGGTAGTATTTGCCGGCAGTTATACCGAAGGAGTCGGGTTCAAGTTAACGGCTACGGCAACACTGAAGAAAATGACGGGAATTAAATCGGGATCGGTAACAGTAACCATCTTCAATAAGGCCGATGGCCCCGTCATCTTAGGCTTATCCGGTACAGCCGTTCCTGATTTTCCACCTGTGCCGGGCTTAGGCGATATCACATTGAAGGTTTTCTATGAAGATGGCGTCTTTGACGTTAATGCCAAAGTGAATTATAAAAAAGGAAGATTCGATGGCACGGTTGAGTTGGGTGTTACCAACAAAGCAGTAGATGAAAAAGGACAGCCACAGGGAGAACCACAAAAAGGCGACCTGGTGATCTACGGATTTGGCCAGTTAACCGTCGATCTTTTCAAAGGAAGCAAGGGTACCATTAGTGTAAGGATAACGCCGGATAAACAATTCCTTGTTGCCGGTAGCTTCACCGTGAAAGACCTCAAACCATTTGGTGAAGGAGTCGATATTCACAAAAAGATAGTTGAATTTCCTGCGATCAAAATTCCCATCGTCGGTGTTCCCGGTGTCAGCATATTTTTTGAGATCAGTGGCGGAGCCTATTTCAATTTCAAGTGGGATCCCCTGGTATTGAAAGAACTTACAATCGCATTCACCGAAACGAATATAAATGAGTTAGAAACCGCACAGGTAAATATTCATGGTGAGGTTGGATCAAAAGCAGTAGCTGAAGCTTATATGGAAATAAAAGCTTCACTCGGCGCCCAGGTTTTGATAGCGGAAATAAAGGGTTCACTGGCAGGAGATGCAGGTATTGGAGTTGAAGCCGAGGCGGGTGGAAAGCTGGATGCTACCTGGAACAATGAAAAAGGATTGCAACTAAAAGAGATCAATGCATTTGTATCGGTAAACCCGAAAGCTATTTTCCGGTTGAAAGGCAGCATCAGTGTTGATCTTGATTTATGGCTAACGACCATCAACCTGTATTATAAGGAATGGATACTGGCTGAAGGATCGGCAGATCTCAGTGGTTTATCATTGAAAGTTAATTTCCCATTGAAATTTGATGAAAATGGAGATCTTATCAGGCCCGGTTTCGAACAACTGAATATTGAAAAACCTGATTTCTCAGGCGACCAGGGCAAAGCTGCGCTCGATGGAGGTATCAATGGCGAAGCTCAAAAAGAACGCAAACTCGCTAAAGATAAATTGCGGGCACAAATCGCCGAGGATATGCGCAAAGCCCGCGGTGATGATGATTTCTCGCCGACAGAATATGCCAAAAAAATGCAGAAAAAATACAAGGAAGACGAAGATATGAAAGCATTCATCATGGACTCCGTGGAAGAAGAAGTAAAAATCCAGGAATATGAACAGTTTGATGAACTCAAAAACGAATTGAGAAAATCTGAGATGCCTCTGAACTCAAAGATAGCAAGAGCGATGGTGTTTAAAATGTTCCGTGCCCGCATTTCCCCCGGGGATTATGATGCATTTATTGAAGAGCTCAGGACGATCGAAAAACAAAAACAGGAAGCAGCCAATCCGCCGAAACAGGAACCGGCAGCTGCGTCAACTATTTAATGACTTTAAAAAATGATTTTATGGGTGTAAGAAGATCCCGCGCAAGACGCAAACCACCACCGGAAAGGAAGAGACCTTTTTTTGATAAACAAAACAGTGAACAACCTACGTTCTTCAGCGCTAATTCAATTCAACGGAAATTGAATGTGAGCAAGCCAGGTGACCCGGCGGAAAAAGAAGCCGATTCGGCTGCGAAAAATGTAATGCAGGTGCAAAAAGCCGAAAAGAAGGAAGAAGAAAAGCCGGTACAGAAGGCTGATAAGAAAGAAGAGGAAAAGCCCGTTCAAAAAGAAGAAAAAAAAGAGGATGAAAAAGTAAGCAAGGCGGAAAAAAAAGAAGAAGAGAAGCCAGTACAGAAAGCAGAAAAAAAAGAAGAGGAAAAGCCAGTGCAGAAAGCGGAAAAGAAGGAAGAAGAAAAGCCGGTACAAAAGGCCGATAAAAAAGAAGAAGATAAACCTGTTCAAAAAGCCGACAAGGAAGAGGAAGCTCCAGTACAGGCAAAAACAGATCCCCGTATACAGAAAGCGGCGATGGGGGATGATGTGGAAATGCAGGACGATGCCGCGCCTTCATTTGAAAGCTTGCTTTCAAAAAGAAAAGGCATGGGCTTCGCGTTACCGGATGAACTGCGTAGAGACATGGAAGGAAAGTTCCGGACCAGTTTTAAAGATGTACGCATTCATACCGATAAAGAAGCAGGCGAAATGTGTGAAGCGATCCATGCATTGGCATTTGCGCATGGCCATGATATTTATTTCAATGAAGGAATGTACAATCCCGAAGCGTTGTCAGGAAGAGAATTGCTGGCCCATGAATTAGCGCATATTGTGCAACAGAATGGATAAACAAACCAGGCATCAGAACCAAGAACCAAATAACAAGAACCAAAAATCAAATAAATTAGAAATAATAATCAAAAATTTCAAAACTGCGTTCTCCGACACAACTTTTTGATTTTTAACTTAAGTTTTGTGGCTTATTTGGATCTTGTTTCTTGGATCTTGAGATACAATTTATAAATATGTTACCCGAAGTGCATTATAAACCTGCGTCTGCCAGGATAGACCCGTCCTTATCGGATATCAATTATTATTTCGATATGCTGGGTGAGCTTATACAGGCCCGCGTGCGAGCGCATTTTGCTGGCATTAAAGAAAGTTCGACCTATTTCCTGCCAGCATTTGATCATGGAACGGACCCTCTATCACGATTTGTGAGAAAGAACAAGCTCACCATCGAAGAGCACTATCTTCTTCTCATCGCACTTACTCCGCATGTTCGTCCGGAATTTTTTGACGAGAAGATACAGGAAGCTTTACCACAGCCCGGTGATTTCCCTGCAATAGGGGGTGTTCGCGGCAAGCAGTTCCGTGGATTTTTGCCAACCGGTGAAACGGTATTGTTTCTACTGGCTGGAGAAAACTGGTGTGCCTGCCAGGAACTATTTCATCGTTTGTTTGGGCCCGAGCACCTATTTGCAAAAAAGAGGATAGTATGGCTGGAAGCTCCACCAGATGGGGAGCCACTCATGAGTGGCAAACTGATAATAAGTCCATCCCTGGTTACTTATTTTACAACAGGCCGTGAATATCTTCCTCATTACAGTTCCAATTTCCCTGCTCATCAACTGCACACATCCATGCAATGGAATGACATGGTATTAAATCCTAACGTCAGGCAACAGATACACGAGATAAGGTCATGGTTTTTTTATAGCAGGAAATTGATGAACCGGTTTGGAATGAAAAAGAAACTAAACCCAGGTTACAGGGCTTTGTTCTTTGGTCCTCCCGGCACCGGCAAAACACTTTGTGCCAGTTTGCTGGGAAAAGAATTCAGGAAATGCATTTTCCGGGTTGATCTTTCGAATCTTGTATCCAAATATATTGGAGAAACGGAGAAAAATCTTGCGCGGCTTTTTGATGAAGCGGAATATAAAAACTGGATACTCTTCTTCGATGAAGCGGATGCTCTTTTTGGTAAAAGAACGCAGGTGAAGGATGCGCACGATCGTTATGCCAACCAGGAAGTATCGTATCTCATGCAAAGAATAGAAGGCTTTGAAGGCCTGGTAATCCTTGCCAGTAATTTGAAAACAAATATTGATGAAGCATTTGCCCGGCGGTTTCAATCCATTATTTACTTTCCCTATCCAAGTCCGGAAGAGCAATTGCAGATCTGGCAGAAAGCTTTTCCCCGCCAGCTTAAACCAGCTTCTGAGGGCGACCTTCTCTATGTCTCGCAACGTTATAAACTTTCCGGTGCGAACATTATGAATATTGTGCAGTACTGCTGCCTTTCGGCCATGGAACAGAAAATTCAGGAAATTCCTATTACACTGCTTAAACTGGGCATACAGCGTGAATTGTCAAAAGAAGGGAAGGCAGTCTGAAAGAAGGATAATTTGGGAATAACACTCTCTACTTGTGAATACTAACCCGGCGGTAACGTTGTCATAATATTCCGGTAATGATTTCGTTGAAAACCTGTGCACAGTAACATTCCGGTAATCCTGGCGTAACAATTTAATAATTCAACTGTTAGTAATTTAAAGAAGAACTTCGGAGAGAGAGAACGCAGATGATTATGATGAAATATGATCTGCGGATATCTTAACGATCATATTAATCAGCGTACTAATTATAATTAATATGAAAGCAGGACTTGTTATTTTTAATGGTATCCAGTTTCATGACTATCATGCCAGTCGTGCCATAGATTGGGCGGCAAAAAATAATAGCGGGTTGTTGGGTCTTTTTATTCACTCAGCCAAGGAACCGCCTGAAGGTTACGTGTTTCCCAGCGATATCGATCCTGCCGAGAATGTCTTCAATAAGACCGATGCTAAAAAAAATAATCTGAATGTTATCCATACCCAGGTTAATCTTTTCGCTGATATGGCCAAGGGGAAAAATGTTTCGGTAGATACCCGGGAATTGGAAGACCCGTCGTTGAAGGAATTGCTGGGGTTTACAAAAAAAGCAGAGATATTATTTCTTGATGACGAATATGATCAGAGCTTTATTCTTGCTGTCACCAGCTTCAGACTTAAAGACCTGGTGCAGGAATCGGCCTGCCCGGTTGAAACTGTCCGCGACAATCGCTGAATCCCATTCATGATAAACATCCAGTTCAGGTATGCGAAAGGATTTCCCGCTGATCCCATTGCCGAAGGATCTCATAGAGTAAATATCAACCGGCAGTTATCTGAATTCGCAAAAGAGCTCATCCACGAAAATGCAGTGGTGGAATGCCGGATAAATGAAGACGGATCAGTGCGGTTAACATTCAGGAACATCAGCGCACAGTTGCACAAGAAAGTTGTCGAGGAGTTGAATCGTTTTGAACAATAAAAAAAGAACGCTGGGAAAGCATTCTTTGCAAATTTTGTTTAAAAGACATTAGGCCGTCTTATGAATGTGCGATTCTGTTGGTTGCTCGATCTTCTTTTTTACGGGTTTAACTCCGGTTCCGTATACTGATTTTACGATATCAACTGCAAACAACTTGCTGGTTTTTTTCAGTTTCTTTTCAAACTTCTTCTCATTCTTCCCTGTCTTAAATTCAGCCAGAGCTGCTGCCAGCTTATCATATATTTTCTGGCGGGCTTCCTTGCGGATTGTCTTTTTCGAAGCGGCTTTTTTGTTACTCATCCTGGTAATATTTTGATAACACAAAAATAATACCCCCGTAAAATGTGCAATGTTAAGTTTTGCCTACCCGCCAAAATTTAATATTGGGGTAATCGCTCTGAACTCCTTAATTATCAATTAAAACCCTGTTTATGCGACTGTCTTTCATGAATGCGATCCGCAAAAATGCAGTTGTGACTATTACGGGTAAACGCTTCACTCCGGGGTATTGCTCCGCCAAAACCTCCATACAAGGAGGTAACTTAAATAGGTTTCCGGTTACTGAAGGCACAAGTGTCTACAGCGTCATTAAGGGAATTGTAAGCTTGGGTTCAGGTATATTTTCTGAAAAGGACATGAATTAATGAGATGATAATCCTGGCATAAAGGAATGTTCATATTGCTTCAATCATTTTGTGTTTTGGCACGTTAAACAGTGAATCTATGTTATTCGTCCCGGTTCCCCGGGACGATTTTATTTAAAGGTTCCGCGAGTTCGTCCTAATTTAAAAAGCCTTTTTAGATAAGAAACAAACTTGGATTAATTGAGCCCTCTGGCCATTGTCGAGGGCTTTGAATTTTCATGCCATTGGTTTCTTAACTTTAAAAGTATTTCTACAAAATGCCTGGCTATTATGCGTTGGAAATGTATCATCATCCTGTTTTTACCTATCCTTGTATCTGCACAAATAACACCGCGCAATTTGTTGCAAAAGAATTGCCCACCGGGACGGCTACACCAGGTATTACTTTCGCAAAATAGCTTTCATCCTTTTCCACAAACCCCGCAGCAATGGAAGACGGTTTTACCAGACAGTATGATCCAGGTGCTGGTAAAAAACGGCGAAGCAGCATTAAAGGAGGAGTTTCCCAATGTCCCTGCTTCGGTTACACTTGATTTTTCACGGAATGGCAACAGGACCCGTTATGAAAATATTGTGTTTGCCAAACGCAACCGGCTTTGGAACCTTGTACTGGCAGAATCCATTGAAGGGAAAAAACGATTTATCGATGCGATCATCAATGGTATCTGGTCAATCTCGGAAGAAAGTTTTTGGGGCGCCAGCGCTCATTTGTTTTTACAAAAAGCGGGCACAGGATTGCCTGACGTGGAAGATCCTGTTGTAGATCTCTTTGCGGCAGAGACAGCAGCCACCCTGGCATTTGCAGATTATTTTGTCGGCCCGCAACTCGACAGTATTTCTCCATTGATTCGACGCCGCATCTATCACGAAGTGAATCATCGAATTTTTATCCCGATGCAGACCGCAAAATATGAATGGATGCATTATGGTGATACGAGCGCCAAACTGAATAACTGGACGCCCTGGATCATGTCCAATTATCTTTCCACGGTATTATTGTTAGAAAAAGATCAGGATAGGAGAGAAGAATATGTTTCAAAAGCCATTAAACTCACCGACCAGTATATAAATGGTATTGGGGATGATGGGGGATGTGAAGAAGGACCGCATTACTGGACATTCGGTACCGGTTGTGTTCTTGATGTATTGGACCTGCTTGGCAGTGCGAGTAATGGCAGCATTGATATTTACCAGCAGGCAATCATCCGGAATATGGGCGCCTACATTTATCGCACACATATCAGCGGCAATTATTATGTGGATGTTGCCGATTCACACCCGGAAGTATACCCTGAAGCAATAATGGTCTGGAGATTTGGAAAGTTAGTAAAGGATGAAACACTTACCAGCTTTGGGTCCTGGCTTTTCCGCAATGGGGCCAATAACATCAACCCAAGTTTTCATCGGTCCCGGGCATTATATGACATGGTCCATCTTGCATCGGTTATACCTGCCGCAGGAGTATTTCACGAAAATATTTCGTCATGGCTACCGGATGTTCAATTGATGACGGAAAGATTGTCCAATGGTTTATTTGTGGCTGCGCATGGTGGAAATAATGGGGAAAGCCATAACCATAACGATGTGGGCGATTTTATCGTTTATGCCAGCGGTGATCCCGTGATCATTGATGTCGGTTCCGGGACCTACACGGCAAAAACGTTCTCAAAAGACCGGTACACGATCTGGTTTAATACATCTGCCTATCACAACCTGCCCATTTTAAATGGCGTGCAGCAATCAGATGGACCGAAATTCGCCGCACGTAATGTTTTATATAAAAAAGATAGTAATACAGCAATGCTGGAAATGGATATAGCCCCGGCATATTCGGCCGGAGCAGGGCTTGGAACATGGAAGCGAACGATTACCGCGGGGAAAGAGAAGGTGATCATCAATGACAATTTCCAGGCAAAAGCCGCTATAACAGTCGCTCAAACATTCATGACCGTTTGTGAAGCAGACATCAGCACATCGGGACTGATCGTTTTTACAACCGCACACGGAAAAAAAGTTTCATTGAAATATGGGAAAGAATGGCAGGCTACAAAGGAATTGGTTCCATTAATCACTGAAGAAGACCAGGGAATAAAAGCGACCTGGCGCAACCAGCCGATCACAAGGATATTACTAACCCTAAAATCATCTGCGTCCCAGGGGAAATATCAATACATTATTGCTAGCGGAAACTGAACTAACTTTACATACTATTACCCGAAAACAAACCGTGATTGAATATGCGTACGAAAATTTCCCACCATTTACGGACCATTTGTTATAGTTTGACCTTTATTGCTGTTTTGCCTGTCATGGGTCAAAAAAAGAAGTCGCCCGGGGTAGATACGCTCGCGATCGAAAAGACTACCGGCATAAAGGGTAAATACAATAACGGTGAGTACAAGATCACCATACCGCAAAACGATCTCAATGTAGAAGTCGATGGATTTAAGATCATTCCTCCCATGGGATTGGGTACCTGGATAGTTTTTACTCCTGTAAAAAATGGAACGATGATCATGGGGGATATTGTCCTTACTGAGAATGACCTTAAACCGGTTCAACAGGAAGTAATAAGGCAGGGATTGACTATTACAGCCATTCACAATCATTTCGTGCGCAATCACCCCAACATTCTTTATATGCATATCGGAGGAACCGGGTCTACTGATGAAATGGCCAGGAAAGCAAAAGCGGTATTAGATAAAGTTGCGGAATCGAGAGGTCACAATCCCGCTTCTTCTTCTGTCGCCGATGTTGCCTATAGCCTCGACAGCAAAAAGCTGGATGATATTTTAGGTTATAAGGGTGAGATGAGCAAAGGCGTTTATAAATATACCATCGGGCGCCCCGATGTATCCTTAAAAGAGCATGGAACAACGATAACTACCTATGCCGGGTTCAATACCTGGGCTGCTTTCCAGGGTAGTCCTGATCATGCCGCAGTAGCAGGAGATTTTACCATGCTTGAAGATGAAGTCGCTCCTGTTATCAAAGCACTTATTGAAAATGGTGTTGAAGTCGTCGCCGTTCACAATCATATGGTGCACGAGCAACCTAAGATATTTTTTCTCCATTATTGGGGCGTAGGAAATGCCGAGCAACTTGCGCGGGGATTAAAAGCAGCGCTGGATCAAACGGGGAAAAAACACGAGGCTATGAGAATGTGATGCAATATTTCATACCGCGATAAATTGCCGTCACCGGCGTTATGAATGCTGGCGGGTTATCAGTATTTTACCAGCAGTTGTCACCAAACGAATCAACCAAAGAGAATGCCACCGTATTTTGCATTAGCAGTTATGTGGGTGTCTGCCTGGTTAATCTTTTTTATATTCCGCAAACAGGAGCGGCAAAAAATGTTAACCATGAGCCTGGCTGTTCTTCCTTTTGCATTTTTTGATTATTATTCTCAACCCTCCTATTGGCACCCGCAAACACTATTCTCCATGCCAGTTGGTATTGAAGGAATATTGTTTGGATTTTCATTCGGAGGCGTAGCAGCGGTTATTTATCCTGCAGAAGAGGATAAAAGAAGCGAAGCAGTAAATATTATTGATCTAAAGAATGTTTTTACTCTTATTCCTGTGCTGGTGATATCGCTCGGATTGCATCTTTTCATAAATGTCAACATGATGATCAGTCTCCCAGTGGCTCTTTTTACCGGTTGTATCCTGATAGCCTGGTTGAAACCGGCACTTCGACGGAGGCTTTTATATTCCGGATGTTTCTGGGGTTTACTATATATGGCAATTTTATTTGCCTGGTTACTGTTGTTTCCCTCAGCACAGGCCTGGTGGCAACTGGGAATTTATGGGAATGTTACCGTTCTTAATGTACCACTTGGTGAAGTACTGTTTGGATTTCTGTTTGGGGCTTTCTGGGGAGTGGTTTATGAATTTATATTTACACGTAAACCGGTACTATTGCGTTCTTCTGCCGGCCGCATTCTGTTGTCTGAATTTTCGGGTGATGTTTAATACAGTTTCGAAAGCCTGAATCATGTTGCACTTGCCGGCTGAAAAATAGAAAGTCTACTTCTCAGAATTTTCCCATTCTATTAAGTCTAGCTTGATCAGCTCCCAATGTTTTCCCTTCAAACAAATGGGCTCGAAATCGTCGTCCGCGTAGGAGAAGTCTGTTAATTTATTCCGGATTTCGGCAGCAGAATGACCGTATGGATATTTTTCTAAATACAGGGCGGTCATGATGGGAATGGAAAAGTGGTCGTGTAATTCATGTATGTCCCAAAAATCCTTTTTACGCCCGCTGTGACCAATGACTTCGAGTTTCATCCCAACAATATCTTCCAGACTAGCCATCCGTATATGTTCTTTTTCGACAACAGGTCTGATGAATGGCTCTGTATGATAGATATCTATTTTAATTGCATCGGTGTCAGAATTTCCCACATAATAGGAGACGCCTGATTCAATGTGAAGGCCTGCATTGGTATCAACATAACTATAGTGACTTTTAAAAAAATGATCGATAGGCGGAAGCTTGATGGTGTCATATTCAGCGTCGGTAAATAAATCGATATCGACTGATTCGCGGTGACCAAGCTGCAGGCTAAGAGCAGTTCCGCCCACCAATCTGAATGGATTGAAAATGGCGTCGTTCATTGAGGCTTCTAGTATTTCGCGTAATAGAGGAGCGACCGTGTTAAAATACATTGTAATTTACTTTCAGTACTTCATCTATTTTGTCCTGTCCATAAAACCGGGTGATCTCGTCTTTTTCACGCTGATTTCCTCTTTCAAATACTCTCTTGATAATGGCCTTGTACTGACGCAGCCAGTCAATGGAGTCCATCTTCGTGTCCCAGAATATAACAGGTCTCAACTTTGAAAGATTCGGAGTTGATTTTAACTGTTTTTCTTTTTCTTTTTTGATGTCATAGAAAACCTGAAGGCACATGAAATATCCCTCCTCCAATTCCAACTCTTTTTCCAGTTTGAGAGCCAGTGAAGTATTCATGTCTCGTTTACCTTTAGTAATAGTGGTAATGGTCTGAGGATATTCGCGAACAGATAAAGCAAGTTGCCCCTTCCTGAGTTTTTTCTCCTTAATCTTCCGATCCAGAATAAATCCAGGATGAATACCTTTTATGATATCAAGTTCCTGAGTCATGATGTAAAAGTAATCAAATTTGTTTAAACAATAAAGTTTGGTATAATCTATTGATTGCTATGTATTACGGGTGAGGGTGACGTATATCTTGTATTACTCTATTAACAAAGAAAGTGTTAGCTTTTTTAATTTGAGCAAATCGCCAAATGTCTATGTTTTTTAAAGAATCGGTTTTCCATTCGCAGGTTTTGATGGAATGGCATTAATTGAATTACGCTTTCGCCTTACAATATGCAGCACCCGGTATGAAACGCCCAGCCAGATGATTGAAAGGAAAAAACCCGCAACCACATCGCTGGCGAAATGAACGCGGAGATATACGCGGCTAATGGCAATCAGCCAGGCGAAGAAAAACAGCAGAATGCCATAAATCCATTTCAGTCTACGACGTATCGCTAATTCGGAGATAATATAGGTGAGTAGACCGATAAAGACAAATGAAGAAAAAGAATGACCGCTGGGAAAGCTAAAGCCCGGTACCTTGTTCAGGATGGGATCCAATGGACGCTGGCGTTGAAAAATTGCTTTGATTGAGAATAGCACGATGGTGCTTGTAATACCGATGGTAGTAATATCAAGCCAAAGTGCTGTTTTCTTTCTACTGGCAAACAACCAACCGATCAATAGAAGGTAAGCAGGTAATAAAAAATACCAGGAGCCAAAAAAAGTTATAACCCGCATCACTTGCGTGAGCGGCGCAGAAGTTATTGCCGCCAGCTTTTTAAAAGCAAAGTCATCAACTGCTCCTTCTTTTTCAATCACAATCTCATCAGTAATTACTATGAAAACAAATAAGGACGCCAGGAACAGCAATAGTTCGATGACCAGCCTAAGCGATATTTCCTTTGCTATTTTTTTCGAGGATTGATCCATAACCTTGTTTACGGGCGATAAGTATCAAAGGCAAGATAAGTACAGTTTTGAAACTGAGTCACCCGGCACCAATTCATAGTCATTTTATCCTTATGGAACTTACGCATATCCTTAAACTCTCAATTTTAGTTTTGTAACTTTAAAAGAAAATCTTGGAAAACAAGGGCCTGCTTTTTATCCCCGACATCAGCGGGTTCACGCAGTTTGTGAACCAGACGGATATCGAACATAGCCGGCTGATCATCCAGGAACTACTGGAAATACTGATCAATGCCAACCAGATCGGGCTTGAAGTGTCAGAGGTAGAAGGAGACGCGATCCTGTTTTATAAATTCGGGGAGTCGCCGGGTCTTGACAAACTATACCAGCAGGTGGAAAAAATGTTTACCGAGTTTCACCGGCAACTGGGTATATATGATGTTACCCGTTTCTGTCAATGTAAGGCCTGCCAGTCAGCCATCAATCTAAGCCTGAAAGTCATCACGCATTATGGCGAGTTCACAGGGTATAATGTAAAAACCTTCAACAAGCTGATCGGAAAGGATGTGATAGTTGCCCATCAACTGCTCAAGAATGATATTGACCAACATGAATACTGGCTTGTGACCAGTAATGTTTTGCCCGGGGATCAGCCTGCCGGTTTTAAGCAATGGATGAAATGGGATAGCAGCGCCAAAAAAACCGAAAGCGGCGAAGTAACATTTCACTACACACAACTCGGTCCGCTGCGAAATGAACTCCCAGCCCAGCCGCCTTTGCAATTGGAGTTATCGGAAAGAGTAAAGGCACTAAACGTCACAAGAGAGTACGACGCAGAGATCATCCCGCTGTTTCATGCTACAGGTGATTTTAAATACCGTAGCCAATGGCAGGAAGGAGTGAAATCAATTGAAGGATTAACCCATTTTCTTCCCCGCGTAGGTATGCGCTGCCGCCGCATATCCGATAATGGTGAAGAGACCATCTACGCAAGCAGTTATTTTTTTTCACCCGAAAAAATCATTTTCAGCGAGACAGATGAGGACAAGAAATCCGCTTCTTACTTTACCCTCGAAAAGATCACTGAAACCAGGACCAGGCTTACAATTGACTACTATATCAGGAAAAATGCAATGGACGAACTCCTGTTTAAGTTTTTTAAGAAACAGAAAATGAAAAGAAAGCTGGAAAGATCATTGGAAAACCTGGAGCCGGTGGTGAAGAGTATAAAATTGCCAAAGCAAGATTGAAAATAAGACCTGACTTTTCAACCGTTATAAAGTATCAAAGTAGTCTGCCATTTTCTTTCTCCCTTTTTCATCTGGTAATGGGTCTTCGCCTGATAGCAGGTTGTCTCTCATATGCAATGGATTGCCAGTGGCGGGGATAACACAGGTAACAGCCGGGTGCGAGATAATATATTTTAAAAAGAATGAAGCCCAGCTTTTAATTTCATAATCAGCCGCCCAGGACGGTATAGGCTTCGATTTTACTTTTTGAAATAAAGCGCCTTTTTCCAGTGGTTCATTGATGATAACCGCTACTCCTTTTTCCATCGCCAGTGGTAATAAGTTTTTTTCGGCGTGGCGTGTAGCAATCGAATAGTTGAATTGCACAAAATCAACCGCCCCTTGTTCAATGATCTTTGCCAATTGAGAATGAAACGAGACCTGGTAATGCGTAATGCCGGTATAGCGAATCCGTCCCTCTTTTTTCCACTCCTGCAATGTTCCCAAATGCGTTTGCCAGTCTACCAGGTTATGCACCTGTATAAGGTCCATCGTTGATCGTCTCATTCTTTGCATCGACTCGTTCATCTGTTTGATCCCGGCCTGGCGTCCGCTGGTCCAAACCTTGGTTGCGTAAAAGAATTCATTGGCCAATCCCGTTTCATCGGTCAGTTCACCGATTACCTGTTCGGATCTTCCATACATCGGTGATGAGTCGATCACACTGGCTTTATGTTGATGCATCAGCGCCAAAACCTGCTTGAGCTCATTCCGTTTTGATGAGCTTTCACCAATATCAAATCTTAACCACGAACCAATACCAATTACGGGAACTGATTCACCTGTCGAAAGAATGAGACGTTGAAGCATTTCACGAATAATTTATTAATTGCCTTTATACTAACCCATCGAATTTTACAAATAGTATGCCCATCGGCGTATTTGCATAACCCGACTGATCGAGATTCCATTTTCGAATTTCGGATTTAAAAATTAGGATTTATTTGGTTCTTGCTATTTGGTTCTTGGTTCTTTCATATAGTCTTACCTTTAAACAAAATTTACGAGTATGATCATCGTACATGATATTTTCGTTTGCAAGCCAGGTAACGCTTCCAAAGTAGCAAAATTGTTCAAGGAAGTTATGGCCGGCAATAGTGAACTGGTTAACATCATGACCGATATGACGGGTCAGTTTAACCGAGTTATTATGGTATCAAAATTTGATAGTCTCACCGCTTATGAGCAAAGCTGGGAAAAGTATAAAGAGAACACCGAAGAAATGAAAAAGATGCAGGAGAAAATGAAAGGGTATACCGACATGTATCTTACCGGTTCAAGAGAGATATTCCAGGTCTGGTAATTATTGCCTGGTTTCGACCACCGCTTTCGCTGGTTGCTTATCGGGATCATCTTCCAGTCCTTTACTTACCATGCGGATATCAGCGGGTTTATCATTCAATGGGGATATACCTTCTCCTTTGATCAGCCATGAAACGCCAAAGAAAATGAGACCGGCCGCTTCAAGGACCAGCGTAGGTTTGAGATGTATGATCCGATCGTGAATGCCGGGCAGGCCATCAATGGGAATGCCGGCTACGCAGATCAGCATGCCAATACCACAAGTCCGGTAAAGACGATTGCGGTTTTTCTTTTCCGGCGTTTTGATACCCTCGCTTTTGGTAAAAAGAAAAATCGACATACTGGCAAGCAACACGAAGAAAACCCCCGAAGTGATATAGTGCAGTTTGCTAATAAGATCATCCTTAACCTCGGAAGGCGAAGTGGGGAAAAAGGCTGCACACAGCGCAAACACCCCTGCGGCTTTGCTCAAAAGTGAATCATACCATTTGTATCCATGGTACGATACCAGGAACAATGCGACTCCACACAAGACCCCTACCAGGCCATTGCGCATGCCTGTATGGTAGTATGCACTTACCGATACCTGTACGTGCCAGGTTTTATCAATTATAAATGATCCCAGTACTAATACGGGAGGAAGGGTAATACCCAACCAACCTACCCACCTGCGAAGTGTTTTATAAGTAATAATGATCGATGTGGGATCCGGCGGCTTTGGCAGAGGAACATTCATAGCGATTTTTTTTGGTTAAGGTTTAACTAATATAAACAATTTATCGCTAACCGACAGCCCGGCCACAGAGAACCTTTAGTCAATAAATAGATTCTTTGAAACAGATTTAGCTGGAAATTAGAACAAGAAGCGGGGTGAACCAGACAGAGACCTGGGCTAAAGACCCATTTCTGTGTATTG
>Ga0066652_100000100_pt1 | contig 49552 bp, 39 predicted proteins | sample GraSoiAngelo_101_FD_71413 | JGI IMG/M metagenome (GOLD analysis project Ga0066652, IMG submission 71413) | Grasslands soil microbial communities from the Angelo Coastal Reserve, California, USA - 14_0903_02_30cm | ecosystem: Environmental > Terrestrial > Soil > Grasslands | place: USA... | reverse complement strand
AACTATAATCACCAGCACCAGGATGTGAGAATGGAAAACGGGACACAATTTGGAGACCTGCCTGAGTTCATGGATTTCGAATACCTCAGAAAGAACACCTGTATGAACCTTTGCAACCTGGCCAACCTGGCAAAATCTCCTTCTATGCCACAAGAAGTTAGAGTGGAGACCAGAAGACTGACCAATTTTACGAACCTTAGCTGGAAGGCGTCGGCAACCGGAAAAGTAAAAGGCTATAATGTGCTAATGAGGGAGACGACAAGCCCCGTTTGGGAAAAGAAGATGTTTACTGCTGATACCAAAATGGATCTGCCTTTTTCGAAAGACAACTATTTTTTTGCTGTACAATCGGTAAGTGAAGACGGAAATGAAGGATTGCCGGTTTTGCCTACACCAGCAGGCAGATAACTTACTTTTATTTTTCACGTTTGACATTTCACGTTCATATGATTAACTGGACTGTAAAAAAATTCGAAGAGCTCAGTGTGCATGAACTCTATGCCATTCTCCGGCTAAGAAGTGAAATATTTGTCGTGGAGCAAAACTGCGTTTTCCAGGACATGGATAATAAGGATCAGTTCTCCTATCACCTGATGGGTTGGGAAAATAATACATTGACAGCTTATACACGGCTTATTCCCCCGGGTAAAGTTTACGATCTTGCGTCCATCGGCCGCGTGGTAACATCGCAGGCTGCGAGGGGTTCCGGCGTCGGTAAACAGTTGATGGAAAAGAGCATTGAAGAAGCCGAAAAATTGTTTGGGAAACTGCCAATTAAGATCGGCGCACAGCTCTACCTGCGTGAATTTTATAATTCATTCGGTTTTAAGCAAAGCAGTGATATCTATGATGAAGACGGAATTGACCATATTGAAATGATACGTCAATAGTTCTCGTACTTGCACTAAGTAGATCAACTTTTCAGTATCCAACGGCGAAAGAAACTCTTCTTTTTGTTACCGAATTAGTTGCCTCTTGTTCTATTTTAGCCCTTGAAATCCAATAGTAGAAAAAACCAGAAATCCGATTACTATGAGAACAAATGTACCCTATGTGCGGTTTATCGCACTGCTCCTTACGCTGAGCATTTTTTCAACCCGTTCTTATTCGCAATCCATTACTACTGACAATGGTAAGTGGGAAATTGGTCTCGGCTTCGGACCGATGTTCTTCCTGGGTGATCTTGGAGGAACAGCAGGTATTGGTAAGCCTTTTGTCGCAGACCTTGACCTTCCCCTGACAACGATATCCAAGAATATTTATGTGAATTACTATGCCAATGAATGGCTTGGGTTCCGGGTAGCCATCAACCATGGTGTGTTAGAAGGAGATGATGCGCAGGCGCCTGCCAAAGGTGGTGCCGAAATGGATCGCCTGGAAAGAAACCTCAGTTTCAGAACTTCTGTACTGGAAGGATATGTCGCTGCAGAATTTTATCCCACGGTCTTCTTTGAAAAATTTGATGGATTGATGGGTAAGCTTCGTCCTTATGTGCTCGGTGGATTCGGTGTAATGAAATTTAATCCCAAAGCTAAACTGGATGACAAATGGATAGCCCTTCATCCCTTGCGCCTGGAAGGCCAGGGTATGGCAGAATATCCCGACAGGAAGCCTTATAGCCTGATCCAAAAAGAAGTCCCAATTGGAATTGGCTTCAAATATTATCTCAAAGAAAACTTTTATATAGGTCTCGAGGTATTGCACCGCCAGATGTTCACTGATTACCTGGATGATGCCAGTACCAAGTACGTCGATTATCACGTTTTCGATACTTACCTGTCGCCGGCACAAGCTGCCCAGGCAAAAAGATTATACTATCGTGGAACCTACCAGGGTGCGCCCGGTTATGTGCAAAGACCTGATGATATATTGACTTACCAGCGTGGCGACCCTACTGAAAATGACGCCTACTTCTCTACGATCCTTCGTTTCGGTTGGAGATTGAATGCCGAGAATGCAAGACAGAGAAGACAACTACGATGTCCTGTTTTCTATTAATAAACAGCAAAGTCTTTAATTAATCCTAACCACCCATGAAATTAAAATCTACACAAGTATTAGTATTTGCCTTTGTCCTTTGTATGACCTTGCAGACGACTGCATCGTTCGCAATGGGAAAAGGAGACGATGATCCCAAAGACAAAAAGGAAGTAAAAAAAGCGAAAGTATCCTCTTCAAGGAACAACAGTTCGGTTAAAATTTATCCTGACATCCTGAAAAGAGTGATGCACGTCGTAGCCAAGGACAACACCGAAACTGTCGATTTTTATGTTTTTGACCTGGAAGGGACGATGGTGAAGCATTACAAAATGAAATCCGGTGATCATGAAAGGATGGCTGACCTGGCAAGAGGAAAGTATGTGTTCAGTGTATTTGCCGGTGATGACGAAACGGCAACCGGAAATTTCGAGATCCGTTAAAAAGTTCTTTACAAGAATATCAAGTTCTTTTTCCAATAAGCGGCAGAGAGCTTAATAGAATCTGATACCCTGGTTGATGAAAACCTGATCCGTTCTCTATTGGTACTCTCATTAGTATAAATTTTATTAAACACTTTCTGCCAATGCTTATTGGGTTGTTAATTGGTTTATTGGTTTACTAGTTAATTGGTTTATTAGTCAGGCTTATCCTGACGAACTACCGAATTAATGAATTAACTGATTAACAAATTAACTGTACCAACTCCAGAGTTCTTTTAATTGCTATAACTAAGAAACCCGTAAGGCAGGGAAATTAATTAGATCCGTATCCGGATGAAAACCCAGGAGACTGGCCACCGAAAGAGATTTCTTTAATCACTTCCTGCTCTTACTTACGGGTCCATTGCAAAAATCCCAAGACCCAAAAGACAAGAACCAATCCCGCCAATGGGCGGGACACAAAATCTAATATTTAAACAGTAGCGTCCAATCAAAACGATTGGATTTTTGTTTTGGAGCTTTCCCGATAGCTATCGGGATGGTTCTTGGAGCTTGGTTCTTGGAGCTTGTATCTTGGAGCTTTATTAGGAAAGTTCTGTTTTGAGGAATTCTGCAGTAAAACTCTCTTTATTCTTTATAAGGTCTTCAGGAACGCCTTCAAATAATATTCTTCCTCCCCCATCCCCGCCTTCAGGTCCCAGGTCGATGATATGATCGGCTACTTTTATCACATCCATGTTATGTTCTATGACCAATACCGTATTGCCCCGGTCAACCAATTTATTCAAAACATCGAGCAGGTGCTTTATATCTTCAAAATGCAGACCTGTAGTCGGTTCATCCAGTATATAAAATGTTTTGCCGGTATCGCGTTTGCCCAATTCAGTGGACAATTTCACCCGCTGCGCTTCGCCGCCACTTAGCGTCACTGCGGATTGACCAAGCGTTATGTAACCAAGCCCTACATCCTCCAGCACTTTTATCTTGCGGTAGAGATAAGGAACGGGTTGAAAGAACTCTACAGCTTCTTCTACAGTCATCTCCAGGATGTCCGCAATGGATTTGCCTTTATATCTTATCTCCAGTGTTTCCCGGTTATATCTTTTGCCATTACATTTTTCACAATGGACATACACGTCCGGCAGAAAATTCATTTCAATGACACGCATCCCGCCGCCCTCGCAAACCTCGCACCGGCCGCTTTTAACATTAAATGAAAAACGTCCTGCTGTATAACCCCTGATCTTCGCTTCGGGGATGGAAGCGAATAATGTTCTTATCTCGGTAAAAAATCCGCAATAGGTGGCCGGGTTGCTTCTTGGAGTTCGCCCAATAGGCGACTGATCTATTTCGATCACTTTGTCAATATGCTCCAGTCCTTTAATGGATTTATACTCCAGCGGTATTCCTTTTGAACCATAAGCGTGGTGAGAAAGGATTGGATATAATGTTTCATTGATCAGGGTGGATTTGCCACTACCACTGACGCCTGTCACAACAATGAATTTTCCCAGGGGAAACTTCACATCCACCGCCTGCAGGTTATTTCCTTTCGATCCTTTTAATTCAACAATCTTTCCATTTCCCTTTCTTCTTTCTTTTGGCACTTCTATCTTATGTATTCCATTCAGGTAACCCGATGTAAGTGTATCCAGTTTCAACAATTCCGCGGGTGTGCCCTGGGCCACTATCTTACCACCATGATAACCGGCTTTTGGACCAATATCGATCAGGTGATCTGCCGCAAGCATGATATCCTTATCATGCTCTACCACTAAAACACTGTTGCCGATATTCCTGAGGTTTCTCAACGCATCTATCAACCGGTGATTGTCCCGCTGGTGCAACCCGATAGAAGGCTCATCCAGTACATAAGTTATTCCCTGGAGTTGTGATCCAATCTGTGTGGCCAGTCTTATGCGCTGGGACTCACCACCACTTAGCGTTTTCGAAGGCCGATTCAGGGAAAGATAAGTGAGACCAACATTCAATAAAAACTGTAGCCTTTCTCTTATTTCTTTTAATACATCCTTGGCAATTGCATTTTGCTTGTTGTTAATTCGGAGTTCAATCCCATCCAGCCAGGCAGCCAGGTTATCCAGGTTCATGTTGCTTAGCTCGGAAATATTTCTGCCGGCTATCTTAAACCAGAGGCTTTCTTTTTTCAATCGTGCTCCGCCACAGGTTTCGCAGGGCTTTAATTGCATATAACTTTCGGCCCAATCGCGCAAGCCTTCGCTATGCCCGTTGTTGAACCAGCGCTTCAGCATATTGACTATTCCTTCAAACGGCGCCTGCGGATCAAATTGCATGTTTTCAAAATCGATCTCTGATTCTTCGCCCTCTTCGTTGCCATACAATAATATGTTCAGCGCCTTCTGGGGAATGTCCTTGATAGGTTTTGTCAACGATATCTTATTCTTTCCGGCTATTGATTGAGCCTGTTTAAAAACATAGGCATCTCTTTCTTCACCGAGTGGAGCGATACCGCCTTCATTAATGCTCAGCTCAGGGTCAGGGATCACAGCATCCATATTAATATGGAACGTTGTACCAAGACCTTTGCATGCCGGACAGGCTCCATAAGGCGAGTTGAATGAGAAGGCATTTGGCGAGGGCTCTTCATAACTGATGCCTGTGTCCGCGCACATAAGCAGTTTTGAATAGGACGATCCGGCCCCCCCACCCCCCGAAGGGGGGATCTCGGCCTCCGCATTCCCGAAGGCCTCTTTCTTCTTTGAAGCTCCTAAAGCCCCTCCTTTGGAGGGGTTGGGGGAGGCTTCTCCCTTGGAGGGGTTCGGGGAGGCTACATCGACGAACATTAAGTCTTTTCCTAATTTCAGCGTTTGCTGCACGCTTTGGCTCAACCGCGGTTTCAGGTCGTCGGTGACCTGTAAACGGTCAACAACAAGTTCGATATCGTGAATCTTGTAACGATCTACCTGCATTTTCGGCACCAGGTCCTTGATCTCTCCATCTATCCTCACTTTAAGGAATCCTTTTTTGCGGACATCCTCAAACAGCTCCCGGTAATGTCCTTTGCGCCCGCGAACCAGTGGCGCCAGCAGGCTGATCTTTTTGTTATTATACTTTGAATAAATATTCTCGACGATTTCATCCTCGCTCCATTTTACCATTTTTTTACCAGTATTGTAGGAATAGGCCTCTCCTATTCTTGCAAACAGCAGTCGGAAAAAATCATAGACTTCGGTGATCGTTCCGACCGTAGACCGGGGGTTTTTGTTGGTAGTCTTTTGTTCGATGGAAATAACCGGCGAAAGACCCGTGATCTTATCGACGTCAGGACGCTCCATATCGCCAATAAATTGCCGGGCATAGGCGCCGAAAGTTTCCATATACCGGCGCTGGCCCTCAGAATAAATAGTATCAAAGGCCAGGGAAGACTTGCCGCTACCGCTGATACCAGTGATCACTACCAACTTATTCTTGGGAATTGAAATATCTATGTTCTTTAGATTGTGTACCCTGGCGCCGTAGACATCTATTGCGTCATTTTCGGGAAGGTTCCCGCTGTTTCCATTATTCTTTTCACTCATAAATTAAGGTCAGCGAAGATAAAACAAGCCGCAAGACAAAAAGTTATTTGGGAAAACTGTCTTCCACCGTCTTTTTTTCCAGAAAATACATCCCGGGCTCTCGAATATCCTGAGTTTTTCCACAAAAGGGTTTTCTGGCATAATATTTAAAGAGGAGAGGCGAACGGATTATTTAACCCTCTTAAAGCATAACTTATGAAAAAAACCGCTATCATACTGGGAGCAGTATTGCTATTATTTACTGCCTCGATAAACGCCCAGAACGATACCTTATCCAAACAACCGGCACAAACACAGCAGTCTCTCAACCAGGCTGATTCAAAACAACCCCTTTCGAATTCCGTCGCTACCACGACAAGTAATGACAGGTGGAACAACTGGAGTCCTGATAAATATAAAATGTTGCCAATGCCTGAGCCACTGACAACAGAAAAAATATTTCCCGTCCTTGGCCATTACAGTGTAACAGCCAACAGCAATACTTCAACAACAGAGGCTTCCAGCAGCGCTAGCTCTGATGTTACAATCACGCTGGATGAAACCAATAAGGGTGTAGTATGGGTAGAAGGCTTACCGCAGGGAAGGATCAAAGCTTACCTGAGAAAATCTCCCAGTACTTATATGATTCCGGCTCAAAAGACAGCTGATGATAAAGAACTGGCAGAAGGCGTTCTGATCTATGATAAAGATGCGAACACACTCGATGTATGCATCGGTTGCAAATACAACAACGAAGATCCTGCTGCAGCTTTCACTCAGCCTGAGCCTATCGTAGAAGAACAGGCAGTGGTAAAAACAAAAACGAAAAGTAAAAAGGGAACTACCAAGGTAAAAGTAAAACCGGTGAAGATGTGGAAATACAGCGGCACCAAAACAGATGTAGCTGTTTCTTCGTCTATTCCTTCGCAACAATAAATCTAAAATCGTTAATACACCAATGATCATTGGGGAGTCCCGCTGAAAAGCCGGACTCCTTTTTTTGTGCCTATCTTTAAATAACTGTTTTACTGCTCACCATTAAACGGGAATGGCATGTTCAACCTCTTTAAAAAAAAGGAAGCGTCGGTAAAAGTAACGGATAAGATCTGGATGTCAGAAGAAGCTAAATGGAACGGTATTGTTAATGAATGGAAGGAGAACCCGCAATTGGTCATTATTACCTGGTTTGATGCGACGTACAGGCATTTGCAAACAGTGTTCGCAGAAAATACCACGTCAACGGTATCATTATTTATCGCCAGACAGGTAACCGGCCCGGAGTTAGCCGGCAGGAAAATCATCTTTGCCGAACACTATCCGCTTCCGGTGAAAGAGCAGGATGCGTTCGGGCGCTGGCAGCTGAAGGAAGCAGTTGTTCATTCTGCAATGGACGAACCTCTGTTCAAACATTTTGGTGGCGACAAGATCATTGAAATGATGAAACAGCTGGGCATGAAAGAAGACGGAGTGATCACGCACAGAATGATCAGCCATGCGATAGTAAATGCGCAGGAGAAGATTGAAAAGAAGGTGGTGGCTGAAACTCCTGCAAATTCGCAGCAGGAATGGCTGCAAAGGAATTTATAGATAAACAGAGCGGGAGCGAAGGGAAAAAAAGAGTCTTGCTTAATCTAAAGGTTTTCGTCCTAAAGAACCATTAAACCTTTAAACAGTTAAACTTTTAGACCTTCCAAATAAATTTGCAATCTGAATAGCCAACCCTATCTTTGTGGCAGCCTGCTTGCCGGTATCGCCTTCATCGAAGCTTTAGCGGAGGAACAGCAGGCAAGTTCTTTTAACGACTACTTATCAAGAAAGGCAGAGGGTAATGGCCCGATGAAGCCTTGACAACCTCCCCAACTTCGCAATGGTGATAACGCCCGGCGAAGCAAAGGAAAGGTGCCAATTCCATCCGCCGGCTGGCGGACAGATAAGTCAGACCCAAAGCTTCCACGATATTTTCACACCATATTCAAAAGCTCATCTGATTTAACTGGATGAGCTTTTTTATTTCACGGCTTGTCGGCCAGTTCCCCCGCTTCACTTGTTAAGTAGCCAACTGTCTAAACAAATCATTTAAATCACCTGTTATGCCCAAACATAACGGGACAAACTGTTTAACAATGAGCAACAACAAAATCAACAGTAAATCGGAAGATCTGCCAAAGGAAAAAAAGAAATCGCCGTTGGGAAAATCATTCCTGCCAACAACCACAGCCAATGATAGCTTCGCCCGACCATTTATTAAGAATGGCGAGCTCCCATTAACAACTGTTAGTAGCAACAGGAATACCATCCCACTGCTGGATAGAGAACAAACGCCACGCTGGCACAGGCGAAATGGCCATGATCCCTTAGTGGACCAGGGCAACAATAAGACCTGGCAGATAAAAATTTTCTTAAACTGATAAAATAAAATTGGTCGATTTCCGGTAGTCTCCTAATTTTATAGAGTAAATGAAAGCACAACATCCCATATTCTCTTGCTCTTGCTTCATTATTTGTTGCTGCATCTGTTGTATGCCGTAAGGCATATACATCTACTCTATCCGAAAGGCGGGCCGCCTGACATATTGGTCAACTTCTCACTAAACAACTTCCGATAATTAAAAACACATTTTTATGAGCAGCAAACTTCGTTTCGAAACGCTTCAGCTTCACGCAGGACAGCAAATTGATCCTACGACGAAATCAAGGGCGGTTCCCATTTATCAAACCACTTCGTACGCTTTCAACAATTCCGAGCATGCAGCCAAATTATTTGGGCTGAAAGAATTCGGAAATATCTATACCCGCATTATGAATCCTACCACGGATGTCTTTGAACAACGCATGGCCGCACTGGAAGGAGGCGTCGCCGCATTGGCAACCGCATCCGGTCAGGCAGCACAGTTCCTGGCATTGAACAATATCCTGCAACCCGGCGATAATTTTATCACAACGACTTATTTGTATGGCGGTACCTACAATCAGTTCAAAGTTGCCTTCAAACGCCTCGGTATCGAAGCTCGTTTTGCTGATGGTGACGATGCTGAAAGTTTTGTAAAACACATTGACAAGAACACCAAAGCCTTCTATCTTGAAACGATTGGCAACCCGAGATTGAATATTCCTGACTTTAAAAAATTCGCAGATCTCGCCAAAGAATATGACCTGCCACTAATCGTTGATAATACATTCGGCGCAGCCGGTTATTTGTTCCGTCCGCTGGAGCACGGAGCCAATGTTGTAGTAGAATCAGCCACCAAATGGATAGGCGGACATGGTAACAGTATTGGAGGTGTGATAGTAGATGGTGGAAATTATAACTGGGGCAATGGAAAATTCCCACAATTCACAGAACCCAGCGAAGGATATCATGGATTGAAGTTCTGGGAAATATTTGGCGAAGGCAATCCCCTCGGTCTGCCGAATATCGCTTTCGCTATCCGCGCCAGAGTAGAGGGTCTTCGTGATTTTGGTCCCTCGCTTAGCCCGTTCAATTCATTCCTGCTATTACAGGGATTAGAAACATTATCATTACGTGTTCAACGTCACGTTGACAACGCCCTGGCTCTGGCTGAATGGCTGGAACAGCATGACGCCGTAGAATTTGTTGAATACCCGGGGTTGAAAAGCAGTCCCTACAATGTTCTTGCAAAAGAATATCTCGGCAACGGCTTTGGAGGCATCCTGAATTTTGGAATAAAAGGAGGAAAAGAAAATGCTAGCCAGTTTGTTGATTCATTGAAACTGATCAGCCACCTGGCCAATGTGGGTGACGCAAAAACACTGGTGATCCATCCAGCATCCACTACGCACGAACAGCTATCGGCAGAAGAGCAGATTAGAGCCGGTGTGCAACCTAACCAGATCCGCATAAGTGCCGGTATCGAGCACCTCGAAGATATCAAGGCAGACCTGGAACAGGCATTTCAAAAAGTATTTTCAAAAGAACTGGTTGGATAAATATGGTTACCGTTTTTAATTACAATGAATCATTTACGTTGGAGTCAGGTGTGACCCTTCCGGGTTATCACCTGGCTTATACAACGCATGGAAAATTGAATGCAGCCAAAGACAATGTGGTTTGGATCTTTCATGCGTTGACGGCTAACAGCAACCCGCTGGAATGGTGGCCCGGGTTGGCCGGCGAGGGAAAAGTTATTGACCCCGCAAAGTATTTTATTATTTGCGTGAACAAACCGGGTAGTCCTTATGGGAGCATTTCGCCGCTCAGTAATAATCCCCAAACTCATCAGCCCTATTACCACGATTTCCCGGTATTTACCGTACGGGATATGATCAAGACCTATCAAAAACTGAAAGATTCACTTGGTATCAGCAGAATATTTATGGCATTGGGAGGAAGCACGGGTGGAATGCAATTGCTGGAATGGGCTATTGAAGAACCCGAGCTGTTTGAACATATCGTTCCGATAGCCACCAACGCAGTATTATCACCATGGGGCATTGCATTCAACGCTTCGCAGCGCCTGGCCATCGAAGCAGATACTACCTGGCTCGAAAGAAAACAGGATGCCGGGCAAAAAGGAATGGCAGCTGCCCGCTCCATCGCCCTGCTATCCTATCGCTCCTATTATGGATACGATATTACCCAGCCCAGGAATAAAGCATTTGTCGGACTTAACAGGAATGTGGAATATGCCTCCGACAACTACCAGCGCTACCAGGGATTAAAACTGGTAAACCGTTTTAATGCCATTTGCTACTACCGATTAACACAAAGCATGGATAGCCACGATGTAGGCCGCAGCCGTGGAGGTGTAGAGAATGCATTGAAGCGGATAACAGCGAGAACATTGGTGATAGGCATTAGTTCCGATGTCCTCTACCCCATTACCGAGCAGGAATATCTTCGGGAAAAGATCAACGGCGCACAATTGCTGACAATCGCAAGCGATTATGGTCATGACGGGTTTCTGCTTGAATATGAAAAAATTGAATCGGCTATTGAAAAATTTATCAACGAGAAATCGTCGCATCGTTTGAAGATCGTCAATGGTTGACTGGTTAACCAGTTAATTGGTTAATTAGTTTGTTAGTCCTTAAAAAAATTAAACCATTGAAGATAATTTGATCTATGGCGCTATAGGAGAATCTAAACGACAATACAGAGAACGGTTCAATAAGTATGGGCTCTGCAAATAATCGAGATTACTTATTAACCAATTAACTTATTAACTAATAAACTGTCAAGATGGATACACATAAGAAATTAACGATCGGATTATTTGGCTTCGGCGTCGTCGGTGAGGGGCTATATAAAGTACTACAGCAAACACCCTCGTTGAAAGCTACCATTAAAAAGATCTGTATCAAACACCCCGGGAAAAAGCGTAATGCCCCGGCCTCTTTATTTACTACTGAAAAGGACGAATTGTTGAATGACCCTGAGATCAATGTTATTGTCGAGGTGATCGATGATTCAAAGGCCGCTTTTGATATCGTCTCAACAGCGCTACAAAATCAAAAGGATGTGGTGAGCGCCAGTAAAAAAATGATCGCAGAAAATTTGCAGGCATTATTGGACCTCCAGCAAAAAACGGGGCAATCTCTTTTATATGAATCGGCTGCCTGCGCATCCATACCGGTCATCAGGAACCTGGAAGAATACTATGATAACGATCTGCTTCACTCGATCAAAGCCATTGTCAATGGCTCTACCAATTTTATTCTTACCAAGATATTCGAGGAGCATCTTGATTTCAAACAGGCCTTATTGCTGGCACAGCAGCAGGGTTTTGCCGAAAGCGATCCAAGGTTGGATGTGGAAGGTTATGACGCGGTCAATAAATGGACTTTCCTTTTGACCCACGCTTATGGCATTATTGAAAAGCCGGAAAATATCCTGTTCAATGGCATACAAAATATCCATTCCGCCGATGCAGTGGTTGCCAAAGCGAAAAACCAGCAAATTAAATTAGTTGCCGAAGCCAAGAAGCTGGAAAATGGGAAAGTGGCTGCCTATGTCATGCCGCAATTTGTAAAGGCAGATGACCATCTTTCTTTTGTAAAAAATGAGTACAATGGCGTTGTTATCGAAAGCGGGTTTGCTGATAAACAGTTCTTCTATGGCAAAGGCGCCGGCAGTTTACCCACTGCTTCAGCCGTTTTGAGTGATATATCCGCATTAAGATACCAATATAAATATGAGTATAAGAAACTCTATCACCATCAGCCGCAAGTGCTAAGCGAGGATGTTTTCCTGCGCGTATACGTCAGCTTTGACGATCTCAAATATGTCCCCCGTGAAAAATTTGAATGGATCGAAGAATGGCACTCTGAAGAAGACAGGAAATACCTGGTAGGGGTCATTTCGTTCAAAGAATTAAAGGAAAATAACTGGTGGAGGGAAAACAACACGTCATTGATACTGACTCCTGAACCGGTGATTGAAGATATTGCGACACGTCAATTAAAAAGAAAGAGCCTGGAGTTAGCCGGCATCGTGTTCAACTAACCCCAATCATAGATTTCGTTTTGTGAGTTACAAATCAAAGAAGGCTTCCCGCAAGGGAGGCTTTTTTTCGATAGCTGATCTGGATGCTGGATACCGGTCTCTGGTGGTAAGATGCTAGATACTGAATGTTGATTACTGTAGTTAGCATCCAGCATCGAGCATCTAGCATCCAACCGTTTCGCTGCGCTAGCAATGAATAAATAGTATTGACACTGTCCAAATTAAAATACGCCTCATTTTCAAATTGCCTCATTCTCAAATTGTCAAATTATCTCACCAGCATCTTCTCATGCTGCAGGAACCACTCATGAAATTTTTTCAACCCTTCCTGTATTTGCGTTTTCGGATCATAACCGAGTAGAGCTTTGGCTTTGGCTATATCCGCATAAGTCTTGGGCACATCACCCGGCTGATCGGGTTGGTGATCGATGATCGCCCTTTTTCCTGTTATATTTTCTATCGCTTCGATCAATTCTTTGAGCGTGATGGTATAATGGTTGCCGAGGTTGATGATCTCATAGCCCGTTTTATCATAATGCATGGAACCGATAATACCCTGCACCGTATCCTCCACATACGTATAATCCCGGCTGGTGCTACCATCCCCAAACATCATAATAGATTTTCCGGCAATAATATTCTTCATGAACTTATGTATGGCGAGATCCGGTCGCTGTCCCGGTCCATACACAGTAAAAAATCGCAATGCGATAAACCGGATGCCGAATAATTTATGGTACACATGCCCGAGCATCTCTCCCGCCAGCTTGGTCATGGCATAGGGACTGATCGGCATTAGCTTCTCTTCTTCTTTCCAGGGATAGTGATCATTGATCCCGTATACACTACTGCTGGAAGCAAATACAAATTGCCGGACACCTTGCAGCTTCGCAAAATCAAGCATGTTTTGTAACCCTATCACGTTGGCCTGCTGGTAACTTAGAGGATTTTCGATGCTTGGCCTCACTCCTGCCTTGGCTGCCAGGTGAACGATCACATCAACTTTATCAGGAATAAGATCGGCTAACTCTTCTGCCGTCACCTTCGCGAGATCGACATCGACCAACCGAAAGCCAGGATCATCTTTAAAACCACGTATATTGAATTCCTTAATATCCGCGGGATAGAACGGGTCAAAATTATCAATGCAGGTGATCCGGACACCGGGTTCTTTGCGGATTAAAGTTTTGATGAGATTGCTCCCGATAAAACCGGCCCCGCCGGTAATGATATAATGCTTCATAATAGTTTACAGTCACAAGATAATAATAATAGTTCCCAAATCGAAGCCCCGGTCAGGGGGTAGTCTGTGCATATTTTTATTGACCTGCAGGCCGCTTCTTAGCTCTTTTTTCCGATTTTAATACCTTAATAACCATGAGAGTTGCATTTATCACACGATCCACTTTACATTCAGTGCCCGGGGGTGATACCGTGCAGGTGACGGAGACGGCCAGGTACCTCGCTGATTACGGTATCCAGGCAGATATTTGTCTCACCAACGAGAAAATAGAATACGAGCAATATGATCTCCTGCATTTCACAAATATTACAAGGCCTTCGGATATTCTTTTTCATATCAAACAGAACAAAAAGCCATTTGTCGTTTCCCCGTTCCTGATCGACTACAGCGAATATGATAAGCAATACCGCCGCGGGATATCTGGCATGATCCTGAAACCATTTTCTTCGGATATGAACGAATATGCGAAGACGTTCGGCCGATGGTTATATGGAAAAGACGTATTGCAAAGCAAATCGTATTTATGGAAAGGCCAGCGCAAAAGTATCCAGGAGATCCTGAAAAGAGCGGCCATGGTCCTGCCCAACTCGGAAGCAGAGAACAATCGGCTCCGGGAAGTATTTGAAATAAACTCAGACTATGCTGTAGTTTATTTCGGTGTCGATCCTTCCATTTTTGCGCCGGACAGAAAAACGGCGAAGGATGATAAAATGGTAGTTTGCGCGGCACGGATCGAGGGCATCAAAAACCAGTTGAATTTGATCAAGGCTCTGAATAATACAACCTACACATTGTTGCTGATAGGCTCACCGGCACCGAATCAAAAAAGTTATTATGAAAAATGCAGGAAGATCGCGGCAAAGAATGTTATTTTTCATGACCGTATTCCACAGCAGGAACTGATCCAGTATTATAAAAAAGCAAAAGTGCATGCATTACCCAGCTGGTTCGAAACCTGTGGGCTTTCCTCATTGGAGGCAGCTGCTATGGGATGCAATGTGGCGATCACGGACAAAGGATATACCCGGGAATATTTTGGCGACGATGCTTTTTATTGTGAACCCGGAAGTCCGGAGTCCATCTACGGCGAAATCGAAAAAGCGGCCAGTACCGATTGCCAGACCGCTTTGCAAAAAAAAGTATTGTGCCGGTACACCTGGCAGAAAGCAGCAGCCATCACATCACAAGCCTATAAAAAAATAATATCGTAATGAAAAAACTGAAGATCGGGATTCTTGGCACCCGGGGCATACCCAATCACTACGGCGGCTTTGAACAATTTGCCGAACATCTTTCCCTTCGCCTTTTACAAAGGGGACATGATGTTTCCGTATACAGCTCCAGCCTCCACCCTTACCAGGATAATGAATGGAACGACGTCAAGATCATTCATTGCAAGGATTGGGAAAATAAGATCGGGACGGCGGGTCAATTCATTTACGACTGGAATTGTATCAATGACTCCCGTAAAAGGGAATTCGACATATTGCTTCATCTTGGATATACCAGCGATTCAGTATGGCACTGGAGATGGCCTAAAAAATCCATCAATATGGTGAATATGGATGGATTGGAATGGCAGCGCAGCAAATACAACAAACCTACACAGCGATTCCTGAGATGGGCTGAATCCCTGGCCGCCAGGCATGCAGATAGTCTCATCGCTGATTCACCGGCTATTCGTGATCACCTGATCGCTAATTATAATAAGATCCCGGTATATATCCCTTATGGCGCCGAAATGTTTATGAATCCCGATCCGTCCGTTATCGAAAAATATGGATTGTTACCTCAGCATTATTTCATGCTCCTGGCAAGAATGGAACCTGAGAACAACATAGAAATGATCATCCGGGGTCACCTGGCATCAAATAGCCTTTTTCCATTGCTGGTGATTGGCAATATCGACAACCAGTTCGGCCGGTATATAACCTCAAAATATAATGATCCGCGGATCAAATATTGCGGAGCGATATATGATAAAAACGAACTGGATAATCTTCGCTATTATACAGCCCTGTATTTTCATGGTCATTCCGTCGGTGGTACCAATCCCTCATTGATCGAAGCAATGGCTTGTGGCTGCCTGGTGGCAGCGCATGATAACCGTTTTAACAAGGCGGTATTGAATGGGGAGGCTGGTTATTTTTCAACAGATGAGGATGTGAAATCATTTATTGAACACCATTTATCATTAACAAGCCTTAACCACTGGAAAAAAACCAATATGGAAAAAGTCAGAACAGTTTATAACCAGGACAGGATAGTGGACAGCTACGAGAAAATGATGTTGAATGCATGCGGGCAGGAACAGGCAATTGTGCCATTGGCGGTAGCAGAAGCTGTTTAACCATAAAGTGCCTATATCATCTGCGTGAAGAACCATCCGAGTTACTATCTTTAACATTGGGAGATTGAATGGCTCCTGCAAAACATATAGAAATGATCAACCTCGATCGTCTGGAGGCACAAAAAGAAAAATTGCGGGAAGATTATTTACTGGCAAAGCCATTTCCCTATCTCATCATTGACAATTTTTGCGACATCCGGAAAGTTGAAGCTCTTTATGACAAGATCCCGGAATTGAACAATAAAAGCCGCGACTACATGTTCGCGAAAAACAAATTTGAAAAATCCAATTACCGGGAGCTTGGACCGGAGTTTAATGAACTGTATCAAGATCTTTGTTCCAAAAGAATGAACGATTTCCTGAGCTTTATTGCAAATGAAGAAATATTTGTTGATCCTGTCAATCATGGTGGTGGGCTGCACCAGGGTAAAAAGAACAGCTTTCTGGACATGCATCTGGATTTCAACTATCATCCTTTGCACAGAGGCTGGTTCCGGAACATGAACCTTTTACTATACCTGAATAAAAACTGGAGACCGGAATATAAAGGCCATTTGAAGCTTCATGACCGTAGGACTGGTGAAGAAAAAGAACTGGAAGTTCCATTCAACCGGATGATCATCCAGCAAACCCGCGTGTATACGCTGCACGGCTATGATCCGACCAATTTTCCCGAAAACAATTTCCGGACATCTGTCGCAACCTATGCCTATACCATTCACAGGGAGCTGATAGAAAAGCCGCGCACTACCGATTGGTTCGCCAAAAAAGATCAGCCGATCAAACGGATGGTATCATCTATTTACGGGCCAGCTGTCAAAATAAAAAACTATTTCTTCGGGAGCGCTACTGCGAAAAATCAATAAAGGCTCTTTCTGCCCTTTTTTATGAAAATAGGAATCGATGCAAAATGGTTGTTTTCTAAACATATCAGCGGGCGCCTTTTTATTCAAAATGTCCTGCCTGAATTGATTGGCGTGGAGCCGGGTATTGAATGGCATATTTTCCTTTCCGATAAAGACAAAGACAAACAAGTCGATTTCCCGGCTGGTAACGTAACTATTCATTACGCCTGGGGAGGTTTCAATATGTTGTCCAACCTGTTTGTGATACCACGTTATGCAAAGCGGCTCGGCCTCGACGCCGTTTTCTTCCAGACCTTCTCACCGAAAAGAAAATCGTTTAAGTCGGTTGTTTTTATCCACGATGTGTTGCATGCTCCTTACCCGGAATATTTTACCTGGAAAGAACGGCTCTATTTCAAACCGGAAAAATGGACCCTGCCTTCGGCCGACAGGATCGTTACTACTACTAACTATGTAAGAATTGAATTGAGGAGACTTGGCTATGCTAAGGATCAACAGCCAGTTGACCTGGCTCCATCGGGTGTAACACAACTGTTCAGGCCGCGGTCCCAGCACCGTGAAGAAGATTTGCAGCAGGTAAAGCAGAAATACGATCTGCCTGGTTCATACCTGCTGTTTGTTGGCCGCATCAATGAAAGAAAAAATATCGGCAACCTGATAGAAGCGCTGCGCTTTGTTAACGATAAAACGATTTCGCTTGTAATTGCTGGGGAAAAAGACTGGAAGGTCCCACAATTGCAACATTTAATGGCCGATGAAACATTAAGGTCGCGGATACTCTTTACCGGGCCTGTCACCGACGAAGAACTAAGCGCGATCTATGTTATGGCCACCGTCTTTTGCTTTCCTTCATTTGCTGAGGGTATGGGTCTTCCACCGCTTGAAGCGATGGCTTCCGGTATCCCTGTTGTCGTTTCAAATACCACGTCAATACCAGAAGTTTGCGGTCCTGCCGCTCTTTATGCAAATCCTGCAGACGCAAAAGAAATCGGAGACAGGATCAATGAGCTATTATCAGACAGATCACTGTATGAAACCAAAGCCAGCGAAGGATTGGAATGGTCAAAGAAATTTACCTGGAAAAAAACCGCGGAAGGTATAATGAAGAGTATCCTGGCTGCCGTTGACCCGGCCAAAAAAATTAACCCCTCCCAGGAACAGGTGCTATAACTGCCGCTTCCCGTTTTTTCGCATCAAACTGGCTAAAGACGTTGGTAAATGCCAGTATCCAAATGATATATTCGGCAAGGTTAGTAAAAAAACTGCCGGTGAACTGGTAAATAAAGATGAATATAAAGAGCATTAACCTGTAGTAGTTGGTCCAGACCCTTGTGTAGAAGAAGAGAAATATCTCTAATGAGAATTTGATGATAATACCCCACCATCCAAATATAGCCAGCGTCTCCGCAGTCACATTCGGAATGGTAGCAGTAAAATCGTCGATGTAGCGATAGTATACTTTCACGATATCATACCCCAAAATTTTTACCTGTCCCATACCTATTCCCCACCATTCACTTTTTTGCTCCAGCATTTTATTCGCTAAAACATAAGAATCGACAATACGTCCCTGGGCAGAACTGTCAGCACCGGTGAAAATGTTGGTGATACGGGTAAAGAGAGTGTTGTTACGAAAAAAAGCAAAAAGCAAAAACAGGGTCGAACCAGATACGACTACGGTATTGATCGCAAAATTGGTTACCCTTCGTTTTGCCAGCAACCGGGGATTTAACAGGATCGTAATAATGATCGCGAGTAACGCACCGGTAATGACACCAATTGAAAAGGAAAGTACCAGTGGCAGTATCAACATTGGCAACAGCAGGAATCCCCTGATCCTGTTTTGCCTGAAAAAATATTGTAGCACATAAAAAAAGAAGACAGGCATGAATGAAGTGGCGTATATCGATGCTTCGTAGGTAAACAGTTTGAATCGCCTGTAGTCCTTTACCCCAGTGGTGAGATACTGGCTGATCCAGAATATATCGTCCCAGGGTGTAAAATAAAATACAATACCCACGAAGCAAAAAACAAAATTGATGATGAGGATATACCGGAAGATAAGTTCGGGATCGCGGCATACTTTTAAAAATGTATAAAAAGCCTGGCAAAAAATATATAACAGGATCACGTTAACCAGGGAAATGATATAGCTGTTCATGTCCACACCGGTTACAAGAGTATGAACCAGGATGAATGGAGTAAGTATAACCAGGAACGGCCAAACCACTTCTTTTTTCCGGGTTACCAGCATCCACACATAGAGCAGAGGTGCAAGTATCGCCACCCAGGAAAGACCAAAAGGCAGACCTACCGTATTGATAAAAAAATAGATCAGGGCTACCGGCAAAAATTTATTCAGCCTCATGCTCTCTTCATTTTAAAAAAATCAATTGTTCCCCGCAACACACCCCGGGCTTTTTCCCATTTACCCGTTATTACCCGTTTCAAAAATCGAAATCCGTTAAAAAATACCACAATGGGCAGGTTCCGCTTTTTGTATGTGGCAATAAACAACAGGCCGTTGCGGACATAGTAATAATCGGCCAAATATCCCCGGCCAATTGCGGTACTGATCTTATCGTAACAAACCGCCGTGGGGCAAACATACAATTGGCAACCCCTGCTTCGCGCACGGTAGCACCAATCGCTTTCCTCCCAATATAAGAAATACTGTTCCGGCAGCAATCCTACCTTTTCCAGGTTAGATGCATGAGAAAAAAAACACGCTCCGTGAATATAATCAGGCCGCGGATCGTTGCTGGGTCTTGTTATCGGTGTGATAGTGCTCGTCATCAGGTTCATCGTAGCCCCACCGTAAAAAAGTATCTCGTGGTTGCCAGCCAGTGCTTTTATTACTCCGCCAATTATTGCATCAGGCGATAGCCCTGCTACAAACGCCACCAGTTCTTCCAGCGTATTTTCCACAATCGTAATATCAGGATTGAGTAGCCAGAAATAAGCATCCTCTGTTGCTAAAAGCCGAAGCGCAACATTATTGCCGGCCGCAAATCCTGTATTTTTTTCGTTTTGAATAAAAGTCAACCGCGGAAGCGAGGAAGGATCATCAAGCTTACTTATATCGTGGGAATGAAGAACAACATGCGGAACCGAAGCTACAAGAGAGCAGGTTGCCCATTCAGTGAGATGAGCGATAGAATCATTTTGCGAGTCATTGTCTATCACTATCACCGAGAAATTCGGGTAGGATGAGCGAAATACAGATTCAAGGCATTCCTGTGTATCCCCCCAGCGTTTATAGTTCAGGATGATAATATATACATGTGGCCTGTTCATTTTTTTTCAGCTACACATAAATATTGTATAGCCAGGAAATCCAGGAATAATCCAAACGTCAGCCGATTGATCCATCTTCTCTTTTTTCCCTGCGGTATTTCTTTCAGAAGGAAATTCGGCTTGCAATAAACGGGGGACAGGGAACCGGACCTCATCAGTTCAAGAATATTTTTCCTGCAAAAAAACCGAAGATGCGTATTGTCGAATATGCCGCCCTTCACATCATACCTGAAATCACCCCCAAAAACGATCTTTGATAAAGTTTTAAACTCCCTGATATTGGGAACACTTGCGATCAACCAGCCTCCTTTTTTCAGGTGCCGGGTGATTTTTGCCAAAGAGGTCCAGGGATCAGCCAGGTGTTCGAGTACATCCGCACAGATAATGATATCAAAATAATCTTCGGGCGCGTCTATTTCCTGTTTTTCAATATCAGCGACCTGGAATTTATCGATCGATGGATGTTGCTGGTAAGAACCGGGAACAGGCATGAGTTCAACGCCCATAACTTCAGCTGCCAGGTTATTTTCCTTGATATAAAGCAGCGATGCGCCGCCACCTGCACCGATCTCCAACACTTTTTGCAAAGGGACTGGCGGCAGAAGGCTGATTACATCCAGCCTGACATGGGAGAAATATTCCTTCTCCTTATCCGTATAGTTCTTATTCACTACGCAACCTGTTTAAGACGATTATCTCTGATGTTGAATTTCACGAATAAAACGAAGATAATAAGCTCCACTCACGATCACGATAAAATGCAGGTTCTTTTAATTTTTTTGCCAAGCAACCGGCGCTGATTTGCGAACGATACGTCACTGGCGCTATATGAAGATCGCCACGGGATACACGGATTAACCAATTAACCAATTAACCAATTAACGGATAAACCAGATAATGCTGGTTTTTATTGTAATTTTCGCCGGTAGTAACAAAATTTTTATGAGCCAGGATCCGAAACATAATCCCTCCGTATCTGATGATATAGACCTTCTCTTATTGATCGAACGCAGCCTTGCTTTTTTCAGGAGATATATTTTAATTTTTATTATTGCAATAGTGGCTGGACTTGCAGGTGGAATTTATATGTATAATTATCTGCCGAAGGTCTATCGCTCATCGATGGTCGTACATTCCTTTGTGCTTACCAACCAGGAAAACATTAAGATTCTTGATAACTGGAATGACCTGCTGAAAAAAAGAGAGTATGCGGAACTCTCCGCGACACTCAATAGTCCCGAAAGCGTTTTTCGACAAACCAAAAACATTCAGGCGGAAGAGATACAAAAAGTATTTTCAACCACTAACCCTAATGGCTTTGTTGTTAAGGTCACTGTCACAGACAATGCAATACTTGATGAACTGCAAAAAGCGATCGTATATGGGCTGGAAAACAGTCCTTATGTCAAAGGCCGGCTTGATTCAAGAAAGGAAAATCTGAAAGTGATCATTGCCAAAACAAGTTCGGAAATACAGAAACTGGATTCAACTAAAAACACTGTAGAAAATATCATTGAAGGCAAAGGCAAAAGTTCTTCTACACTGATCGTTGAGGGAGCTACCATTAATAAACAAATGATCGAATTAAATGAAAAGCTTCTTGGGTACCAGGATGACCTGAAATTCGCAGCAGCCGTGCAGGTTTACCAGGGATTCAGCAAATTCAGTGAGCCAGCCGGACCCCATCTTCTTCCCTGGCTGTTTATAGGATTGGTCATTTTTCTTACTCTCGGTTTTCTGCTTGCGTTTTTAGTCCATATGTCCGGCAAGATGAGGCGCAGGCGACTCGTTCAAGGCGTATAAACCTGGAATATATGCAACCATCAAAGGGTCTTAGCTGGGTCATTCAGGGGTTGTATATCGCATTTTTCATCAGTCTCACCTGTTCTTTCAGGGCTATCAGTAGTATTGTCCCGGTATTGTTGATCATTGCGGGTCTTATCAAAAATCGAATCGAAACAGGAACTTTCTTCACTCCCCGGCTAAAAAATCCTTTTTTATTTGGATGCATACTACTTTTCCTGTCTCATGTTGTCGCTCTTTTTATCACAGGTGCTGATAAAGCCGGCCTGGCCGATCTACAGGTAAAGGCCGGTCTTGTGCTGGCACCGCTGGCCTTTTGTAGTACTACTATTTCCGATGAATTGAGAAAAAAGCTGGCGGTTTATTTTATCATTATCATCGCGGCCACCGCCTTTTATTGTTTGATCAGGGCAACTTATAATTATTTTCAAACCCGGGATACTTCGTTCTTTTTTTATCATTCGTTGGTCCAACCGGTAAATGGACATGCTATCTATTTTGCCGTGCTTGTTTTTATTGCGTTGTTGTTTTTAATTGAAACATACCCTGTAACTACTCTTGTTTTAAAAAGACCGGTCCGCGCCAGTCTTATCATTTTTCTTTCAATCCTTCTTTTTTTGCTATCATCCCGGCTTGTGTTGGGATTTTATTTTTTATACCTCATTGCGTACCTGGCAGGGCGGGTGAAAAGGAGATCTGCTAATCGTTTTTTAATTTCCGGTGCATTGATCATCGTTGTCGCGGGTATTATTGCCCTGACAACCGATAATCCCATAGGTCGGCGGTTTTCAGATATCATGACCGGTAACTGGAAAGTTGTAAGAATGGAAAGATTTAACCCTGGCATGTACTTTAACGGGGTGCAGTTCCGGTTACTTCAGTGGAGATTTACAGGTGAAATCCTGGTTGAAAATCATGCCTGGGTAACGGGTATAGGTCCTGGAAATGCTCAATACCTGCTGGATCAAAAATATGTTTCAACCAACATGTATATCGGGGAACCGGAAAGAGGGGACCGTGGGTTTTTGGGATATAATACGCATAACCAGTTCCTGGAATCTCTTTTGAAAACGGGGATATCCGGACCTATCGTCTTGTTGTTTATCTGCATTACGCTGGTAAAATGGGCCTGGCAAAAAAGAAAAAGGCAAGCCGCCTTTATTACCGCTCTTTTCATTGTATGGTTGTTTACAGAGGCCGTGCTGGAGCGACAGTATGGCATACAGATCTTTATATTTTTCCCACTGTTCCTGTGGAGTAGTGAAAAGTAGCCTGAAAGCAAACCTTTTACTCCTTCTTTCCGTTTTAAAGGAAACAGATTGCCCAGTTCCCTAAACTTATTCCATGCAACCCCTATCAGTTGTAATAATCACTTATAACGAAGAGCATAACATCGGGAGGTGCATTGACTCTGTGAAGTCCCTGGCTGATGAGATCATTGTCCTGGATTCTTACTCTACCGACAAAACCGTACAGGTAGCCCAGGCCCATGGAGCTATCGTTCATCGCGAAAAATTCAGAGGATATATCGGCCAGAAGAACTATGCCATGCAACTGGCGACCCATAACTACATCCTGAGCCTTGATGCCGATGAAGCTCTCGATGAAGAACTGAGAGCCGCTATTCTCGAAGCCAAAAAAGATTTCCCACACCGGGCTTACCGGATGAACCGCTGCACTAATTATTGCGGCCGTTTTATGCATCATGGTCTTTGGTATCCCGATAAAAAGATCCGCCTGTTTGATCGTCGCATTGCTAAATGGGGTGGATTGAACCCTCATGATAAGATCGAGCTCAGGGAAGGGTTTACCTACCATCATCTCAAGGGAAATATTCTTCATTATGCCTTCGACACTACAGAAGACCTGATCTGGCGAAACAACCGTATCAGTTCTATTGCTGCCATGTCGCTATACAATACTGGCAGGCGCAGCAATTGGTATAAAATGCTGGTGCGTCCCACTTGGGCCTTTGTCAATGGATATTTTCTCCGCCTGGGCTTCCTTGATGGTTTTGAAGGATTCAGTTTTGCCGTCAATACATCTCACCAGGTTTTTTTGAAATATAGCAAACTCTATAAACTGCAACGCTCCTCCGGGGTAAAAAAAGCGGGTTCATCTGCTTCTGCCCATTTAACGCCGGAGAAAAAATCCGCCGTTGGCGAGGGGTAAGACCTATAAGGTTTATGGCAATTTAGACCTATGAGGCTTAGCGTAACCCAACTAATAACAGGATATCACTATAAGCCTCATAGGTCTTATATTTAAGCTCCCAACAAGCAGATTTGAAAAATATTATTAAAAATACCTGGGCCGTCCTGGATAAAAAAGAGAGAAAGCAGTTCAGCATGCTGATCTTTCTCGATATTATCATCAGCATCATTGATATTCTTTCGCTGGCTCTCCTTTTATGGATCATCCAGTTTTATATTCAACCCGGCCAAAGCAGTAAACCGGGATTTCTTCCCTCCTGGCTGGCAGACCGCAATTCGATAGTATTCATCGCGATCTTTTTCTTTTTTTTTGGCGTCAAAAACCTGGCAGCCTACCTGGTTTCGAAGGCTCACTATAAATTCATCACTCGTGTTACGGTCAGGATCTCGCAGAATAACCTGTCGGGTTATCAACAGGCGGCATTTGGTGAGTTTGTCAATACGGATTCTTCGGTTTATATCCGTCGCATCGGTTTCCTGCCTTTGGAGTTTGGGCAGAATGTGCTTGCCGGGGTACCGCAGATCATTACCCAGGGAGTACTGATCGTTCTTACGATCATTGCCATCGTCCTGTTCAATGCAAGATTATTCCTGTTATTGCTAGCCATCCTGCTGCCCCCGGTCATCGTTATATTTTACTTTATCCGCTCAAGACTCAATAAAGTAAGGAAAGAGATAACTATTGGCAACGAGATATCCTTCCGTCACCTGCTGGATGCATTGAAAGGATATGTTGAAAGCAATATCTATGGGCGTAATGATTTTTTCCTGGACAGGTTTGTTGGTTCGCGAAAAAAGTTCAGCACTTCATTATTCAATTCAACCAGCCTGCAGACCATGCCGGCCAGGATCATCGAGATCTTTGCAGTGCTTGGCTTATTCCTCCTGATAGCCATTGCCAAATGGTCGGGCAGCCAGGATAGCAGCTACCTGATCACGATCGGGGCTTTTGTTGGCGCAGCTTATAAGATCATACCCGGGATTGTCAAGATCATCAATCTGAGCGGGCAAATAAAAGCTTACGGATTTTCGCTGGCCGATCTTATACAAAACAATAAACAAATCACAGCCGACAAAACAAACTCAGCTGCATCGGGTATCGATTCCATTGAATTAAGAAATGTCAGTTTTAAATACGATCAGCAGCCTGTATTGGCTGAGTTTTCGCTTCTAATTCAAAAAGGAGATTTCATTGGCATTTCCGGCGAGTCCGGGAGGGGAAAGACCACGATCCTGAACCTGTTGCTTGGATTTCTTGAGCCTTCATCCGGGGATATCCATGTAAACCATCAACCCGTAAGTAAAAACGATATGCAAAGCTGCTGGCCGCATATCGCTTACGTAAAACAACAACCCTTCTTTATTCATGATACCGTTCTCCGCAATATCACGCTGGAAGAAGATAATCATAATACTCAAAGGCTACAGTTTGCTTTAGCGGCATCAGGACTGGATAAGCTGACCAAAGAATGGCCGGAAGGACTTGAGAAAGTAATCGCCGAGAACGGGAAAAATATCAGTGGTGGCCAGCGGCAAAGGATAGCTATTGCAAGAGCCTTGTATAAAGATGCCCAACTGCTAATACTGGATGAGCCGTTTAGTGAATTGGATGAGGAGTCGGAGTGTTTGATGTTAGAGAGCTTAAAACGTGTGACCCGGCAGGGAAAGACTGTGTTGTTAGTTACTCATAATGCAAGAGCTTTATCGGCATGCAATAAACTGGTGAAATTATGAGGCAGGACGATAAAACACTGGTTATTCTATCCCCGGCATTTCCAGCCAACGAATCCGAGACCTACTGGATACCCTTCATGCAACTAATGGTAAAAGCATTAAAAAAAAATTATCCTGAATTAAATATAATCGCTCTGGCTTTTTTGTATCCAGGCTTGGAATCCACCTACCGATGGAATGGTGTGCAGGTGATCAGTTTTGGCGGCATGTATAAAAACAAGTTTCACCATATCCTGCTTTGGCGTAAGACCTGGAAGGCGTTAAAAAAGATTCACCGGGAACATAAAATTATCGGGCTATTCAGCGCCTGGTGTGGTGAATGTGCATTCATCGGTAAATATTTTGCAAAAAGGCATTCACTTAGGCATATAAGCTGGATATGTGGCCGGGATGCTTTGAAGACAAACAAATGGGTTCGCTTTATCCGTCCCCGAAGTGATGAACTGGCAGCCATGTCGCCTTTCCTGGTCAAAGAGTTTTCTAAAAATCATGGTATAATACCAGCACATATTATCCCAAATGCCATTGATCCGGTGATGTTCACACCCAGCGAACATCCCGAACGAAAGATTGATATTCTCGGTGCCGGTTCATTAGTAGTACTAAAACAATATGACCTGTTTGTAGAAGTAATCGCGACAGTAAAGCAATCTCTACCCACGGTTCGCGCATTACAATGTGGTGACGGTGATGAAAGGACAAAACTCGAATCGTTGATCAAAAAACTTGAGCTTGAAGATAACATGGAACTGCTTGGATCAAAAAAACATGAAGAAGTAATTTCACTCATGCAGCAAACGAAACTGTTCTTGCATACTTCGAGTTTCGAGGGATTCGGCGGTGTTTGCCTTGAAGCGTTGTATGCCGGTGCACATGTAATCAGTTTCCACTATCCTCTGGATCATCCCGTTCCGCATTGGCATGTTGCAGCAAATAAAAAAGAGATGGCTTCAAAGGCTATTGAGATATTACAAGATCGAAATACCGACTATTCTCCAGTGCTGGTATTTTCCATGGATGATAGCGCCAAAATGCTAATGACTCTATACGAAACCGTAGCGGTTTAAATAAAATCGAATGAAAGTAGTTCATGTTTCCTTTACATATGACGAAAAAATTAAAACAGAAGAAGAACTTCTGGAGAAGCACTATACCGTCACCGGATGGGCCGAGGCCCTGCAGCGAAAAGGAACTGAGGTAATTGTAATAAACCGGTTTTTTAGAGACAGCTCATTGCAAAAAAATGGTGTGAATTATGCTTTTGTAAAAGATAACCTCGGTCCAGGACTAAAAAGCTGGCAGTTGCCTTTAAAATTCTTTCGAAAAATTAAAAAGCTCAATGCTGATATCGTCCATCTGCACAATCTATTTCTGTCTTTGCAAACATTTGTGTTGCGGATAATGCTTGGCAGAAAAACGGCCATTGTTGTCCAGCATCATGGCGGGGTATTACCTGGAAGAAAAAAAAGGTGGTTGCACAACCTGTTCAACAACGCAGCCAACGGTTTCTTTTTTACAACGTCCGAGCAAGGCAGGGAATGGTTCATAAATAAAAAAGCCGCGGATAAAGTGATGCCTGTAATGGAAGGCGCCACTTTTTTCAACTTTGATCAAAGAGATGCTTTCGTGGATCTCGTCTATCATGACCGCGCAATTGAAAGGGCCAGAACCGGAATCAGTGGCTCACCTGTTTTTCTGTGGGTGGGGAGACTGGATGACAATAAAGACCCATTGACAGTATTGGATGGCTTTGAAATACTTTTTGAGAAACACCCAGCAGCAAGATTATATATGATCTATAACGACGACAGGCTTGCCGGTAGAGTGAAAGAAAAAATTGACAGTGCAGCGGTTTTAAAGAGTCGGGTCAGGCTGGTCGGGGAGGTTGAACACAATAAAATAGAACAATTTTATAACAGTGCAGATTATTTTGTCTTGGGAAGCCACTATGAGGGAAGTGGCTATGCTTTAAGCGAGGGTTTGCGTTGCGGCTGTGTTCCTATTGTAACCGATATTCCAAGTTTCAGAATGATGACGAATGAGGGGAATCTTGGAGCCTTATGGGAAACGGGCGGTAAGAACTCTTTTGTGGAAGCTGCTATAAAGGCGATCAGCAAACCCCTGGTAACTGAAGCCAACGCCTGTATTGATTTTTTTAAAGATAGGCTTTCCTTCGAGGCAATTGCCGGGATTTCGCTTAAACACTATCAAAAACTGATTAAAAAAAGATAACAAAGTAACAAGGGGGTTTTCTATCCAAAACCCCCTTGTATGTAATATTGATCAAATATTATTTAGTTAATGTCATTTGTCGCGTATCAATTACCTTATCATCAACAATCAGGGAGTAAACATAGTTTCCAGCAGAGAAAGTACTACCGGCAAAAGTAACCTGGCCGGCCCCTCTATCGTTGATTGAAATACTCTTTACAGAGCGACCATTTAGGTCAACAATCACAATTCTTGCACTAAAACTTCTTGTTGGAACATAGTAACGGATAACCGTGCTTGCGCTAAATGGATTAGGAGCATTTTGATCTAATCTCGCTTCTGGCAGATTTGAGTTGAAAGAACCACGTTGGGAAAGTTCAACGGCATCTATTTTTTTAGACAACGTATTTATCTGATCCTGCAATTGTTTGTTTTGGTCAACCAGCTTATCGTTTTGCGCACTCAATTCCTGTACTGCTTTTACCAACGGAACTACAAATTCGGCATAACGTAACCCGTACAGGTCTTTATCGTTTTTTGGAACATCCACACCGCTGAAGTCAAAATCAACTGATTTAGCTGCGGCCTCTACTTCTTGAGCAATGAACCCAGTTAGGCGCATTTGCTCCTTTGCTTTTCGATCTAGTGATCGTGCATTAAGATAAGTATTAAGCCTTTCATCCCTGGCTAGGGCAGATACCGGTCGCTCTACTATTTTATCCGCTTCATCTAAATCTAAAGTGTAGGTGACCGGCTTAAGCCTATTAATAAATTCAAGGCCAGGAACATTCGATATAATATTTCTTTTTATCCTTCCATCTGAAATATTAGTCCAATTCTGATAGCCGCCTATGCTTACGACAGCAGCGTCACCAATACGGACTTGATTACTTGCGGTTGTAGTAGCACCGCTGCCTAACGCAGTCGTGTTAGTATAGCCAGCAGAATTGGGGCCAGCCGCAAACCCAAGACCTGTATTGGCATCTCCACTCATATTTTGTTCCAGAGCCGCATATCCGACAGCCGTGTTAATACCGCCGGTAGTATTTCGCCATGCCGAAATAAATCCAACAGCTGTATTTGACAGGCCGGTCTCATTGACAGCAAGAGCCAGTTGCCCAATGGCTGTGTTGTCCTCTCCTTCTGTGTTAGTTGCGAGCGCCGAATAACCAACAGCAACATTATCTATCCCGATGGTGTTGGCGAAAAGTGCACCTGGTCCAATACCAACATTAAAACCGCCGCTCGTATTGTTTTCAAGTGCTTGGACACCAAATGCTGTATTATTGAACCCGGTAGAGTTGGAATAAAGTGCATTAAATCCGGCTGCCGTATTATGCTGACCGGTAGTATTTGAATACATTGCTGCATGCCCCATCGCTGTATTCTCTATTCCTGAGGTGTTGGACTACAGTGATCGGTATCCAACGGCGGTATTTTCGGTTCCGGACGAATTAGAATAAAGAGCTTCGTATCCTAGGGCAGTAAGATTACTTACTGTAGTATTTGTGAAAAGCGACTGATAACCCATCGCGACATTTCCTGCACCTGAAGTATTATTTTTTAACGAATTTGACCCGTAGGCGACATTATTGTCACCACTCGAATTAAAAGCTAACGCAGAAAGACCTGAAGCCACATTGTAGTTTCCAGAAGAATTAGCATATAGCGACGAAAGACCGATTGCAGTATTTTTAATCCCGGTCGTGTTGGAATACAATGCAAAAGAGCCCATTCCAGTGTTGGACAGTCCGGTCGTGTTATGATATAACGAGTTATATCCGGCAGCTGTATTATATTCACCCGAAGTGTTTGAATATAAAGACGTGTATCCGACCCCCGTATTGTTGTGACCAGTGGTGTTAGCCTGCAGAATTTGATACCCAAATGTTGTGTTAGCTTTGCTGCCATCATAATCTATTAATCCAGACCTTAAATTATTCACTTTAATTGTCAACGGTTGAGAGTTTGTCGACCCAAGAAAATCAGTTGACGAAATTGAATTTCCTGTTAATTGCCATTGAGCGTTGCAGACGATAGAAATAATTTTTGCGGACATCTATTAGATCGGCAATGACCGGTTATTTTAAAACAATGAATATGCTATTCGCAAATGAAGCGGGGACGGGTATTGTCTTTTTTAATGAAAAAATTTCTTTCAATGCTATAGCGAAGACTGCGGCTTAACATTATCAGACAGTAGTTAATAAATGGGTATAATAAAACTGCTTAACAAAAAGACGCAGGAGGTTTTGACGACTTAGTTATTCATCCGTGATCGGAAGGCATAAAATGTCCGTATTATGATTCTCATTTAGCCTGTCGACAGATTGCATAGTGGAAGCATTCTTAACCTCGTATCCCATACCTTCAATAAATTCGATCAATGATAAGGCAGAGTATCCGTGTTGACGTAAACTTACTTCGGCTAGCTCGACGAAAAGAATTGGTCTCCACTTTTTGATAACCTTTTTCGATCCCATTAATACAAAGACCTCAAAACCCTCAACGTCAATTTTTATTAAATCAATCCGTGGTAAAGCAAGTTGCTCAAAAACATCGTCAAGTACCAAAACTTCCACTTTTTCCGCCTGGCAGGGCTCGCCTGGTTTTTCCCTTAGGATTCGATTAGCACCCGGATTATTTGCATATAGCTTATACAAGAGAGCGGTTTCCGATCTTGCGCCAAGTGCGTTCTTGAAAATGCGGATATTCTCAAAATCGTTTTGACGAATATTATCCTCCAGGGCAGCAAAGTTCTCTGCGTCAGGCTCAAACGAAAAAACATATCCTTCCGGACACCTTTTTGCGAAGCTCAAGGTGAGGAACCCAATATTTGCTCCGATGTCAAGAACAACGAAATCCTTTTTAACATACCTTAATAAGTTATTCCAGGCGGGTTCGTTTAGTTTATGAAAATAAACTGAATGATCCAGCAAATGACTTAAATCCAAATGCAGATTTATGCCATCTCTTCTTGCTTGCCTGATACTTCCCTGTTGATAAAAATAAACCGGAGGGATAAATTTCTTCCAAAATTTTGATCCTTTTTCAAGTTTCGAAACGAGTAGATTTTCCAAAGCAGGTATCGTAAAAATGTATCTGAACAAGTTAAAGAAACGAATACGTGCAGGGATCTTAAAGGGATATTTCTTATAAACGGTAATTGGATTCACCATAGCATAATCAAAGATAATTACTGTTGGGAGCTAAATGACAAATACTCATGATGCGGATAGCTACTAACATGATGCACAACGGCCGGATGTATCCCAGACCTGCCGCTATCCTGATAAGCATCTTCCTAACCGGCCCTCTTTCTTTCATCATAAACCCGTTCGAACCCGACATCCCACTGATCTCCGGAGCCACCGGGAAACATTTCACTTTGATACCGGAAGCAGCAATTGCTCTATGATAGGCATGCTCGAGAAAAAAAACATCCTTGTCCCTGACGTCTCTGTATGCATTTATAAGAACGTTAGTAAAAAAAACCCTCGTGGTGTAATATACACGAGTGTCCACACAATGTCTTGCAGCAGCCGGCACCATGAACCGGGGACGAAGCAGTGATACCGGCATAAAATAATTTTCCCGTTCACCGCATTTTCGCAAAACTTTCTCTGCATTCAACAGTTTTAATCTCCCAGTCACTTTTAAAAAACCTTCCGCGTTTTTTATCAATGAACTGTTTGATAGTACAAACTGCATGATCTCTCCCTCCCCATATCCTTTGCCATAATTCGTAACCAGTTCTTTGTTTCCCTGGAACGATAATAACTCTATTTCTTTATTGTGAAGCCTGGCGAGGTCCCGGAGCGAAGCCGGGTATTGAAAACCGGAATTGTCGCAAACAATAATTTTTAGTAAAGGCGTCTCGCGAATAAAAAAAGATATGGAGTCGAGGTATTGCTTTTCTCTTTCCAGGGGGTCAGTCAAAAAAGTATAAGGAGCACTCACGTGCACTGTTGAAGGAATTACTAATGCACACTTATCATACATCATTGATCAAACAATTTAACCCCGGGCAAATAGTTTTTTATTTCTTTTATCAATGCATCCGGATTGCCAATTACCCATTTGATACTGCCATTTACAATCAATTCACCGAACTGGTTAGTAGCTGTCAAATTCGCTAACAGGGAATGCAGGCTTTCATCAAATAAAACAATTTTTCCAGCACAAACAACCAGTAAAATGTCTTCCGGGTTTAGCTGGAAAAAATCATCCATATTTTTACCATCATTCTTTTTTGTCGCAATGACGATATCAGCTTTCTTTCCCTCTCCAAGCACTCCCCTATCATTCAAACTCCAGGCTTCTGCAGGATGTTTAGTGAGAGATTGGAACAGTTCATCATCATTCAACATCTCTGTTTCCCTGGCCAACCGGATATGCTCCCATGCGTTCCACTCTGCCGATAAGGTTGAATCGGTTCCAAAAAGGATCTTTGTCTCCTGTTTAAGCTTGTCAACCCTGGCCGTAGCATTCAACATAAAAAGATTCGAGGCCGGGCACCAGACCAGCGCCTCAAATGCGGGCGCCTGTCTCATATCCATCGATACGCCATGCACCGCGATAATTTTTCGTTTAAACAGGTTCCATCGCACTAGTTCATCAATCTCTTCAAACGCTGCCTGGTCGACTCCCTCGCCCACATGAATAACGAATGGCTGCTTCCCTGCAAAAGGCCTGTTTAATTTGAATTTCCAGCCTTTTTCCCTTACAGAATGCAAGGAATGGCATTCCTGGAAAACATTAATGAACGGATTGGGTATCTCTATGTGCTTTCCATGGTTCACGACTGTAGTAAATCCATTTACCAGGTTTTTGTATAACCCCCATTTAATTCTTATCTCCCCCGGAACGCCAAGCACCGATTCAATAATCTCCCTGTCATTTTTCTGAATGTCCTCTCCCCATTCCCGGTAACTTTTGTAAACCTGGTTTCCCAATTGCGGGAACAAATTGAAGTCAAGGTGATCATGAGAATTGATCAGCCCGGGAAAAGCTATCGCATTGTCAAATTCAAGCTGTATCTCATCGCTAACAGGTGATAAGTTGCAAGCAATCTCCTGAATTCTATCATCACCGATCCGTAAGTCTTTTACCGTATCATGACCAATTATATGGAGATTCTGCAATAGCATTTTTTATAAAGCTGGCTCAATGATTTTTTTACCCTGTTTATTTCCTAAATAATAAGGATTTTTCCCGGTTGCAATTTTCCACATTGCCTTAAAATTCGCGCCGGCCATTTTACCGTTGCCTGATAAAATAAAACCTGGCATATTCCCCAACAGCGACCACAATAGCCGGCTTCTTTTGTTATCCAGCAGTCTCTTCTTTGTTTTGATAAAATAATCCAGCGCCAATACCCGCCGGTAATACTGCAATGATCTTTTTAAACGGTTTGCCGGTTCAAGGTGATGATGAACGAAAGTGGTTTTTACCACATGCACACCAGGAAATGGCAGACTGGTCGTTACACCATAGTTATCGCCGATCCCGTGCCGGTCCAGCACTTCATCAAAAAGATTGTGCATCAGCCATTGTCTTTTTACCAGTGAAGCTCCGAGGCTATAAACAGGGCAGATAATATGATCGGAAGAAAAATCAGTATTGACAGGCCAGCCTGCCCGGGATATATGATTGCCTTTTCTTTTGTAATACTTTTTTATCCCCTTATTGAAAAAATTGTCCCTGCATTCTATTTCCCCCCAAATTCCCAGTTGAAAAAAATAAGCCCATAACAATCGCCGCGTCGAATGGATGGGATGTGTTGCTTTCCATTCATTATTTTCTTTTTCCAGCCAAAGACCCGAGATGGCACCCGCCTCGGAATGAAGATTGGCGTATTCAAAAAGCTTTTCTACATAGTCCTCCGGAATTTCAATGTCATCGTCGCAAAGCAGGACCCAGGGCGATTTCGCCATCTTTATCCCCGTATTGCGCTGAATACAGACCGATCTTTCACTTGTCACGTATTGAATAGCCAGTCCCTTGAATATTGAATAATCGCCAGGTGATAGTTTATCATCGCCTGAATCGACGATGATCACTTCCGCCAGCGGACAGGTGGAAGCGTCCAGGTCCCGAAGTAATGAAAGCAGTCTTGCCCTGCGGTCACAGGTAGCAATAACAACACTGATCTGCTTGTTTTTACTTGCTAAATTTACAGGGTTCATTTGTTCCAAATCAGAGCAACTGTTAAATACAATATTACGTTTAGTTAGCCAAGCAAGTAACCACAATTATATGAGCCCGGACCAGCCTCCCCGATCCAGTTTATCGCGTTACAGCTATTTGCTCAAAAACACCGCTGTGTTCCCTTTGTTACTTCCCGTGTTCTTCGTTCTGCACGGAACTGTAAGCAACCTTGGCGCCGTAACTTTCATGGATGCTTTACTGCTGGCTGTTTTGTACCTGCTGGTTACATCTATTATTATCGGCATCGCCTGGTTCTTTTACCGCGATTTCTTTAAAGCCGGACTTCTTGCATTCTTTATGATGGCTTTTCAATTCTTTTTTGGATTTATACAGGACCGGTTAAACAGTGTTGCACCGCATTCATTTATTTCTCAATATCGTTTTATTCTACCGGCCTGTTGCCTGTTCTTTATCATTCTTGCTATATGGTTGAAAAAAAGAAAAAAGACATTATTTGTGTTCACTTCTTACCTGAACACCGTTTTGTTGCTTTTGCTGCTGATCGATACCGGGTTACTGATCATAAAAACAATTCAGAAAAAAAGACCCGGTTTCTCTTATACAGAAAAAGATCTAAGTAACTGCGAGAGTTGTGACAGGCCGGATATATATTTTATCGTGCTGGACGAATATGCCGGTGACGCCGGGCTGAAAAATGTATTCAATTTTGACAACTCCCAGTTCGAAAGCGAACTTACTCGCCGGGGATTCCAGGTGGCTAACCGAAGTACCAGCAACTACAACCTGACTCCATTTTCGATGGCTTCCACATTGAACATGGACTATTTGGATCCTAACGCGACTGTCCCCGGCCGCCTAAACCTTAATTATGTATATGGGACGATAAAGAATAATAACGTAGTAAGTTTTTTTAAAAAGCAGGGATACCGATTCTTCAACTTATCAGTTTTTGATTTTCCCGGCCAGCCTGCGCATAAATATGGTGAATTTATTCCATACGGTACCGAACTGATCACGTCGCAAACATTTACAAAAAGAGTGATCAAGGCTGTAAGGAATGACGTCCTAAGTGGCAAGCTGCCGTTTACCACATGGCGGAAAAAAATACTTTATGAATACCTTGATTTCAACGATGACATCTTGCTACAAACCCGTGAAGTGGCCACACAAAAAAACAGGAGACCAAAGTTTGTCTATTCACATTTGCTAATGCCGCACTGGCCTTATTATTACGACAGCAAAGGCCAGCTTGTACCGGAAGAACGGCTAAGAGGTTTCCACAAAGAAACTGCGTCGCGTGACTATACCGAATACCTGTTGTATGGCAACGAAAAGGTCCTGCAATTGGTGGATGATATTTTTAAGACCTCACCAAATCCACCGGTTATTATTCTCCTGGGCGATCATGGCTTTCGGCTGCCAGTAAATGACCAGGCTTATAAATATGAATTCTCAAACCTGAGTGCCGTCTTTATTCCATCTAAGAGCCGTAAACCGTTCCCTGATTCCTTATCAAATGTGAATTTTTTCAGGATATTACTGGATAGTTGCTTTAACCAGCGTTTACCTTTATTGAAAGATTCGACAATTAATCTGTCAAAGGCCAGGCACTTGAACCTGACGATCAATTAATAGATAGTTAGAACGCAGATCATTATGATTATTATGATTGTTATGATATCATAATAGATCTTAATCATCCTTACAACCAGCGTTCTATAACGAAAAATCAATACATTAGCAAAAGGCAACAGAATAGAGTAAGATTTCGATTTAATTACCAGGAATAAAAAAGCCATTGTTCACCCAATCCTTATATCAAACATTTAAACGCTATCGTTCGCTGCAAACTCACAGGATCTCGGCCTTGCCGATCGTGATCCTGATGCCTCATAGCGCCTGCAATTGCCGTTGCGTGATGTGCGATATCTGGAAGGACAATAAAAACCTGAAACAGCTTACCGAAGACGATATCAAAGACCTGCTGGTCTCGTTAAAAAAATTAGGAACCCAACAGGTATTGATGTCGGGCGGCGAAGCCCTGCTTAACCCGAATTTCTTTAAGTTTTGTGAATTGCTTCAAAAACAAAACATCGGCGTCTCACTCCTGTCAACAGGACTCACGTTACAAAAAAATGCCGCCCAATTGGTGCAATGGGTCAATGATATTATTGTTTCGCTGGATGGGAATGAGGAACTGCATAACGCGATCAGGAATATTCCTGATGCCTTTAAGAAGCTGAAAGAAGGCGTTAAGGAAGTCAAGAGTAAGATCCCCACCGGGATAACCTTCAAAATCACGGGAAGGACCGTTATACATCGCCTGAACTTTCGTCATTGGGTATCCATTATCGAAAGTGCGAAGGAGATGGGATTGGACCATGTGAGTTTTCTGCCGGCTGATGTCAGCAGTCACGCCTTCAACCGTGAAGTGCTATGGACCGACCAGCGGCAGCATGAAATTTTACTGACTGAAAATGAACTGGACGAGATCAGGGAGATCACAGAGAGCGTTATTGAAAAATATTGCGGCGGACATGATGCTGGTTTTATTACCGAAAACCCGGGGAAGTTGAGAAGAATCTATGAGTACTATTCCGCCTTCTATGGCCGAAACCCTTTCCCCTACAAAAAATGTAATGCCCCCTGGGTATCCACGGTGGTAGAAGCCGATGGAACAGTAAGGCCCTGCTTTTTTCATCCCCCTATGGGAAATACCCGTGAAAAACCGCTGGAAGAAATTTTAAACAGTGAAGAGAGCATCCGCTTCAGGAAGAATCTCGATATAGATAGAGACGACACCTGTGTGAAATGTGTTTGCTACCTGAACCTGTCGCCCGGCACAAAACTGATTTAACGAGATGAAAAATATTCTTTTTTCCCATTCCTATTTCCTGCGGTTTGATCCGAAACAATGGATCACGGGCCGGCCCTATCCCCCGATCGGTACACTCTATGCAGCGGCGCTGATGAGAGAAAAAGGTTATATGGTTTCCTTTTTCGATACGATGTTTGCCCATGGCCCGGAAGAGATCAGTCCCGCCCTGGATGATAAGCAACCCAAGCTCTTCGTTTTATACGATGATGGCTTCAACTATCTCACCAAGATGTGCCTGACGAATATGCGGGAAGCTGCTTTTAAAATGATAAAGCTTGCCAAAGAGAGAGGATGTGTTGTTATCATATCCAGTTCCGATTCTTCTGATCATTACGAACAATACCTTAATGAAGGCGCTGATTTCATCCTGCTAGGCGAAGCTGAACAGACCCTTGCCGAATTAAGCGAAGCGATCACGAATAACAAAACTGATTTCCTTTCAATAGCCGGTCTGGCCTATAAGCTGGACAATGCGATCGTTAAGACAGTAAAAAGAAATGTTATAAAGGAACTCGACAGTCTCCCTTTTCCCGCCTGGGACCTGGTAGATATCGAACCCTATCGTAAAATGTGGTTGAAACACGCGGGTTATTTCTCTCTTAATATCGCTACTACAAGGGGATGTCCGTTCAAATGCAACTGGTGCGCTAAACCTATTTATGGCAACCGCTATAATTCAAGGTCGCCACAGAACGTAGTGGATGAATTGAAAATGCTAAAGGAAAAATTCGGTTTTGATCATATCTGGTTTTGCGATGATATTTTCGGATTGAAACCCGGATGGGTGAATGAATTCGCGAACCTGGTTGAAAAAGAAAACCTGCAATTCAAATTCAAGATACAGGCAAGGGTCGACCTGATGATGGAGGAAGATTATATCAGGGACCTGGCGAGAGCAGGGTGTGAGAATATTTGGATGGGAGCGGAAAGCGGTTCGCAAAAGATACTGGACGCGATGGATAAAGGAACAAAGGTCGAGCAGATCTACATCGCTACGCGAATGCTGAAAAAACACCGTATTCATCCTTCGTTTTTCATCCAGTTTGGTTATCCCGGTGAAACCAGGGACGATATACTTAAGACGATCCGCATGATCAATGAACTTCTTCCCTATGAGATCGGTATCTCTGTTTCCTATCCCCTGCCGGGAACACCTTTTTATGAGCGGGTAAAAAGCGAATTGAAGGATAAAACAAACTGGACCGATTCGGATGAGCTTGTATTGATGTTTCGGAACACCTATGCACCGGCATTCTACAAACAGCTTCATAGTTATGTTCATAAAAGTTACAGAAAGCATATCGCCATGGCTCATGTAAAAAAATTGCTGGCACGGCCTTTCACCGCCAGCTTCTTTACAGTAAAAAAAGCCCTGTCTTTTTTATACTATGCGCCGGCTGCCTGGGTTGACAAACAAAAACTAAATTCGCTTGAAAATACACCGGTATGAACGACGAACCGGTAAATACCATAAACGAGCTGGCCGCAGCTACAGCCTTCAGCAAGCAGGCGCCGATATTCGACGAATTATACGCCGGAGATATCATCATTCAATACAAAAGACAACGGGTCAGGGATCATGTGATGCGCTACCTGCAGCCCGAATCAAACATACTCGAACTGAATGCGGGGACCGGAGATGATGCAGTTTTCTTCGCCCAAAAGGGGCACCGGGTACATGCAACCGATATTTCAGATATCATGCAAAATATGCTTAAGGAAAAGGTCAGGCTAAAAGGCCTGGAAGGCAGTGTCAGCACGGAATTGCGCTCTTTTACAGATCTCAAACATCTTTTTAACCGTGGTCCTTATGATTTGATATTTTCCAATTTCGCAGGCTTGAACTGTACTGACAAGCTGCAAGATGTACTGCGTTCGTTTAATGGGCTACTAAAGCCAGGAGGATTGGTATCACTGGTCATTCTTCCTAAATTCTGTCTCTGGGAATTCAGCTTACTATTCCGGGGAAAATTTAAAACTGCTTTCCGCCGGATGGCTGGTAAAAAAGGTACCAAAGCACATATCGAAGGAGAATTTTTTCGCTGCTGGTATTACAATCCATCCTTTGTCAAAGCAAGCCTGGAAGGGTCTTTCACGGTTGAAAGCATCGAAGGACTTTGCACACTGGTGCCTCCGTCGTATATCGAAAAATTCGCGGAGAAACATCCGGTGGCTTATAACTTCCTGCAGAAAAAAGAAGATAAATGGAAGGGTCGCTGGCCCTGGAGAAATATTGGTGATTATTATATCATCACTCTTCGAAAGAATAATTAAACGGTTCAAAATAGCCCGGCCATTTGTTTTTCAGCTGCTTCATCCTTTCGCTATATAACCATACCGTTTTCTGCTGGAATGAATCGGGGTTTGACCGGGCGAAATGCTTACCGGTTAAAAGCGACATTTCCTTTCCTTCATAATTCAACATACCCTGTTGCTCTTTCTTTTTCCAGCGACGGCTCGTCAATTTCATCAGGTAATTGTCCAACCTCTCTCCAGGCCGGTTGTCAAACATCCATTCCATCACTCTTTTTATCCGGGAACGGGTAGCAGGCGGCTGCTGTGTTTTAATGACGGAAGGATAGGTGACGAACCATTCGCTGACCCAGCCATTAGCTGCAAAAAAATCTTGCAGCCCTTCCCCGCAAACCGGAATCAGCGTAATCGTTTCAATAGCTGTATAGATGTTTTGATCTTTTAGCTGCAGCGCTTTTTCATCCAGGAAATAATTCATGCAGTGATAATGCTGCCTCCCTCTCAAAAAAGTCCATTTCTTATACAGGTGCATGATCGTTCTCGCTATCCACAGGCGATCAGCCTTCGTGATAATGAAGAAATCGAAATCTGCCTTGTCATTTGCATACATTTTGGAAAGGCTGCCAGAGATCCCGATACCTCTTACAAATGGAAATCCGCAGAGGAGCCTGCCGATCTTCATGGCATGGGGCAATAGTTGCTGCGCCCGCTGGTAAGCCTGGTGCTTTTTCATCACCGGTTCCATGTTATTTTGCAATGAATAAACCTTGTCGAGTTTAAAAATCGCACCGGCTTCAACCAATCGCGATAGGGCCGGTTCAACGACCTCTTCGTTGCTTCCCGGAGGAAGAAATCTTCGTATTTCGTCGGCTGATAAAGGGAAATCAAAGACAGAAAAATAAGCCAGGATCTGCAATAGGCTGCTTTCAATTCGTTCCCCGGTTACGGCGTCTTTTTTATAGATAACCTTCAACATTTTTCTTTGTAAAAACTTTTGGATCAACGATCAAGCAACCTTTCCTGGTAGTTTTCCGATTAAATCAGGTTAGAAAAATACCACATTTCTTCTTATCAATTTCAGTTTTGCACAAGCCAGGTACATATAAAGATTTTCAGATTGCGTCATTGCCTGAAAGTCCGGCCATAAACGAAAACGGAATAGTCACACGCTTCGTTGCCAGCCGGAAGAACTATTTATTGATCAAAAGAAGTTTTGATATTCTTTTTTCTTTCCTGTTCATCGCATTTATACTGAGCTGGCTTTTACCCATCGTTTCAGTATGGATTAAACTCGGTTCAAAAGGCCCTGTATTCTTTTCACAAAAACGTATGGGCAAGAATGGAAGAATATTCCGCTGCTTTAAGTTCCGCACTATGGTGATAAATGATGAAGCAGACGAACGACAGGCCGATGAAAATGATGATCGAATTACAAGGGCCGGCAGGTTCCTGCGTAAGACAAATATTGATGAGCTTCCCCAATTATTCAATGTATTGATCGGCGACATGAGTTTTATCGGTCCCCGTCCTCATATGCTCAGTGATTGTATCCGTTTTTCATTTGTGGTCTCTTCCTATAATTTCAGAACACTTGTCAAGCCAGGTATTACCGGCCTTGCGCAGGTCAAAGGGTTCAGGGGTCCCGCAAAAGACTATGAAAGCATTGTCAACCGCTATCGTTGGGATGCTATTTATATCAACAAAGCCGGTCTTTGGCTCGATATAAAGATCATGGGCAAAACCCTCGCACATTGTTTTAATAACATAACTGGCGGGAAAAAACGCGCATAATAAATTTACCAGACATTCCTTGGGCAGGAATCACTGTACTTGTTCCCAATCAGGAACCCTACCACGATCTCATGCGTCCCTTTGCTATAGTTGTTCAGTTTGGAAGTAGTATAATCGTAAGCATACCCGACATTGAAAGTATTAAGAACATTTAAACCAACCATTCCGGAAAATCCATCTTTATATCGGTAGCCCGCCCCGATCCAGGCCAGGTCGCGGTATTGCAGTTTGCCGTTTACTTCAACCTGTACAGGTAAAGGACTTACATATTTCACCATGACAGATGGTATAAAGTTCCAGTCATATCCCACCAGGAAACGATAACCCGCCGTTCCAAATAAATGTGGAACGGTTCTCCCGTGTTTGAGACCAACATGGTTATTTGAAAAGTCTATTTTCTGTGGAACGATCTGCTGTGCCGAAACACCAACAAAGTAGTCGGCAGAATAGAGATACAGGCCAGCTGTTAGGTCCAGTCTCGTCTTATTTAATACCCCGGAAGAATAGACTGAAGGATCAACAGTAAAATCACCGAAATCAAGTTTGGATGCATCTAAACTTATACGATTGATACCAACACCGAATCCACCGGCCAGGCTGGTCCCTGGGCTAATACCCAAATGATAGGCATACGTTCCATAGGCCGATAAATTGCTTATCGGACCTGTTACATCATTGATAGCCTGGAAACCTATGCCATGGTGTGGCTCAGCTGAAGTATATTCTTCCCAGTATCGCTGACCCCGCGGATTTTCTCCTGGCACATCAAAAGAAGTAGCCGTTGTACGATAGTCTTTTTTGCCAAGTGGGCCGTGTATTGTAAAATAGGTTGTGACCGGCGCATCCTGTATTCCCGCCCACTGGTGCCGGTGACTGATCTTAATGTCCGTATAGTTCTCAATTCCTGAAAGTGCAGGATTAATGATATACTGGTTCAATATGTATTGGGTATAGTGCGGCTTTTGTTGTCCCGTTGCCGTTACAACAGATAATGCCAAACCCATCAAGCAGGCTATTCTTTTCATATTATCTCGTTTTCACTACAGGATTCAAACATTGAACAGTTCAAATCCAATTATACTTTATTTCATGACAGCGTCTCTTTTTTTCTCGCCATCCCGCAAAATTGCGGGACAAAGTCGCAACGTATATACCTTTATAAGAAGATCGTCGCGTCATTGCGTCGCCGCGAGAGATTTATTTCAAATCCGATAGCTATCGGATGAGACATCACCTAATTCTTCAGCACTTTAAATTCTGTCCGGCGGTTTTTCTCCCTTCCTTCAGGATTATCCGATCCGTCATCATTCTTATTTGGCGCGATCGGCATCGTTTCGCCATATCCTTTTGCTTTCAGGCGGGATGGATCAATTCCTTTGCTGACGAGATAGGCTACTACGCTCGTTGCCCTTGCTTCGGAAAGCTTCTGGTTATACTTCGTTGTTCCTTTGCTGTCTGTATGCGCACTTAATTCTATTTCCATCGCAGGATAAGTGTTCAGCATTCTTACTATTTCATCCAAAGCGGGGAATGATTCCGGCTTCAGGTTCGCTTTGTCAAAGTCATAATATACGTTTTCCACCACGAACGTTTCATTTACCTTCGGTGGCTCCGGTTGCAGGCAGAGATCAGGGTATCTCATAGACTCATCCTCCATGTCGCCAGGCAGGGCTACTTCTTTTGAATTGCTGATAAATCCTGTGGCATCTGCTTTTACTGTTACAGGCAGGTAATCTTCCAGCGTAAAGGCATAGCTTCCATCCGGTGACAGTGATTTTGTAAAGACTTTATTGTTTGATGCATCTGTAATTGTAACGGTAGCTCCCGTTAACTGTTTGGATGGATCGCACGATACCACGCGACCGCTGACCTGCCTGAGAGGTCTTATTTTTTTAAGATAAAATAATTCCAGGCAGCAGGCTGCGTCACGATCGGAACTTAATAACACATCTTCCAGAATATTTTTTGCTCCTCCCCTGCTGGTAAAATAAATATCATCTTTCACGGAGTTTACCGGGTAACCAAAGTTTTGCGGAGCAGCGAAATTGCCGATGCTGCCTTTGCTTTCAAAGAAATCATATCCACCCATCCCTATCCTGCCGTTGCTGGAAAAAACGAGGGTCTTTGAGGCTTCATGATAAAACGGAGCCTGCTCATCCTGTGCCGTGTTGATCACATTTCCCATGTTTACCGGTGCACCGGGTTTACCGTTGGCATCCAGTTCCGCATACCAAAGATCGAATCCGCCTTGGCCTCCGCTCCTGTCACTTGCGAATAATAAATATTTTCCATCGGCAGTAACAAAAGGCTGCTGTGTATTGGAACCGGGTGAATTGATGGATGCGTCCAGCAATACCGGTTCATTCCATCCGTCTCCATTCCGCGTGCACGAATAGATCGATGACGATTTTTTGCGGTTATTAATTGTCCACCGGGTCAGGAACATCAGGTTGCCATTGGGTAATGCGCTGGTCACACCCTGTTGGATATCCTTTGCCTGTGGCAGTGCCGCTTTCTTCACATCTGCTATGTTACCTTCTGTATATATGGCCTGGTAAATATGATTAGTGTAATCCTTTTGTTTGGTCGTGCTATCCTCAGGACGGGTGGAAGTAAATAACAACGTAGTGCTGTTTAGCCAGGCAGGTGCATAATTACCGCCAGTTGAGTTGAGTCCCGAGGGCGCTTTATTAACGGTATAATATTTCAGGTCTTTCTTATTGAGCTGCGCCTGTATGAACTGCAGGTTTTTTATTTCCCGCTCGGCCGCTTTTTTGTAATCATCCTCGGTCGCATAGCTATTTAAAAAAGCGGTAAATGCCTGTTCGGCCTCACTATATTTTCCCAGCGCTCTCAACATAGTAGCATAGTGATAACCGGCCAAAGGAAATTTCGCTCTATTCATTTCCATGGTCTGTTTGTAATACGGCTCGGCTTTAGCCGGGTAGTTCAGCATGCGATAGCTTTCAGCCAACCGCCACATGGCCTCTTCCTTACTGCTTACCGCCGTTGATTTTTTCTTCGCTATGGTTTGCGGGCTATAAGGATTGTATTCGTTGCCTTTGGAGGACTTTGTATCCCCAAAATATTTTTCATAGTACTGCGCTGCTGAAAAGTAATCTCCTTTTTCATAATAGCCATCCGCGGCTTTCAGGTAATCATAGACAAACTGCGCTGAGGCCATCACAGCAAAACCGCTAACAACAACAGTGAGAAATATTTTTTTCATATCGTGAAATTGTTCATTAAAAAATTTGCACATGCCGGTTATAATCTGGGGCAAACGAATTCTATTTCTGGTGTTTTGGTTGATTTTCTTCCGATAAACGACAGCGATATTTCAAAGCTGTTTGATCCTTTCGCCATCTTTCCAAGGTCGGAAGTGTTGATATCATAGCTGGCGCCGATCGCCATGCCTTTATAAGTAAATCCTATAAAAGGTGAAAATGCATCTTCAAACCTGTAGTTGGCGCCGATCATGAGATCCAGTTCGGGGGCGGCCTTGAGCGATGCATAAGCACCGGCCATTTTTTCCTGGGCACTTCCCTGTTTCAAATACAAAAGATTCGGTGTAATGCTGAACACTTCGGATAATGCAAGCCGGATACCTCCATGTCCCGTCAATCGCATCGGGATTCTCGCAGTACCGGATGCGCTGAACTGATCTTCAGGTCTTGTGAGATGCGATACAGAAAACCCGGCGAAGATATTTGCCTTCTTTCCCGGCTGCGCATCAAAGTACATAATGCCTGCCCCTGCATCAAACGCCGTAGCCCTGGTCCTCGACAACACTTCTGCAGAGGGATTTCCCGGATTGTAGCCAGTAACAGGATTCCATTGATCGCCAAAGCTAAGCTGTGAGCGATCAAACTTTCTTTGGATCATACCTGCCTGTATACCGAACACAATCCGTTTTGTATACCCGGGACCAAACTTTACACCGGTATAAGCCACGTTGGCATAGGCAGTAGTGTAATGATACCCGCCACCACCTGCTGTCTGATCAAGTATACTTATTCCAAGGTTGATATTTTTGTTTGTCGTAAAATCGGCTGAAATGCCGGGAGTAGTAAATGGAACGGTAACATTGCCCCATTGATTACGATAAACTCCGGCAATCCTGTATTGCCCGTCGAAAGCCCCGGTAAGAGCCGGGTTGAGCCATGCGGGATAAACATAATACTGTGAAAAATGCGGGTCCACCTGGGCTTTTGCAATCCCCGCAACACAAAGGGCCAGGCACATACAGGTGACTTTGAAAAAATTTCTCATCGTAGTCGTTTTTGAATATAAATAATCTGGTTTCATAGTGTCAGTGTTACTTGACTATTGTTATCGAGCCGGTCATTGGTTTAAAACCATTTTCCAGCGTTATTACATAATAATAGGTTCCAAACGGCAAATCCTTCCCATTATACCTGCCATCCCAGGGAGTACCGTATCCTGATGAAGCGAATACCTGCTGGCCATAACGGTTAAATACTTCAACACGGCAACCGGGATAATCAGCAAGGTTTGTGATGATCCATTTATCGTGAATACCATCACCATTGGGTGAAAACACATTGGGCACTTTTACTGGCTTCAATATTTTCACGCTGATAAAATCGGTGGCTGTACAACCGAAGTCTCCTGTTGCTACCAAAGTATAATCCTGGTCTGCCATTGCTACCAGCGTCGGTCTTAAAGCGGTGGGATCACTCAGGCCGGCAGGCGGTGTCCAACTAAAAGTTAAGGATGGAGAATTGGCTGTTGCTTCAAATTGAACAGTTGTTCCCTGCGGCACAACAAATGAACGGCCCGCGTCGATCACCGGTTGCAGATGTACAGTCACCGTCTTCGGGAAAGGGTCAGATGTGCATCCGACAGTGTTTGTTACGGTCAATGTAACATTGTAAGTGCCAGGATCATTAAACTTCCTGGTTGGTGTTTGCACGGTAGAAGGTGATGAGCCATCTCCAAAATTCCAGTTCCAGCCCTGCACAGAACTATTAGGAGCACTACTTTGGTCAGTAAATACTGTATTGACTCCCTGGCACAATTCATCAGGCGTTACACTAAACGAAGCAACGGGTTTATCATAGAAATCACTTACTACTTTTGGCGCACTTGTATTGACACAGCCAAATGTTGAAGTAGCAGTGAGAGTTACATTATAAGAACCGATACCTCCGTATACATAAGACGGGTTAGTAGCGGTAGAAGTTCCCGTGCCATCCCCAAAATTCCATTGATAACTCAACCCGGAATTATCCGGTACTGTAGAAAGATTGGTAAATGTGGCCGTACCGCCAGGCATACATATGCCGACAGGGGTATTGAAGTTGGCAACAGGTAAAGGATGTACAGCCACAGTTTGTGAATAGGGCGTACTGAAACAACCTTTGTCGCTTACCGTGACAAGCTGAACAGTATAGTTGTTGGCGGCAGCGTAGGTAACATTAAAAGGATTTCCATTCGTATAAGAAGGTGTGTTTCCGTTACCCAGGTTCCAGTTCCATGCCGTGATCGTTCCGGTTGGGATTGCGGAGGTGTTTGTGAATGTCGCCGGTTGATTTAAACAAATACTATTAGTCGATGTAAATGAGGCATCAGGTCGTGGATACACTTCAATCGTCGTAGTAGCTGATTGCGTGCAGCCACCGGTCGTTGTGAACGTATAGGTGATAGTATGAATACCTGGACCTGCAACATTCGGATCAAATAAGCCCGATGCGTTTGTACCCGGCCCACTATAAACGCCGGTACCCGTCACGGGATTAGTCACTGTTGCACCGGCAACGGATGAAGGAGCCGCGCCTGGGTTTTGACAAACAGGGGACAATGACGAATAAACCAATGCAGGTGTTACTTTAAATACGGCAGTGATTGTCGTATCCTTTACACAGCCGTTGGAAGATGTCACCGAAAGATTGACCGGGAAACTGCCTTCACCGAAATTATGTGTTGGATTCTGTAGTGTTGATGTGTTCGGATTAGTTCCATTGGCATTTGGATCGCTGAAGTTCCATGCCCAACTCATCGTTTGTCCGTCGGCTATGCTCGTTGTATTGTTGAACTGGACAAATCCCGCAGCCGGCAAACAGGTTCCCGACGGGAAACTGAAATTGGGCTTTGGTCTTGCATACACAAGAATTGTTTGAGTGATCGACTGAACGCATCCGCCACTGGTAGTAAACGTATAGGTAATAGTATGATTACCGGGACCGGCAATGGCAGGATTAAATTGTCCTGATGCACTTGTACCGGGTCCGCTGTATGCACCTGTTCCTGTAATATTATTGGTCACCGTTGCCGTAGCTACAGATACACCGGCTGCATTTTCACAAAGCGGGCTCAGGGCAGTAAAATTTAAGATCGGTGTAACGGCAAATGTTGCAGGGACCGTAATGCTGTCCGCGCAGCCATTTGATGAAGTAACGACCAATTTTATATTGAATGCGCCTTCGCCAAAATTATGGGTTGGGTTTTGTGCGGTGGAAGTATTGGGATTGCTTGCGTTTGCATTCGGATCATTGAAGTTCCACAACCAGCTCATCGTTTGTCCATCGGTAATGGTGCTGGTATTGTTAAACTGCACCTGTCCATTCGCCGGTAAACATCCTGTATTGGGAATTGTAAAACCGGCAATAGGTTTCGCATGAACCAATATTGTTTGCGTGGTTGATTGCACGCAACCGCCGGTTGTTGTAAATGTATAAGTGATCGTATGATTGCCTGGACCTGCTATGGCAGGATCAAATTGTCCGGATGCACTTGTACCCGGCCCACTATAAACACCTGTTCCCGTAACATTATTCGTTATGGTAGCAGTAGCTACTGAAATAGCGGCAGCATTTTGGCAAATTGGATTTAATGCCGGATAATTTATAATTGGGGTCAATGCAAATGTCGTTGGAATAGTTATACTGTCTTTACACCCATTGGATGAAGTAGCCAGTAATTTGATATTAAAGGCGCCTTCACCAAAATTATGTGTTGGGTTTTGCGCAGTTGATGTATTTGGATTACCGGCATTTGCATTTGGATCATTGAAATTCCATAACCAGCTCATTGTTTGCGCATCAGCAATCGTGCTGGTGTTGTTAAACTGTACCTGTCCATTGGCCGGAAGGCAACCATTGTTGCTAAAATTGAAATTCGGATGAGGCTTACCATAAACCAGGATGTCCATTGACATCGAATCCACGCAACCTGCTGTTGATGTGAACACGTACCAATAAGTATGCTGTCCCGGACCAGCTACCGAAGGAGTGAAATTACCTGCTGCATCCACTCCGGGACCATGATAGATCCCCGTTCCCGGAACATTGTTCACTACAAAAGCTCCAGCGATATTGATGGGACCTGGGGTGTTTTCGCAAACAGGGTTGGGTTGGGTAAATGCCAGCTGCGGCTTCAGGTTAAACGTAACCGGTGTGATCACGGTATCGGCGCAACCATTTGCAGTCACAGCGCTAAACTGAATGTTGTAAGCTCCGCCTACATGGAAACTATGTACGGGATTTTGCAATGCGGACGTGTTATCATTACCCGGTATCGAATTGGGATCATTAAAGATCCATGCGTAATTCGTGATCGCCTGTCCATCAGGTGTAGTTACGTTACCAGTGAATTGCACATCACCTGTAACATTTAAACAACCTGTTGGTGAAGTGATAAAGGAAACATTTGGTTTTGAATACACCGTTATTTGCCCGTATACCGTATCGCTTACGCAGGATGAACTTGAACGCGACACATGCTTGATTGTATAAGTTCCGGACGCCGGGTAAGTATAGGAAACAGAAGGGCCTGTTGTTACTGTTTGGGTGATCCCATTACCAAAGTCCCAGTACCACTGATTCACGGCGACAGTTGCAGAAGATGTATCCGTAAGTGTAAACGCTGCGCCCTCGCAAAGTGAAGTTGGTGTCACCTGGAAATTTGCAGGTGGTTTATCATAAATGGTTATTTGTTTGGCAGTATCACCAACGCAACCTTCATTGGAAACAACCGATAAATTGATCGTATGGGTGCCGGGTGGCAATAGCTTGTTGACAAATTGACCCGTTGCGGTTACCGGCCCAGGGAATGTCCAGTTAAAATCCCGGATGGTAAAGCTATTGCTCGTTGTAGCTGTTCCGGAAAAATGAACCGTGTCGAGTGTGCAGCCTGTATGTGTGAATGTAAAATCGGCCAGCGGGCTTTCTTTTACGATGACGGGCACGCTAAGCTGCTCCCGCTGATAACAATTTTCTATCGCCGGGTTATATGCATTGATCGGGATATCAAATGTATCGGCTGCATTAAATGTATACGTTGCCGGCAGTGTGTATTTATA
>Ga0066652_100000099_pt1 | contig 49624 bp, 60 predicted proteins | sample GraSoiAngelo_101_FD_71413 | JGI IMG/M metagenome (GOLD analysis project Ga0066652, IMG submission 71413) | Grasslands soil microbial communities from the Angelo Coastal Reserve, California, USA - 14_0903_02_30cm | ecosystem: Environmental > Terrestrial > Soil > Grasslands | place: USA... | reverse complement strand
ATGTGTATCAAAGGACATGGGCTGGGTCAACAACAATCGAACGCCAGTCGATCACAAGATCGTGAACGCACATCAACGTGCGGTTGTGTCCACAATCCTACTAGGTTTGTGGGTTTATGTAGCACCCTATAAACCCAGTGGGTTTGTGGGAATACCTGTGGTTGTGGGGTGGGCCTTCCCCCCTGCATGGCTGCGCAGGGCGGGCGAACCAGCTCTCCAGTTTTCTGGCGTGCTGGAGGTGATGGGCTCTTATGAACATCCACCTGATGGGCTCTTTCACATTGTGAATGTGGGCTCTCAACTCGGGGGCATTCATCTCCATTTACATTTTACCAGCTAAGTTCCCACTTGCATGGCGGGCTCTGGAGGTTTACATTGCGGGGAGAATTGCGGAGGCTCTCCATGGCGGCTCTTCAGAAATTTAATTCCTTCGCGCAGGATCTTTTGCTTGCCCGCTTTAACTTTTCTACTCATGCATTCCGGCTGGGGCTTACCAGCACTCCTCCCAGCGCGACGAATACGCTTTGGACGGGAGCGGGAGAGGTTACTGGCACGGGCTACACTGCGGGAGGCGGCGTGCTAGCGGTTACCCTCGTCCCACCTACTGGCGGGGTCTCGAAGGTGACGATAGCAGATTACACCTTCACCGCCACTGGTACTTGGACCGCCTTCAGGTATGGCGTCATCTACAGCAATGAAACGGCGAGCAAATATCTCGTCGGCTGGTTCGATCACGGAGCGAGCATTACGCTCTCCGCTGGAGAGACCTTTAAGGCAGATTTCGATGCGGCGAACGGAGTTTTTACATTAGCGTGAGCAGCATTTTGACTGGAGATCGTGATTAGCATTTTGACTGGAGATCGTGATTTGGGAACTCGTGAGCGCGAAGGCACCCAATGACTGACTACATTTCTAGTCCCAGCACAGCACACTTCATCCTCACCTGGGGTGCTGCTCATCCTGGGCAGAACTTCACTGGCATTGACAGAGTTCGCTTTAATTTAACCTTTGGAAAGGTGATAAGCAGAGCGGGCTATGTAGAGAAAATTGATACAACTAGCTACTCACTCACAATGCAGGATTTGAGTTTTCTCCACACCTACGCTGTTGGCCCGCTCCTTCCCGCATCTTTCACTTTACTAACATCTCGCACCAATCCCGATGAACCACAACCTGTGAGCGCGCAGTGAACGCACCAGACGCTCTCTTTGAAGAGCTGGAAGCGATGATCCCTGGAGGGCAGCAGCCCTTCTTCGCCCATTTTGCGAGAGAGCTAGTTGAAGAGGATCTAATACTTGGCGAAGCCCTGCCGAAGCGCCAGCCGGAGGGGGCGGCGCTTTTAAAGAAGATCAGGGGCTCTCATCATGAGGCGGCCCGGCTAGTAGCTCTAGGCAAAGACAACGCTGAGATCTCGCTCATCACTGGATATACCCCGCAGCGGGTCGTGCAGCTCCGCCATGATCCGGCTTTTCAGGAGCTAATCGCGCACTACACCGGGCAAGTGGAAGAGCTTTATTTTGATACTCATAAGAGGCTTGCTGGCTTCACAAATGACGCCATGGAGGTGCTGCACGAGCGCCTCATAGAAGCGCCGGAGAAGATTAAAACCTCTGACTTGAAGGATCTCTTGACTCTAGGCCTTGACAGGACAGGATTTGGACCGAAGAGCACTGTGAACACCAATATCAAAGCGGTGGTGATTACCAATGCTGAACTTGAGCGGATCAAGGGAGAAGCAGCAGCAGCTCGCCTTGGAACTGTTAGACAGCTTGAGGCATCGCGGATCACGCACGATCCAGGGACTGAAGTGGGCGGAACTGGCGCTGCGCAGCCCACACCAGAAGCAGAGGGTGAGGGGGAGCAAAGCGAGGGGTCTGAGCTACGAGCGCCAATTCCAGCGCCATTTCAGCTCGAGCTTGCCCTTGGAAGCCCAGATTCATCACAACCAGTGGATGAGATTTGAGGACTCTAATGGCATTGGCTATGCGCAAACAGATAGCTACCTTGTCCTCAACTCCCGAGTCATCTGCTTCGAGTGCAAGCTCACAGAAACCCTTGCGGGATACTCCCAGCTTGAAAAGCTCTACAAACCACTCCTTCAAGCGATCTATGAGAGACCCATCGTTCTCGTACTCACTTGCAAAAATCTCTCACGACTTGACCTACGGAGAACTGAAGCCAATTCACTTCGCGAAGCGCTCTTGGCGCCGGCTACAAAGGGCGTTATTACCTTTCAGTGGCTTGGATAGCTATCACAGTTGAGCGAGACCGTAGGTCTCTGACTAACACATAGGATGCACGCCATGATTGACTATAGCACCCTGATGGGAGTAGGGCAAAATCAGCAGCGAGGGAATCCGCAACCGAGCGGCGCTGCATTCTCCTCCCTGGGGAATATGTATGGCGGAGGGGGAGCGAGCGGGACTGGCAGTGCGCCCATGAATACGATGCCTGGGCAGCCCGCGCAACAGCCGGGGATGAACTTGCAGGGGATGTTGAGCTGGCTGGGAAGTGCCTTCCAGCCCCAGCAAGGGCTCATCACATCTAGCATACCACAGGGTGGAGCGCAGCAGCCCTCTAGCGGGATTGGCGGATCGCTACAGCAGCTCGCCCAGATCTACGGCGCGGCGAGAGGGATGCCAAAGCCGACGGCCCCGCAGTGGGCGAAGGATATCGGCTTTGGGCAGACGCCTAGCGGTATGGCTGGAGATCTAGTCAATCGCCAGGCGCCAGGAGCGCCAATTCCTCGCCCACGACCACCCTATAATCAAGCTTAGGGAGCTAATAAGATGGCAATCTCCATTGGCGGGCTCATCAGTTTTTTGATTATTCTTCTAGTGCTGGGCATTGTTGTCTGGCTGGCGTATTATATCCTGGCGAACTTCGCGCCACCAGAGCCCTTGGGTCGCATAATCCGAGTTGCGATTATGGTCGTCGCAGTGTTGATAGTTGTTGTGCTACTGCTTAATTTCGCGGGCATTGGTACTGGATTGCGGCTTACAGGATGAGCGAGACCCGAGGGTCTCGGATTAACACTATAGGGAGCTAACGAGATGGCCCTTCCAGCACTACTCGCAAATCTCGCAACGCTTCGCGGCGCTGCGGCGGGAATTATGCCAGCGGGCATGAGCCTTGGGGCTGGTGTTGGCCAGCTGGGAGCTGCCGCAGCTGCTGGCGCTCCGGCGCTTTCTAGCTCCCTTAGCGTCGCACCAGCTAGTGCAGCGCCAAGTGCAGCTCCTGCTGCTGGTGCGGCGGGCGAAGCTGGCGCCCTGAGCGCGCCGAGCAGCTTCTCGCTGCCCCCTCACCTAGAAAGTGGCGGTGGAGCGCATGGAGGAGGGCAAGCGCCCTCTACACCCTCAGCGCCAATTACCCCTGGCGGCGCCGGTGCGATAGGTGGGGGTGGACTAACTTCGCTGAGCGCAGCGCCAGCGCCGTCAGCGTTCTCCAGTGGGAGTAGTGATCGCACTGCCAACATTAATCCCTATATTGGCTCCACCGGGGGAGCAAATGCTAATATTGATAGATCCATGAGCCCATATGCTCCAGGGATAAGTGAAGGAGCGGGAAACTATTATCAGAATCCAGCGGAGCTTCCTGGCCCAACCACAATGGATGATCTCATCAACAGTTTGCCCGGCGCTCCTACTGGCACCTCCCCAGACTACAATCCGGGGTACTTTAATTCCCCAGGCTCGCCGCAGCGTGTAGCTGACAATTCCGGCGGGGTGTACGGCAATTCCGCTGGTGGCGCCAGTGCCCTCTCCGCCACTGGCTATCCAGGGGGATTTCCCACCGGAACGCTGACACCCACAGACTCCTATGATGCGCCATTTATGGGTGCTGGCAAAGCCGCTCCGGGTTTCTCTGGCGCTACTCGTAATAGATTGAACTATGGTGGTGCTGGACCTGCAGCTCCCGGCGGGCCGATGCCCGGCCAGTCCTATTCTCTCCCACCCTCCCTGCAAGGCACTGGCTCCAGCCATGGATATGATCCACTGACATCTATCCAAGCGCCAAGGGCGCCAGCGCAGGGACCAGAGTTCTCTGGAGTCACGCGGGAGAGGGCCAATGCAGCTGGCGCTGTGAGACCAGGTGCAGCGGGAACACCCACCCAGAATTATCAAGTCCCAGGAGCAGCGGGAACGCCAGCTGGTACATATCGTTCAGTTACCAGTGGGACGGGAGGAGCGAACAGGGGCACAGAACCAGATCTCTACGGAGGAGTCTTCTCGCCATCTGATCTTGGGCTAGGTGGTGTGAGTCCAGCAGCGGCAGCTCCCGCGCCAGCAGCGCCTGCGGTTAATCCTTTTGCTAGCATTGGTGATTTCTTCTCCCCGCCGAGCCAGCAGGCGGTGGATCTAATGGCAGGGGGTTATGGCGTCGCCCCGCCAGTAGCTAGCACTCCGGGGTTCCTAGAAGCGGGTGGGGCTAGCAAAGCGCCCGCTTATGGCACTCCACGCCCGCCGCAGCCGAGGCCAGCTGGTGGCCCGCCGGATAGCTATAAGTTCCTCGGCAACATGCCGCAGCCGAGGCCTGATCCATTCTCTCCCGATTATCAGCCGTATGTAAGAAGAGGGAGTGGATGGAGTCCCTATGAAGAGGGCTTTACGCCACCTCTGCCAAGAGCCCGCCCAGAGTATATAAATCCATTCGGATACTACTTCGGGGAGTAATAGGTGCAAGACCGTATGGGGAATGATATATTTGCTGGCCAGCCAGAGCGCTCTACGCGCTATGGAGGAGGAGCTGCGCCGCAGTCCCGCACACCTACGGCGAGAAGCCCTGGGGTGGGCTATCCCGCAGCACCGTATGGTGGAGGAGTCCCACCACAGCCCCAGATCCCTAGGGCTCGCCCTGATGTGACCCCTCCCGGTGGGATGATGCCTATGCGGCCGCAGTTGCCAGGGATCAGTCCCTTTGGTCAGCCAGTGGCACCGCAGGCACCATTCCATGGGCTAGATCGCCCGCCAGAGGTGAATAATGCTCCCCGCCAAAGCGATGTTCCGCCGCAACAGCAGACCTTCCGTGGAATCAACTACTCAGGCCCGCCGCCAGAGCTGCTCCGCATGATGCAGCTGATTAATGGTGGCTTCAGCCCCGGTGGTGGTGCTGGTGGGGGTGGGTACTAGAGAGCGAGACCCCGAGGGTCTCTGATTAACTGTGGATCAAATGACCGAAGAAGAGCTGCATTATCTGCGCCTTCAGTGCTATAGAGATCCAACCCTCTATGCGAGGACTTTCAAACGCTCCGCGTTTGAGTTCCCGATGAGCTGGGTCCACAGGGGGATGATTGCAATACTTCTAGGACGGGCAGACTTCTTGTTGAAGTTTGGTGCTGAAAGCTGGCCGAAGGCGGAATGGCACTGGGATGAGGAGCAATTGGAGAAGATTATCAAGTATTTCACCTACAAAGTCGACTACGACAACCCCTATGAAGTCCCTAAACCACTCTTTGAGTGGGATAGGGTAGCAAATACGATAAATATGACTACTTCTCGCTTCGTTGTGCTGATGCTGCCTAGGGGTGTCGGGAAAACTACCATTGTGAACCTTGCGAATGAGATAAACATAGTATACCAGGATGTAAAGTTCCTAGTCTACGTCAGTGAGACTGCTACGCACAGCATAAGCCAGCTGGATAACGTCAAAAGGGAGCTGGAAGACAATGATCTGCTCAAAGCGACCTTTGGAGTGCTTAGGCCGGAGCGCAGCACTGGACTATCCTGGAGTGAGGACTACGTAGAGCTAACTAATGGCGTAGTCGCGCTGTGCCGCGGTCGAGGTGGGCAGATACGTGGCCTCAATGTGGGCTTCGTCCGACCCGACTGTATTATCGTCGATGACGTAGAGGATGAGGAGAGTGTAAGTACTGAGGAGCAGATGGGGAAGGCTAAATCCTGGTTCTATAAGGCGCTAGTGCCAGCTCTACCCCAGATGAGTGGGGAGGGCAGGATAGTAGCCATCGGCACACTCCTCCACCCGCAGGCGCTCCTGATGAACCTAGTAAAGAATCCTGAGTGGTGCGCAGTGGTCTTTGGCGCCCTCGATCCCGAGGGGGAGCCAATAGCACCATTCTATATGACTGTGGAGCAGTATAATGCCAAACGCCTATCATATGCGCGTATCGGGATGCTTACTACATTTGAGATGGAGTACGGAAGTAGGGTTTACCAGGACGATGAAACTAGAAAGTTCGACCCCTCTAGAATTAAAATACAGATTAGGGAGCGCACTGAGTTTCTGGCCGTCTCAGAAGTCATTGATCCAGCCATCTCTGAAGATAAACGAGCGGCATATTGTGCAATTGGAGTAGTGGGAATTGATGCCACCGGGAAGATCCATGTCCTAGACACCTGGGAGAAAATAGGAGCGCACCCTCTTGAGCAGGTCGAGCGATACTTCGATCTACACTTCATGTGGTCTCCTACCCACCATGGCGTGGAGGCGATTGCATATCAGGCTGCTCTGGTCCACCTCTTGCAGGCTGAGATGTTTAAGCGAGCCAAGACCTGGGGACCAAGGGCGTACTTCGAGATTATCAAAGAAACAAAGCAGCTCCATGGTACTGAGCGAAAGAAGGTGCCTAGAGTGGAGGGCATCCTCGCGCCTAGATATAAGGCGGGCTACATCACACATCAGAGGCACTTTCCGGTTCTTATCACGCAACTGAATGACTGGCCTCTTGGCAAGATGGACCTTCCTGACGTGATCGCGATGTGTATCGCGCTGCTCGATCCATTCGCGGCCACTGGCGCGGCGGACGCCACTGATGCGAGCGGCCAGAATGTTCTTGCACTAGATGAATACCGCCCGATCCGACTGGAGATGGGCGAGTACAGACAGGCACCGTGATGGCAATAGCTAGCGATATTCCAACTTCAAGCCCGCAGTATCAACCTGAGGCCAACCAGGTTGATATCCCCGGCGGGAGTACTTCCCCTCCGCCCGAGGGAAGTGCAATTTCCAGGCTCTCGCCGGGGAGCCCTCTTCATGCGAAAGTTCGCGATAAGCTTATCGAACGCTTGAAATCAAGCGAGGATAAGATGAGCCAGTTCCACGCTCGCTGGCAGGCCAATGAACGTCGCTTCATGGCCTACATCAATAGGACAGACTTTGATAAACTACTGGCTGATACAAATAATAAGGGCGAAGCGCCGAGTGTTACGACAATCAATGTCCCCTATATTTATGCCACGGTGTGGACTATTGTCACGTATCTCATCCATACTTTCTGCGGCCAGAAGCCGATCTTTCAAGTGAGTAGCTATTCCGCCGAGGCGGTGGAGCCAGCGAGGAAGATGGAGACGATACTGCAGTTCAACGCGGATAAATCCAAAGCAGTGAGGAAGATCTTTCAGTGGATGATGGACGGGCAGATCTACGGAGTGGGAGTGGTAAGAAATCTCTGGATCACAGAGTGGAAGATGAGAGCCGTCCAGGGGTATGGAAGCCCTCTCGGAATGCTCGCGCCAGAGCTGGCGCCTGACACGCCGCTGACGCAAAAGAAACCCTATCTCTGCTACGAGGGCAACGATGTCACTTCAATTAATCCCTACAAGTTTTTCCCAGATCCAAGAGTTCCCATGGAGGAAGTCAATAAGCGTGGAGAGTTCGTATTCTGGCGCAGCTATGAGGGAATGCACACCCTTAAGAGGGCAGAGCGAGATGGAACTCTCTTCTATATTGACGCGATTGGAAAGCCTGGAGGTAGCAAGGGAGGTGATGAGGCAGCGGATCAAAGCATGCGCTCGCTACTCACTGGTGGGGATAGTGATCCTGGGAGTAGTAATTCTGGTCGCTGGGATACTAGGATTGCACAGTATCATCAATTAGACCAGGGAACAATTGATATCAGTCCAAAGGATTGGGGACTGGGAGAGGATGATGCGATAGAGCGCTGGATCTTCACGATAGCTAATAAGAGGCAAATAATCCAGGCCGAGCCATTTGAAGACGAGCATGGGAAGCATCCGATCTGTGTGATTGAGCCAAATTCCATTGGCTACGGCTTCGGTCAGATGTCGCTAGTTGACATGCTAGGCCCAATTCAAGATGTTCTCTCCTGGTTCGTAAACTCCCACATGTTTAATGTCCGCAGTGCGCTAAACAACATGTTCGTCGTCGACCCGCACTATGTAGAGATGCAGGATCTAAAAGACCCCGGTCCTGGGAAGTTTATCCGCCTCAAGCAGGCGGCTATGGGCAGGGATGTTAGAACGGTGCTGAACCAGCTATCAGTCCAAGATGTAACCGCTGCCCACATCGACAATGTGAGTGCGTTTATGCGCCTTGGCGACATCCTCAGTGGGGTCAACGATAGCCTTAAAGGAGTTCAACCTGGCGGGCGGCGCTCTGCGACAGAAAGCAGGATAACTAGTGAGAGTGGAGCGAGCCGCCAGGCGGCGCTAGCGAGGATGATTAGTGCACAGGGCATGACTGAGCTGGCTGAGATGCAGGCTTCCAATGTCCAGCAATATCAATCCATGGAGTTCTATCTAAAGATAGTGGGGGCGGAGGGCCTACTCGTACCCATCAAACCCGATGATGTGCAGGGTAACTTCTACTTTCCCATCCATGACGGAGCGCTGCCACTTGACAGGGTGGCCATGCTTGATGTATGGAAGGAGATCTGGCTTGCTGTATCCACCAACCCACAACTTGCAATGCAATATAACGGGCCTGCGATCTTTGAGTACATGGCGAACCTCGCAGGGGCGAAGAATCTTACTAGTTTCAAAATTCAGGTTGCTCCGCCTATGGCAGCGGGAATGCAACAGGGCGGGGATATGTCAGGCCAGGAAGGGGTGCCGATAGATGCAGGACTCCCAGGAGTTAGACCTCCAAATGGAGGAAATGGCGCTCAAGGCCCCGCCGGAGGGGCTGGGCAAGCAACTCAAGGCTTATATTAGTAGTGATAGTCCAGTGAATTGGGCGCTCTCGCGCGTAGTACTGCAAGCGAGGGAACTTGCAAAGGGATTAGCTACGGTGGACTTTACTACAGATGAAGGCAGGCTAAAGGCCATTCGCCAGCAGGGTGTAATCGAGGGGCTGATAATGGGAGTTGAGATATTCTTAGCCCCAGTGAAGGAGTTAGATGATGGCAGATAACAATAGCAATGGCGCAGCAGCGCCGGCATCGAGCGCAGAGCCCGTTGCTGGCCCTAGTGTAAAAGATATCCTCGACTTCGATCCGTTTGAACCCGCATCTGCGGGCCAGGGAGGAGCGCAAGCTCCTGCGCCTGCGGACGAACCTGTGGAGCGCGCTGAGGGAGATGCTCTTCCTCCTTCTGGGGGTCAAGCCCCCAGCCAGCAACAGCCGCAGGGAGGCGCGCAAGCGCCTGGGGGGCAAGCCCCCGATCCTGTACTTCGTGAATTGGCGAGAATTAATGAAACCCTAGCTGCGGCACAACAGCCACAATACACTCCTCCGCAAGCAGCGCCGCAAGGCCCTCGCTTCAATCTGGAGATTCCACAGCAAATCCTAAAGGCTGTGATCCACTCCGAGGATCCAGAGGAAAGAGCTGCGGGTCTGGCGGCTTTAGTCAATGGGCTGGCAAATACCCTCTATAATGATATTTCTGCTGAGGTGAGAGCAAATCAGCAGCAGATGTATCAAGCCCTACCGCAAGTCCACCAGCGGCTTAATCAAGAGCAAGTGGAACAGCAGAGAGCTGCGAGTGACTTCTTTGGCCGCTTTACCAACCTCCAACCTACTCCACAGATGATGCAGTTTGTGGCAGCGGAGGCGAAGCAGCTGGCTGTTGAGCAGTGGAGAGCGGGAAACCGCAATCTACAATGGAATGATGAGTTCCGGGAAGCTCTCGGATATCGCATCCATGCTGGGTTGGGGCTGCAGTTTCCTCAGAGGGCACCAGCTCCTGGGGCGCAAGCCCCGAGGGCTCCTAAGCGCCCTCAGTTTGCTGCTGGCGGTGATGCTAAGGGATCTAGTGCTAATTCTGCGCCAAATCAGGAAGTGAAGGAAATCTGGGACGTTTTTGGCTATAACTAAGGGGCTTCGCCCCTGAGGAGCAAATCAGATGCCTATTCTTGGTTTCCGTCACACTGCGAACTTCGTCACCAATGAGCGGCCAGAGAACTGGCGCCAGGCGATCCTGAGGGAATACCCTAATGGCACAGCGCCACTGTTCGCGCTCACTAGCTTGATGAAGAGCGAAAGCACAGATGATCCGGTGTTCCACTGGTGGCAGAAGAACTTTGATAATCGTCGCCTCAAGTTCTCCGGCGCGCTGACTAACGTCGCCACTGCCGTGACAGTTGACGCTACGTTCAAGTCTGCCTTCATTGTCAAAATGGGAGACATGTTGCTAATCGAAGGAACGGGCGAGATCGTGACTGTGACTAGCGATCCAACTGTGTCAACTGCTCTCGTGGTGACGAGAGGGCAGGCGGGGACTAGTGGGACGGCGATCGACGCAGGTGTGGCGGGCACGAACTTCTACATGACAGTGATCGGCTCAGCGTATGAAGAGGGAAGCCTTGCACCGAGTGGCGTCAACTACGATCCGAATGAGGTCTACAACTACACCCAGATCTTCAGAAATACGCTGGAGATGACCCGCACAGCGAGCAAGACGAAGCTGCGCACTGGGGATCAAGTTAAGGAAGCAAAGAGGGAGTGCCTGGAGATCCACAGCACGGATATTGAGCGGGCTCTCTGGTTCTCCAAGAAAAGCACTGGGACTAAGAACTCCAAGCCCTACCGCACCACAGATGGGGTTGAGGCTCAGATCATTAATGGGGCGCCAGCTAACGTGATCCCCGCTGTAACTGGTGGTGGCGTCACGCTCACCGCTCCAGGCGTGATCAACATGAACTGGGTGGAGTATGCAATGGAACTGGTGTTCCGGCGCGGTGGTAGTGAGAAGATGATGTTCACCTCCAATGCTGTGATGCTCGCGATCAATCAGGTTGCGAGGCGCAACAGTGTCTACAATCTGAGTGGGGGTGAGAAAGAGTATGGGATGAGAGTGTCCCGGCTGGTGAGTCCGTTCGGCGAACTCGTGATTAAGACCCACCCGCTGTTTAACGACATGAGGGGTGGGACGAACGGTGGGACTTCATTCACCTCCAAGGCCAACAACGCATACATCCTGGATATGGGCGAGTTCATCTATCGCCACTTCACTGGTGATGACATGCGGTATGAGAAGGATCTGACGCCAGTCGGCCTGGACGGGATGAAGAGCGGGTATCTCACTGAGATGGGTGTCGAGCTGCACCATCCCAGCTATCACTTCATCTGGACTGGGATTATTGGTGGAGCGGAGGATCCTCCGTAGGATTGCAGTCATAGTTGTAGAAACTGATGGGTATATTCACAAATCGAATATACCCATCTAACTCGGGTGATCCAAATGCCCATGACTGTAGCTGAATTCTACGATGACCTGAGGACGGTGATAGCTAGAGGGACTGCAGTAGATACTAGTATTCCAATCTGGAGTCGAAGTGCCCTGCGCTTCCTAGAGCGCGAGATCACTTTCGACTACATGAAGGTGAGCTTCTTTCTGCTGCAAGAGCCAGGGAGTAAATTTTTCGACTTCGGAGCGGAAGATCCGCCAATCCCGCTAAAGCGAATAGAAGCCCTGGGCTACTTCGGCCAGGATGGCGGGATGATCCCCCTGTCTCGCATTAATGTGAATAGTATAGGCCGCAATATCTCTGTGATCCCGAATGGCTATCGGCAAGCGGGGACGAGGATATTCTTTGAGGGAGCGGTGAGCCCGCCTGGAATCACAGAGACTACAACTGCCTACCCGCTGATGCTTCATACTAGCCTATTCACCGAGTGGCCTACGGTTGGCTCGCAGACTCATCCGATATTAGACATTGCAGATGATCTCATCAAGCATCAGGTGCTGCTGCAGAGCGTGACTAGTGTAAGAAAGCAAGAGGAGATGGCGGGGTGGAAACTCCTGCGCGATGAGGCGATTGGGAGCGTTCGGCGCCTGCAAGATGAGAATGAACTAGAAGGCTCTCAGGCGGCGCAGATGGACTACTGGGGTGGGACCACAGGGAGACTATTCCCCAATGTGAGTGCGGCGATCGCAGCAATCAAGGGGATGTATGATGTGCCTAATTCCTTTGGCGTCGCCGGGCTATACATGGTGGGAGGTAGTGCTGCTGGGCTGGCTGTTGGTTCTGGGAGCTAGCGCCAATGAGCGCCACCGAGCCACTGATCAACGCAGGTCCTGGTGGGGTGATGGAGGCGGGGATAGCTCCTGCCCGCCATCCAGAAAGCGTGCCATTTTGGTTCGATGGGGAGAATGTGGCGTTCCGCAACCTGGGGGTGGAGAAAGCTATTGGGGCTGACCATATACTAACTATCGGCAAGAAGGTAATCCGCATCGCCCAGGCATTCGTTCCAGGTAGTGGGATGAGAGCGTACTACCAGTGCGATGACTTCTCGATATTTGGTTGGGATGGGAGTGGGTTTCCGTATTTCATCGGGCAAACTGTGAAGCCCGCCGACCTCATCCCTTATGGCTCCTGGCTCTTCATTGCTGCTAATGGCCTCTGGTGCTGGCGCAATGAAGGCGCGATGGAGCAAATACTGAGTGCTAGTGATGTCGACTTCGGGCTGCGATTTAAAGGTCATCTGCTGTTCTCTGGCAATGGGACTACACTAAGATGGCCGCATCTACGCGATCCAACGAACTTCACTTCAAGCAGGGGCTCCACTGCAGGTAGGCTGCAACTAAGAAACATGGGCTCTAATGCGCTATGCCTCCGCCCTTGTGGCGACGGGGTTGCGCTGTACTCCACCGATGCTATGCGTATGGTGAAGTATGCGGGGGCGGGAGTTTGGTTTGGGGAGAGTGGGGAACCAGTTAATGGGATTGGGGCGATAAGCTCGCGCTCCGTTGTGGAGGCTGGGTTCAAGAACTATGGACTAAACAGGAATGGGTTCTTCATCACTGATGGTATCTCCTTCCAATACATTGACACTCCCGCCTTCCACGGCTATCTAGAATCCCGCCTGGACTGGGCTAGGCAAAGCGAGGTGTTCGGCTGGCATAATGAGAAGTTTCAAGAGATTATGTGGGTCTACCCAGGCGTGGACGGGTTCCAGCATGGAGTGGCCTTCAAATACACTAATGGGAGCTTCACCCGCTATCGCCTGCCAATCTACGCTGCGGAGCCTCGGGATGTATTTGCCTTCCCGCTGATAGGAACTGTGGGTGGTTTGGCGTATGCTAGAGGGACTGCGAATGCCCGCTGCTTTGTCCGCACCAAGCCACTGGATGCTGGGAATGCCCTGCGCTACAAGTATTTTGATAATTTCCGCCTCGTTGGTAAGTTCCTCAACGGTGAGACTACTATGAGGCTAGGGCTGCATAATACGCTGAATGGAGCCCCAACTTGGGTCTACGAGGGTCCGGCGCAAGCCAGCACCTTCCTGATGCGCGAAGCGGTGTTTCTTACTATTGAGTTCGCAACTGAGGAGGAGCCGAACTTTGAGATCTCGCAAATCCTAGTGACTGGCAACATCGCTGGGGATATCTTCCAATGATAGGAGATGTTAATGCGGTTGGGGGAATTGGAACTGTTCTCTGCCAACTAAAGTCCATGCCAATCCCTGACGGCTGGCTCTCCTGTGATGGAAAGTGCTATGATGGGATGATGTTTCCAACCCTCTTCGAACTGCTGAAGCATAATAGAATGCAGGGCGATCCACAAGGCTATTTCAGGGTTCCAAATGAAAAGCCCTTCTTGCCAGCTGGGGTGCTAATCACGCTGATAATTCGAGCCACAGCATGATTGAAATAACCAGGGTGCTGCCGCTAGAGTTGGATGAAGCTGATAAACTAGACCTAATCAAGTTCTCCCATTGGGACTATAATAAGCGCAGTGCGGCTGAGATTGTAGAGAGTGCGCTGAAGGAGCTATTCCAGATTTGGCGGGTCACAGAGGGGGATGAGAGGGGATTGCTGATCACTAAAGTCATTGCTACAGCTAGGGGTGGCCGCACCCTCTATGTTGAGGGAATGGCTGGTACAGGCTTTGTAAAGAAGCCGAAGGAGATGGTAGAGCTGCTGTTCAATCTGGCCCGCCAAGGGGGCTGCAATTCCGTGACAGGATGGGTGCAACGGCCTGGAATGATAAAGTGGCTAGAAGAAGCGGAGCTTCCGCTGGTTGCTAGTGTCTTCATGAAGGAGGTGCCTGATGTATCGCAACCAGAGGCTTGAGGAATGCATCTCCGAGCTGCAATATGCCCTATGGTTTGGCGGTAGCTCCTCCGGCGATGCTGATGTTACTTCCAGGGTTGAGCCGTGGGAGGCAGCGAAGGATCACTTCGAGCGGCTGTATAATTTCGCCAACACTGCTTACGATGATACGGATAAGAATCCCTACCCAGGGGAGTTCCACGCAGGGGAGAATGAATTCGACCTCCTAGCGCGAGACCAGATTGTATATGCTGCGGAGCAGATGAATGATGATGCACTTAGAACTAGAACATTGGGTAGAAAGACGCTAGCTGGAGAGTTTCTCGAACCAAGTACTAATCCAATCCTGCAGGCTTCAATTAATGCTGCGGTGGAGAGGGCGGAGAGTGCGCTGCTCGAGGATGTGATACCACAGGTGCTGGATATTGCGGTGAAGAGTGGAGCGTACTCTGGCACCGCTACGGATATCATTATAGATCGAGCCCTGGAAGGGTTCTCTCGGGAAACCCTGCGGGCTACTACTGGGATCTACTATGAAAATTATACTAGAGAGCGCGGGATGCAGCCTCAAGGGGTGGAGCTGCTAAAGGTGGCTGAGGTGATGGAGTTTGAGCGAGCCAAGCTCCATATGTCCAATGCTGATATATTACGCCAGCTGGAGCAGATTGAGCTAGATAATGCTCTCCAGCACTTCGAAGATGAACTAAAGAGCCATTGGAGAGGGCAGCAGGAATATATGTCGATTATGACAGGAGGGGGATTCCATGCGGATACTTCTAGTGATCCATCTAAGAAGAAGAATATTGTTGGGAGTGCGCTACAAGGCGCTGTAGGCGGCGCCAGTCTGGGAGCCACTGTGGGTGGTGGGCCAGGAGCGATTGTTGGCGGTATACTGGGTGGTGTAGCGGGCCTCTTGGGCTAGAAGGGGGTGCAAGCAGATGGCGACATCTAGACTAGAGAGGGAACTAGGCCGGCGCAAGAAGAGGCGCCAAATGGAGCCGCCTGCTCCTGGTATCCCACCAGTTCCATATTTGCAAACGCTGCAAGAGTTGCGTCGGGGGCTGCCACAGGCGGCTGCTCCTGGGATGCTGCCAAATAGACCTCCAGTGCAGCAAGCTGTTGAGCCAGCTGCGCCGGGAGTGCCAAGCCCGCCAATTAATATCCCCTTCCCAAATCGCGCAGCGCCAGCTCCACCAGCTCCTCCGCCAATGCAAGCTGCTGAGCCGTCTGCTCCAGGAGTGCCAGCTAGGCCAAGGAATGTCCCACCTAGCTCCTATGGGCTGACTAATTTCCAAGCTGCTGGGCCTGATATCCCTGCGGTGTTTGAGAATACTAGGGCCCAGAGCCAGTCTGCTGCTCTCAATCCTACGTTCCAACCAACTCCGCTGATCGCTCCAAATTCTCCTCATGCTACCGCCTCCCCCTACGGTTCTCCTCCGCCGCAGCTGCCAGCCCAAAGCTACGCCGATCAGTGGAAAAATTTGATCCCTACAGGCCCGCAATTCTCCTCCTTTGGTGGCCCAGCTGATCCTCGCGGTGGTCCTGTGGATGGTCCTGTGCCCTCTTGGTTCGGTAATGCTCAGCGCGAGATTGGTAATAAGGTCTTCGAGGGGGTAGGAACAGCCATAGATCGCACAGCGAGGGAAGTGAATGCGATAGCTGGAGCGCCATTCAAGCTGGCTCATCAGCTATTCACCCCTGGGGTTCAATTAGCTGAGGAGCAAGCAGTAGCGCAGGCGCAAGAGGTGGCGAGCCAACCACCTGCTGCACCACAAAAGGTCTTCCATTTACAGCCTCCTCCACAGCTCACTCCAAGCTCCATTCCAAGTCCCACTCCGACTGTGGCCGCTCCAGGCACAATGCCAGCACAGGCTGCTGGCACAACGCCCGCTCCAGTGGCTGGCACCACAGGGGCTGCGTCGACGCTTCCTCCAAGTCAAAATGCAGTGCCAGCTGCGCCAGGCAATTGGAACGCGCTACCTCCTGCCGCGCTCGAGATGGCTCAGCAATTTCAGGCGATGGGCTACTCTCCACTGGAGATTGCGGGAATACTAGGCCAATCCAGTGGTGAGACCGGCTTCCAGCCCGGAGCGGTGGGGGATAGTGGGACTAGTCACGGTCTCTTCCAACATCACGGACCGAGAGCACTAGCGCGTCAACAGTGGGCGACAGCCAACGGACTAGATCCGAATGACCCGACTACAGAGGCTCTATTTCTGGACTATGAATTTAATACTAGTGAGAATTATGCCCGACAGCAATTACACGCCGCGCAAGACCCATATGGGGCTGCTGCAGCAGGGCTGCATTTTGAGCGCCCGCAGGGCTATTCCAGAGCCCCAGGTCAGTTCAATCCGACTGCAGTCTCTGGATGGAACAACAGATTAAACAGCACGCAGCAAATCTATAATCTGCTCAACCAAGGTCCGCTGCCACCCGCTCCGGAGAGCTTCCAGCAAGCTGCGCCGCCAGCGCAACCTAATCCTGTGGATCGGCCTCTTCCAGTTGGGCCAGATTATGCTGCCACCAATGACTGGCTGAATAGAGCCGCACCACAACCTGTAGATCCCGCTGCCCAGCGTCAGATGATGTTTAATCAAATACTGAGTGGGATTGCTAGCGCGAATGCTGGTGTGGATACTAGAGGTCCAGGTGGAACTGGAAGGCTGATAGCTGCTCTCGGCGCTGGTGCGGCGGGTGGGAAAGCTAGTGGGGAGGAGAGGGCGAGAGCGGAGAATGAGACCTTCAAGGAGAAGCAGCAGGCTTATGCTGGTGATAGGGCAGGCTACGCCCAAAGCCAGGCGAATGTCACCGCTGATGTAAAGAATAAAGTATCTGAGACTCAGTGGGCCAATATGACTGATGATCAGCGGACAGACTTCATAAATAGAACTAGTGAGTTTAGCGTTGGTCAGGAGAATAAGCTGGGCCAGTTCAACGCGCGCCAGGCTAATAGAGAGAATCTCTACAAATACCAGCTTGGCGCAAAGGCTGGAGCCCAAGGGGAATTGAAGTTCATGGGGAACTATGTAGCGCAAGTTAATCCCGATGGAAGCCTGGGCAAGATTGTTGATCTGCGAGATAATACTACCGATGCGCTAAAATACCGGGCTGAGATCGCCCAGGGTAAGCATGGAGAGCCAGCTAGATTGAATCAGCGATACCAAGAGTTTATTGATTCGCAGGACGAGACTGGGTTGAAAAAGGCGATACTAGAGGACGTGGTTGCGAGTGGTGCGGGAGCTACGGTGTTTCAAGAGAACTATCAGAATGCTGTAGACGAGGCTAATAAGATAATGGCCAGGGGGCAAATGGGTGGAAGTGGAGATGTGCAAGCTTCAAAGCGAATAAGAGATGATATTGTTTCTAATCTGCTCTGGCAATCCTACTATAACCAGGGTGAAGATTGGCTCCAAGCTGCTGCGGGTGCGCAGAACCCAGGGGCGATAGCACTGACAAGGGGACAATAAGCAGTGGCAATGAGGCCGCTAGTTCCGTTAACTCCCTATGGTGGTGGTGGAGCGCCTGGCGCTACGCCGCAAATACTACCTCCCGGCGTAGCTGCGCCAAGTGAGTGGCAGGATCCTACACTTAAGTATCTCCAAGGGCTAGCTGCAAGTGCCCTCTCTGGCGCTACTGAGCTGGTCGGCTACACAGTTCCTGGCGCCACAGAGTTTCGGCAAGAGAACCCTGTGGTCGGAACGATTAGCCAATTTGCCTCCTCTGCGGTGCCCTATGTTGCCTGGATGGGGGGAGTGAGGAAATTCAAGACCGCTATGAATGTAGTGGATAAGATTGTAGGGCTAGAGAAGGCGCCCTTTGCCGCTGGGGCGATTAAAGAAGCTGCGATACTGGCGCCCTTCGAGGTTGGTAGAGTTGCAGCGAGCCAAATTATTCCTGGCACCGATCAAAGTTTCGGCGATATGGTTAGCTCTGCTGCACTAGACCTCACGCTGAGCGCGGGAATAGGTGGGCTGGCGAAGACGATCGCAGCGGGAGGGACTAGAGCGAGGCGAATCGCAATACCTGATCTAGATTTAGCTGCGCCGCCGCCTCTACAGTTGAGAAAGCTAAAAGAACTGCTGGCGGGAAAGACACTAACTATCGAACAACAGGGTGCGGCGAATAATCGCCTTAAGGATCTCAGTGAGCGGGCGAGAGTGGAAGAGGCTCCGAAGCAGAATGACTATATCGGGAAGGTGAATAATAATGAAGCTCTGACAAGATATCTAAACAGCCTCTTCAATATGAAGGGGAATTCTGGACTACTAACGAAGCGCTTCTTTGCAGTGGGCGCGAAGCGCGGCTTCTCTTCTGAAAGTGAGTGGCGTCAAGCTGCAAAGTGGAACTCCCTGCCTGAGAACTTCGACGAAACAGGACGGTATTTCCGAGAACTGACCTTCCAACCCACAGGGGGTGAAGAAGCAGCAGCGGTTATGAAGGATCTGAGTGATAGGTTCCTGGCTAAGAAAATCACTATGGAGGAGTTGGTTGCGGAAACTGCTAAGCTGACAGATGATGCAAATGTCGCGAAGCGGGCTGCTAATGTAGATAAAGAGCTGAGAGCTGGGATGCAATCTATGGGCTTCTCCTGGCTGATGGGGAAAGAAGAGAATGGAATGTTTGTGCTGGCGAAGAAGACTAAAGGGAAGTTTGGTGAAGGTAAGGTTAATGACAGGTGGGTGCTCTTCAAGACTGATATGCCAGGCCTGTATCTACCAAAGCACAAGGCCTGGCAAGAACTGGTGAATGGAAAGCTCTCCTGGGATGTCACTGCCGCTCCGCTGGAGATTGGTGGAATCTACGGCCTGATGCGGAAGTTCCATGAGATGTTTCCAAAGGAGTTCTTTGAGACAGTTGCTACTCCTCATGCACTTGCAGCACTGGTGCCAAAGGGGCTGACGAAGAGTTCTTCTGAGCTAGTGCAAGCGGTAAAGGATGGGAGTAGAGAGTATCTCGCGCCAGCTAGCGGGCAATTCAAAAAGCAAGGCCTCGCCCAGCAAGTCTATATGACCGCGAAGCTCGGTCACAATGAGGCTGATACTCTCGCCCATCAAGTAGTCTATGGGCAGCTACTCCCTGGCAAGCACAATCTCTTCAGAGAGGCGCTATCCCAAGGAGTAATCAATCCAGAGGTAGATTCCATTAGCTCCATCACCGGGCCACTGAGTGATAGCCATCTGGAGCAGGTGGTGAAGCTATCCAATGATCTGGTTGATCCGGCGAACTATGATGCGCTGGTGGCGGAAGGGGTGCTGAGTGCTGAAGCCCGCCAAGCGGCAGACCGCCTCGAGGCACTCGCGAATGTGGTAGAACTAGATCACCAGGCAATCACCGAGGGACTGGGGCTGCCATATTCTCCACGCCCGGTAGGCAATCTGGGGCTAACAAGGCGCTGGGAGGGGGATCCGAGAATCCTGCTGGCTGATGAAACGGGGGCTCCGAAGATCGTAGTATCTGCGAAGAATAAGCGGGCTGCGCAGGAGAAAGCGAAGAGGCTGATAGAGAGCGATCCTACTCTGCATATCGCCGAAGAGGTTGATATATCTAAGACTAAGGGAGCGAGAGGGAAAGATATCCAGATTAGTCCAGCTATAAAGTCCACTATGGAGAAGGGAGGCGGGCTAGAGGGGCTGAGAGGATTTAAGTGGGACCATGACCCTGTGGTAAGGAAGGAGCTGCTGCAGCACTGGCAAGAAGCCTATGCCGCGAAGTTTAAGTGGCAGGCGGAGAGGGGAGTGGATGATCTGCTGGCGCAGCCGAGAGCGATATTAAATGAGATTGATCCGACTACTACACGCATTCTCAATGATAGACTACGAGATCTCCGAGGTGAGCCGGGGAAACTCTCGCAAGCGCAGAACGAAGCTGTGGATCGCGTTCTCGCTCCGATGATTGGGCCAAATAGCGCCTCTAAGATAGTAAGTGTGACAAATACTGGGCTAAGCCTGTGGCACCTGGGTATGGGCAACGTAGCCCATCCGATCATGAATGCTATTACATTCATCCAGACCGTGGTGCCCGAGGTTGCTATGATCCTCGGCGCTACAATGAAGGACTTAACTCATTACAGCCATGCTCTTGCGGGTGGAACAAGAGGACCAGTTGGAGCGTTAGCTTTCCTCTCTCCAATGAAGATATTGGTAAACTCCTTCCGGATGATGGGAAATCCAGATGAGATGCTTCAGCGTTTGATAGCTAGATCTGGCGCGGCGGGTGTCACCCAGCCCAGGGTGGCAGAGGAGTTCATCGGTCTCAATGCTACGAAGGTCAAGGATCTGAGGGCTGCTATCTCCAGTCCTGGCGGGTTTGCTACCTGGGTGAAGGAGCTAGGAACTTGGTTGCCAGCTAATTCCGAACGCATGAGTAGAGTGCACGCCTTTACAGTTGGATATTTAACAGGAAAGGATGTGATGGGGATAGTTGATGAAGAGCGGTTATACCAATGGGCGAAGGAGTTTACCGAGAAGACAATGTATAACTATACTACAGCGGATCGGCCAAGAATTTTCACTGGTCCCTTTGGCTCTTCCATGGGACTATTTAAGACCTGGATGGCGAACTACATGGCCGCTATGCTAGAATACTCCGGTCAGGCACTAAAAGGTAATGTCGCGCCGCTGTTCTGGCAAACTGCGGGGACCGCAGCTGTTGGCGGGGTGGCGGCCACCCCGCTGTATTGGATCGCAGATGGGTTTTCTAAAGCCTTTACAGATAAAGATATTCTCCAGCAAACTTATGATAATCTAAGTGAGGGTCCTGCCGACGCCCTGATGTTTGGAATGCCAGCGGCACTTACTGGCATCTCGCTATATTCCCAAGCAAGCAGTCCCTTCGCCAATCCACAGAGAGATGCTTCTATGCTGTGGTCCAACGTGCTATGGTCCCGTATGCAGGCGATGGGTAGAGTTGCGGGGAATGCATATGACCACTGGCATGCCACTGGCGAGCATCCAGGTTCCACACCAGCTGTGTGGAATGCACTAGTGCAAGCCTTCGCACCAGCTACTATTGCGAGAGCTACTGCGGCGGCCTCTGGAGAGGATGTGATTAATTCTCTCTCCTCTGGATATCCGTTAATCAGCAATGTGTCAATCACCGATCGTGTTCTGTATGGGCTGAAGTTCAATCCGCTGGAGCTAGACAAGGCAATGGCTATTGCAGACACATTATTCAGGAAGAGAGATAAAGCTAATGCACTGGTAAGTGAGCTAGGAAAGGCGTTCGCTGAGGCGATGGAGCGAGGGGATGGGGACGCCATGAGTGAGATTTATATGCAAGCTACTGCATGGGGGCTAGACCCTGGTAGGGTGCTGCATTCCGCGCAGACGCGAGGACAACTGGCTGCCGAGCCGCTTCTCGAGCGGACCTTCTCACCCGAGCTGATCGCGCCAGCGATGAATGTGTTGGGGCAATAGTTATGTGGGCTTCTTCGCTTTGTGAAAACGCCCATCAGGAGCCAAAAAGATGCTAGCGATAAGGGGTAGATCCTATGGCCGCATGGGGAAGCATAAGAAGCGCCCTGTGAATACTGTGGCTCCGGTGCTCTCTGGAATACCTACAGTTGGCCAGACGATAAGCTGCACCACAGGGGTTTGGACTGGGCTAACTCCAATCACATACTACTATCAAGGTGCTCGAGATGGAGTGGGGATTGCAGGAGCTAATTCAAATAGCTATGTGCTAACCCTCGCTGATGTTGGGAAGATGATGCAGTGGGAAGTCTATGCTGAGAATGCCGATGGACCTACTGCTCACAATGCCCTTAGTAATACGCTCGGCCCGGTGACTGCTATTCCGACGCTAAGCGCGGTGAGTGCCATAGATTTCTCCGACATCTTCGTCTGGGCGCGAGCAACTACTGACGGCATCACAGGGACGCTTTATGCAGTGGTGGTGCCGAGTGGAGCGCCAGCTCCGAGTGGGGCGCAAATTGCTGCTGGGACGGATGGAGCGGGGACTGCGGCGACTTCTAGCAATAATGTGGTGATCAGTTCCAGTGGAGTAAAGAATATACTTCTAAGGGGACTGACTGCGGTTACTTCCTACACAATATACATGACGCATAAGCTAGGAGCGCCAATCTACAGTGCTGTTGCCAGTGCCAGCTTCACTACTGATACGCTGATGGCTAGCTTTGCTACTAATGGGCTGGCTACTGGACTGGGTGTATCTACTGGCTGTGGCCCTTTTGGCACAAATATCGCTGATCCGCACGGTGGTACGAATGCAGTGAGATTTGTTGACAACGCTGCTGGTGGGACTAATCAGGTGGTGTTTAGCTGTGGTCCATTTTCGTTTTTCAACGGAGTTAATAAGATCCACATAACAGCGAAAACGCAGAGCGGCGCTGCATGGATTCGCCAGGCTCCCATATCAATAACTGTAGGCAGTGTTTCTGCTTGGTATAATACATCGACGGGTGCGACTGGAACTGTTGGTGGAACATGGTCTCCTACTCCAGTTGTCTTTGACGTAAATGGCTGGAAAATGTGGTCAAGTGCGATCAATCTAGCTGGGGCTGATGTGCTTGGGACTTGGAATATCAACAAGGGTATGGTTGATAATAATATAGGAAACATCCCCTTGGACGGGACTAATATTCAAGACCTCTACAACATCCGCATCACGAGGGTGTAGCAAATGGATCTAATGCGGCTGCTGAATGCCTGGGTTGCGCAGGGAGAAGCTACTGCGGAGGGGGTACGAAGGAAACGCTATGCGAGTTCCCAAGAGCCTCTACCATACCCAGGACATCTATTGAAGGGACTAGTCTACGATCCTCTGGTCGCAGCAGGAGAGCTGGCGGGCGGGAAAGAGGTTCCATATCTGCAGCAGGATCTGACGAGGAATGTTAGTGAGGGCTACTTCGGCCTGGGTGAGCCATTTCAAGAGAGCTTCTATGCGGGAGAACTAGATCCAAGGTATGTTGAAAAAGTTGCTGATGTAGCAATGAATCTGGATATGCCGGGGATAGGTAAGGGGGCGATTGGTGCTGCTGCGGGCGCGCCAATGCCAGATATGAATCAGGTTAATATCAATCCCTTCCCGACTAACCATCTTGGCAATCCAGAGCTCTTCAAAGAAGTTCCAGGGAGCCATCTCGGTGGCTCCACCGGGGCGAAATTGATGCAGGATAAAGCAATCCTGCCTAATCAATATGTCTTCAAGGCGGGAGCGAGCCCAGAGCATGTGAATGAGGAACTGATCGCGGATGACCTGTATAGGGCCATGCAGTTCCCTCATCCGGAAACCTATCTAGCTGACATCGGTGGGGTGGAACATAGGATTTCTCCATTTGTCAAGGGGAGGAACTATCCGGATCTAGGCCCGATGGAAAAGAATGTCGCCGATCAGCGCTTGCGCGATCAATTCCTGGGAGATGCGCTGCTGGCGAATTGGGATGTTGCAGGGGGAAGTAAGTGGCCTAACATCATCATTGAGCCGGGTACGCTTCAACCGCTGAGGATAGATCCAGGGGGAGCGCTGAGATTCCGAGCCCAAGGAGGGCCGAAGGGAGCAGCTTTTGAGAAGAACGCAGTGCCAGAACTGCAGTCCATGCAGAAATATGCAACAGCTAATATGCTGCCGGATGATCTACAACATCAGTATGGGCAATACATCTCTCCGAATGAAGTAGAGATTATGAAAGCTGTGGGGCATGATCCTGAGCTGGAAGATATTATGGGAGGGCGGCTTGGAGCGCTGAAGACGCAGTTTGGGAAGGGGACCGCCGGAAGCCTCCCGCCGACTAGCCAGCTAACGCCACCTCCCGCGCCTACTAATTTCCTCCAGCCTGGATCCAATGCACTGTCATCTCCAGCTCCGCCAGCTAATGCTCCACTGCAAAGTGGAGTGAGCTACGGTATCCCGACGAGCGGGCCGAAGACAGCGCCTGCGCCACTAACTCCATCCCTGCCGAATCCAGCACAGCTCCCTATAACACAGGGCAACAATAACTATCTATCACAGTATGGACTGCCGCCTCCTCCACCATCTCCTGCTCCTCCAATGTCCAATGTCCACATGGGGAGCTATACAGATTTCCTAGCCCAGCACAATCTCCAAGATGATAATAATAACTGGTTAGACTATGTGCTGAATAAGCCGCCGGGGCATCATGCGGGGCAGATCGCAAGTGGGGCGCCGCCAGCTCCTGCTGCTGCTAATCCCAATGCACAGGTTCCATTCTCCCAAGGCAATCCAGACTACGCGGACTGGCTACAAAAGTATGGAGCGATAGATATTCCTGAGAACGCGGAGGATTGGGCGAATGGCTGGTCTCCAGGAACTACAATGGCGCATGGAGGAAACTTTCCTGCCCCAGAGTGGCATCCAGCAAAAGCTGAGTATGATAAGCTGGTGCAGTATTTTGTAAAGGGTGGAGAGCCTATGCCCGCAGCGCAGAACTATGCTGCGGATGCGATAGACAATCCACATAACTGGCCTACTACACTGAAGTCTGCAAAAGTAGATATCAACACGCTGAAAGCCGGCCTCGCTATCCATCCGAGTACAGGGGAGATTATACCAGCGGGGGCTTATATCCCACCGCAGCATACGACGAGCTTCAATGCTCCAAGTAGTTCCTATCCTTCTCCTGCGATTAATACAGCGCCTTTCAAGCCTACAAGCCCACCACAGCTGCTGCGCCCAGGAGGGAAGTTCGATTGGGAGGGAGATTTTGATAAGCTAGCGAATTGGATCGCTGGAACTGGCTTAAATGTAAAGGATCCAAAAGAGTGGGCTAATGTCAGTTCCCTTGCCCAAACCATGGTGGAGCATCCAGGGACCTACACTGGGGAGGCTACGAAAGCAGGGATAAATCTAAGGGGGCTGGGTCAAGCCGATCCGGGAGAGATTGAATGGACTGTACAGAATAGAAAGAGAGTAGCTGCTGGGAACGCGCCCTATGCTCATTCGAGACAGGATGTGCATACTGAGCCAGGGTGGGCGACCCATCAGTATCGCAGCCAATACAATTCTCCACTCTACACTGGTGGTGATGAATGGAATCGGCTGATGAATGCAGGCTACAATGCTAATCTAGATTTTGATAAGGATATAATTGCTGCAATCAAGCCATCAAATCCAGAAGCTGTGAAACGCCAAGCGCAGCTCAATATGTTAGATCAGTTGCCGAGGGATTGGCAGCAAAGCCTGGCGCATGAACCCTATGTGCCCCATGCGGTGAAGCAGAGCGATCCAGACTGGAAGCAGAACTTGCCAACGGATCTGCAATCTGCGATGACGCCAGAGCGATATGCGAATGCGATGGCAGGGGGCTTCGATCCGAGGCTCTTCTATAGAGGTGCTCCGTATCCATACAGAAGGTTTCTAGATCCTAGTGGGAAGCCGGGTAGCCCGTATATATTTCAATCTGAGTCGCCAACGATTGCTGGCTACTACGGCAGTAAGTATGTCTATCCAGAGGCGCTGCGGTTTGGCAACACTGAGATAACTGATGTTGGGGGGAGGAGCTATGGCTCACCCACTATGTGGTTAGAGCATATGGCACAGGGTGGGAGGCAAAAAGGACTGGAGTCTATGCAGATCCAGAATATGTATGACGCAGGAGGGCAACAGACACAATACCTGATTGGGAATCCAAATCAAGTTAGAAGTCCATATGCTGCGTTTGATCCGAACAGGCTTCATGAGCCGGATCTACTGGCGGCGAGGGTAGGTGGGATTAATCCCTTTGCTGGGCAGCAGGATGAGGAGCAGCCACTGTTCCCCTGGCTGCCAGTGCCAACTAGTCCACCTGCCCGTGCTCGTCCGCGCGCCTAGGGAACCAGAGGTTAGTGCCCGCTTCGCGAGCAATTATATTAGCTCTCTCCGCCATGCTAATGATGCGCTCTATCCGATCGCTAGTGGTGCGAGTGATCAGGAAATTAATCAAAAAGCTCTCATGCATGGGTTTTCTCCCGTTCCGCATCCAGACGGAGAACATGTAGAAGTTTAGTTGCTTGATTAGTTCTCCATCACTCTTCCCAGTCATCTCTCTAAAGACATCTGGCATTACTTCTTCTGCTTCTAGCATCCAACCCTGGGCTCGTCGGAAGTCCTCCTCCTGCACGATGAGGGAGTTGCTTCTCGACAGCGCTGCAATCATAGAGAGCTTCACGCAGTGGAGATCTCTGCGGCCACAATAATGCACGAGTTTGCTGTGCGTCGGAACTGGCGGCATGCCAGCGTTGGTCCACTCCACAGCTGCTCTTCTCGCGCCAGGGGCCCACTTCATCTCTCCATAGAGATCGAGAATTTGAGAGAAGTCAGAGACGATGGAGCGCTGGAGAGTTCTCATCTTAATATCCACTACGTTATCGAAGAGGTCGTCCTCGGGAAATAGCTGCTTCTTTACCCCCGTCCCGGAGTAGATCAAAATGATCCTACTCATAGCGCCCATACCCCAGGCCTCCTCTGGTAGGATACTAGCGAGGAATGCAGGCTGCGTGCCACCTAGAAAAGTGATCTGGGGATTGAAGACTTCTACGGAGAGCTTGTTGGTCCGCCTCGTCTCGCTATAAACTGCCTTACTATTATAGATCTCGGTGAGCAGGGAGAGGAAATCAATGTCATGACTGGAGATGAGCACACCAAGCTCCTCTGCGAGGATCGCGAGAGAACTGTATTCGAGAAATTCTATTGAGAGCGCATCTGTACCAGCGAACTTATTGAGTGGGATATGTCGCTGCGCCTTCGCCATCTCATCTACAAGAGATGCTTTGGTCATAGAGCGAGGGGCTACCTTCAAGCGGCCAGTGATAGTGCCCTTCGCAGAGTGCCAGATGCGCTCCACTGGTCCTATGGCCTGCCCTTTTCCAATCGCTGGTGGGGATACTAATAAAGTATAGAGGGAGGGAAAGACATCAAATTCTGTTTGCCAACTCTTCCCCGTCCTCGTCCAGATTCTCTTCTCTGCCGCTGCACTGATCGCAGTGATCCCTGCCCAGAGTCTAAATCGGGCTGGACTAGGTGCATCTGCCGTGATATCTAAGAAGCTATCTATCCAATCCGAGAGACGCCTTGATTTGATACCAGGCGGTCCGCTTGTGGAGGAGCTTATGGTATCGCTCGTTGGGACAGAGAACAAGGTTCCCGTAGCTGTTGTCTCCTCGTCTCCCGTTGACATGATGGACTATGGCTCCCTCTGGTAGTGGCCTTCCCAGAGCTTTTTCAGCTAGGTGGCGATGTTCTAGTTTATAACCACCATCTACAAAGATATACCTATATCCATTCGGAGCTGTGTAGCCAGATCCTTTTGGTGCTATCAATCTATCATAGGTTCCTCGATCATACATTCTGTGATAGTGGGCCATGCAGACGCGGAGGGTGACAGCAGGAGCTGTGCAACCAGGAGCGACGCAGGTAGTTCCTTTGTTATAGAATTTTGTGAAGTGAGGATCACCATATTTTTTGACTCTCTCGTAGTGCTGACAACACATCTTCTTTTTCCTGGCTGGTTTCTCACAGCCATCTACAATGCAGCTCATATCATCATCCTTTCTAGGCCTTTGGCTGATGGGTCTTCCCTGCGCGAACGGATGTCTGGGACACCAAGGACTCGGCCTCTGAGTCCATCAAGGTTAAGTGGCTTGGGTTTTCTTCCTCTTCTGGCGTCATTTGCAGCCATTGCCTCATCATAGTATTTCGACCAGTTCCAGCCAACAGCAATGTCGGAGGGGATTATCATTTCCCTGCCGTTGTGGTAGAGGGGCGTTGCCATCAGTGGGATCACTGCCTGGAGGACTTTCTCTTCTCTTTCCTCGTCGTATTGGATGAGGACGGCATCGTGGACTTGAGCGAGAATTTCGCACTGCCGTCTAAGGTAAGCCCGGATTCGCCAGAGAGCGAGGTTGAGGAGAACTCCGACCATGTGCTGAGGAACGTGAGCAATTGCTTCACGGAGTGTTGCATCATCATTGCTTCTCCCAAAGAACATTCTGCTGGTTAGCAGAGGAGTTGAGATTTGGCCGTGGAGTTGGAGTTGCTGTGCACACCACTTGTGGTAGCGAGAGATGTCGGGGAAGGCCGCGAAGTAGCCTTGCTGAAAGTCCTCAATCAACTTCTGCGGCACTTTCATTTGCCGAGCTATGGTGAATGGCTTGCCGTAGTAGTTGGTGCCATGCCCTCCTCGCTTGGACATATAGCGATAGGTGTGGTGGAAGTAGAAATCCTGATCAGCAAGTTCCTTGTCGACTTTAGCCTCTCCAGTCCAGCCAAGTCCTGGCCAGATCAATCGGCAAGTAGAGGTGTGTAGATCGCCAGACTCACAAGCGTCAAGATAGTGGCTGAGATTAAAGAGAATAAAGCAAAGAAGGCCCAGAACGCGAGACTCCGCTTGCGCGAGGTCGATGTAGGCAAACTTCTTCCCTCTATCCGCGATAAAGATACGACGGAGTTCTTCAGTGATGTTCTGTAGATTTGTTCCGCCTCCGAAGACGTTAGAGGAGGATGACCAGCGGCCTGTCTCAGGGCCTGCAACATTGTAGGAGGTTCGCATCCGAGAGTCACCGTCAACTTCTGTCCGCAACACGGACACTTTTTTACTGAGATCGCGAAGTCGGATGATGCAGTTGCAGATTGGCTCTGCATGGAAATATATGGAGAGCTTCTCCAAGGCGTCCCTGTTAATGGAGACGTTTTTTCGTCCTTTGACATATGAGTGCTGCTCCGGTAGCTTCATAGCCTCGTAGAAGAACTGCTTAAGCTGGTGGTGGGAGTTGGGGTTGAGAGGCTTCCCCCAGACGGCACAAGCGAACTCGTTGAGCACATTCTGCAGATGGGATATTCTTCTCTCCAGAGATGCAACTACTTCCCAGCGATAGTAGTTGTCGACTAAAATGCCCCTTCTCATCATGGCGAGTGCTGGCCCTTGCATGGCGCGCTCGAAGGAGTAGTTAATGCGAGCGCCAGCCTGCCACGCACGGTGCTCTGGAGTGGCTTCCTCTCGATCCAGCTCCTCGCGCAGGCGTTGCCATACCTCAAGTGTAATCCCAGCGTCTAGCCCATTATAGACCTGGTGAGAGTCATGGGGACTCAGGTATTTCGGCATGTTAGTGGTAAGGATTTCAGTCATTGCGCCCGATCCTACGGTGAGCAGTCTTCATGTCCGGGAAATACTTTTCAAGTCTGTGGCGTGCTTGCTCCATTCCATTCGACTCTCCATAATCCATATAAAAAACTACTTTCTCAGCATGAGGCCAGAAATAATATCCCAGTTGAATACCTAGCTTACGTGAAGCTGGATCTCTATCATCGAATACCCAGGTGAAGAAACCATGTGATGCAAATGGAACTTCACCCAGAGATATAGCGTGCCGAATCGCTCGCCCGAGGTAGATGCGATTACGTTCCAACTCTCCAGCGTAAGGAGATTCGATGATGGTGAGGCCGTTGGGGACCATCTATTCCTCCCGCTTGGTTTCTTGTGAACCATGTCTGGCACGCATACGCTTCCATGCAACGTCGTTAGTGTATATTGAACCCAGGAATGCCAGGCTCTTAGGTAGTTCGGGATACATACTGTGATGCAATATCATAGTGTCTTCTAGAAAGCCTGGAATAGGTATTAACATGTCCCACAAATATTGGCAGTCATATATCCCGTTCTGGAATAGCACCCGAGGGTGGGAGGAAAGCAAATGAAAAATCTCGTCCCAAACAATACACTCCTCAACTTCATTCCAGTGACTCCAATCGGGTTTCTCTTTGTTCCAAAAGGGAATCACGAGAATGTTGCTAGGGGTGGTGGCGAAAGCGATGCTGGTTATTTGCCTCTTCTCAGTCTCTATATCACAAGAGAGAATGGGAGAGCGCTGGGCGTCTAGCAACCAGAGGAGAGTTTCTTCAAGCCCAGAGTTGATTTTAATCCTTCGCTCCGTGCGCCGGATCTCCGGGAACTCCATCTCCAGCTTCGCCTTTGCGAGATCTTGTAGTACCACGACTCTCCAAGCCCAATTTCTGAGCACAGCAGCGGGGTGGTAGGTCGGAAGAACTTTAAGACCCGGAATGAGAGTGGAAGAGGATACAGTACCCCGCGAACTGCCGATGGCTGCGGAGCCCGTAAGGGCCCAGAGGGCGGTGTTGCCGAGGGCGACGCAGAGGTTTGGACGTAGTTCATCCAGCTCACTCTTGAGGCGATCCAGTTCTGGTAGGAGGTCGGGGTGGAGATACTTGCCCAGCGAGAGCGGCGGGAGGCTATAGCTCGAAGGGAGATCTTTCTTCGAGACACAGAAGGACTCCATCTTATTGTTAGGTGGACGAGTCCATAGAACGTTGGTAAGATAGCATCTGCTGCGCTCAATACCAGACTCCTGCAAGAGCGCGGTGAACTCTTGGCCCGCTTTCCCTACAAAGGGGATGCCAATCATCTCCTCTGTCTCTCCAGGGGCTTCACCTACAAATGCTATGCGGGCGTCAGCTGGACCAACTGCCTTGATGCAGGGAAGGAATAGGCTCACTTGCTGATCGCCCTGAGGGTGCGGAAGTTGCGCAGTGCAGTGCGAGCATTCTCCGCGAACTCTTCATTCTTCTCTAGACCAAAGACAAATGCAGCCCCCAATGACTCCGCAGCTCGAAGCGAAGAACCGCTACCAGCAGTAGGATCAAGAATACGAGAGTGCTCATCAACAAACATCTGCATGAAGTGGCGAAGAACTGGCTCGGGCTTTTCAGACTGATGGGATTTAGTACCAGTTGGAGCAGCGTAAGCGTTTGCCACGGCGCGAACAATGAGCCTGTCGCCGCGAGAAGCAATAAAGCAAGTCTCATAGATTCTCCTTGGGCCACGTTTTGGATCGGGCAGGATGCCTTTGTTATCGCTCTTGAGCCAAACTAAGGGGAAATCTTCGAGAGTCCATTCAGGCAGCCGGTGGGAGAAGAAGTCCCTGGTCTCACAGTAGTACTTCATAGAGAACCAGAACATCATATGAGCGCTGCTGGAAAGTATTCTATTCTCGTTAGTCGCCAGAGATTCAAGTAGTTCCCAGTAAACGTTAGGGTCATCTTCGTAACCCCCGTAGGAATCTGAATTACCCTGGTCGGAGGTGTGAATAGAGATGCCAAAAGGAAAGTCACAGTGGAGGAAGTTGAACAGAGGACCGTTGTAGAGAGGAGCCCATTGTGTAAAGTCTGCTGTGATGATGGACTCAACAGGAGGGGGTGCAAGTGCTCCCTGTGGTCTCGTAATAGACTCGGTGAGATCGGCGAGGATAGTGTCATTCTTCCTTTGCACCTCCCGAGCGAGAGTATTGTGAGCCTGGCGCCAACCAGTGGCCTTCGCGATGCGTTCATTGCCAGCGAGGGCGGCGGTGCCGACTCCGATCATCATGCTCACAGTGCTAGTGGCGAGGCCAATGCTGTCTGCCGTTTGCTTCTGGGTCCACTCTGGGTCTAGCTTATGATAGAGCGAATGGATGCGGACTATCGCTCGCGTCTGGTCCTCCCAAGATAGATCCTTCCTCTTGAGGTTCTCTTCCAGCTCTATTATTTGAAGCTCAATAGGATCAAGCTCCGATGCAAAGCGAGCTGGGATATCATGCAGGCCGAGCTTAATGCTGGCTGCAAGCCGCCGCTCTCCACAGACCAGCACTAGATCTTCTGTCACTACGATGGGCTGGATGACACCTCGCGCCTTGATGCTAGGGAGCAAATCATCCAGCACAAGGTCTGTGCGCTGTCGCTCATCTCGTAGCACAGTGATATCGCTGCAAGCGATCCTGCGGTATCGGTTGGTTAGCATATGTTCCTCCCAGTCAAAATGCTAATGCTGGTGGGGAGAGGAAGGCTCACCTCCTCCTCTCCCCTTCACCCAGGCTCATCGTTGAGAGTCGTCTGGGTGAAACTAGTGGGGGCTGCACTGAACTAGCTACAAATGCAGTGCAGCCCCAAGTGGCCTTTCAACGGCCGCTGTCTCAGCTCAGGCTATCCAAACCAAAAGACAGCTATGCTGGCTCGTAACCACTCGTGAGTCCTTAAGGGGCTGTTAAGCCCCTGCTCCCGCCTGGCCAGTGAGCCGGGCAATGTTGTTGTAGATGATCGGCGAGCCATCTTCGTTCCGCTTCTGTTTGTCCGGGGTCTGGTTGACCTGGACAAAGACAGGAGCGTTCTTCACCTCCGGCAGGGTCTCGCCGAAGGATCGCCCTGCGGTTTCCACTCCGCAGCTCCTAATAAATTCCGAGAGCTTCCACTGGTTCTCCTCATCCAGCCAGAAGTCATGGCGCATCCGACGGTCTGCGACGCGGATAGGTTTTCCCTTGGCGTCAACCAAGTCCGCCGCTTCGATGCCATCGGAGGCTGCAGTGATGCGGATGTTCACGCGAACTTGGGGTGTCCTGTCCGCTGTGTTGCTCTCAATCGGCTGGTAGTCAACCACGACTCCCTCATAGGTGCCAACAGGGAGGATAGCAGGACGCTCTGCATCATCGACTCGCTTTGATAGTAAGCTCTTAAAATCAGCCATCTTCATCTCCATCAGTTAGTTAGTCAGCTACTCTGCTGCTTCAGAAATCAGGGGCTTCACCCCTGATGGGTTAGAGCCGAGCACATCGTAGAAGTACTGCGCTAGCCCGGTCTCAATGGGGTATTCTCTCTTCACACCAGTGGGGTTACTAGACTTCAGTCCGAGGGAAACCATCGGGACTGTGGTGATCTTCCTCTTCATGGCAGGACCAACGCCAGTGCAAACTACTTGCAGGGCATCGTTGAAGTAAGAGCCAACTTTCTCCGGTAGCTTGTTGCCCGGAGCAGATGGGAATCCACCCTCAAGTTCCCTGCCCAGCACCTGTAGATTTTCCTTCCCGCCCCTAATTTCGCGCCAGCGCCAGTCAATATGTGTAATTACACACACCTGGCATTTGATCTCACTATCCTTCAGCATCTCAAGCAGCTCTTTAATCATCGTTTGCACTATCCCCCAATCAGGGAGGGTAGGATGTTGCCCAAGTTTGGCGTTAAGAGACTGGTGGTATCGCATTGCGGCTTCGCCACAGTGGGTAAGGGAGTCAATGACCAGGATGGAATTAGAGTCCCACGAGGACACTGGTCCAAGGGAATCGGACTTCCAGTTCGAGAGCAAAGTGACGGCCTTAGTCCATGCCACGAGAGGGGTGCGAGGCAGTAGTCTCCCTTGCACGTTCTTGAAAGAATCTGTGCATTTCTCCACGTAGACGCGGGACATAGCATCTGGATCGTCCTTCAAGAGGGAGGCCAAGATCTGAGTTCCGTTGTCAAAGTCCAGGATGCGGAGGGAATACCCGGCGCGAGCGAGGCTAGCTAGCGCTCCTGTTTTCCCCATCCCAGAGTCGGAGACTAAGAGGAGCATCATACGTTCTGTTGGGGTGAGACGAGGCATGGGGATAGCTCCGTTGTGGGTTTCAATGTATCATGGTTCATTCGAGTTGTCAATCATTATCATTAGTGTATCACACATCTCCCCTCACTTCAAGAGGATCCCAGATCTTTCTGGTGAAGCTCGCTTGCAGGAGAGTGTCTCGCATAGCGGGGGCTGAAGAGCAGATGCTGCGAAAGCTGCAACCTCCATAGTGCCCGCAAGCCTTGTCGTTCTTGGGCCAGAAGCTCTTGCGAGCATAGGCTTCTCCCAGCTTGATATACCAGCCGGCTTCTTCGAGCCATTCATCAAGTTCCTCCCTGTGGCGAGTGGTGAAGCCACGCTGAAAGCGGGTGAAGTTAACTAGAATCTGCGCGCCAGATATGATGACCCCTTTGACTGGCTGCTCATACACTATCTGGGAGGCTAAGGTGTAGAGGGACATCTGATTATCTGGATTGAACATGGAGAACCATTCAGGGGATAGACTATATTTGCTGGTCTTATGATCCATCGCCCAGATCTGGGAGTTAAATTCCACAAGCCGGTCTAGATGCCCACAGAGCATAGCTCTTTGACCTGAAACCTCATATGGAATCTCGAACCGGAAGGATAGTTCGACGGCGGGCTTCCCATTGTTAAGCAGAAGAGTACGGGCGGAATCCTCTTCGAATTGCTCCAGATACCAGACAACTGAGCGTAGTAAAGTAGCTCGGTTCTTGTTGGGATCATCGGAACTCCAGGGACGCCAGCGTCCATCGGGGAGCCGAGTGATGGTGGCAGTGAGACAGTAATGGACGCTTGCGTCCACTGCATCATCATGGGAAAGATCGGCGGCTCGCTTGTGGTCATAGATCTCTATCGCTTTGTGGTAGTGCAGGCCAAAGGTGAGATGGACGGACTCGAGCGCGGGTATCCAGCCCTCGAGAATGGTGTACTGGTATTTCCTCGGGCACTCTTTGAGCAGGCCAAGGCTTACGCTGTCGAAAGCGAATTGCAGGCCAGGCACTTCTGGGGAAAATGCTTTGCGGCTAGTTGTGTCGGAGATCATGGTGGTGAGCCTTCAAAATTTTGCGCTAGGATGGGGACTGATGTGCTTACATGTATGGCTGCTCGGTTGTCATTTTGGGAGCTCCGGTCGGACGCCAGCGGCGATCTCGACGGCACGCTTTGCTGTTGGCACGTCCTGCATGCAGCCGAGGCGTTTGAAGATTGACCACTCGACCTCCATCGAAGGCACGTTTATTGGTTCGTCTTGGTTCTGCGGCCGCGCCCAAGCGTAGCAGGAATCGCCGCTGTCGCCTTCGAACTGTGATGGCTCGTCCTGTCCTGTGAACTGCTCGATCCAGCCGAGTAATAGGCCGTCAGCATCACGCAGCTCGTCGTAGAGCGCGTAGTGATCGCTCTTAAAGGTCTCTCCTGGCTTCCAGGTTGCTGTCACTTCTTCCCTCCCTGTGCTTTTGGGGCAGGCTTGAGGGCGACAAACGGGCGGGCACGGAGACGGGTGTACAGGTTACGCAAACACCACAACTCTTCGGCTCTGACTATTTTTCCAAACCTGCCTGTTATTTCGTCGGATGGCGCAAAGCGTTCTTCGTGATAAACGTCGGCGGCTCTTGCGAATGGCGCTAGCGCCTGCGCCGCCTCCTCCAGCACGGCGGCTTCGATCAGGGGAATGGCGGCGGTGAGGGCGACATTGGCTTCCGGGACAAAGTTCGGCCATCCGGCATCCTCAGATGCTTTATACCGCTCAGGGGTTAGTGGCTCACGATGTCGCGAGTTAAAGTCTAAGCGTTGTCGTGCCAACGCCCGAGCCACCGCCTCCACGATTGCCGGGTCGAGCTTCATGCCTTCCCCTCCTCTGGTCGGGTGGGAGGGACTTCAACGAACTGGCCGTCTTCAAACTCCTTGATTGGCCGTGCCCAGAATGCGCTGCCCCATCCTCCAATGTCGTGACGGTAGAAGACGATTGGCGTAATGTCATCGACGCCATCCCCGGATGCATACAGACCGCGCCCAATTTCAGTTACGAGCGCACCACTGTTTACGTGTCGCCAGCGCTTCCTCTCCTCTGTCCGGGCGGGAGGGGGAGGGGCTGCGGCGAGTGGAGTTGCTGCGGGGCGAATAGCTGCGATGGCAGCGACGGCCGCTGCTCGGATGCGAGCCTCCTGCTTTTCGTCCATGTCACTCCACGACATGGGGCGCTCGACTTCGGCGACGTTCTCATGGAGCGCACGCAGGATCGCCCACGCGACGCGCTCAGTCTCAGCGTCGAGTTCACCAATGCTGGCGTAGCCTTTCTGCCACCCCTCCGGCGCTGCTGACCGCTCCAGGCGGTCGAGGGCGGCGAGGGCCTGAAGGTATTGGGTGCTGCACCACACTTCTACGTCACGACCATCATACAGCGTGTGGTCGATGCACCACGCTAGTTCCAGTTTAGCGAGAAGCGCGCTCGCCTCCTCCAGCGCCGCGCGCACCTCTGCGATGTCGGTCATCTCCACGGGATCGCTCCGAAAACGATACCGATCTCCAGTAAGCAGAACAGCCAAAACCATAGGTCCTGCGAACCTTGCTCACAGATTGAACTCATCCCTCACCCCCTTCGGCTTGCGTGGCGGAGTGGGTACAGCGCCCGCATTGGCTAGAGCCCAAGATCAGCGAGGGAGATTGGCCCTGTGGTCTTCTTTCCATTCTTTCTCTTTGGCTTCTCCTGCTGCTCCTCTTGCATGAATTGAAAGCGCTGGGCGCGAAGGGTGCGAACGATGGCGTCCCTGTCGGCGCGAGTGAGTTCCTCCGGATCGCGCGACATTATTTCCTGCATGGAGATCACCGGGTTGGCTTCATCTAGGGGCGAAGCCCCTGGGCTATCACTCATCTGCTTCCTCCTCTTCTCCCTCTTCAAGTCCTGTAATAAAGTCCTCTATTGTTTCCTGAATCTCCGCAGCGAGTGCTGTTATTATCTCTGTGTTGCCGGCGTAGCTGGTATCGCTGAGAAAGAGTTCTGCGAGATCGTAGCATTTGGGATCAAAGGTAGTCATTGGTGCGCCTCCTCAGCTAGTGCTTCAAGCTCCTCGTCATCTAGTGGCCGGATTGGTTTCTGGCGAGAGGCTTGTAGATCCTGCATTCTCTTTACGCTATTGCGGACTATCGTGCGAACAGCTTTGCCCACTCCCACCGATTCCTCCCTTCGGTAGTTGCTTCTCAGCCACTCCAAGTCGGCTGAGAAGAGGTTGATGTGAATGCGTTCTATTGGTTCGTCCTCCTGGCGTGGCATGGTGGAGATGGCTCCTAGTGCGTTGTTTCAAGGGGAGATGTCGATCGGTAGGCTGGTATCTAGTTCTTCTTCAGGCGGCAAAGCCGCCTGGCGCTTCTTTACAATCCAAAGCTCTGTCCGTGGACTATAGGGCGATGGGATGAAAGATAGTGCCCGTAGGGCGCTATCTCCATTGGTGCTTCTCGCCTGAGAGAACATAGCCTTGGCATCGTGGACATTGGAGACTACTACAATGATGCCCAGTGGACTCGCCGCTGCCTGATACATGAGAGATACGAGGTTCTCATGAGCGGAAGTTGGAAGGGGGATAGGCATGGTGTTACTGGGTCCCTCTTCCAACTAGATTGCTCCAATTACTGGGCGGTAGCTTCTGCACCTTGGGCGGGAAGTTCCAGCTCGTCGAGAGTGATCGAAGTCTTGGCGCTGATCCTCCGCTGGGCCTCTTCTCTGATCTCTGGCCGCTTCGCGAGGATCCCGGGGACGAGCCCAGCGATCTGCTCTGCGTCCAGCTTGCCATAGCCCTTCGACTTCGCGTGCTGGCGGATGAGATCCCTCGCCATGACGTGAGCTTCGCGCTCCACAGGATCTCTTGGTAGCCCCGCTTCGCCAGCGCCAGAAGCTGCTCGGGTGCCAAACTCATAGTCATTGGCGTAGGAGCTAAACTCCTGCTGGAGATCGTCCGGAGCCGCCTCGCCATCTCCCGGGAACTCTCCACCGTTCTTCTGCGCAGCTTCCTTCGCGGACTTCACTTTCTTGGCAAAGTTATTCCGAAGGTTCTCAGCAAAAGTCTGGTTGAGGGTGTTCGCCTCGTTCTCTGTAAGAACATGGCCGGTTTTGTAGGGAGCTGGGGCGTTGAAGAGCAGACCTTCAACCTTGATCCTCCGCTGTTCGCTAGTTCCATTCTCGCTCATGGTAGTTTTTCCTTTCCTATGGTGGGGGCGGTTGCCCCGATGCTTTGACGTGGTGACTTTGGCACAAAATTAAAGGGCTGTCAATGGGAATGTGTAGGGTTATGGGCGTTTTCACAATGTGAAGAAGCCCATCAGTGGGGGCGGTTGCTTCTGTCATAGGCCTAGCTTCTTTCTCTCTTCTTCGTAGAGAGCCTCAGCTCGATTCTTCTTGAGCTGGGGTTGCTGCAACTGCAACTCTCGCACTACCCAAGCTTTGCGGATCGCTGCCATCTCTTCGAGTGAGAGCGTGTGGGTGCGGGCGAGAGCTATTAAGGTGGGGAGATCTAGTGTGAGTCCCCCACTCCTCAAGTCGGATAGCTTTTCCTGCCAGCTCTGCATGTGCTGTGCCTGGGGACTAGAGCCCCAGGTCGGCGAGGGAGAGGAGCTGCTTAGCGGCTTCTCGTTTGCTGTACTGGCCTCCGGTGGAAATTCCTGCTGCGGCATTTTGGCGAGCCCTTTGTTTGAAGTACTCTGTGTGGTGATCTCCCCAGGCCTGAGGGCCAAACCTCCATCTCCCTATGGCGTAGATCATACCGAGGTAGGTGGAGTCTGGGTCCTCTTTCGAGCTTTGATAGATCTTAAAAAGCTCTTCAAGGGGACAGTTAAAGAGCTGGTGCTCAAGCACCAGCCTCGCGTGGTCTAGGTCCATCGAAGATCTCCTCTAGGTTGTCCTCAATGTTCTTCCCGTTGAGGATGTTGATGTGGGTAGCCCTCCGCTTGAATACTAAGTGGCCGAAGGTGCCAGGGTAGCGCTGGCGCTCCCTTCGCAGGGCGTTAAATATCGTTGCGAGAGTGCGGGGCTCTGCGCTAACGCGCAGGCCCCCCTTCTTGCTCTCTGCGGCGCGAACTAGAATACTGTGCGCTTCTGTCATACAAATTGCTCCAAATTGGCCAGAATTAATGTATCCTTCGCCCTGGTTTCAATGACGTACTGGAGGTTCATCTCCTGCTCCATGAGCCAGGGCTGTTCCAGTTCCACATTGCGAGCCCACTTCGAGGGGATGCGCCAGGGATCAAGGTGGAGCACGCAATGCCACTCCAAGCCCTTTGCTTTGTGCCCGGTGGACAGGGTGATCTGGCCGTTAGCTGCCTCGAAGAGCTGCTCAAGACAGGAGATGATGTGGCGGACTGTTGTGATATCACCACTGGACTCAATCACAGCCATGATGGACTCGTACTGATCTTCTACGCGATTTCCCTTCTCTGGCTTGTCCGCTGCGTTGGCTAACCGCATCTCCTTCTCTTTCCAGGAGGTGAAAGCAGGAACAAACTCATCCACACCAAGGATCTTCGTTCCAGCGATCTTCTTGACTAGCGTAGTGAGGGACTTGCCGAAATCCCTGCCGAGGACTTTGATCCCAATCCGCTTGCGGATAAGAGAGAAGGCAAGGCTAATAAGAGGGGCGTTGTTGCGGCAGAGGATAGCGTTGGGCATCACGCTCTCAGCGGCCGATGGCAGGGTCCATTGCTTCTGATCACGCCAGTCGAGGAGGCGCCCATCTGGGGCCTCGGGCGCCGCAGTGTATTGAGGGGCATGGCCTAATTGCCTCGCCACTACCACCTTTGGACACCGCCAGGTGACGGTAAGAGGGAGATCAATCCAGTCCGGCTTCAGTTCTTTGATCTTCCGCATAGAACTGCTATCTGCTCCTCGGAATGCATAGATGCCCTGCTTCTGATCGCCAGCGATGATAAGGCGCTGCCCGCAGGACTTCATGAGCTGAAGCCTGTTAAGGTGGCTGATATCCTGGCTTTCATCGCAGATAACAGTGTGAAATTTCTGGTAGAGGCCAGAGAAGAGGCACGACATGTAGATCTGGTCATCAAAGTCGATCGTCCCTGCCAGCGCAAGATCAATAGCCTCACACAAAATCTGCCGAGCGCCCACCATGAGAGCTTCTGTAAGGTCGATGTTAAGGGCGTCAGCTGCGCTCTCCCATCCCCAAGAGTCATCAGGCAGTAGGCTGCGCCGGGCCTGCGGATAGCGGGCAGGAACCAGTCCCAGCATCTTGGCTCGCTTGACGAGATTGGAAAGGTTCCCCCACTCGTCGTCAGAAACCCCACCAAGCTTTTTGGTGTATGCAGTTGTGAGGCGGGCGATTTTTCTGTCATCTAGGATTAGCCTTCGGCCAGTTGCGGAAGCGAATGCCCTGTGGCCGAGAGCATTGAAGCTCTTCACGACGACCCAGGGGGCGAGAGGAGGCAGCTCTTTGTTCTCTCCTCGAGGTTCTATAAAGACCTTCTCAAGGTCCAAGCAGTTCTTCTTGTTGAAGGCGAGAAGGAGAATAGACTTCGTGGGAAGGTGAGGGACTAGGAGTTCTATTGCTGTGGTCTTGCCAGTGCCGGCCAGGGCGAAGATCATGAGATTAGCATCGCTGCTTCGCGCTGCGTCCATGATGGCGAGCTGTTCAACAGTTGGTGGAAAGTGTGTCATTGTAGTTCTCCGGAGGCCGGCGGGATTGCCGGCTCATTGATGTTCAGTTGCTGCTAGTCAATCCTAGCGATCTCGAATGAGCCATCCTTCTGCATGATCCCCACCCAGGAGGACTCGTAGAAGAGGATGGTTTCGTCACGTAGCTGGGCACGAGCCAGGGGCCGCATAGTAGGGTCTCCCGGATACTTCAAAGAGAAGGTCTGAGGGTTGAACTTAAAGCCAGTGAATGGATCCCATCCTCCTCCATGCTGATAGTTATCATGGATCTGCTTCCAGGCTGGACGAGGGTCAGCTTCGCTCAGCCAGCCTGGAAGGAACCCTAACCACTCGGGCGTCATTTGAGGGTGTAGGATGTGCCAGTTCATTTCTTCGCTCGCTTCTTGGCTCGCTTCTTAGAGGCGGGCTTCTTGCCCGCCTCCTTAAAGCCGTCAGTGGCGTAGTAAAGCGCCACCTGCTTCTTGGTGTAAGTCTTGCCCGAAGGCGACTTGAACTTGCCGCCACTAACTTTCTGGAATGGCATCACTGTCTCCTTCCTCTTCAAGAGGCGAAGCCTCCTCCTCATCTCCAAGTTCCACCTCCACGCGGGGGTAGCCTGAAGAGCTGAAAGTAAGGTGAGCTTCGGGAGTCCCCTCCAGGTCGAAAACGGGAGCCCAGTCGCTCGCATGTTCTCTCGCGATGTAGCCAAGCAAAGTGCCGTCGAGAGTGAAGACCTGGATTGCGTTCTCATCGTAGGCGTTCTCCGGCTCTCGGACTAGAGTCAAGGGGTCTCCAAAGCCGAGGGTGAGAAGTTTCTCGCTTGCGCCCTCGTGGTGGCGCATCCCGACGAGGGGTGCTGTGATAGTGGTCATTGTGGTAGCTCCTCTCCGGTGAGTTCAAGATAAACTACTTCCAACATCAGGCGGTCATTCTTGTCCTCGATCCCCTCTAAGAGATCGCGAATGACAGATGGTGGTGCGAACTGCAAGAGCCATTGCTTCACATGCGCCCGCTGGACCATACGAACGTTAGAGTCGGCCATCACGCGGCCTCCGCAGAAGCATCACTGTGAGCCCGCGTGACTGAGTTGATGGCGTCAGCGAGATCCTGCGTATATCCCAGGTCATTAAAGAAGATGACTATGGGGGCGTCGATGCCAGTGGTGCTGAGATTCAGGGTCGCACCAAAGCCCTCGCCGAGATCGAAGGAGCGGGCGAGGAGCTTGTGCTCGCGAAAATGAAAAGAGTGGGTAGATGCGATGAGTGTGGTCATCATTCGGCCTCCTCTTCAAGCGCCCGCACCAGGTCACGAAGCCATTCGGCCTCGTTCGCGCCGTGTTTGCGAAGATGCACAAGCATAGCTGCTCGATGGTTGTGATACTTGTGATAGGCTAGGGGGTTGTGGGTAGACCAGCCGGGGGTGCAATGCGCCCGCCAGGTGGCTACTGCAAGATCAAACTGCTCCCAAGCAGAAGTTCCCGGGCCGGTTGGATCTGTGAACTTCGGACGAGTAATGGGCATGTGGTGAGTCTCCATGCGGAGTTGTTCCGCATGGTCATAATGACACACCCATGGACAGTTGTCAATGGAATTGTATAGGGGCGCAAAGCGCCCCTATGGCGCGTCAATGCTAGTTAAAGGGTTCCGTAGGCGGCGAGATACCAGGCGGTGCCGTTGTAGGTCACATCACACCAGCTATTTGTGATGAGGGGCTTCAAAGGACCTGTTCCGACGTTGAGAACTCCGGCGCCACTGCCAGTGCGGGTGATCTTAAAGGTAGCGCCTTTGGTAGCGGGAACATTAAGGCCGAGAGCGACACTGCCACTGGCGATTGCGGCACTGTAGAGGATTTGCTGTGGATCTATATCTGCGGTGAGGTTCTTCGCCGCTGTTACTTCAAGCATATCTATGGTCTTGCCGAAAGGCAAGAAGGTGGCAGCGGCACTGCTGACGAATGTCCAGCCGTAGTTGTCTGTAGTATTGCTGACAAAGGTCCAACCGTAGTTGTCAGCGCCGGTGACTGCACCACTGGAGTGGGAAGGTTCCACAGTGGATGCTACTGCTCCCGGATCAGTTGAGCAGCGGTAGTACTTCCCGTTGGATGCTAAAATGAAGGCGTTGAGAGCGTAATCAGTGCCGGTGAGCCAAAGAGTTGAGAGGCGGAGCCAAGCATAGCCGTCAGCGACTTTAATCTCCCCTACGTCGTGGGTGGGCTCAGTGTTGCAAAAGGTATTCCCTGGGTCGATTGTGCAGCGATAGTACTTTCCGTTGGATGCCTTGACACAGTCGTTGAGGAAGTAGTTAGTGCTGTTGGCCCAATTAGCAACGAAAGTCCAGCCGTAGCCATCTATAGGGTTGGTGATCTCTCCGCTGGCGTGGGTGGGCTCGATGGTGGAGAAGGTGGCTCCAGGATCGAATGAACATCGGTAGTATTTGCCATTCGATGCTAGGATGAAAGCATGTTGGGGATAGTCGGTGTTGATAGTCCATACCGATGCTGCTGCGCGGATGACCTCGCCGCTGGAGTGGGAAGGTTCTATGGTGGAAAGGAAAGAGCCTCCTGGATCGAGAGAGCAGCGGTAGGTATTGCCATTGGTGGCGAGCACGTAGTTGTGGATAGCGTAGTTGGTCCCAGTTGCCCAGGCGGGAGTGGTGCCCGCTACGCCACTTCCAGTGCAGACCCAGCCGACATAGGTGTCGATTGCGGCATTGGTGTTCCAGATAACATCTCCGGCGGCGTACTCCCCTGTGGCTGGCATGGCGTTGCTGGTGGTTTGCCGGCGGGTGGTGGTAGCAGCGCCACCGCCACCAATTGCCAGCGTCGGGAAGTGCATCAGATAGGGCTGTGCGCGAGAGGTGCCCATCTTTTGCGTAGTGTTGGCGGTGGTGAGATAGTGCGCGATGAAGGAGCCACCGTTTATTAACTGGTAATTACCCGTCGGGTGGTCGTATTGCCAGATCCAAGTAAGGGGCTCCAGCCATGCTTTGTAGTTCAAAGCGCGGAAAAGCGTTCCGGAGCTGTTGGGATCGCCACCGAGGCTGACACGGTTAGTGTTCTCATCTATCACGCCAACACCAGAGGGGAAGGTTAGCACGCCGAGATTGCTCTGGATGTGACCACCCTGGGGCTGCCAGTTGGTAATACCGCCCACTGCGATAGAGGTGGCAGATAGAAAGCCTGGGGACTCATCTCCCTCTTGGTAGCAGCCCAGGAAGGTGTTCCTTGCGTTGGGATTGTCACCGACGAATCCTCCGCCTTTGAAATACGTGCCGACGGGCTGCCCAGGCAGCCAGACGGGGAAGTAGGGATGGAAGGGAACGTTGATGCCGCCGCCAGAGGTAGGTATCCAAACACTGTCATCAGTACCGGGCTGGGTAGCGGCTAGCAGGGCTTCAGTCGTAGTGAACTTGGCGTAGTATTTGTTGTATGTTCCGCCTGGTCCGTTCTGTAAAGAGACCATGGAGGATTGGTTGGCAGGGTTGCCGCCGTTAGTAGCGCAGCCGTTGCCACGCGAGTGGCAGCCGATCCAGGTGTTGCCGAGGAAATTACTGTCATTGATGCCGTGGCGGCCGTTGGCAACTGCGTTGATGGTAATGCCAGTGACGACGTTACTGTCTCCTCCGTCAATGAATATTCCGCTGCCTCGGTTGGCGACTACACCGACATTGTGGAAATGGGAAATAGAGGGACCGCCGCGAGTAAGCGGATTGACGTATTGCCAGACGAAGCCGTCGGGATAGGGAGTTAGATCACTAGGGTCGGTGTGAGTAGGTTGGCTGGTAGAAGCAGTGCCGGGATCGGTGAGGCAGCGATAGCCCTTTGTCCCACCAGCGGTTACTACGCACTGCAGTCTCGCGTAGTCAGTGCCGGAGGTCCAGGGAGTGTAGCTTTGACCAATGCTGGTTCCAATGGCGTGGATTCCATTTCCATTGAAATTATCAATGTAGCAATTCCGTACCTGAGTGGCGGTGCAGAGCCACAGGCCGTGTGCATTGGGGTTGCCTACAGTTCCAGTGGTGAGAATGCCACGGAAGCCGATACCGTCGATGACTGAACCGATGGTTCCGCCTGTGCCGAAGGTACCTACGGTTTCTATAATATTCTCAAAGGTGTCGAAGTGGTTGAACTTCATGCCACAGCAGTCGACGGGGAAATGCAGGGTGGTGGCGTGCAGGTGGCCAGGAGGGTTGTAGCTCTCCCCGCGGAGGCGGGTGACGGCTTTGACCTGAATGCCCCAGGGGCCGGAGTTCATGAAATAATCGCCCGCCGGGATGTGAATGGAGGGGCCTTCTGGCCAAGGGTTGCTGCCGGGGATTTCTGCTGGGTCGAAAAGGGGGCGGATGGCGAGGAGCTTGCGAAGCTTTGGCGCGTCGTCAGTGACGCCATCGCGAGCAGGGTTCATGGCGAGAAAGTTATACCAACCATCATCGCCCTGGAGTACGTAGAGTTTCACTCCGCCGGCGGTAGTGAGGTGATGGTCTGTGGCGCCTGCGGCGGCTTCTCGGTAGTGGAAATTCGCGCCCTTCCAAAGGGAGCCAACGCCTTGCGGCCCGTTGGTGGATGCTAAGAGGGCTGCGACAGTGGGGAACTGTAGGCCAGATGGTGGTCCAGGAGGTCCCTCATCGCCCTTGGGGCCGGTGTCGCCCGGAGGGCCTTTTTGGATATAGAAGGCGGGGAAAGAGCCTTCTTGGGCAATCGTAGTTCGGAAAAGCAAGACGTAGGTTTTGTTCGGATCAAGCTCTCCGGCGGCTAGCTCCTCTCCCCCCTCGGCGAAAATGGGATAGGCTGGAAGGGTGTTGATGGAGAGTGAGGGGTTGGCGTTGCTGGGGATGTGGGGGGAGAAGTAGAAGGCTTTGTCCTCGGTTAGTAAAAAGGGATCGCTGACGGTGTAGCCAGAAATGTGGCCAGTGTAAATGCTTCCGGTGTTCTGGACATCTACAATCCGTTCTGCGACGTGGTTCCAGAGGAGAGGGATGTTCTGCTCTGTATACTCGGTGAGCACTTTGCCCGCTGGGCCGTGCATTGCGCTGTAGCTGCCGATATGCTTAGACATCTGGTGCTCTCCGATTTGCTTCGGAGTTCCGTTGCGCGCTTCGCGCGCTGGTGCTCTCCGGAACTAGGATTTCGAGGGGTGCGGGACAGGGATCTCCCAGCCCGGAGAGCATATGCGGGGGCAAAGCGCCCGTCAAGGGGATGCTGGCAGCTCCTCGGTGGGATGGGCTGTAGGTCGCATCTTCGATTGCTCTTCAATCCAGGGCATGACTTCACGCACCACGCTGTTGCGTAAGTCAGCTAGGGTTCCATCATTAAAGATGTAGAAGGTGTTGGAGATTCCTGGGATGGAGAAATCTTCTCTGCTGTCGCCCTCAAAGGTGCTGCCTCGGCGTTGCACTTTGAGCTGGAGAATGCGAAGCCCGGAGTGGACTAGCACCATTGCTTCACTAAGGCGGCCGAAATCTGGGACTAGGATGAGGGGGGAGTGGCAATAGCGAATGGTGTCAAAAAGGTGATGGCCTAGCCAATCCTCTCCCATGAGGTCTCGGCCGAGGATCCAGGCGCCGATCTGGAGATCTCGGTAGCTAGTTCCAAGCAAGTTGAGGGGGTCGTCTTTTCGCTGCTCGATTCCTCCGCGCTGAGCGAGGGGGATGAACTGCAGGGCGATGGTCTTCAAGGGAGCTGACATGCGGCGGATAGCTGCTGCACCATGCAGTTCGCTGATGATGCTGCAAATGGAGTCCTTGCCAGCCCTCGGCGGGCCGGAGAGGCCGAGGATGATTTGCACCGGGATAGCTCCTCCAATCACGAGTTCGCCGGCTGCACTTCGGCCGAAGGTTGCTGGGCTGCGCGAGCGCGATCTAGCATTCCGGTCCAGAAAGCCAGCATGCGCTCTGCGAACTCCTCTGCAGAAGGGGGTTGTGGCTGCATGTGCTCGTCTTCCTCTTCGCGTCCTGCTGTGGAGCTGAAAGTACACATACTGCCAGAAGGGAGTTGGAAGTGCTCCTCTTGCTGTGGTGGAAAGCTCTTCGAGCTGCCATCTTCAAAGTAGACTACGATGTCCGCCTCAGTTGCCATGAAGGTAAAGTTAATGCTCACTTTCTGTCCTCCCAGGGAATGCCGCAAGAGCGGCCAGAGAAATGTTGATGTCTGTTACAGCCTTTATAACCACAACAGGTGTCATGCTTCGGTGGTAGGTAGTGCGCAAGCTCCTGATGGCCGTTCAGCCACAACATTATAGCTAGTATGATCCCTGCGCCCATTGGGCTGTGCTGCTGCCTCCAATCACGAGTTCAAAGACCTAGATCAGCTAAGCTGAGCTGGTGTTTCTCCTTCTTCGCAGGACGGACAACAACACCAGTTGCTGCTTTAATATCTGCCCGGCGCTTCGAGTGCCCTGCGAGTTGCTTCGGTTCTCCCCAGGAGGCTCCTCTGAGGGCTTCAAGGATTTGGGCCTGGGTTGGACTGCCGGGGGTTGCGATTTTGGCATCCTGCGTCCAATCCCTGATTGTGGTAGCTAGAAGGTGGATGCCCGCCTCTGTTGCTGGGATGTCAACAAAGTGGGTTGGGAGTTGCAGCCTAAAGCTGCCGTTCGGCGCGAGAGCTATGGTGAGCGATTTCATGGCATGGGACTCCTTTGCCCGCCATGATGGCACACTTATGCACAGTTGTCAAGACCCATTGGCAGGGCGCTAATCACGAGTTCGATGGGTGTGTTCGCTTTGTGAAGATACCCATTAGGTTGGCCGAAGGCCAACTGAACACATCCATCAGGCCTATGCTTGGGAGGACGCTAGGCCAATGCTACTTCTTTGCTGCCTCGTCTCGCTGCCGCTTCTCTTCCGCTTCACGCTTCTGGCGAGCTGCTTCGTCGCGCTGGCGCTTCTGCGCTGCGTCATCTTTCGGCTGCCCTGCCGGCTGCCCTGTGGTGGGGTTAGCTGGGTCGCCCTGGGCTGCCCAGTCCGCTTGGCGCTTTGCCCTGCTGCTGCCCTCCGGCGCACTCTCCGGTGGGACTTCAGGCAAGTTAGTGCTATCTAGCGGGGGTGAGATTGTAAGGGGAGGCTCGGCTGGACAAGCGATTGAGGGGGGAGCGTCGGTGGCGACACCCAGCGCTTGTCCAAGGGCGCCATAAGAGGTTGAGGGGGTCCAGAGATCGAGTATGATGTCGGTAAGGATTTCGGGATGGAGTGGGGTGGCGATATCGCGCTCACTGGCACCACTAGGGCTGAGAGCCGATGGCGTGGGATTGAAGTGAAGGCCGGTGTCGAGGGTTCGCTCGGGAAAGCTGGCCGCGCGACGGCCTCCGGCCGTCCCGTTGAACATCGCGATGTGCTGAGGGTCCAGGAACTCGTTGGCGCCAAAGTTGTTGGGGTCGAGCTGCTCTGTATACCAGGGGGCGTCGAGTGCTGCACGGCGAGTGCGAGCTTGCTCCTCTGCACGCTCTGCAAGTGCTGCTTCATGCGCGAGAGCGCGAGATGCTACTGCGTCTGTTCGGCGCTCATTAGAGCTGTGGTTGCTGATTGCTGCGCCCGCTGGGGGGATGGTGACATTTGCCATAGCTATGATGCTCCTCAATGCGCACGTCTGCGCATTGAGAATGTTAATGCTAAGGTAGCTTCGAGTCAAGAGATTGGCTGTAAAGAGCCAGTGTCTGTGGGCTCGAGTGTTAATGCCCTGCAGGCACAACGCCCTAGGAGATGCGCCAAATTCTGCAAGCAACGCCAGTGCCATCGCGTCGGGTGGTGTAGTTCCATCCAGGATGCTCCCGCTTGTATTTTGATGCTGCAGAAACGACTTTACTCTGTGAGGGGGCAGAGAAGGAGTCCCCGATCTGCATATCACAGAAGGGATATTTTCTGCATCTACCTCTGCTATCTCCAGGGACAGGAATTCCAGTTTCGATCTTAATCATGAGATTCTCCTCGGTTCCAACGCGCAAATTCCTCATCAAGGTTAAGGTTCTCCAAGTCAGAGTCAGTGAGGGGGCGGATAACGCTGGTTGGCGCGTTGATTGGATGGGGCTGGGTAGCCCGCTTTCTGCGCATGCGATCCCTGTTCTTCTCGTTCGCGCCCCTGCGGTAGCGCCAATGGACGGACTCTGCAATGAGGTTGTCCGCCGGTGGGAGTTGGGAGGTCGCTATGATGCCCTCGATCAGGGTTATCGCCATGAGGGTATCCATGCGATGGGCTGCTAAGGTGGTGCTGATTTCATCTCGCAAGCGAACGAAGGCTTGACGCTGGGCCAGGCCCTCGGTGCAAAGGGCGATCATGCGTTCTTGAGTGATTGGCATCTAGAAGCTCCTTCCAGTCAGAATGCAAATCCCGGGCATTAGTTTAGCTCCCTCTCAAGACGCAAATCAACTGTGACCTCCGGCCAGGTCTGATGCAGGGCACGAAAGAAAGCAGCTTCATCCATCCCACCTGCCTTTGCAAGTGAGATGAAGTCAACTGCTATTGCCTCCATGTCCCAGGAGATGCCATCTGCATCCTCATGAGAATAGGCGCGAAGGCGTGGGCAAAAATCCTGTGGTCTCATCTCACATCTCCTCATTTACTGCTAGAGTTGCGGTGCTTCCATCTGAGAAGGTGAGAAGGAGGAAGACATCACCATACTCCTGCTGAAGATATAGCTCTGGTCGACCAGATTCACTCTCCAAGCGTGCTGCTTCAAGTAGAAGGCGAGCGAGAGGGACTGCACCCTGATATGTATCGACTAGAGTGCTAATCCTGTGGTTAAAGCGGTCTGAGGTTTTCATGGCTACTCTCCTTTGGTTTAGGATGCCAGCGGACAATCAAGTCCGCTGGACACCAAAGCCAACTAGAGTGCAAGTCAAAAGCCAACTAGAGTGCAAGTCAGGTGCAAGTCAAAAGGTGAAGGCGCGTGGGAAGATAAACTTCAAGGTCGCTTTGAGTCAAGCCAAAGCGTCGTCGATCCCTGAGAGAGCTTCCTCCAGTGCACCCACTGTGCTGTCGAGAATGGTAATGGTGGTTGAGATGTTCTCTCCCTGCTCTGCATCCTTCAAGCCCTGTGGTAGGTTATCGAAGGCTTCTTGTTCCTCATCTCCTAGATCTTTGATGAGATCCATGGCTTGTGAGATGAGTTTGCTAGCTGCTTCAAGATGGTTCTTCCGAGAGTCGTTCATGGGAATTACTCCTGGCGGCGAAGCCGCTCTATGAGTCGTAGTGTGTGAAGTGTTTCCAAATGCCCCAAACTAGGGCTGCTAATACTATCCAGAGGATGATGTAATTCTGTCCTCCGAAGAGTAAGTCAAGCTTGTCAGGTGTCATGTTGCAATCTCCCAGTTGATGTCAGATGGAAACTCCAGCCACTCTTTTCCGTCGTACTCGCAAATGCGGTAGAGCTGGCCAGAATCAATGTTGCGCACTACAAGGCCCTCGCCGGCCAGCTGCCCCAGCTCTTCCACTGCACGAACTAGATCCGGGTCTGTGCGATCCCAGGTGTAGGGATCCCAG